>JAABUK010010666.1_pt1 | contig 12196 bp, 18 predicted proteins | sample 5559141 | NCBI WGS metagenome assembly JAABUK01 (sample SAMN10711869, study PRJNA513367) | rock metagenome | isolation source: Antarctica rocks | place: Antarctica: Victoria Land, Pudding Butte nord | collected 2016-01-03 | reverse complement strand
CCATTTCTCGCTCTGTCGCCCAGGCTTGGTCGTATCCTCTACCCAGCTCCCATGCCGCCGTCGAGTCCTTTAACACGCTACGGACGAGCTAGCTCTACTGGCTTCCAGAAGAAGTGGACATCGGAGGTTACCGCCACCATCCACGACGTCGAGCGCTGCACTTCCCCCGATGAAGCTGAACGACAGGATGACAGGCTTATCTAACCGTTTATTCAGCGGGTATCTTGCATGACTTCTCTATGCTGGAAAAATCGTCGCCAAGCAAGAAGGTAGGTAGCATTGGATACTCCGTAGAGCACATTTCTTCGTTGCCCGATCTTAATACTCACATTCTCGATGGACAAAATGATGCAAGACCAGAACAAAACGCTGGTGACGGTCAATTCAGCGACATCTCCAATTTCGCCGTTGTGGAGTGGAGCAGAACAATATGGACCTATCCTCCCGAAACGGTACCGATGGCGGCCTACGTTCTGGAGGATACAGCCATTAATTGGCATGCTCGCTCTCGTATTGACGATTATTTGCCTGTTAGTCTCTTTCGCTATACTGCAGGCTTCGCATGGCCATGCAACGATCAACTGGGACTTCCAGCCGACTGTCTACCTCGCCATTGCCACCGCGGTGTCGAATACTGCGCTCTCATGTGCGCTCGCGCTCGCAGCTCCGATCTCGTGGTGGTACAAAGCACTTCGAGGAAGCACGGTCATGGACCTTGAGCTTGACTGGAAAGCGGGACAAAGCTTCCCGCGAGCCTTGATCAGCAGTATCAGGTATCGTCGAATGTTCAGCCTCTTCAGTATGGCGAGCCTTGCGACCTCACTGGTTCTCATCGACGGTCCATTGCTGCAGAGGTCTTCCTCGGTCAAGAGGGTGATAACAACCGATAATGTCCACCTGAACATGTCAGTGGCAACACAGTTTCCAGAAGGGTTCTCCGCCTACGCACCAATCACGGGTGGTTTTGCATACACCCCAGCTGCCGTAAATGTTTTCAATTAGCACGTCAGCAACGAACCAATCGTGTCAAGCGCCTATTGCAACGGCACATGCAGTGGCCCCATTAGGGCTCCTGGATACACATCCACGGGCTGCTCATACCAAACCCGTTCCATCAACGAATCGATGCTGAGGGACTGGAACTCAACCTGGAATACCGTTCCCCGAGACCAAACCAACGCTATGAACGATCACCCTCTAGTCTACTCTACTGCGTGGCCAGCCTGGAACATGTGCGACGCCGATGTCGGTCGCGAACCGTTGCAAATCGCCTCGGGTACGGCCAACTATCACGATTGCGAAGGCTTGTTCACTTTCAAGAACTGCACCTTGGTGCCAGCGGTGCTTGACTACGACGTCACTGTCAAAAACAACATAGTCACCTACTCACCACCCACCGAGCGCAGCCATGTTGTGGCTATTTCGGGAGGTTACTGCCAGAACTCCACGGTCCTGGCGGTCATGGGCTTCACAAGCATGATGCAACCATACATTACTGCCAACGGCAGCTTGGGCAGGTGGTACAATTTACTTGGCGACTCGGAAGAACATCCCATCGAGACGTACAACACACAGACCTTTACATCGTTTTCCATGAGCTATTTGGACATCACGCCGGGCACGGATGCATGCACGATCACTACAAGAGATCCTTATTCCGATATTGTCGACGCTTTCAACGATCTCCTGTTCAGGTCTGGAGTCTACCTTGGTAAACAGGCGAATCTACCCGATCTGGTTGATGAGCCATTCCCTGTCCGTCAAACCATGCGAGCGAGCTTGACACGAGACCAGAATGTCTTCCACTCGGATTTTCATTGGTTCGCGGCTGCCGCTGCGGTCCAGATACTGGCAGTACTGCTGATATTGCCGGCTTATTGGGGTGAGTTTCCTCCCTTTCTCCACTTATGTCCGGATTAGATTCACCGCATCGTCAAAACCAGAACTTTGACTGACCGGTGTTGGTCGTTGATATAGGCTGGTGGAAGATCGGCGTAGAGCTGACGCTATCACCATTCCATACTGCCAAGGCATTTGATGCGCCTTTCCTGAAAAACGTCAACTCAGCAGCTGGGTCCATGGGCGTGGTCAAGGAGATGGGTGATGCGCGGCTACAGCTCGGTGTTGTCGACGTCCACGACAGCGTTCATGGCACAGGGGAAGAGAAGCTCGGGCTGCGGCTTCCCCAGCTCTTGAGAGTTGGATTGGCTGAGTCGGAATCTGTCACGCTACCTGTGAGAGGGGCCAGGTTTCCGGTCTGAGGCGAGAGAAATGATGAAAGCCCAGCATCGCCAGGCCGCCGTAAAAAGCACAACAAACGTTCAAGGGATCTGCAGCGACATGAATGTTCCAAAGTCCATCTAGCATGTCTCCACGAGATTTTTGGGGCGGGAGTGGACCTGTGCGTGACCAGCTACACTTGTAGTCCGCTGTCGGCTCCCATACTACAACTTTGCGCCATCTGTCACTGCCGACCGGGATCGATCGGCCGTGCCCAACACGCTTCCCCGGGTGCGTCGAGAACGATGTACCCGAATCTGCAAGCTCACGTATCTTCTCTTACGACAAGCTGGAGCTGAGAGCCTTGTTCCCATCAAGACGGACTGGATAGTGGTTTTAAACGGACTCACGATCAAGAGAAATGTTCGAATGTGATGAAGACGGAACGATGTCGAAGTCTGATCAAGCTACATTGGTCTGCAGATCTTGCACTTCGAGTGCTTCACAAGGAGTACCCGTACGTGGAGACTGGAGGCACAGAGACACCATTTACTTCTGCTTCCTATCATACACAGATCCATTCAATGATGTGCTGTATGCTGGCAAACATCTTTTCTCTTCCCGTTGCCCAACACGACATTGCGCACTATCTACACACCGAGGAGCCACGCCAGTGGCATAGCCGCAAGAGCAAGATCACCAGCGGCGCACTGGCCTACAGCAGCATTTCCAGAAGTAACCGCGGAAGCGCTCGGCAAAGCGCTCTGCGAAGCGCTCGGCGAAGCATTGGAGCCTCCGGCAGCTGCAGAACTTTCTGTCGACCGGACGGTGGTGCCGGTGCTATAGGTCGTCCCTGATGAGATGATTGTTCCCGGCACGAAGAATCCAGTGCCGGACGAGGAAGCCGCGACGGAGGACGATGCGGCTTCGGACGAAGACATGGCGTTCGAAGTCGACATGACTGCGGAGGAAGATCGAGCTGTTGCTGTTTGAACCGACCCGCCAGGTGCTGTCAATGGCGTCGCTGAGCCGGCGCTGCATGTTGGTTTGCCGTTGCCCACGCAGATCTGGATGCCGTGGTTGGTGTCGCCGACGCAGCAGACGAAGTCCGAGAGGTCGCTCGAGCAACCTCCAGAGATGGAACCGCTGCAGCAGTAGCCGTCGTGGCAGACTTGGACTGCAAGCGCGGGTGCCGATAGGGCGGCGAGTATGAAGGCTTTGGAAAGCATCTGGTTGCGTGGTCTGAAGGTGGTCGGTGGTATTGACTTGAGTAGATGGTCTTGAGGGAGAGGTCGATCGAACCCCGGACAGGGGGACAACTCCTACTTGAATACGCTTCTCGAGATTGCAACGCGGCTGCAACTGTCGCGAGTGGTCACCGATGGCACAGCCATACTCAGGCAACCAACACTTACGTCGACGCTATAGCCTTTCGACTTGTCCAGCATGAGGCTGGATTGCTCGAGCCAACAGCAAATCTACCGGGAGTTACACTCCTGCCCAGATCCGAGCTCTGCCAACGGTCGTCTGAGGAAGCGATGCTACGCTGGAAACTCCACTTCAGCTATGATACTTGTCCCAGATTGCCATACCGCTCAGCTGCTACACTCATCGATCGGCGCGCCTCGAACTCGCTAAGACTTGTTGCAGCTTCAAGCGTCCCATAAAGCGTGCCACGGGCCGAAGTTTGGAGATGAGTTCACCAACTGGCGGATGGCAGTGAGGTACTAGCGTATGCTATGGTATGTGCAACAGCTCAAGTGACTGGTGGTAGCCGTTGTCAAATGGGCCGAATCAGGTAATCCGGTTGTTAGTCGACGGTGGAAGAAGTACGGACGTAAAGGCTTTTGACTCTGGAGGTAAAGCTGTACAAAGGATGTCCCCCGGAAGCATAAAGTACATTATTCTAAGATAAACCATCCGACCTCGGGACTACAAGGTATCGTCGCTGAGCGTGGGAAGTCAAGCCGCCGTTGGACGCTCATGTGAGATGATAACGTCCAGGTCCAGGCCACTGAAATTTAAGAAGCTAGTACGCTGACAAGGCATCGCCTATCGCCTTCGGGCCTATCGACGCTCTGACAGATCATGATCGAAATGCTGGCGGTAAGAGCTGGACGTCCTGTATGTGAATGCGAGGAACATATGCCAGACAAAGGCATCTAATCGGTTCGCATAGACTCTGCAGAACACATCCCCGTAGCCATGTCACTCCATCCTGGAGCCAAGAGAATGCGGTCGATGTTAGGATCGATTTGGCAAGCATGGTGACCCGAGTACGCTGAGGAGTAACTCAACAATGATAGCGCAGAAAGAGCGACAGACGGACGGTCGGACTCGATTCCATCGTATTTAGTCGGCCTACGTGATGGAATCTGCATCGCTGCATCAACACGCGCCGGCTGTCTGCAGGATGTCGCCATTCGCCGTTGGTTTCCGTACACGGCACATCCGGAACCCTTTGAGAGTTCACGCCAATCTTTCGTAATAAAGATCTGGTACTCGGAAAGCTACCATGGTTGCATGTAGCTCTCTCTCTCTGGATCCGGGATGTTGGACGAGTCTAGGGCCTCCGAGACCATGGTGATATACTACTCAACACAGGTTTCAACGTGCTCACTCCCAGTCCCATAGCATCGGTATGGCGCCCCTGACCTTGAAAATCGTTGTGGTTGGTGGAGGGATTGCAGGCTTAGCGACAGCTATTGCGTTGCGGAGAGGAGGCCACGAGGTCATTGTGAGCGCAGCGATCTCAAACACAGAAGGAAGCGACTATATTGACGGTAGACCGTTCAGGTGCTCGGGCAGTCTCGGTTCTCCAGCGAGATTGGAGCGGCCATACACTGTGCGCCCAATGCAACAAGAGTGCTCGACAAAGCGCTGGGGTTCGACTTTGAGAAGGCAGGCGCTGTGCAGAACGCCAGAGTGAGTTGTTCCGCCACTCTGCATACGGAGATGTGGGTTGACGGTCATGATGCTAGTGCCTGCTTTCCGATGGCAACACCGCAAAGGTGATGGCAGACATGGATGTGTCACATCTCGTGAGCGAGTACGGCCATCCGTGGTATTTCTTCCATCGTGTCGATTTGCGTGGAGCACTCAAGGAGCTTGCGTTTGGCGATGGGGATGGGCCGCCCGCTCAATTGAATCTACAAGCGAAGGCGGTGTCAATGGTATATCGAGATCTGAGTTGAGTCCTGTTATGAATCCGCTGACAGACGGATGACAGGATGCGAATGATGGCGAAGTGACACTAGAAGATGGTAGCAAGCTGAGTGCGGACGTGGTCATCGTCGCTGATGGTGTGCATGTGAGCCAGAACTCCCACTGTCCCAGCCGTATGTGTTCTGCTGACCTGACTCTGAGTCCACATTATCGAAATGGGTGTTGGACGAAGAAGCGCCTGCATACCCTACTGGGCAAAGCACCTTCCGATTCCTCGTTCCATGTAAGGAGCTCCGAAAGGATGCGAATACTCGTTGGCTGGTGGAGGGCCAAGTGCCCACTATGAACATCTTCGCGAACGAAGATCGAAGGCTGGTAGCATATCCATGCCGAGGGTGAGTACCGAAGCCTGACTGTTGTAGTCCAGAGGGCTGATTGCGAGAAGACAGGAAACCATGAACTTCGCAGGAATCCATCCGGACGACGAAGATGCAGCGCACTCAGAAGTTAAGTACGTTGGTGACCGAAACAGAGCCTGAGGCTGATGAAATGCATAGACTGGAACCAGCCAGCGCAGTTGGAGCAGCTGCTCTCCAAATTCGAAATGTTCCACCCATCCTTTCGTGCTCTCTGCGAGTGAGTTTGAGTCGCGCGGGCTTCGAGACGTGACGTCGCTAATGCCAGTCTCCAGACATGCTCAAGATCTCCAGGATTTGAAACTGTATAAGCTGCTGTACAGACCACCGTTAAGCCGCTGGACCAAGGGCCGTGCGTGCCTCATTGGAGACGCAGCGCACCCAATGCTACCTCGTAAGTCTCAGCGCGGCTGCCACGCGAAGCTGTTGCTGATGTGTGCTATAGATCAAGGCCAGGGCGGTGGCATGTCGATTGAAGACGCAGGTGCGCTTGGCGTACTCCTGTCCGACGTTCAATCTCGCGATGCGGTTCCCGCTCGGCTAGAGCTGTTCCAGTCGATGAGATACAGTCGTGCGTCTGCGGTCCAGATCTTCTCGAATTATGGCCAGGACCAAGCGCACAAGATGGAGGAGGAAGCTCGACCTTTTTGCTCTGGAAAGGTTCCAACCTCGCAGGCCGAATTCCATCAATGGCTGTTCTCCTACGATGTACTGCAGGATGCTCGAGACCATCTGGCATCGTCGATCTGAATCTACTGTCGGGTATTCATGATAGATAGCAAGCGACCTCGGATATGTGAACAGGATGTCGTGGTGCTCCCGATACTCAACCAAATGGAACACTTCTCAACGTCTCTTGCGGTGTAGGCGAGTATAGGTGAAGACAGCTTGTGCATCACGGCAAAAGCCCCCAACCAGAGTTTGCTCTTGTGCTGTCGCAGTCGAAGTCAATTATCTAACGTTCGACTGCGTGTTCTTGGTTAGCCAAGCTTCCTGAAGCTCCTTGCTCAGTCTTCGCTTCGATCGTGTCCTTCCTGGCCAGACCACCTTCAAATTCCTTGCCCTGATCCAGGCGGTTGATGTTCGACACAGACACTACGACCAACGCCGCGGTGAGGATGATTGTCAGTACCTCCGAGCCGACTGCATCTTGGCAGCCTCTTCGAAGAATAGAAATTGTGAACATATGTGTACCGAATATGGCGCCTAATTTGCTGCTGCTGTATACACCCTCTCGGTCCTTCAGCTGCAGTTTACCAAAGCCATCGATGTTCAGCGGAAAAAGTACAGCGAGAAACGCCAACGGAGTGAACACCATAGTGACGACGGCAAACCCGATGACTGCCATGCTCAGAAGAAGACTGCTGTGAGCATCTTTGACACTGGCATAGGTTCGCTTGAGATCAACAAGACTCTTCCAACAAGCCTAAGACTGGAGAGGTAGACAACTTGATCGGCTCTTGGTTTATGTACCGGGTGAGAAGCGTAACGCAAGCTTTGCTGGCGTCGACGCGGCAAGGCTTCGAGCTCGAGATGCTACACACCACCTCAGCGGAAAGTGGCTTGCTCTCCCGATGTTGTTGCCATCGATCCTCGCCATTGGTCCAGTGGCGACCTAAATGCTTTGTTTTCATGCCGTGCCACGCCCGTGATGCATCTTAACGGGCCGAGAGGTGATCTGCGATCGCCTTGGTCAGGCTCTGCCTTCAAGCGACTGAAGCCTGTCGGGCTCATACGGACGAAATAGACGAAGTGTACGTGTCGATACAGGCAGTCGCTAAGAACACACGGAGAAAGGTAGCTAGGACTAAATGTAAACTGTGGAAGGTGGAGTAGAAGCTGTGATCTCCTGATATCCTTGGCATGTGAGTGATGTCGCGAAGTGGTCCGAGCGCCGCAACCACGTCCTTCGACATCCATCTGCACTTCTCTTCCACATCTTCCATCATCCCAACACAACGGAAACACCACCATGGCAGCGCCAGCAACCCAAGCTCGATCTCTCTACCGCCGCTTCCTTCGCGAACTCCCATCCAGAACACCCTCGATACTGGCGAACCCATCACCACTTCAGAAACATGTCAGAGCCGACTTCGTCTCCGAGTCATCAACCGCATCACCGCAGAGAAGATTACAGGAAGCAGAGCAGCATGTGCAGTACCTGAAAGCACAGCGAATGTATACGACTCTACTGGAACGATATAACCCGGGGATGGACATGTCCGACGAGGAACGAGTGAGGTTGTCGGCAAGGAGGGTTGGCATGAATTTGCCCGTGGAGCATGTTGGCGGTGGGAGTGGGAGTGGGAACGGTGGGCAAGGGCAGAGCTGAGAAGTCGTGCCGCCCATGGAATTCCAAGACGCAATGGACTGAGTAAAGAATGCTCATCGGGAGGCAGTGGCTCCTCTCGCTGAGCACGAGTACTTGAGCCCGCTCGTGGTCACAGATGTCGCATCACCAAACGGACTACGGCTACAGCGGAGTGTTTGACACTGTGGTTAATCGAGTCTCGCTTCAAAGCGAGGCCGCGGAGTACTAGCGATGCGCGCTTTGTGCAATCGGCTGCGAGACGGAAGTGGCGAGCGGGCAGCTTTTGTAGAGCCCTTCGCTTTGAACTGGCTGCAAAGACTGAGTGGAACATTAACAATACGTCTTACGGCTGCTACACTCAGCATCCCACACCAGCCGACACAGCCACAGAGCTTCGACGACGCTACGAAGATTCGCAGGCTTTGAGAGAGGCTCGCATCCTACATAAAAGAAGTTGAGAACTAGTCAGTCAGCTGATCCGCCGCCTTTCAAGTACCATAGATAGCGATAACGCAACTGTATACATCCACACAATCTCTCTCGTTGCTCAGCCCCGATGCATCGTCCCATCCCTCGCGCATAACATGCTCCCAATGTTGAACGGGCCAGCTCACAAGACCCTTTGACAGCATCGCGACACCTTTACATCTCCGTGAACAGACAGCTGAACCCTCCCATCCGCGCAAGTGGGGACGAAACTCTATCTACACCCACGGATCTGCAACTGCAATACCTGGTTGTTGGATCACCCGGCTCGTGGTGGTCCATCTTGCTGGTGTTGCGATCTCCACGGCGCCGGTTTGAGTTAAGCCATGTAGCACGTGCTAGAGTCAACCACAGAGCCTAAGCCAAGGTATATCAAGTGCTACTTTCCAAACCACAACTCTCCTTGCCATGCAATTGATCTAGACAGAAGCAATGAATATGGCGAACAGTTCAAACCAACCCGACCAACTCCTCACGTCCGTACTCAATGAGAAGCCAACGATGGATCTACGAACGAGAGAAGAGATGTTGGCGAAAGTGAGGAGATTGACGATGGAGTTGGAGACGGAGGAGGATACGATGCAGAGGTTGTCTTTTGGGGTCTTTCGTCAGTCCTGTTTCAAAGATCGATCCAATCTAATAGCTTTGTACAGATCTGGGAGCCCTTGACCATCATGATCGGTGTCGACCTTGGTATATTCGGTCTTTTGCAGGAGAGAAGTCCACAGACTAAAGAAGAATTGGCGAGGGCGTCGAAGTGCGATGAAGTGCTCATGGGTGAGTCTGTCCGAAACAATCAGTGTTCCTCCGGTTTTAGTATTTGCACAGGACGAATTCTCGCCACCCTGGTCTCCTTCAGCATCCTCAACCAACTCGACGTCAACTCGTTCGCGGCGACGCCGGTATGTGCCACATTAGCAGATCCAAAGTATCAAGCCTGGCTCGACTCTGCGTATGCACCTGCTCATACATCACACTTACATCTCGAGCTTACTGACAGGCCACAGCGTCCGAATATCCTCCTGCGCCTGGACAGCAACCCCTGACTTCTTGCGCGAAACCGGCTACCAAAACCCATCCAGCAACACGAAGACGGCCTTTGCCAAAGGCTACGGATACCCAGACGGCGTCCCGTTCTTCCGAAATTCTGCGGGAACATCCTAGTAGAGGCAGTTTCAACACATTTATGAAGTCGCGGAATGTCGGCCACGCGGACTGGACGCAGTTCTATTCCGTGCGGGAGCGTATCGTGCAGGGTGCTAAGACAGGTGCTTCTGAGGTCCTGTTCGTTGACTGCGGGGGTGGGATTGGGCACCAGGCGGTGAGGTTCAGGGAGCAGTTTCCTGATGCGCCAGGTAGAGTTGTGGTCCAGGACCTGCGGCAAGGTCTGCCTGCACAGGCGCCGGACGGGGTGGAGGTGATGGAGCATGATTTGTTTGCTGAGCAGCCGATTAAAGGTGGGTGGTGTCTCTCCCACTCTACTGCCATTGCATTCGCTTCTGAGGCGGAGAACGGAGCGCTGACCGATCGATGCAGGAGCAAGAGTATACTACCTCCGTTGGATGGCACACCAGTGGGGGAGCGAGACTGTGACCAAGCTTCTCAGTAAGCTGCGCGAAGCTATAGAACTCGGGTACTCGCGCTTGTTGATCCACGATGCTGTCATGGCGGCGAAAGACCCGCCCATATATATGACGACGATCGACATGACAATGCTGACTATCCGCGGCCAGGAGCGAACGCTAGCGTTGCATCGACAGATGGTTGAGGCAGCGGGGCTCAAGTTCGTTGCGATTCATAATCCTGGCGACGGGGTCAGTGAATGTGTGGTCGAAGCTGAAGTGGTGTGAATGTCTCTTGCTTGAAGTCCGTCGCAACTGGCAGATGAGGGCATGCTGTGAGCATTAGGCAGGACTGACATAGCTGTCTCTGAATATGTCATCTCAACCGATACGTCGACGCTTGAACCTGGCTGAGGCGTCAGTTTTGTCCTCTTCACTCTCATGAGTGACCTTTGCAACATATGTGTTCGTTCCAGCGGATGGTCGTGTCATTGCAGCAACAATTTCGTCCGCATTCGTGGGCCTGAGAGGTCCAGTGAATTTCACTTCTCTCAGACCCTGGAGACCTTGGAGCCGTATCCAAAAAGCGTCCGAGAGTCTCTGCTCACTAGTCCGCCAGCCTTCTATCGACCCAGGTGCCAGCTCGAACTATAAACCATGAGCACCCCATCCTAGGCGCTGTACTTTAAAATGCCAGAACAGAAAGGTTCATGGTGTTGCAAACAGCTAACGACGCAAGATTCCGGTTTGTCTCGTTTGTAAGGGGTAATCGTCGTTTGGACGCGGAAGATATATAGGCTGCAGAGATAGCGAGATAGAGAGATACAACCCCCTTTTCACATTCACTACCTTTCTAGATTGGAAATCTAAAGGACTTCGGCCGTGGCGAACGAGCCCGTACATCGATCGCAAGCTTCGTCAAGCTGTGGCGAGTTGTCAAGCTATCCACAAAACTCTCCAGATGCGCCTGCTGACACGCGAACTCATGGTAGTCGCCCGGATCATGAAAACCGATAAGCATCGTAAGGTCCTTGACATAGGGAGCGGAGCGCTTAGACAATGGCCAGGTTGAAGTAGGCGACACTTCGCAGTACTTTGTCCAGGACAGTATAGGCTTGTTAGTGCTTGAAGTGACCGTGCCGATCGAGTCCATCATCGGGATTTCGAAGATGAACTTGTTGAGAGTAGTACAGGTCCTGTAGACGGCGGCGGCATACTGATGCGATGGCGGTGCGGTGTCGCAGGGTGTCCAAGTATGATGCATCGATCTTGCCATGCTCATCGAGTTCGACATGTCGGAACCTGTGGATTGCTGTGACTAAATCGTCTTCGTTGTGCCAAGCGCGACATGTAGAGAAGACGTGGTACGTGTCGCCGGTCGGAGTGAGACACCGAATGATCTGTATCAAGATCTCGTCCGGTAATCCTGTAATCAGGCAACGTTGAGTGGCCGGTACAGAAGACGATGTGCTGTCATGGGAGTGTGAAGGATTGAAGACGACCTTGTTGCGCATTTGACCCGGAAACTGCCCAGGGAATAATGTGTACCTCTCGAAGTGTGGGTTCCAAAGGGGCGTGCGATTGTCAGTCCATGGTCCACAACGAAGGTCCGTGGGGGAAGTCGGTGGTCATGACACCAGCACCTTCTGTTGAAGAGGAAGAGGAATGGACGGTGGAACGATCATCTACTGGAACCTATCAACACTCCGGTTTAAGATTCCCGTTTATTCATATTGAGGAAAGTGCAGGTCCTACTGAAATAAGAGAAGTAGAAGAAGAAGAAGAAGAGGTGTCGTCGACAACGTTGAAGTTGAAGTCAAGGCACCAAGGCGCTCTGCCCATCCTGAATCAACCTCATGTCCATCAATCTAGACTTGTACACACATATACTCGAACATCATGGACCTCCTCCGCCTCCCACCGCCCTTACGGCGCACCCTCCTGTCCTCACCACACCTCATCCGTCTCCTCACCACCCAGTCCCGTCCGACGGCACCGCCGCTCCTCCCAATCTCTCTCAAGAACTCCCAACCCAC
>JAABUK010010665.1_pt1 | contig 12196 bp, 17 predicted proteins | sample 5559141 | NCBI WGS metagenome assembly JAABUK01 (sample SAMN10711869, study PRJNA513367) | rock metagenome | isolation source: Antarctica rocks | place: Antarctica: Victoria Land, Pudding Butte nord | collected 2016-01-03 | reverse complement strand
CCGTCAACTCGAGACGGCCAAGCGTCTCGGTGCCCACGTGGTCGAGCTGCACACGGGCGCCTATGCCGAAGGGCGGGAGGGCGAACTGGACCGCCTACGGACCGGAGCGGCAATGCTCCGGGACCTTGGCATCGAGTGCCATGCCGGCCACGGCCTGACTTACGCCAACGTGTCTCCAGTGGCTGCGCTGCCCGAGGTCGAGGAGCTCAACATCGGCCATTTCCTGATCGGCCAATCGATCATGGACGGCTTGCCGGGCGTGGTTAAACGCATGAAGGCGTTAATCCTCGCGGCGCGCGGCGGCTAGAACGTTTTCCGATCGGGGGGGAGCCAAATGGCTCGGGAAGTGCTCTAAGCCGCCCGGGCCTTCAGCTCGGACCGGATCGCTTCCAGTGCTTCCTCGGCCGCCGCGGCATCGGGGCCTCCGGCCTGCGCGAGATCCGGCCGTCCACCGCCGCCCTTGCCCCCCAGCGCCACGCTGGCCGCTCGCACCAAGTCGACCGCGTTAAGGCGGCCGGCCAGGTCCTGCGACACGCGGACCACGATGCTGGCCTTGCCCTCAGCCGTCGATACGACGGCGACCACGCCGCTGCCCATCTCGGTGCCGATGGCTTCGGCCATCCCCTTCAAGTCCCGCGGCGGCACGTCGCCGAGATTGCGCGCCGCTAGCGCGACGCCGGCGACCTGCTCGATCGCAGCGGCCGTTGCTCCCGTTGCCAACTTTCGCTGCAGGTCTGACACCTGGCGCTCCAACCGGCGCCGGTCTTCCACCAACTGCGACACCCGCTCGACCAGCTCGACCGGGCTGACCCGCAGGAGGGAGGCCATCTCCGCCAGGCGCCGCTCGCTCTCGATCACGACGCCCTGCGCGGTCTCGCCGGTGACCGCCTCGATCCGGCGCACGCCCGCGCTGACGGCGCCCTCGCCGGTGATCCGGAACAGGCCGATATCGCCGGTGCGGCCGACGTGAGTGCCGCCGCAGAGCTCGACCGAGTACGGCTTCGCATGGCCGCCCGTCTCCGCGCCCGGCGTGCCCATCGAGACGACCCTCACCTCGTCGCCATACTTTTCGCCGAACAGCGCCATCGCGCCCTGCTCGACCGCCGCGTCGGGGGTCATCAGCCGGGTCGTAACTTCCGTGTTGGCGCGGATCTGCGCGTTGACGGCCGCTTCGACGACGGCCAGGTCCTCGCGCGAGATCGGGGTCGGCTGGCTGACGTCGAAGCGCAGCCGATCCGGCGCGTTCAGACTTCCTTTCTGCGTTACATGCTCGCCGAGCCGCGCCCGCAACGCCGCATGCAGCAGGTGGGTCGCACTGTGATGGGCTCGGATCGCGCCTCGGCGCCCGTGGTCAACCTCGGCCGTGACCGCGACTCCGCGCGACGCCCGCCCCTGGACCACCCGGCCCAGATGCACGAACAAGTCGCCCACGCGCTTGTGCGTGTCGTCGACCTCGATCAGCAATCCCGGCGCCTGGATCCGCCCGGCGTCGCCGACCTGACCGCCGCTCTCGGCATAGAATGGGGTCTGGTTCAGCACGATCGCGACGCGGGCGCCCGCGCCGGCCTCTTCGACGGCGGTCCCATCGGCCACGACCGCGAGGATCTCGGCCTCCGCCCGCTCGGTCGAATAGCCGAGGAACTCGGTGGCGCCCAACGTCTCGCGTAGGTCGAACCAGACCCGCTCGGTGGCCGCGTCACCCGTGCCAGACCAGGCCGCCCGCGCGCGGACCCGCTGCTCCGCCATCGCCGCATCGAACCCGGCGACGTCGACCGCCTTGCTCTGTTCACGCAGCGCATCCTGCGTCAGGTCAAGCGGGAACCCGAACGTGTCGTAGAGCTTGAACGCCACTGCGCCCGGCAACGTGCCGCCCTGGGCCAGGCGCGCGGTCTCATCGGCCAGCAGGCCGAGACCCCGCTCCAGCATCGCCTTGAAGCGCTCTTCCTCGAGCCGCATCGTCCCAGTAATGAGCGCCTCGGCGCGCGACAGCTCCGGATAGGCGGCACCCATCTGACGCACCAGAGCCGGCACGAGCCGATGGAACACCGCCTCGCGCGTGCCCATCATGTGAAGGTGACGCATCGCCCGCCGCATGATGCGTCGCAGCACATAGCCCCGACCATCCTTGGACGGCAGCACGCCGTCGGCAATCAAGAAGGCCGAGCTTCGGAGGTGGTCCGCCACGACCCGGTGGCTGGTTTTGAACGCTCCATCCGGCGGCTGGCCCGTCGCGTCGGCGCTCGCCAGGATCAGGGCACGCAGCGTGTCTGTGTCGTAATTGTCGTGGACGCCCTGCAGAATCGCCGCAAACCGCTCGAGACCCATGCCGGTATCGATCGAGGGGCGCGGGAGCGGCGAGCGCGTCCCGGGCGGGCCTTCCTCATACTGCATGAACACCAGATTCCAGATCTCGATGAACCGGTCACCGTCCTCGTCCGGGCTTCCGGGCGGGCCGCCGGGAATGGACGGCCCGTGATCGTAGAAGATCTCCGAACATGGTCCGCACGGACCGGTATCGCCCATCCGCCAGAAATTATCCGACGTGGCGATCCGGATGATCCGGTCGTCGCCGAGGCCGGCGATCTTCTTCCAGTAGGTCGCGGCATCCTCGTCATCGGCATAGACCGTGACAAGCAACTTGTCTTTCTCGAGCGCATAATCCCGCGTCAGCAATGTCCAGGCATGCTCGATGGCGACATCCTTGAAGTAGTTGCCGAAGCTGAAGTTACCCAGCATCTCGAAGAACGTATGATGCCGAGCCGTATAGCCGACGTTATCGAGGTCGTTGTGCTTGCCGCCAGCGCGGACGCATTTCTGGGCAGAGGTCGCGGTGCTATACGGCCGCCGCTCCTGTCCTGTGAAAACATTCTTGAACTGGACCATCCCGCTGTTGGTGAACAGCAGCGTCGGGTCGTTGCGCGGCACTAGAGGGCTGCTTGCGACGACCTGATGACCGGTGTTGCGGAAATAATCGAGGAACGTCGCGCGAATATCATTGCTGCTGGCCATGCTGTTCCGTAGCGCAGCCTCCGCCCGCAATCCAGTGTGGCTGCGGCGTTAGTGGTTCTTACCGCGACCTGTCTTATTCTGGAGCGCGTCGATGCATAAGGAGGCTTCCGCCTTGCTCAGCTTGGGGTCGAAGGGTTCGCCGGCTTCCTCGGACAATGTTTTGAGATAGCTCGCCTGCGCGCCGGTCATAGTCTCGTCGCCGGTGACCCAATCATGCGGGTCTTTCTCGGTGTTGGAGGGCGTGCCGTCGTCGGGGGCATTCTTCGAGCTGTCGCTCATGCTTCCACAACGCCCGAACCGCTGCGGCGTTGCGCGGCCTCAGCGCTGATAAGGAACCGGCAACAGCGAGCGTACAGGGACCCGGCGGAGGCCATCAGGCGTTGGAACGATTACAGTGGCTGCCGGGTCGAAATCGAGCAGGTTTTCGCGGCACGCGCCGCAAGGGGACACGACGGCGATATCGCGGACGCTTTCGTCCGGCTTGGGGTGGCGCACGGCGACTGCGCACTCAATCGTGCCATCGCCGTCCATCACCACACGACCGAGTGCGATTGCCTCGGCGCAGATCGAGAGCCGCCCGACCGTGGCGCCCAGATGCACGCCAGTCCAAATCCGTCCGTCGCGGCCGCGAAGTGCCGCGCCGACCGTATGCCAGAACGGGCGGTAATGCCGAAGGAGAACGGCCTTGGCCGCAGCGATCAGTTCGTAATCGAAGGACCGCAGCGGAACGGCGCCGGGCAGGACCAGCGCCGGAGTGTGATCGAGCATGCGTTAGTCGGCGGCGTCCGAGTCTTCTTCCGGAGCGGCGACCATCGTGTTGGCGACCACGCCGGATTGCTCGCGAACCCGCTTCTCGATCGCGTCGGCCATCTCGGGATGGTCGCGCAGGAACTGCTTGGCGTTTTCCCGGCCCTGGCCGATCCGCGTGCTGTCGTAGCTGAACCAGGCGCCGCTTTTCTCGACGACATTGGCCTTGACGCCAAGGTCAACCAACTCGCCGACTTTGCTGATGCCTTCGCCATACATGATGTCGAACTCGACCTGGCGAAACGGCGGCGCCAGCTTGTTCTTTACCACTTTGACCCGGGTCTGATTGCCGACAACTTCTTCGCGGTCCTTGATCTGGCCGATGCGTCGGATTTCCATCCGCACGGAGGCGTAGAACTTCAGCGCGTTGCCGCCTGTGGTCGTCTCGGGATTGCCGAACATGACCCCGATCTTCAGGCGGATCTGATTGAGGAAGATGAGCATTGTGCGCGATTTCGACACGCTGCCCGTGAGCTTGCGCAGGGCCTGGCTCATCAAACGGGCATGCAGGCCGACGTGGGTGTCGCCCATCTCGCCTTCGAGTTCGGCGCGTGGCACGAGCGCTGCTACACTGTCCACCACGAGGACATCAACCGCGCCGGAGCGGATTAGTGTATCGCAGATTTCGAGTGCCTGCTCGCCGCCATCCGGCTGGCTGAGAAGCAGGTTGTCCACGTCGACACCAAGCTTGCGGGCGTAGATCGGATCGAGTGCATGCTCGGCATCGATGAACGCGCAGACGCCGCCCCGACGCTGGGCTTCGGCGATGGCGTGGAGCGCCAGCGTCGTCTTGCCGGAGCTTTCCGGGCCGTAGATTTCTAGGATCCGGCCACGCGGCAAGCCGCCGATGCCGAGCGCCAAGTCCAACCCAAGCGAACCAGAAGGGATCGTCTCGATTTGCTGGTCGCCGGCGCGGGCGCCCATGCGCATGATGCTGCCTTTGCCGAAGGCCCGCTCGATCTGTGTCAGCGCTGCATCGAGCGCACGGCTTTTTTCCATGATGGGTTCCTGTCCGACAACGTCCCGGCGCCGTGAGGCTGGAGCGACTCCGGCCGATTGCAAGCTGATCACCGCCATCGTGTCACACCTTCCGGTTGCGCCGCAACGCCGTCTGCGGCTTCGTTAACTATGAGTTCAACATATGTTCGAAATGCCCGGGGAGCAAGAACATAAAGCGAACATTCTAGGATGTTTGCTGGATCGTGCCGCGCAGGCGCCAGACATAGGCGATGATCTCCGCCACAGCCTTGAAATGCTCGGCAGGAATTTCGGCGTCGAGCGGGAGTTTGTGCAGCGTTCGCGCCAGCGGCGGGTTGGGCACCAGCGGGACGCCATGCTTCTCGGCCGCCTCGCGGATGCGGGTCGCGACCTCGTCGACGCCCTTGGCGACGATCTTCGGAGCAGCCTTGCTGCCGCGCTCGTAAACCAAGGCAACGGCGTAATGGGTTGGGTTGGTGATGACGACCGTCGCCTTCTCCACGGCTGCCATCATCCGCCGTCGGGCCCGCATCATGCGGATTTGCTTGATCTTTCCTTTGATCTTCGGATCGCCCTCGGTCTCCTTGTGCTCCTGCTTGATTTCTTCGAGCGCCATCCGGAGTTTTTTCGAGAATTGATAACGGACCCAACCGACGTCGAGCACGGCCAGGACACATTGACAGCCAAGGACGACCATCAACACATGCAGCGTATCGCGCGCCAACTGATCGGCCACAGTGGACATGGTCCACGAGAGCGAGGCCGTGATCGTCTTCAGCGCGCCGGCGAGCACGTGCCATACCGCCCACCCCAGCACGCCAATCTTCACGATGGATTTTGCCGTCTCGGCAGCGTTGTTGACGCTGAAGACGCGCTTCAGGCCGCGCTTCGGATCAAGCCGCGCCAGATCCGGCATCAGCGCCTTCGTGTTCATCAGCCAGCCGGTTTGCAGCAGCACGGCGGCACTGGCGGCAAGCAGGACCGCGCCCGCAACCGGCAGGACCATCAGGAGCACCGCCATTCCCGCGTTCCAGAGCGCCGGGCCGGGCGTTCCGGCCGGGCTGGCCAGCATCGCGCGCAACTGCAGGCCGAGCGTATGCGCCATGTTCGGCGCCATCATGGCCATCACCAGCGTCGCGGCGGCCAGCCCGCTCGCACCAACGACCTCGCGCGAGAGCGGCGATTGGCCTTCATCTCGGGCTTGCTGCCGGCGCTTGTCGGTGCCGGGTAACGTGCGGTCTTCGCTGTCCGCCATCTAGCAGGCCGGCCGGTTCAGAGCTGGAAGACGGTCACGAGCCGGGCAGCGCCGCCCAGCTCGCGGCGACCCCTCCCTGCCATGTGCCGAGGATGCGAGAGGCCAACAGGCCGAGCAGGACCAGGCCGCCCAGGATCTGCCCAGGTGCTGCGACCGCAAACGCTTGCAGCTGAGGCGCAATCCGCGCCAGCAAGCCGACAGCGACCTGCCACACCACGCCGGCAACGAGGAAAGGCGCAGAGAGCTGCAAGGCGAGCGCAAACGAGTTGCTCGTAATTGTGACGAACAGCTCGGCGGTGTCGCCGGGCGGTAAGACGCCGCCGGGCCCGACCAGGGCGTAGCTGCCGGAGAGTGCCGAGAGCGGGAGCGTGTAGAGGCCGGATACGAGGATCAGCACCGGCGCGGCCAGGCCGAAGAGCCGCGCAAGCGCCGTCGATTGGCCACCGAGCGCCGGGTCAGGCTGCACGACGCTGCTCAGGCCGAGCAGGGTCGCGATCAGGGCGCCGGCCATGCCCAGCGCCAGGGCCGGCAGCCGCGCCAGCCAGCCGAGCGCCGCTCCGGTCAGGAGTTCGGCGGCGACCATCTGCGGGCCGGCGACCCCCTCCGGGACATTGGGAATTAGCGGCGAGACCGCGGGCAGCAGCAAGAGGCTGACGCCGAGCGCGAGACCCGCGCGCAGCATCATCGGCGCTTCGACCTCGCCGAGGCCGGGGAGAAGCATCACCACCATGCCGACCCGGCACAGCACCAGACCGAGCGCGAAGACGAGGCTGGGCAGGGCTGCGAGGAGGTCGGCCTCCGTCACTGGCCGCCGACCGCCACCAGCCGGTCCATCAAACCATGTGTATAGGCGTCGAGTGTCGAGACCATGAACGGTCCGAGCAAAGCGAGCGAGGCGAATAGCGCCAACAGCTTGGGGACGAACACGAGCGTGGGCTCGTTGATCTGCGTGACAGCCTGGAACAGCGAGACGACCAGGCCGACGACGAGAGCGACGACGAGAAGCGGGCCGCCGAGCTTGATCACCACCCAAAGAGTGTCCCGCAGCGCGCCCGCCATCTCGGTTTCGCTCATCAGATCGGCATCCGGGCGACGTCCTGGTAGGCCTGGACCACCTTGTCGCGAACGGAGATCACGGTCTGCAGCGCCAACTCCGCCTTGGTCACGGCAGTCGCGACATCGGTGAGGTTGCCATGACCGGAGATCGCCTTCATCGACTCCGTATCGGCCTTGTGGCCGGCATCGGCCACGCCCTGGATCGCGCGGCTCAGGACGTCGCCGAAGCCGCTGCCGTCGGTTGGCGCATCGAGGCCGCCGGTCTGCACGCGGGCATAGGCGTTGACGGCCGAGGAGGGTGTGACGGTGAGGGTCGGGATGCTCATTTGAGCAGCTCGATCGTACGGGTCAGCATCGTTCTGGTTGCTTCCATGACGTTGAGGTTGGCACTGTAGGTTCGTTGTGCTTCGCGCATGTCCATGACCTCGACGAAGGAGTTCACGTTCGGCATACGGACGTATCCGTTCGCGTCGGCGGCGGGATGCGAGGGGTCGTATTTCAGCGGCAAGTCGGCCTTGTCCGTGCCGACCGAGCGGACCCTAACGGTGTTGGTGCCGAGCTCCTTGTTCAGCTTGTCCTCGAAGCTGATCGTCTTGCGCCGATAGGGCTCGGCGCCCGGCGTCGACCCGGTGGAGTCCTGGTTGGCGAGGTTCTCGGCGATCACGCGCAACCGGGAGGTCTGCGCATCCATCCCCGCCGCCGAGATCGCGATGGCCTTACTGATGTCCATGGCTGTTATCCGCTCCGGCCCAAGGCGATGCGGAACATCCCCTGGTATTTGCGATAAAGGTTGGTGACGAGTTCTTGCGTGCTGGCGGTGTCGGCGACTTTGCCGAGCTGCTCTTCTAACGAGACGGTGTTGCCGTCCGGCGCCTTGCTGGTGGGACGCTGCGCGCGCCCCTGGGCCGCCGCGCTCGACCCCTGCAGATGCGCGGGATCGGTGCGCGCGACAGACACGCCCTGTTCGATCAAGCTTGCCTCGAACGGCGCCACGTCGGTCGCTTTGTAGTTGGGCGTATTCGCGTTGGCGATATTCCGCGCGAGCACGGACTGCCTCTGGTCCACCCAGCTCATGCGGCGTTCTGCCAGTCGGAACAGGCCATTGTCGGTCGGGTCCATGACACCTCCTTGTGCCTCGAGGCCAAGGTGGGGGATAAACCTTAAGAATTGCTGAACGCGCCGCTAACGAATTGCTAACCATTTGCGGCGAAACTCCGTTCATGCCGCGCGCCGAACGCCTCCCGAATTTTCCGCCTGGCTCTGGATTCGATCCGGAGCGCGAGTTGCTCGCGTTCGCGGAGCAGACGGTCCGCATCGTGGCTGTGGCGCAGGCGCTGGTCGCCAGCCGCCGCCCGGTCGATGTGGTCGGTCTGCAACAACAAATTGGCCTGCTCTGCGCCAAAGCACTCGACCTGCCGCCAAACCAAACGGGTTTTGCGCGGATCGAATTGCAGCGGCTCGCGACCGGATTGGCCGCGCTGCAGTCGGCTATGCGGCAAAACGCCGCATGACTTCTCCACGGCAAAAGGCCGCACCATGCCCCTTCCATTCACCTCCATTCTGACGGCGCTGGCGGCACTGGCCGCTGTCGTCGGATTTGTCTTGCTCGCCGGACGTGCTGCGCGCGCGACCGGCTTGGGGACGCTGCGTCTCAACCAGCGCTTGGCCGTCCGTGAGACGATTGCCCTGGATCGGGCGCGATCCCTGCGGATCGTCAGCTGCGACGGGCGCGAGCTGCTGCTGCTCGTCGGCGGCAGTAACGACCTCGTCGTCGGTTGGCTGCCGGGCTCGGAGATCGGCTCGTGAGCCGGCGCCGTTGGCTGGGCCGGGCGGGTGCGGCCGTGTTGCTGCTGGCGATGATCTTGCTGCCGCACCTGGCACAGGCGCAGTCGGTCAACATCGACCTCGGCGCCAACGGGCAGGCGGGGGCCACGGGCAAGCTGATGCAGCTGACCGCGCTGCTGACTGTGTTGTCGCTCGCGCCCAGTCTTTTGGTCATGGTCACGGCGTTCACCAGGATCGTAATCGTGCTCTCGCTCCTGCGCAGCGCGATCGGCGCACAGGGGACGCCGCCCAACCCGGTGCTGATCGGTCTGGCGCTGTTCCTCACCTACTTCGTCATGCAGCCGGTGATCGATCAGGCGTGGACCAGCGGGATCGTGCCGCTGACGTCAGGGCAGGTGAGCGAACTCGAGGGTTTGAAAATGACCGCGGAGCCGTTCCGCAAGTTCATGGCCAGCAATGTGCGCGGCGCGGACCTGCAATTGTTCCAGGACCTCGGAAACCTGCCGGCAGCGGCATCTCCGGGTCAGGCCGAATGGCGCGCACTGGTACCGGCGTTCATGGTGGGCGAGTTGCGCCGGGCGTTCGAGATGGGGTTCCTGCTCTACTTGCCGTTCATGGTGATCGATCTGGTCGCTGGCAGCGTGCTGATGTCGCTCGGCATGATGATGCTGCCGCCGAGCGCGGTCAGCCTGCCGTTCAAACTGATCTTCTTCGTGCTGGTCGATGGCTGGCGGCTGGTCTCGGGCAGCTTGGTACAGGGCTTCATGCCGCCTTGACGCGGAAACCAGGGGCCTGTGGCACGTTGTCTTGCTGAGGGAGGGCCTTATGCAGCAGCCACACACCGAAGAGTCGATCGAACACACCGACGGGCAGCAGGATACCGGCAACCATAAGAAACCCGGTGCGCCGGACAAGGGCGGTGCGGACCGGTTTGGCGGCAGCCGGGCTGGCGCGGACAACGTAGAGCCTGGTCAAAAGCCAGACGCCTGAGCGTCGAAGGCTCCCTCCCGTCCGGGAGGGAGCCGCGTTCAGACCTTCTCGACCTGGCTGTATTCGAGTTCCACGGGCGTCGAACGGCCGAAAATGGAGACGCTGACCTTCACGCGGCCCTTCTCTTCATCGACTTCCTCAACTGTACCGTTGAAGCTCGTGAACGGCCCGTCGGCCACGCGGATCTGCTCGCCGATTTCGAACAGGACGGCGGGACGCGCGCGTTCGACGCCTTCGGCGGACTGTTTGAGCATACGCTCAGCCTCAGACTCCGGGATCGGCGACGGCTTGTTCTTAGTGCCGAGGAAATTGGTGACCTTTGGCGTGTCCTTGATGAGATGCCAGGTCTGGTCGGTCATCTCCATTTTCACCAGGACATAGCCTGGGAAGAACTTGCGCTCCGCGTTGACCTTCTGGCCGCGACGCACCTCGACCACGTCCTCGGACGGGACGAGCACCTCGTCGACCATGTCAGCTAGCCCTTTCTGGGCTGCCTGCTCCTTGATCTGCTGGGCGATCTTCTTCTCGAAGCCGGAGTAGACGTGGACGACGTACCAACGCTTGGTCATGAACCGTTCCTTAAGACCCCACCCCGAAGAGCGCCCGCACGCCGATGCCGATCACCTGATCGGCGACGAAGAAGAACAGCGCCGCCATCCCGGAGAGTGCGAACACCAGCCCGGTCGTGATCAACGTCTCCTTGCGGGACGGCCAGGTGATCTTCCCGACCTCGGCCCGCACATCGTGGAGAAACTTAGCCGGACTGACCGCCACTTGACACCTAACCTTGAAAGGATTGGCAGGGGTGGAGGGTCTCGAACCCCCAACCTCCGGTTTTGGAGACCGGCGCTCTAGCCAATTGAGCTACACCCCTGCAGAACCGAGCCCTGCCGGAGGTTGCCCGGCGCAGCGTCCGGCGCAGGCCGCGTAGAAACGGCGCGCCGACGTATAAGTCAAGTGTCGGCTTCCGACAGCGAGGACCCGGGCATATATGGTGCGGCCATGACTCTCAACCGATGCGACTGATCCCGCTCGCCGTCGCGCCGCCGGCCAGGACGCCCGCCCGCCAGCGTTGGTCCGTCGCGATGTCGGTGCTGCTGCACCTGCTCGGGCTAGTGGCCGTCATCGGGATCGCGACGCGCAACCCGCCGTCCGGGGAGGGAGCAGCGCCGGCTTATGATCTCGTGTTCGAGGGCCGGCAGGACGTCGTCGACCAACAGAAGCCGCCCGGTCTGCCGCCGATACAGCCGGCCGACATCCCAGTGGCGCCCGATGCGCCGGTCGGACAGCCGGCGCCCGACCCGTTGACGCCGCCCCAGCCCGATGCAGCGACGGCTTCACCGTCTCCGACACAGCCGACCACGGCGAACGCGCCCACGCCGGAGGCGCCGCCCACTCCAGAGGTGGCGCAGTCGGCGCCGAGCCAATTGGCGTTCGCGCCGGAGGCCCAGCCGAGCCCGGCGCCAACCCCGGCCCCAGCGCCGGCACGAACGGACACGTCGTCCCCGCCCGAGCCGCCCACGGTCAACCTGCAGCTTCCGCCCGAGCCGACGACGGCGCCGGCGCTCGATCCGATCATGCCGCAACCGCCGCCGCCCTTGCCGGAGGCGCCGCCTCGGCCGGCGCCGCGGCAGGCGCAGGTACGGCCAGCGCCGCGCGCGCAACAAGGAACGCTGGCCAATCCGATGGATCTGAGCTTCGCGCCGTCCGCGCCGCGTCCGGCGGCACGCGGACGATACGCATCAGGCGCCATCGACTTGTCGCCGCCGCCGGAGCGTCGCGGGGGGGCGCGCTCGGACCCGTATGCGTTGATCCGCGCCGCCAACGCGTCGGCCGATTGGAATCGCGGCTTGCTGCAATACTGGCTGCAGCACCGGTTTTACCCCAGCAAGGCGGCGGAGGCGGGCGAGCAGGGGACGGTGACGATCCAGCTGACGGTCAATCGCAGCGGCCGGGTCGAGGACGTTCAAGTGCTGACGCGGTCTGGCTCGCAATGGCTGGACATGGCCGCGGTCGGCACGTTCCGCGACGCCAAGCTGCCGCCGTTCACGAGCGAGATGCGCGAGGATCGGCTGACCTTCCCGATCCCGATCAACTACTACCTGGTGCGCCAGTAGCGTGGAGCGGGCGATGGGAATCGAACCCACGTCAAAAGCTTGGAAGGCTTCCGCATTACCATTATGCTACGCCCGCACCCGCGCCATTCATTAAAGCTCCGACCCGGCTGCCGCAAGCACAACTGGCCGGGGCCGGGCCGCGTTCCTGCCTCGAAGCAAGCGGAGCGCGCGGAATGTCCGACACACACACATTGTCCCT
>JAABUK010010664.1_pt1 | contig 12197 bp, 11 predicted proteins | sample 5559141 | NCBI WGS metagenome assembly JAABUK01 (sample SAMN10711869, study PRJNA513367) | rock metagenome | isolation source: Antarctica rocks | place: Antarctica: Victoria Land, Pudding Butte nord | collected 2016-01-03 | reverse complement strand
GGCGGAGGAAGCGGACGCTCTCAAGGGCGCGAGCCTGTGGATTCACCCCACGATGCGGCCCGATCCGCCCGAGGGCGAGTTCTACTACGACCAGCTCATCGGCCTGCGCGTCGTCACCGAGGAAGGGCGCGACCTGGGCGAGATCGAGGACGTGCTCGAATCCAAGGCGCACATGATCTACGTCACGCCGCGCGCCATGATTCCAGGCGTCGAGGAGATCGTGCTCGAAGTCTCCTTCGACAAGCGGCAGGTGCTGGTGCGCGATGTGCCCGGCCTGGAGCAGGACGACTGGCGCGACTGAGCTCAAGAACTTGAGGCGCGCCTTCGCCTCAGCCTTGGCCTCAGCCTTGGCCTCAGCCTGGCGCGACCCTGACACTTTGCAATGCGCTTCGACGTGTTCACGCTGTTCCCCGAGTTCTTCGCCTCGCCACTGGATTCGAGCATCCTGAAGCGTGCGCGGGGCGCGGGCGCGCTGGAAGTCGCGGTGCACGACATCCGGGCCGGGGCGCTGGACAAGCACCGCAGCGCCGACGATTACCCCTTTGGCGGCGGCGCCGGCATGGTGATGAAGGCCGAGCCTCTGGTGCAAGTACTTGGCGCTGTGCTAAAATGGGAGTTCGGCCCGCACGAGCTGCCCCGAAATCCGCCGTGCCCCATCGTGCTGATGTCGCCTCAGGGCCAGCCCTTGAGCGCCAGGTTAGCGCGTGAGCTGGCGCAGTCTTCGCGGATCGCCCTGGTCTGCGCGCACTACGAAGGGCTGGACGAGCGGGCTGCTGAGCTGATGACGCACGAAGTTTCCATCGGCGACTACGTGCTGACCGGAGGCGAGACGGCGGCTCTGGTGGTGATGGACGCCGTCGCGCGCTTCGTGCCCGGCGTGCTGGGCAACGAGGCTTCGGCTGGCGGTGACTCGTTCGAGGACGGGCTGCTCGAAGCGCCGCACTTCACGCGGCCCTCGACCTGGCGCGGGCTTGAGGTGCCTTCAGTGCTCGTCTCGGGCGATCACGCTCGCGTCGCGCGCTGGAAGAGGCAGCAGTCTCTGGTGAGGACGCGAGCGCGGCGGCCCGACTTGCTCAGCCGAGTCGAGCTGAGCGCAGCCGACTTGAAGCTGCTGGCTGAAGCCGACGCAGCGAGTGCGGACGCAGCGAGTGCGAACGCAGCGAGTGAAGCGGACGGCAATTAGGTTTGGGTTTGAAACGTGCGGTTGGCCTGGGCGAGGCGCTGCGCGGAGGAAAAAGAAAAATGAATCAGGATTTGATCCGCGCGGTTGAGTCGCGCCACTTGAAGGACGGGCTGCCCGAGTTCGCGCCCGGCGACACTCTGCGCGTGAACGTGAAGGTCGTCGAGGGCAACCGTGAGCGCGTGCAGGCGTTCGAGGGGACGTGCATTTCGCGCGCGAACTCGGGCGTGGGGCAGACGTTCACGGTGCGCCGCGTGGCGCAGGGCATCGGGGTCGAGCGCACGTTCCTGCTGCACTCGCCTCGCCTGGACAAGATCGAAGTGCGACGCAAGGGCAAGGTCAGGCGCGCCAAGCTGTATTATCTGCGCGACCGCGTGGGCTCGAAGTCGATCCGCATCAAGGAAAAGTCCACCCGTTAAGCCGAGCGCCTCAAGGCACTTCAAGGCACTTCAAGCGCGGCGTCATCGCAAGATGGCGCCGCGCTTTGGTGTCTGCTGGCCGGGGCAAGTACTTGTGGCAAGTGCTTGAGGCAAGCATTAAAAGCCGCGAGTTCTGTGCGATACTGAGGCGGTTGCCAGAGAGCTTATGAATTTGTCCTTCGATTCGTGGATCGTCAAGATCGCCATTGTGCTGGGGCTGGTGGCCGCGCGCGAGTTCGTGCGCCTGCTCTCGCCCAAGCCCGCCTCGGGCGTCGCTCCTGATGAGAACTCCAAGTGGCTCATCGAGACGCTCGACTCAGCGGCCATTGCCATCGGGCTGGTGCTGTTTGTGATCCAGCCGTTCTTGCTGCAGGCGTTCTGGATTCCGACCGGCTCGATGGAAGACACGCTGCTGGTCAACGATCGGCTGCTGGTCTCGAAGCTGGTGTATCGGATGCGCGACCCGCGCTTCCAGGATGTGGTTGTGTTCCGCGCGCCGCCGCAGGCTCAGGACACGCCCGAGGGCCAGGACGACTTCATCAAGCGGTGCATCGGCACGCCGGGCGACATCGTGTATGCCCAGAACCGCAAGTACTTCCGCAAGGGGCGCGGCGAGCCGAGCTTCAAGCTGCTCAGCGAGCCTTATGTCAAGTGGAGCGGCGGCGGCTACGGCGGCTACGCGGGCTACGACATGAAGATTGTGGGCGGCGAGATGTATGCGCGCAACTACTCTTCGAGCGGCTCGCCCAACATCTGGACGCTCGACGACGTGCCGATTCCCGAAGCCGACCAGGTGCGCATCACCAACGCCAAGCCCGAGGCCGTGCCCGCAGGCTCCTATCTGATGCTGGGCGACCACCGCTCGAACTCGAAGGACTCGCACTACTGGGGCTTCGTGCCGCGCGCCAACATCATCGGCAAGGCCGTCTGCGTCTTCTGGCCGCCCTCGCGCGTCGGCCTGGTCGAGCGCATGAGCTTCGAGCCGCGCCCCAGGGAAGCCCCCGAAACCCAGGACGCCTCGGGCATGGTCGGCGCGCAGTAGCCCGGCTGGGCAGCCGAGCTGAAGGGCGACACAATCCGTCTTGAAGGCGCGGCTCTCTCGCCCCTGCAAGTTCGCGACTGCCCACCGCTTCTTGTTCGCGACGGCTTGAGCGGATGAAGCCCGCCGCAAGTACTTGCGCCGCTTCTCGCTCACTCGCGCCGCCTTGATCTTCGCTTCCATGCCGCGCGCCAGGACACCGCTCATCTTGCCGCCGCGCCCCGAGCGCAGGCGCGAGAGCGAGCTGCGAGCGCAAGGGCACCGGCTTGTCATCGGCGTGGACGAGGCCGGGCGCGGGCCGCTGGCCGGGCCCGTGGTGGCCGGAGCCGTCGCGCTGCCGCTCGATTTCGACCCCGGAGCATACGTCACGCTGCACGACTCGAAGCAGGTCGGCGAAGTGGAGCGCGAGCGCCTCTTCGAGCGGCTGGCCAAGTCCGCAGCCTGGGGCGTGGGCGAAGTGGACGCGGCGACCATCGACCTCATCAACATCCGCCAGGCCGCTTGGCTGGCGATGCAGCGCGCCGTCAGGAACCTTTTCGAGCGTGCAAGTACTTGCAGCAGCCCGAGCCCTTGCTTCGTGCTGCTGGACGGGCTGGGCTACGGGCCTGGGCCGTGGCCTTACGAAGCTCTGGTCAAGGGCGACGCGCGCGAGGTGTGCATCGCAGCCGCTTCCATCGTCGCCAAGGTCTGGCGCGACCGCCTGATGCGCGCCGCCGATTCCCAATTCCCGCGCTACGGCTTCGCTCAGCACAAGGGCTACCCGACGCCCGCGCACCTGCAATCGCTGCGGCTGCACGGCCCGTGCGCCCTGCACCGCCGCTCGTTCGGCCCGGTGCGCCAAGTGCTCGAAGCCGCCACGCAGGAGCCATCTACAGAAATGCCGCCTCAACTCAACGGAGGCTAAGCCAGCCTGTCGCCCTCTTTCAATCGCTTGCAGCGGCACGAGAAGTATCCCGGCGGCGTTTCGAGCGGTTCGGTTCTCCGCAGAAATCCGTTCGCCGCGCTATGGATGTCTTCGCGATGCCTTCGCTACTGGGCTCCACTACACTGCGGCCATGCGACTTCAACTGCTGGGGACGGCTGCCGCTGAGGGCTGGCCCGCTCCCTTTTGCCTCTGTGACGCCTGCCAGCAGGCGCGGCGGCGCGGCGGCCCCAACATCCGCACCCGCTCCAACGCGCTGCTCGATGACGACTTCAAGATCGACTGGGCCGCCGACACCTTAGCTCAGCTGCAGCGAACCGGACGCCATGCCCAAGGGCTGCGCACGCTGGCCTTCACGCACCAGCACTCGGATCACATCGTGCCCGGCGAGCTCGACTGGGCCCGCTCGCCCTTCACCAACACGCCTCCGGCGCGCATCGCGGTGTACGGCAACGCGCAAGTACTTGCGATGCTGCGCGCCCAGCTCCCCGACGAGGCGAGCAGCGCCTTCGAGTTCCACCTGCTCGAAGCCGGGCGCGAAACCGTCACGGCTGAGGGCGACTCGATTTTGCCGCTCGAAGCCGACCACGTCCAGGGCGCCTTCACGCTGCTCATCAAGCGCGGCGGAAAATCGCTCTTCTACGGCCACGATTCGGGCCTCTATCCTGACACGACGCTGGATGCTTTACAGGCTCAGGGCCAGGCGGGCGGCCCGCTGGACATCGTGCTGCTCGACTGCACCAGCGGCGCGCAGAGCACCTCGAACCGGGGCCACATGGACATCGACGGCGTGATCCAGATGAAGCGCGAGCTGCAAAAGCGCGGCGCAGTCTCCCAGGCGACGCGCGTGATCGCCACCCACTTCTCGCACAACGGCAGGCTGGGGCACGAGGAGCTGGTGCGCGCTCTGCTGCCGCACAGCATCGAGGCCGCCTTCGATGGCATGGCCGTCGAAGCGTGAAGCCAAAGCACCGGCGCAAGTACTTGCGGAGCTCAAGCGGCTTGCCAGAGTTGAGCTGCGCAGAACAGAGCTGTTGCTTTGAGGCCGTGCTCGCGGACACCGCTTCAGAAGACTTCAAAGGCTTCGGACGCCAGCTCGGGCAGGCTTTGTAGGATCGAGACGACCTGTTGATCCCACCAGCCGCGCTCGACCTCGCCGCCCAGAATCTCCAGCGCCTGCGCGTGCGAGAAGGCGGTGCGGTAGGCGCGCTCGGTGCGCAGCGTCTGGTACACATCGGCGACCGAGAGGATGCGGACAAGTGTTGGGATGGCCTCGCCGCTGAGCTTGTCGGGGTAGCCGCTGCCGTCGAGCTTCTCGTGGTGCGAACGCACCAACGGGCGCACTGGAGCGAAGCTGTGCAGCGGCTGGATGATGCGCTCGCCGATGATCGGGTGCAGCCTGACCTCCTGGAACTCCCAGTCTGAGAGGCCCGTGGGCTTGAGCAGAATGGCGTCCGGGATGCCGATGTTGCCGATGTCGTGGATCAGGGCGCCGTGCCGCAGCGTGCCCAGGGTCGCCGCGTCGAGCTGCATGGCCGAGCCGATGTGCCCGCAGATGCTGGCCACGCCCTCGGCGCGGCGGCGCAGGTCCAGCTCGCGCGCTTCCAGAGCGATTAGAAGCGCCTGCAAAACCGCCTCGAAAGGCTCGGAAGAAGAGGAAGAAGTCGAGAGCGTCATCGCAAGGGCAACCACCGAAAATGTCTGAGCGCGACGCTGCCGCCAACGCCGCAGCGCGCACACACATTGTGACCCATCCGGCTCCAGCCGCCAACTCACGAACCCGTCCGGCACCGCCGCAAGCAGTCTCGCCCAGGCTGCAGCTCCTCAAGTACTTGCCTTGCCCACGCCCTGCCTTCGCCTCAACTTGCGCCTGGGCTCACGCTTTCATGACGCCGCGCCAGTCTTTGCTGGTGCCCTGGTAGCCCGGAAAAATGCTCGTTGCGCTGGGGATTCTCAGGTGCTGCTGCGCGATCTCGCTGAACACGGCGCGGAAGTCGGTGGTGACGGCCAGGTCGCGATTTTCGTAGAGCTGCTCGGGCGCCAGGCCAGGCCAGTCGCCCAGCACGCGGCCTCCGTTGACCTTGTCTCCGAGCACGAAGAAGCAGGTGCCGTGGCCGTGATCGGTGCCGCCGCCGCCATTTTGCCGCGCGGTGCGCCCGAACTCGCTCATGGTGACGATGACCACGTCGCTCATGCGGTCGCCCAGGTCCAGATACAGCGCCCTCAGCCCCTGGCCGAACTCTTCGAGGCGGCGCGCCAGGTTGCCCTGAGCGCCGCCCTGGTTGATGTGGGTGTCCCAGCCGCCGCTCTCTGCGAAGGCCACTTCCAGGCCCACGTCGGCCTTGACCAGCTGCGCGATCTGCTGCAGCGCATCGCCATAAGCGCCGCGTGGATAATTGGCGCCGCGCGCGGGCCGGTAAGCACCGGGCTTGAGCTCGCGCACCACCTTGATGGCCTCGAACGACTCTTTGCCCGTGCCGTGCAGCACGTCGCCCACGGCCTGGTCATACAGCGCCTCGAAGCCCTGGCTGGCTCCGCCGCCCGCTCCGCCGCCCATCGCGCCCACATCGGCGGCCAGGCCGGCGTCCGCGACGCCGAACGAGCGCAGGTCGGCGATCGCGAGCGCCTCAGCCGAGCCATACAGCGAGCGCGGCAGAGCCGAGGTGATCGAGACGGCCCCGAAAGCGGTGCGCGTCTTCTTTTGCTCTTCGGGACAGGCGGCCAGGGCGCGGGCGAGCCAGCCATCGGGCGCCTTGAAGCCGGGCGTGCCGGTTTCCAGGTAGTCCTGGGCGTCGAAGTGCGAGCGCGTGGCGTTGGGCGAGCCCACGGCCTGAATCGCGGCCAGGTGCCCGCTCTTGTAGATCGAGCCCAGGCCGGCGAGCGCGGGGTGCAGCCCGAAGTGGCCGTCCAGATCGAGCACGCCGCCGCCGCCGCTGCGTGGCAGCGCGATGCCGCCCAGCGAGCGGAGCTGGTAGTAAGCCGGGTCGCCGTGCGGCACGACCATCGAGAGCCCATCGACCGCGCCGCGCTGGAACAGGCAGATCAGCGTGCGCTTGCGCGAAGTACTTGTGGCGGGCGCGGCGAAGGCCGAGGAGCGCAGCCAGGCCGGGCCGGCTCCGCTGAGCGCGCCGGCTGAGACAAAGGCCAGCGCGCCGCTTTTGAGGAAGACACGTCGTGAAATCATGATGTGAACCGTTGGGACGCCCGCAAGTACTTGGGCGCCTCAGCGCCGCTGGAATTCGGGCGCCCCCAGCACCAGAGCCGTGAGTTTGATGGGGTCTGCGGGCGTGCCGGGCTTGAGCTGGCGGCTCAGGATGGCGCGCGTGGCAGCCGTCATTTCGCCGGCGAGCAGGCGCTCGTTGAGGCGGTGCAGAACCGCCTGCTGATCGTCGCCCGAGAGCCCTTGCAGAACCGAGGCGGCGGGCATCTGGACGTGCGCGATCTGGCCCTGAGCTAAGGCCAGGGCGAAGTTGAGCCGCGCGATGAGGGCTCCGCTCGAAACCCAGTGGCGCGAGTCCTCGGAGTAGCCCGTGGGCGCTTGATACGAAAACAGCGGCTGGCCCATCGTCGACACCGATTGCGACAGCGAGGCGCGGAAGCCGCCGCCGCCGCCTTTGCGACGGCCCGCATACAGCAGCGTCTGGCCGTCAAGCCACATCCTCATCGCGCCGTAATCGCCGCGCGCATCGGGCAAAGTCACGCCCGCGTCCAGCGCGCGCACCGCCGAAACCGCGAACTCAAAAGGCGACTTGATCTTCGAGCCCAGGGTGCCGCGCGCGAAAAACTCGGGCGAGTAGACGATCTCGCTGACGACCGCGCGCAGGTCGCCCTGAGTCGCGGCCCACTTCCTGGCCACGCGATCCACAAGTACTTGCGGCGGGTCGTCCGAGACCAGGCGCACGCACAGCTTGCGCGAGAGGAACTTGATGCACGAAGGGTGCGCGGCCAGGATGTCAAGGACTTGCTCGCCGTCGCTTTGCCCGCCGCCGGCGGCGATCTGGTGGCCGAGCACGGTCTTGGGGCCGTCGTCGTGGGCGCGCGCGTTGAAGCGGAACTCGCCCGTGTCGCGGTTGACGCTCCAGCCGGTGAAGCAGCGCGCGACCTCCTGCACATCGGCCTGCGTGTAGCCTCCGTCCACGCCGAGCGTGTGCAGCTCCATCAGCTCGCGCGCGTAGTTCTCGTTCACGCCGCGCGCCTTGCCCTTCTGCCCGCCAGAGCGCCGCCCCAGCCGCCCCAGGCGAGGAGCCTGAGCCGCGACCGACTGCGCGTTGTCGAGGTAGACGAGCATCGCGGGCGAGTGGGCCGAGGCTCCCAGCAGCTCGCGGAAGCGGCCCAGCACGTGCGGGCGGATGACCTCGCGCTCGTCCACCACTTTGAGCGTGCGAACCGGGCCTTTGTGCACGTCGAGGTTGAAGTGGTTGCTCCAGAAATCGACCAGGACTTCCTGCAGCAGCTTCTTCGACTGAGCCGCGCGCGCGATCTTAGCCGAGACCAGCTCGCCCACCGCGCGCGCCGAGTCGCCACGCGCCACGCCCGCCGCCTGAGCCCGCCGCGAAACTTCGAGCGCCCGCTCCTGCACCAGCGGCGGCAGCCCCGCGAAGCCCGGCCCGGCCCCCGCCTGAGCTGCCTGGGCTGCCGGAGCGCCGCCTTTTTCCTGGGCGCGCCGCAGCCGGTTCTGGAATCGAAGGGCGCGCGGGCTGTCCGGGCTTTTGCCCTGCACCGACTGCATCATCATCAGCAGCTTGATGGCGTTGGTGGTGTCGTATTCCTGAGCCAGGGCCAGCGTCGAGGGCGGCGCTTGCAGCAGCGGCAGCCCCTTGAGCTCGGCTTCCAGAGCCGAGTCGTCGATTCTCTCCGGGTGCAGCTGCTCCTCGATCCACGCGCCCAGGCCCTGAGCCCGCACCCGCTCCACGTCGCCGGGGCGCGGCCCGAAGCCCAGCCGGTTCAGCGCGTGCACGATCCTCTCGTCGCCACTCAAAGCCGCGCTCACAACGCCGCTCACACGAGCCGGAGCCGCAGGCTTGGGTTCGGCCCGAACCGGAGGCGTGCTCAGGCCAAGCGAGCCGAGGCCAAGGCAGGTCAGGATTTTCAGGGTGCGTGGCATTCGAATTCTCCGAGTCGTCCATCGCGAAGCGCCACCGCCGCTGCGACCGGCGATGGCGCTTCGAGGCGATGGCGCTTCCACAAGTACTTGCGCGTCCTCTGCGCCGGACGCCGAGCCTAGGAGCTGCTTTGGAAGCCGTGTGGGGCGCGTAGGAGCGAGAGAACCTCGCCTCTACGGGCTCGCTGCGCGTGGGCTGAACTGGCAACTTGCCACTTCCAAAACAGCTTCCAAGCTACAGCTTCCAAGCTACAGCTTCCAAGCTACAGCTTCCAAGCTACAGCTTCCAAGCTACAGCTTCCAAGCTACAGCTTCCAAGCTACAGCTTCCAAGCTCTTGAACTCCCGAGCTAAGCGCCCGGTGCTGGAGCCGCCGCGCCCGGAGCCGGAGGCATGGCCGCGCCCGGAGCCATGCCCGGCATCCCGCCGTTGCGCCGTCCGCCGCGCCCGTTGGCCTGGGCCTCGCGCAGCTTGAGCCGCACGGCGTCCGGCTCCATGCCAAGCGAAGCGGCCAGGTCGGTGACGTACTTCTCGCGGGCCGCGCGGATGGCGTCCTCGCGAGCCTTGACGTTGTCGCGCACCTTCTGCTTCTGCTCGTCGGTCAGCGGCTTGCCCGCCACGGCTTCGGCTGTGGCCAGCTCGCGATCCATCATCCTGGCCTGGGCCTTGGCGCCCATCTGCCCCCGGTTGCCCTTGTTGCCCCGCTGCCCGCGGTTCCTGCGGTTGCGGTTGGGCGGGTTCTGAGCCATCGGCGGCGCGTTGGGGTCGGGCTGCGCCTGCGCCCACGAGCCCACGGGCACAGCCATGCCCAGCCCCAGCCCCAGCAGGGCGAGCCCCTTCGTCCGTGCCATTGTGCGAGTCGTCTTCATGTTTCTCCTTGCGAATCACGTCGTGCGTCGCCGCTTTTGAGAGGAGCCCGCGTTCTTAGTTGCGGCTCGAAAACCAAAACTTCAGCCTACGCCACAAGTACTTGAGGGCCGCCTGCCGCAGATGCCATTACTATTAGTCATCAATTGAGCTCAGCCCACTGCTACACTTGTGAAAGATTTCACGCCTTACCGCACAAAGTCACGGTTCGACGCGCCCTCGCCGCGCATTCAGGAGGCTCCATGCCCGCCGCGCTTTCCGCTTCTCAAGATTCGTCTTCGATCAAGGGATCATCCAACAAAGGCTCGTCCAACGGTGTGCGGCTGCCTGAGCCGGGCTCGCTGCCGCCTGTCCTGCCCGAGGAGTTGCACGAGTTGCGCGAGAGCTTGCAGAAGGTGCCGCAGCCGACCATCGAGCGGCTGAGCGCATATCTGCAGTGCGTGCGCGGGCTGCGCTTGGCTGAGGTCGAGACGGCTTCCTCGACGCAGATTTCGCAGGGCACGGGCATCAACGCGGCTCAGTTCCGCAAGGATCTGTCGTACTTCGGCGAGTTCGGCACGCCCGGCCTGGGCTACGACGTGGCCGAGCTCGAAGCGCACCTGTCGCGCATCATGGGGCTCGACCAGCGCCACGAGGTGCTGCTGGTGGGCGCGGGCAACCTGGGCTCGGCTCTGCTGCACTACTCGGGCTTTCCGCTGCGCGGCTTCCACATCGTGGCGGCCTTCGACGCGGCTCCGGGCAAGGTCGGCGAGCAAATCAACGGCGTGCAGGTGCACCACATCGACGAGCTGGCGCGGCTCAACGCGCAGCTCAACGCGACGGTGGGCGTGGTGGCCGTGACGCGCGAGGCGGCTCAGGAAGTGGTGGACAAGCTGGTGGCGGCGGGCGTGCAGGCGATCCTCAACTTCGCGCCGGTTTCGATCCTGGTGCGGCCCGGAATCGTGGTGCGCCACGTCGATTTGACCTCGCAAATGGAAGTGCTGTCGTACTACCTGCGCGCCCGCTGAGGCTCGCTCAAGTACTTGCAGGCCACACAAGCCAGGGCCGGCGCCACGGCAAGCAGCGGGCACAAGCCCACCTCAAGCCGACTCAAGCCGACTCAAGCCCAACCGACCCGAGGGGCACGATGCGTTATGGAACAGCAAACACTTGAAGCCACCCCAGCCGCCGAAGCCGCCACGCTCACGGCGCGCCTCGCCGGGCACCTGGCCGACAACCTCGCGGAGCGCGACGACTTCGGCACCGTGGCTCCCAACGGAGCCGCCAACGGAGCCGCCAACGGCCACCTCAACGGAGCCGCCAACTCAGCGCATCGTGAGGACGCTTCACTCGAAGGCGCTTCGCTGGAGGGCTCTGCGTTCGATGGCTCTGCGTTCGATGGCGCGGCGCGTGTGGTGAACGAGGCCGAGATTCTGCGCTCTCTCGAAGGGCTCAAGCCTCAGCTCAAGGAGGTCGAGTGCGAGATCGAGCGGCTGGTCTCGGCTTCGGTGAAGACGGTGGCCGATGTCGCCTCGCACACGCTGGGCGCGGGCGGCAAGCGGCTGCGGCCCGCGCTCACGATTTTGTCGGCTCTGCTGTGCAACAAGGCGATGAGGCAGGGCGCGCTGAGCCAGAAAGTCCTCTCGGGCGCTGTCGCGGTTGAGCTGACGCACACCACAACGCTGCTGCACGACGACGTGGTGGACGGCGCTCAGGTGCGGCGCGGCAAGCCGGCGGCTAACCTGCTGTGGGGCAACGGCCTCAGCGTGCTGGTGGGCGATTATCTGTTCGCGCAAGTCTTCTTGATCGCCTCGCAGCAGGGGTTTTACGAGCTGATGAACCCGCTGGCCAAGGCCACGGCCCAGATGTGCGCCGGCGAGCTGCTCGAAGTGCAACGCAGGCGCGACCTCAGCATCCCGGAGGCCGAGTATGAGGAGATCGTGGCGCTCAAGACGGCTGCGCTGACCGAGTGCTCGTGCCGCATCGGGGCGATTGCGGCGGGCGGCGACGAGGAGCAGGCGCGGCGGCTGGCGGCCTTTGGCTACAACATCGGCATCGCGTTCCAGATCGTGGACGATGTGTTCGACGTGTCTTCGAGCCGCGCGCGCATCGGCAAGCCTGTGGGCAACGACATCCGCGAGGGCGTGGTCACGCTGCCCATGCTGCGCGCCCTGCCCGAGCTGAGCCCAGGCGAGCAGGACGAGCTGCGCGAGCTGCTGGGCAAGGAGCCCATCGAAGACGCCGAGGTCGCGCGCGCCCTGGAGCTGATCCGCAGCACGAACGCCATCGAATCCTCGCGCCGCACGGCCCTGGAATACGTGGCGCGCGCCAAGTCGCAGCTGCGCTTCTTCGACGACTGCGCGGCCCGCGCCATGCTGTGCGACATCGCCGACTACGTGGTGAGCCGCGACAAGTAGAAGCAAAGGCCGCAGGCTCCAGGCACCGGCGCAAGTACAAGTACTTGTAGATCGCCTTTGGCTCAGGCTCTCGTGATGCTCATCGCCCACCGGCTGCGCAAGAAGTTAGGAGCCAGGCTCGTGCTGCGCGACGTGAGCTTCGAGGTGCCGGGCGGCTCCTCCTGCGCCGTCATCGGGCGCAACGGAGCGGGCAAATCGACTTTGCTGCGCGTCGTCGCGGGCGTGCTGCGCGCCGACAGCGGGCGCGTCGCGTGGCGAGCTGAGGCGAGCGGAG
>JAABUK010010663.1_pt1 | contig 12197 bp, 11 predicted proteins | sample 5559141 | NCBI WGS metagenome assembly JAABUK01 (sample SAMN10711869, study PRJNA513367) | rock metagenome | isolation source: Antarctica rocks | place: Antarctica: Victoria Land, Pudding Butte nord | collected 2016-01-03 | reverse complement strand
TCTACCTCGGTTTCTTCCAGTTCGTGCATAACGCGCGCCGACGCGGCAAAGCATTGCTCGGCACCCTCATCGCCGGCCTGGTTGCGTGATAGACCCGTCACCACCCCGGAACCCAATAAGAGCCAAGGCAGAAGCCACGCCCGGCAAGGCGGTTAATGATGGCCCGCCGAAGCGGGCCACTGCCACAAAGCGCGCGGCGGCAGTTCCGGCGCAGGTGGCTTCCACCAAGGCCGCGCCTGCCACCGTCCAGGCACCTACCGCTGCCGCCAATGACGGCGCCGCGGCGGACAAGACCAAGGCGACCCCAGCCCAGCGCAAGGGTGTGTGGGATGCTGTCGAAGCGACGGGCAAGCAGGCGCGGGCGGCCGATGCCGCCACGGCCAAGGCATCGGCCAAGGCGATGGCAGGCGAGCGGTCCACGTCCGCGTCCACGGCGTGACTGGCCCTGGCTGGGTTTACGTCCTGACGCATCCGGCCTGGGACAAGCTCGGCATGGTCAAGCTGGGCAGGACGGGACGGGACCCGCGTACCCGGGCGGCGGAAATCTGTTCCGTCTCGGGCCTACTAGCTCCCGCCACGGTCGCCTGGTGCTCCCCCGTGTCCGACATGGCCGCCGTAGAACAGGCGGTGCATCGGATGCTGGGAAGCCATCGCGTGCGGAAGCGGCGTGAGCTGTTCCGGGTGGATGTTGCAACAGCGCGCGGGGTTGTCGAAGCCGTGGCCGGTTCCCTTCCTCTGTCCAGTCCGCCGCTCGCAGCTCTGACGCGCTCCGTGTCAACCAAACCGGCGGGAGGGGCGCGGTATCGCCATGTCCGGCAAACCGCTGGGTTTGACGCCCCTCGCCGTGTTGGCTCCTGGCGCCCAGGCCGGCAGCGTCTCTCGGTGTCGATCCGCGTCGTGGCTGGCGTTGGGGCAATCATCTCCTGGTTCACGTTGGTCAAGCCGCTGCTGCTGCCGTGAAGCGGCTGGCCGTTCTAAAGGTGGGACAATGGACGAAGTGACGAAGGCTCGGGCCAAGGTGCGCGAACGCGAGCGTGCCATCTGGAACCGCGTCGAGGCCGTCGGGCGTGAAGCACGTGCCGCCGATGGCGCCACGATGAGGGCATCGGCGACGGCGACGGCCGGGGCTGAAACCAAACGGGAAAAGCAGGCGCAGACGCTCAGCTCCGGCCCGTGACAAGCCTGGAGGATCACGGCCCGGTGGTGACGCTGGGTGTAGCCGCCGCGCTACATGATCGCCTGGGAGCTGTCGCGTAGATTGTCGCTGCAGCCCGAGAGCAAGCCCCAGACTTACTGTGTCAAAAAGAACTTTGTTCTTTTTTTCAGGCTTATAAAGGATGTAAATAAAAACAGCGAGGAACAGGCGCAGGCACATCCCTCGATCAGTCAGATTTGTGCCAACATATTCCAACAATTTTCTAGTCTGCATGACTTTGGACCCTTCCCAAACTCAAGTGCGTTCCCATTAGGGCAGCAGGCGCTGGAGCTTGTTGTACCGGCGCCTCTTCAAAAACCCAGGGGGGGCAAAATGCACGAGAAAACCTTAGTCAAAAGATCAGGCTCCAGTAGAAAAACGCTAGGCGCCTTTGCCCTCGGATCGTCTCTGCTCGCTGTGGCGGCACCCGCTTCCGCCGCAAAACCCGCTCCCGCCCCGGCGCAGCAGCCGCTGCAGGACCCGCCGGTGTTCGCAAGCCAGAACGGCGCCCTCAGCGTGCTCATGATTGCCGCCAAGCGCACCGCCGTGCCGGTCAGCACGCCGCTCGGCACAATAACGACCGACCTGTGGACCTACGAGGTCTGCAACCTGCCCGCCCCCGGCGCAAATGCCTGCCCGGCAGGCACGAGCCACTCGGACCTAGGCGGCGTGCGCCTGGCCCTGAATCCCGGCGACACGCTGCGCGTCCGGCTGGTCAACAAGCTGCCGACCGTGACCGACGCCAACCACGTCGCCGACGATCCCTACCTGATCAACAACCCGACCAACCTGCACACCCACGGCCTCATCGTCGAGCCGCACCGTGCCGTTGGACCCGCCGACACCTTCGGCGACTACGTGTTCGCGCTGGTCACCAACCCTGACAACAATGCCGTGCCACCCGGCGTCGCCGCGGTGACACCCGTGCATCCCGGCATTGATGTGGTGAAAGGCGCTGCCGAGTATGTGTATAATATTGATGCGACCCATCCGCCGGGCCTGATGTGGTTCCACCCGCATCTGCATGGCATCTCGCTCAACCAGGTCAATTCCGGACTGGCTGGCGCCCTAACGATCGGCTCGGTGGCTGACGAGTGCGCGGACAGCGCCTGCATCAACGCCGTAAACCAGTCTGGTCTGCGCCACATCGTGCTGAAGGACACGCAGGTCGCCAGCGGCGGTGTGCTGTCCACCCAGCCCGACCCGGGCTTCTGCGGCGGTGCCCCGGCCTCTCCGCGCCAGGGAACCTGTCCCGGGCAGGGCGCCTTCGCCGGCGGAACTTGGCTGCACACCGTCAACGGGCAGGCTTATCCGCAGATCACCGTTGCTGGGTCAGGCGAGGTTTGGCGCGTGCTGAACGCCTCGGGTAGCCGCTCCTACCAGTTGTCCGTCGTAGAGTCCCAGAACGGCCAGCCGGTGCCGCTGCAGGTGATCTCCATTGATGGCATCGCGCTCGGCTCTGTCTCGAACAACCCCGCAGGCGCCGCGCTGATGGCAGGCAAGATCAAGCCCATACCCTGCCCTGGCCAGGGCGCTGGCAACGGTCAAACGATTTGCACGGACACGCTTCGCATGATGCCCAGCTCGCGCGTTGACGTGCGCGTGCTCCGCAGGGACAACGGCGTACCGGACCGGGCGGCCATCTTCCGGACGGAGCAGTATGACACCGGCGACGGTGCGCTCGGCGACCATTGGCCGGCCATAGACCTGGCTGCAGTCACGCTGGCGTCGCGCAATGGTTCAGCACCTGACCAGATTGCCATCAAGGACACGACGGCGTCGTTGCTCTCGACCGCTGGCCAGTTGCTGAAGCCGGCAGCGCTCACGGTGCCGGGCACCACCACGACCGTCTCCGCTGGCTCTGCCAGTGCTGCGACGACCCCTGCCTCGGGTCCCGCGGTCCAGGTGGGCCTGACCCAAGCGGGCGCGTCCGCGATCTCGCCGCAAACCTTGACTGGCCAGACCGCAGATCCACTCTGCAAGCCCCTCGCACCCGGCCATCATCGCAAGATCCTGTTCGGCTATCCGACGCCTACGACCTTCGGCCTCGGCTACGTCGAGGTGGACCAGAACGGTAAGGACATCGAGGCGACCCGCACCCCGATCAGGGAGTTCAACGCGGGGACGGAGACGGTCTGCGTGCCGCTTCCGAGCGGCGCAGGTGCACAGGAAACCTGGGAACTCGTGAACCTCACCTATGAGGACCACAACTTCCACATTCACCAGCTCAGGTTCTACCTGCTCACCGGCGGCGTGTCGCCCGGCACCGGGATCCCTGCCTCAATCGGCCAGGCACCCGTGTTGCACGACAACATCCCGCTGCCTCGCCCAAGCCCGGCCGCCAACGCCGCGGCCTGTGATGGCACGCTTGAAGCGGTGCAATCCGGCAAGTGCAAGCCGACCAGCACCTTCGTCGCGATCCCATTTCGTGAGGTCGGTGACTTCGTGTTCCACTGCCACATCCTGGAACATGAGGACGGCGGCATGATGGCGCGCATCCGCGTCGTTCTCGCCAAGCCGGCAGCCTGATCGTCTAGCCCTTCTTGCGCCGTGTTCCGTGGCAGGCACTCGACTGCCTGCCACGGGATGCCAAACCGCGAAGCACCCATCATGACCAACCTAAGTCCAGCCTCCCCGGGCGTGCAGCGGCGCGTCCGGGTGCGCGATACATTGCCCAGCCTTGCCGCCGTCCTGCTCACTGGCATGGGCGTCGCCGCGGCCGCGCCCTGGATTGGGCCGAGCGGCTGGGACTGGACCAGCCGCGGCGTGTCCCAGGTCAAAGCCCTCGGCTCCGACGCAGGCCAGTTCATTGTGTCGCTCTGCGTGCCCAACCCGGACTCTGCAGCCATGCGCCTCTGGATCGCGCAGCATCCCAAGTCGGCGCGAGGGCGCCTGAACCATCAGCGCTCGAACGCTGCCACGATCCAGTAGGGCGCGGCTATGACCATCATCACCTACGCGCTCACCGCTGCAGCCCTAGCGCTTGCAGGGACGATTGCTGCCGAGCTAACGCTCCCAGAAAGCGCCCCGGAACAGGCGGTGGCCGTTGCGGCACCTGAACTCATGCCGCCTGCGCCGCCACCGTCGTCAGACTACCGGGATCAGAACGCCACACGGGCACTGATGGCGCTCGCGCGGCCTCTGTTCAACCCCGACCGCCGTCCTGTGGCTCCTGTTCCGGATGCTACCCCGGCGCCTCCGCCCACCAGCCTGCCGCGCCTGACCGGCACCTTAGTTAGCCCGGGAGGCAAACGCGCCATCTTTGCGGTTGGCGACAAGCCGGCAGTCATGCGCGAAGGAGGCCGCATTGACGCCTGGACAGTGCAGGAGATCAGCGCCGGTGCAGTCACCCTCACCGGTCCCGATGGCCCGCGCATGCTGCGCGTAAGCTTTGCAACGGGGGAGCCCGCCGGCAAAGCTCGCGTCGTGGAACTGCCTCTTTCGATACGCCCGGCTCGCACGCATAGCCGGATAGAGATGGTAGCCCGAAGATGACTGGAGCGTTTCCACAGTGGCCGGAACTACCCTGCCCGGATCGCTGATAAGGTCCATCAGGCACTTAACCCCGTCCCTTGACGCTCAGCAGCACGCGATTTCGCTGCCACTCGTGCATCCTGCGCCGCCAGCTCTTGTAGCCCCGCCATTCCCAGCGCCGCCCGCGTCGCTGCCCTGCCGTTGCTGGCCTCATAGTCATTCCAGTCCGTGCCCTTGCCCTTCGCGACCTGGTCGGCAACTGGCTCGGGCAGCAGCACCGTGGCGCCAACCGCCGCAGCGGCGGCCTCCGCCTTCTCGCGGCCGGCGTTCGGCAACGGCTTGGCCCGCAGCGGCAGGTGATGGTCATTGTCCGCCGCCATGTAGATCGGCCGCGCCGGGTCCTGGTCGCGCAACGCGCTGGCTACTGCCACCAGGTTGCTCGTGTCCAGCGCCACCGCCACCGCCACGCCCGTCGCACGGTGGACCGTGGCGCCTGTGGCATACCCCTCCGCGACGATCACCGGCGCCCCGGGCCGCAACTCGCCAAGCAGGTGGAACGTGCCCATCTTCTGTGCGCCGCCAAGGTAGAGCTTGGTTCCGTCCGCGGCGATGGTCTGGACGTTGCGGACCTCGCCATGCACGTCATGCAGCGGCACCAACAGGCGTCCGGCGATGCTGGCGTTCCTCGTCGTCCCCTTGGCGTCCTGCGTCAAACCAAGGGGTTTGCCGGACACCGGCACGGTCTGGCCCTGCACCGCAAGGGACAGACCGTGCGCCTCGATCCCTTTGGCAGCGAGGTAGGGGTGCGATGCATCGGCGGGCCTGGCGCCAGCCAGGAGCTGCACCGCAAGCCGTGCTCCGGCCTCCTCGCGCATCATGCGCTCGCGCTCGCGCTCGGCCGCCTGCGCCTCTGCCCGTGCGGCCAATGCCGCCTGGTCCACCGCAGACACCGGCACCATCTCGCCCTCTGCCTTCCAGGTGGCGACGAACCCGCCCTGCTTCCAATTGTAGATCGCGCCCGCTGGCCGGCCCTCGTCGTAGAAGCCTCGGTAGGCGCCGGACCGCTCGCGCCCCTTGTTGCCCTCCACCGCGACATAGCGGAGCTTGCCATCCAGGATCGGCAGGCCCTGTGGTTTCAGGCCGTGGGCGCGCATCGCGTCCGAGAACTGCTGCTGCGCCTCCCACTCGCCGATCTTGACCCGCCGTGCTTGGGCCGGCCGCGGCGTCGGTGCTTTGACCCGTGGCGCGCGTGCCTCCGGGCCTGCCGGCGATGCTTGCGGTGCCGGTGCGACCTGCACTGGCTGGGTTGTCCGCGCGACCTTCGCCGGCTTCTGCCACGGCAGCTCCGGCCGGGTCCGGGGCGTGCCCGCCGCCGTGGCAGCCCGGCGGGGAGCCTTCGGAGCAACCTCCTTGGGGCTGAGGGCGGCGATCCGCGCCATGACGGGCGCACGCTGCCGGTCAGCCTCGTCCAGTCGCTCTATCACCCGCGGCAGCACCTGCTTGGCCCTGCGCTCCCCAAAGGTGCGCCGCAGCGTGGTCGCCTGCTCCCCTGCTGCCGCGCGGGCCTCCGACTTGCGTAGCCCTGCCTGCAATGACTTGGCCGCCTGCTTGGTTTCGACCGTGGCGCTCTCCAGGAACGTGAGCGCGCTCTCCTTGAGGCTCTGGCGTTCCAGGTTGCGCGTCACGTTGGCCCACGCCTCCCGTCGCCTCTCCTCGGCCGTGTCCGGCGCCGGCAACCCCATAGGCCGGCGTGTCAGCGCCTCGCGCATCTCCGCGCCCATGCTGCCCACCATCCAGGACTGCACGCGGTGCCGGCTCTCGGCGACATAAGCAGAGAAGCCCTGTGCGGCCTTCGAGCCCGCCGGCAGGGCGTTGATATGCTCGTCCGACGTGATGCCTTGCGAGCTGTCGATGGTGCCGGTGTCGCCATAGGTCAGCCGGATGCGGCCGGTGCCCTCGCGGTCGCGCAACGCCTCCCACGACACGAAGCCCACCTTGCCGCTGTCGCCCCGCAGTTCCAGTCCTTCCGCGGGTAAAACCTTGATAACGGTGAGCACCGTCCCATTGTCTCCGATGCCGGCGCTCTTGCGCCGGCCCTGCCCGGTGATGAAAACGGCGCGGGTGCGTGCGAATAGACGCACGTTGTCACCTTCGGCCAGGGGTAGGGCAAAAGTCCTTCCCCGGCCGTCCGTCGCCCGCACTGTCACGCGGTCCTGGCCCAGTTCGCCCATTGCCCTGCGCTCGTCGCGAACCGCCCGGCTGATCTCGCGGGCGTCGGCGTTCGTGGGCGCGCTGATCGTCACGGTGTAGGCGGGGTCGCTGCGGTTCGCCTCGCGTCGCTCCCGGTATAGCGCCGCCACCCGCCGCACCGCCTCGCGGTAGCCGCCTTCGACCAGCTCGGCCGAACCATTGGCCACTTTGAGCTGGATGGCCTTGCCCGCCTCGCCGGCCCGGAACAGCCCGGCGATGTGGCGCTCCTCCTCCGTCTTCTGCCGCACGGTGCTGAGGATCTCCGGGATGCGCTCCTCGCCCAGCGCCCGGCGCAGCAACTCGATCACCGGCCCGGCCTCGATGGACTGGTTCTGCCGGTCGTCGCCGGTCGCCACCACCTTGAACCCGTGCTGCTCGCGCAGCCGCAGCAGATGCAGGAGCTGGCGCGTGCCTACCTGCCCCAGCTCGTCCAGCACCACCACGCTGCGCCTGCCCAGCTTCGTGGTGCCCGCCTCCACCCCGTCCAGGAAGGGTTGCAGGGCGCGGGTGTTGGAGGCGGCAATGCCGGCCTCCTGCAAGGCGTTCGCCTGCCGCCAGGCCAGCGCCGTGCCCCACACCTCATAGCCCCGCGTCTGCCAGGCTGCGACCAAGGGCGGTAGCACGCGCGTGGTCTTGCCCGTGCCGGCCACGCCGATCACCACGCCAAACGACCCGTCCTTTCCAAGCGTCTCGACCGCGTGGAGCTGCGCTTGTCCGTGCGCGCCGTCATAGGCCAGCCCGCTCCGTGCTACCGCGGCGGCGATCTCCTCCGGCGCCAGGGACAGGGTGCGGTCGGCCGCAGCGCCACGGGCCAGGCTGACCAGCTCGGTTTCCTGGTCGCGGTGCAGCTCGGTCGTGATGCGGACCCGGTGCTTATCCACCTGACGCCACAACAGCCCCGTGCGCCGCCCGTCCTGCTGCACGCCGTCGCGCGCCCATGCCTGCGTCAGCGCGCCGATGTCGTCCGTGCTCTCGATGCCGGCGGCGATGAAGCCGCGGGCCGCGGCAAGGCGCACGTCCCCGCCGCCGATCACCGCGCGCTTGCCCAGCACGTCGGCCAGCAACGGCGCCGCCACCTGGTCGGCGTGCGCCATGCGCTCCGCCTGGCTCCGCTCGGCCGCCGGCAAGCCAGGGGTGACGACGCTCCGATGCTCCCAGCCCAGCCGCGCCGCCTGCGCCCGCCAGGCCGCCATGTCGGACAGGTCGTCCCCCTTGCCCTGCCGCGTCGCGTGCGCGCCGCCTTTCAGGAAGTCCACCCGGCTATCGGGGGACATGGCCTCCCAATCCAGCCCCCGCCGCTCAGCCTCGGCACGGGCCGCACCCTCGGCGTCGCGGGTGCGCTTGCTGAACTCCTCGACCACCGTTTCCGGGATCGCCGGCAGCTTCGCCATCTGCGTCCGCTCGTCCAGCACCACCTCGGCGCCGATCGCGCGCAGCTCCTTGGCCAGCAGCGCCTGATGTACCGCTCCGAACTCGTGGATGCGCCCGTCGAACAGGTCCCGGTTGATGGAGACCACGCGCCCGCTATCCGTCACCATGAGGTTGGGCATGATGGCATGGGTATGGAGCTGCGGGTCGCCGGCAACCTTCAGGCTGTGCAGCTCGGTGTCCACCACCCCCGTTACCGGGTCGGGCCGGGTGACTGCGACCGTGGGCCGGGATGTGAAGTGGTCGGCCGTGATCCAGGCCAGGTGCCCACGCTCCTCGCCGCCCTGCCTTCCATGGCCGAAACTGGCCCTGCCGATCTCCCCCTCGATGTAGCGCAAGGTCGCGTCCCGTGCGTCCCTATGCGCCTGCAGGATGGAGTTGCGCTCCGCATCCGTCTCGGCGAACGCCCAAGCCAGGCTGACCGACTTCGGCGCCGAAAAGGTCAGGTCCATGTAGGAGATGCGCGCCCGGTTATGGCCGCCCCCCTCCCCGGCTTCGTAGGTTCTCACGTTCCGCTGGTGGCCCGGCAGCTCCGCGCCGTCCGCACGGCGCCCACTGAGCAGGTTCGCCAGCTCCTCCTCGTTCAGCATCCGCCCTGGCTTGATGCCCAAGGCTGTGGCCACGTCCGGGTGCATGTCGGCCCGCGGCGTCGGCACGCATCCCATGCCCAGGGCCAGCGCCTCGTCCGTGCCATGGCCCTGGGCGTAGTACTCGGCAATCTTCATCTGCTCGGCCGGCAGCGTCAGTTCCAACAGGTGCTTTGCCATCGCCAGGGCGGCCGATGGTGCCCCTGCGGCACCGGTCCGGTAGGTCAGCACGGCGCTAGGAGGTGCCTGCCTGGCCGTTGCCGGGCGGCTCGTCCGGCAGGTCCATCGCTGCGGCCATGCGTATGCCGTCGATGGCGGCAGCCTCCACCTGGCCGGGCAGGCGCTGCAACGTCACCCGTATCTGCGACAGGTCGGCCGTTTGCTGGGTCAGGGCGGCCTCGATGCTGTGGATCAGCTTGGCCATCTCGCCGTCACCACCCGTCTCGTCGCTGGCCGCCGCCAGTAGCCGTTGCAGCATCTCCCGCTGCATGCCCAGCAGCGGCACCAACTCCCGCACGCCTTGCACCAGGATGGACAGGACCAGCTCGTGTTCCGCCATGCCCCGCTCCTGGTCGTCCTGTCTGGCAAGAATGCGGTCCAGTTTCAGGTGTAGGTCAGCCTCCGCCATCGTGCCCCCCGGCAGCCAGTATGGGCCACCGTACCACGCCAGAATGGCGCGACAACTACCGCGTGAGCGGTGACTTGGTCTGTAAGAGACTATTACGAAAAACACGTTACTCAAACTAGCAATCAATTTGCTCTTGTCTCGCTTCAGGGTCGCTTCTAACTTACATTGGAAAAGCACTATAAACCGGGGATGGGATAGCACATCAAGGTGACGGAACAGGGGCCAGATGACATCACGGACCCGGAGCTTCGTGAGGCAGTCGCGGCAGCTCGTTTGCAGCTAGGCAAGCGGGCAACGGGCGCACATTCCGCGCTCTACGAATGGCTATGGGCACGACACAGCGGCATGGCCCCGGAGCTGAACCCGCCCCGAACACCGAACTGGACGGCCCTTGCCAAGACGTTCGGGGCGCTCGGGGTGTTTGACGGCAAGGGCCAAGCTCCCAAGCCGGTCACTGTTCGCCAAACCTGGGTGAAGGTGAACCGGGCTAAGGAGCTTATTGCGCTCGGGGGAACACCACCACGGCGGAGAGGCAAGAACCCGACTGCTCATGCCCAAGCCACCCCCTCGACACCAGCCGCCACCGTTCCCGCTGCAAACCTCGGGATGCTTCCACCCGGCATCGAGCCGGCGGAGAAAGAACCGCCCCGGTTCACGTTCAAGTTCGCCAGCGCCAAGGACTGGACCAAGGAACCCAACAAAGGAGACGAATGATGGCTGACACCAAAACCGGCAAGCAGCCCGCACCCGTACGGTCGCTGGCCGCGATGTTCCAACAGGGGCGGGAGGATACAGCCAATGACTTTGAGGTGGCGGGGCTGCCCCCCTCCCTCGCCCTGCCCACGCGCAGCAAGCGCACCCTGCCCGTGCCCGATCTCACGGGACTGGCCAAGGTGTGGGAGCTGATCGGACCCGGCGGCGCCGGCAAGACCGTGTTCGCCCGCTGGCTGGGCGGGTGCCTGACGGAACGCGAGCTGATGCACTTGTCGATCCTGGCTGCCCTCGACCCGGCCAACCGGACTTTGACGAATTTCTTCAACGACGTGCAGCAGCCCCCCAGCTCGGACCCGGTGCAGACTACGGCCTGGCTGCGTGAGATGCTGCGCTTCATTGCTGAACAGAAGGCCAACGCGGTCCTCGACTATGGCGGCAACAACGTGTCCAAGGTCCGGCTGGTGGAAGCCGCGCCCACCATCGCCGAGAGCATGGAACAGGACGGCGTGGCGCTGATCGCTGCCTACGTGCTGACGCCGCGGGTGGATGACCTCGCGCCCCTCGTGACCTTTGAGGGCCAGGGTTTCCGCCCGCGCGCCACGGCATTGATCCTCAACCTGGGCCGCGCCGAAACCCCGGCCGCCTTCGATGCCATACGCCGGCAATCGGCCTACAAGGCGGCGCTGGACCGTGGCGCGGTGGAGCTGTGGATGCCGGCGCTGGAACCGCAAAGCCTGGCCTTGCAGATCGAGCAGCAACGCTTGCAGTTCCACCAGGCGCGTGACGGCTTCGTGCCTGATGGACGCCAGCCGTCCTACATCAGCGCGTTGGAACGCGTGATGATCCGCGATTGGCTACAGCGCATGGATGCGGAGTTCGCGGCCGTCAGCACCTGGCTGCCATGGGCGGCGTCATGAGCCTGGTGCCCCTCACCCGCCGCATCGTGACGAACAGGGCGCGGGACCGGGCTGCAAGTGCGGCAGGCCCTGCATCGACGGATGGGACCGAACCGAAGCCGGCTGGCCCGCCGTCGGCGTCTGCCCCCCCTGGCGCGACGGTGCCCGATGCCGGCGAGTTGGAAGCCGCCATCGCTGGGGCGCAAGCCAAGCTGGCCCAAGCCGCTGCGACCAATGCTATGCGATACGACCCGTATCAGCATGTCCTTGCCGGCTTGTCCGGCACGCTTGGGGCATTCCTCAAGTCGATCTGGCGCTGGGAGGAAGCGACTAAGGCGGTGATCGCCGCGCGCCATCCCTTGACGGAGGAGGAGCGCGCGAACCTGGTGCTGGCGTTGGTGGCAGCCACCGAAAAGGGAGCCTTCGAAGGCACGCGCAAAGAAGCCGCGCGCATGATCCGCCGTCTGGACCACGGCCTTGCCGTCCGCATGGGCCTGTATGTCGGCGGTGCCTTCGTGGCTGGAAGCCTGCTGACGTTGGGCGCTCTCTTTCTTGCCAACGCCGGCCCCTTCCGGCCGGACGTGGAAGCGGGCGCAGTCTGGCGCGACCTAGTGCAGCAAAACCCCGATCCCCGCCTTGCCTTGGCTGCTGGGGAAGTGCGGACGGACCGCAACGGACGGCGCTACTATGCCGGCGTGTCGCTGTGGCTTGACCCCTCGCGCCCGCCGCCCGTAACTCCACCAAAGCCGCAGGGAGGCCAGTGATGCCCGTCTTCCTTATCGAGTTCCGTCCCCTCCAAACCCTCTTTGCCCTGTTCAGCATGTGCATCCTCTTTGGCGCTCGGCATGGCGACCCGCGCGGCGTCGCCATCGCGGCGGTTTACTTCGGGGTGCTGTACTGGCGTCCGCTGCTGGACGCTGCGCGGTGGGCACGGGAGGCCGCATACGAGGTCAACCTGTTCGTCACCTGGGCATGGGGCAGGCTATTCGGGTAGCCCCTGCCCGGCCCTCGGTGCCGGGTGCGCC
>JAABUK010010662.1_pt1 | contig 12198 bp, 15 predicted proteins | sample 5559141 | NCBI WGS metagenome assembly JAABUK01 (sample SAMN10711869, study PRJNA513367) | rock metagenome | isolation source: Antarctica rocks | place: Antarctica: Victoria Land, Pudding Butte nord | collected 2016-01-03 | reverse complement strand
GCCGCTCAACCCCGGTGATGATCTCCATCCCCAACCGCCTCCGATCTTAACAGCACTCGTACGAGCGCCCCTAAGATCACCAGGTCGGGTCAGGTATGCCAGGCGCTACTCGCCGGATGGATACCGCGCCACAGCGTTTCCGCCGGCATCAAATCGGGACTGTAGCCTGGCAGCAGCGCAAGCTCGATGCCCAGGCTCGCCGTGGCGGCCCACACCGCCTTGGCGCGGTGATACGGGGTACCGTCCCAGATCACGATGAGCTTGCAATCGGGGATCTCGGCACGCAGCCGGCGGCAGCACATCGATGGTGTGCTCGCCATTGGCGCGCACATAGGGCCAAATCCGCACCTGGCCCTCGTTGTAGAGATACAGGCCGTAGAACGAGACCTTGGCTGGCAGCCCGGGTGAGCTGGAAGCAACAAAGAACCGCCGGCCGCGCTCGCCCCAGCCATGGCCGAGGTCAACATCCTGATGGATGTGGGCGTTGTCGAGGTAGACCAGCTGGTGCCGATTGCGCTGGGCGCCGTCCAGCAAGGGGCGGACCTGCTCGATAAAGACTGCTCGCCGTCCGGAGTTGGCGCGGCCGAGCAGCTTCTTGGCCTTCTTTCACGACAGGCCCAGCCGGCGCAGGGCAGCGCGGATGGTTTCACGGCAACACAGACGGCCGAACCGCGCCTGCACGAAGCCGACCAGGGTCCTCAGCGTCTGACCTGGTTTGGGATCAGCCCCGGCGACGGGCGGCGCGGCTGCGTCTTGTTGGGCCGCGCGGACCACTGCGCCGAGCGCGGCCGCGATGTCTGGGCAAAAAGGGGGGCGGCCACCGGTGCGCCGATACAGCAGCGCCTCGGGGCCGTGTTCGCTGTAGCTGTGCAGCAAGCCCATCACGGTCGTCGGGTGGTGGCCGGTACGGGCTGCAACGTGCGTCGCGCAACTTCCTTGTGCGATGTCATGGAGGGCAAGGAAGCGCTTGTGGCTGCGAGCATGTGGGGTTGTCAGGGCCAGGCAGCGCAGATCCGCCAACGTCTGTCGCCAACGTTCATGATCAACTCGTAACACCAGTCGGAGCAAGACCTTTGCAGAAAGCCGTCATTTGGGGAACAGCCGTCACTCCGCCAAGCACTCCGACTATGGGTTTCGAACTAGACGCGGTTGAGTTCTCGCTTTCAGCCAGCGCCAGGTCATTGGGCGGCGCCGCGCAGAACAGCCGTCAGTCGATCGTCCCGCGCCGACGGGCGGGAACCACAATGGTGGTGCTCCTTGTAGGTGTATCGCTCCTCCAGGAGGTTCAGGCAAGGCTCAACCCACCTCGATACGCTGTCTTTCTCAATCAGCCATCACCCATTCTCCGGCATGGCTCATGGGAGAGTGTCGGAAAGACGTGGTACAAGCAGATCCGCATGAGATCGGCCCGTTATGCGTCAGCAGGTTGTTTCGGACCAGCAACTCTGTTGCTCAAATCGATAGAATCCCCGTCTCCGGCAGGTACCTATCGAACCGGATCTGTGAGTTTATGCATCAATCGAGAGCAGTGATGAGCATCCTGCTTGCTGCCGAATCAGCTCGACTCCAGGTAGCCCGACACTCAGGTTCGTGTGGCTTCAATATCGATAGAATCCCCGTGACTGGCCCGCTGTTGCCAAGCCCGACATGAGCAGCGTCCGGACCTCCCCATCGTCAGGCTGCCGAGGCATACCGGTAGCTCTTTGGCGCCATGTCCACCAATGGGTAAGCCGATCGCGATGGGCAGCCTTTCTCGCTAATCGTCCAGGCCACGGTCATACGCCGCATGCAGCGTCTTCAGCTTGGCGCTCTCCTTCTCCAGCCCATTCAGCTCGCGGGCGTCGGACACGTCCAGGCCGCAATAGTTGGAGTGGCACATGTAGAATATCGCGTCGGTGATGCCATGCTTGCGGTATAGCTCGGATACCGACATGGCCGCCTGCCTGCCTTTCCTTCAGCACGCTAATAAGTGCTTCTGCGTAAACGCTGATCGCCTCGGCATCCAGGGCTATCGCATTTGGGTTTTGCCGAACTGGGCGAGAAGGCGTGTCAGGAAGGTGTCGCTTAGAGCGGCGCGATAGAGCTTGCCCTTCATGGACTCTTTTGATCCCTCGAGCTTTGCAAGGTTGAGGGCGAGACGTCGCAGCAGGGCCATGTTCTGAGGTCCATGATCTTTGTGGCTGCGGGCCTGGTCTTCGTTCATGGTCACGTCGAGCACCCAATGCAGGCCGTTCTCCACACCCCAGTGCGCGCGGGCGACTTCGCCAAACCGGGCGGCAGGCAATGTGGTGCTGAGCAGGTAGTAAGCGGTTTCGGTGCTGGTCTGGGTGCTGGTATCGCGGGTGCGGACTACGCGGCCGATGGCGGTCAAGCCGGGCCAGGCGTGCTGCTCTTGCAGCCAGCCGATGTCGCTGGAAACCAGGCTGGTGCGGGTTTCAATACGGCCATGCTCGCCGTCCACCGTGGTGTGCGAGGCCTTGGCCGGACGCGTGGAGTCGTCAAGGAAGCGTCGCACGTCGTCATGCAAGGGGCCCTGATTTCCTTTCAGCGCCAGGACATAGTCGCCGCCTTGCTCGATCACCTTGGCCGCGATCGTGCGCTGGCAGTTGAGCGCGCGGGCGGTCACGATGCCGCCTTTGAGCGACAGCAGGTCCAGCAGCTTCGGCACCGCCGTGATCTCGTTGGACTTGCCATCGACCGCAAGCTGACCCAGCAACAGCCGCTGCTCCGCCGACCAGGCATGCAGCATGTGCAGCGGCGACTTGCCCGCAGCCCGGTCGAAAGAACGCCGCAGCGTCTTGCCGTCGATGGCCACCACGCCCGGCACAGCCTAGGCAAAGCGTTGCATGAAGCGCGTGAAGCAGGCCTCGAACGGCCCTGGGTCAAGCAGCCGGAACACCCGGCTGAAGGTGTCGTGGCTCGGAATGCCGTGCCGCAAGCGCAGGAACTTCCGCAAGAACGGCGCCTTGATCTCGCCAAACAGCGCCATGTCCGAGCAATCCTGGCCGCCGGTCAGCATGGTGCACAGCGCGATCAGCAACAGTTCATGCAGGTCATGGCGGGCGTTGTCCTGCCAGGGGTCAACAATCTCAGCAAAGCAGGCGACAAACTCTTCCATAGCAGGGCCTCAACGCTGAACTCCGCGTTTAAAGGCCAGCCACGGCTCCGCCAGCAATCCTCGCCCTCAAGGGTCATATGCGATAGCCCTGCCTCGGCATCTGTCTCCCGTTGACAGACGCTCATTCAGACCAGAAGGAATTCAAAAGGTACGGTAAGGCGACGACACGATCGATAGAGTCCCCACCCTCCTAAGCTTGGCTTTGGCCATGTAACTGGAGCAAAACCCCGGGTAAACATGATCTGATATCAGACTAATCTTATATCATCAACGAGAATAACTATTTTATTTCAAAGGTCTAGCTTAGAATGTCAACAAGGGCCTTTGTTCTGCTGCACCTGCTCGCCCGGGGTTTTGCCCCGCTTGCTTGGCCATTAGGCGGCATTGCAGAGCGCGTAGGTGATGCCTTCGCGGAGTGCCGGTCGGAGTTTTTGCATGTTCAATGCTGTGTGGGACATGACAAAACCCTGTTCCCGCCAGAACTCGCGGCGCACGGCGGTGAGCCTATCGGAGAAGGTTGGGCGGTGCTTGTGATACCACGCGCTGGTCGCGACAGCCTGGCGTGCTTGCGGCGTAAGCTGCGCGGCCAGCAGGGTGACCAGGGAGAACAGGCCGAGCAGGCAGGGTGTCGTGCGCGCGATGGCGTTGTCCGACCATTGGCGCTGCGTTTCCACTCCGAGGTGGTCGCGCAGCTCGCGGAAGGTGACCTCCAACTGCCAGCGCTGAACAAACCAGCGCAGGACCTGCACGGGATCCTGGGCAGCATCGGTGCACAGCAGGGCCTGCGGCTCGAAACGGCCGAGAGGATCGCGCACCAGCCCCTCCACAGCCATTCCACGCGCCATGCGCGCGGAACCTTCGGCTGCTCCGCCCAACGGATCGGGACGACGGGCATCCCGCTGTGGCGCCAAACGGCGGTGGCGGTGCTGATCTCGACGCCACGCTCGCCGCCGCCATACCAATCCGTCACTATGACGCATTTCCATGACGTGGCCGGGTCGGTCAGCACCTCGGACAGCGTCGCCAGGCGCTTGCCCTTGGTCCGGGGACGTCCGTTGGTGCCGGGCAGGCGGGGCGGTGCCGGGTCGTAGAGAGCGGCGTCGAGGCGCAGGCGGGTGATGCATGCCACGCCGCGGCGGCTGAGCGCTGCCAGGAGTTCCAGGGCGGCAAAGCCGCTGTCGCCTACCACCACCAGTTGGCGGTCGGGCAGCCAGCGGCGAGCTTGCAGCACCAGTTGCCTTGCCCAATCCGTCAGCTTCTTGTGCTGCCGTCCGCGCTCGTGGCAGTAGCGCTCCGAAGGGGCAAGCGCCGTCAGGAACGGCATTGCCCACACCCGCCCTCCCTCCGGTGACTTTCCACCGGCTGCGCCGTTGGAACCTTTGTCACCTTCGCCCAAGGTATTGGGGCCAGGAGCATGAGGCTGAGCCAGCGCAGGCCGCTCGCCTTGACGAAGTGCCCGTGGCTGGAGCGCACCGGGTCGCGGTAGATGCCTTTGGCCGCGATGCACTTGCCCCGTCGGCGCTCGATCGTGTCGTCAATGCCCAGCACAACGGGCCCGGTCGGCACAAAAACATCGAGCAGCAGTCTCAGCAGCACACGCGATGCGGCCCGCGCGCTCCATTTGGCACGGTTGAGCACGCGATGGTAGTTGACGAACCGTCGTTCGTGCGCGAGGCCCATGATGCGCAAAAGGCTGGTCACGGTGCGCTTGCCCGGCGCCAAGATGGCGCCGGTCAGCAATACTCCAGCATGCCGCCAACTCCGCTGAAAGAACAGCGGCGCAAACGCTAGGATAATTGCGGCGAAGTGGGACGGCAGGCAGGGCATGGCGATGTCTCTTGGCGGGGACGCGTCATCTTAACGCACCGCCCGCTTCGCCGCCCATTACACCGTCAGGCCAGATGGAAATGGCCAAAGTCGAGCTAAGAACACCGCACATTTTGCCATCCTATTACGGTAGGGCTGGATCTTGGTCCTATTTATGACAAATTCGGGAGACGCTAGGCCGGCAATCATGCCCGACCTAATAGAGCTGTCGAGTTGTATCAGACGCCACCGGCAACTTTGCGATCGATGGCAGTGGGGCGCAGCTCGCGTCCGCGGCTGTTGTTGTCGGCCGGCAGCTCGGGATGGTTGAGGAAGGTGAACAGGTGTAAGCGGAGCTTGCCGAATCGCCTTCGCAGGCGTTGACCTTTGCGATGTGTCGGCGCCAGCACCAGGATGGCATCGAGCGCAAATTCGAAGCGCCGGCAGTATTCGCGTCGGGTGCTGGGGGCCAGGTTGCGATGGCCTCGCGCGAGCACGACGGCACGCAGCAGCAATGCTTTCATGCCCAGCGCGAACACGGCGTCGCCGGAGTGGATCGCGTAAATGCAGTCGCGCAGCTGGTGCGCCTTATGCCGACGTCGGCATAAGGCGCACTATGCCGACCTTCTTATTATGCCGACCGGCGCCTGGGAACCGGCCCTGGCGGCGGTGATCGCTGCGACGGGGTCGGCATAATCAGAGCGCCTCAAGAAAGGCAAGAAGCTTGTCAGGTGGTTGGTAGCGGCCTGGCGTGACGTTGGCCGGGGTCGTTTTTGCCAGTGCGCGTTCCTTGATCTCCAGATCTGCGTGCAGGTAGATTTGGGTAGTTTCGATCTGTTCGTAGCCGAGCCAGAGCGCGATTACCGCGGTGTCGATACCGGCGCGCAGCAGCCGCATCGCTGCGGTATGCCGCAAGACGTGCATAGTGACTGTCTTCTGGCCCAACGATGGACAGGTGCGGGCAGCGATCTCCACGTATTTTGCAAGACGGTGCTCGAGGGCGTCACGGCTGAGCGCCGTTCCGACCTGGGTGGTGAAGAGCGGCTCGGTCGGTTGACCGGCGCGCTCGGCGAGCCAGACGCGCAGGACGGCGACCATGCCAGAGGTCAGCGGCGTGATCCGCCGTTTGCGTCCCTTTCCGAGGCAACTGACATGCGCGCCGGCGCCAAGATGGACATCGGTGCAATGCAGGCCGAGCAACTCGGACGCCCGCAGGCCGGTCTGCGCGGCAAGCGCCAGCAGGGCGCTGTCGCGCCGCCCGATCGACGTTGACCGAGCGGGGGCGGCCAGCAAGGCGTCGATCTCCGGTTCGGTCAGGAAGGTCACGAGCCGTCGTTCGAATCGCTTGGGAGGAATGGCGAGCACACGCTCGATCACGGCGGCATGCTCAGGGTGACGAAGTGCGGCGTATCGAAACAGCGAGCGGATCGCCGTGAGCCGGGCGTTACGAGTGCGCGCGCCATTTTCCCGCTGATGCTGGAGATGGTCGAGGAAGGCGCCGACGAGTGGGGCATCGAGGTCGTCGATGTCCAACTTCGAGGGCCCCCTCTTTTGCCTCGCCGCCGCGAAGACCAGCAGCAGCCGCAGGGTGTCCCGGTAGGCAGCGATCGTATGCGGGCTGGCTTGGCGCTGACGTATCAGGCGTTCGGTGAAGAACGCCCGCAAGGTGTTTGCAAACGCGGTCATGGGCGACCGCCGAGGTGATGTTCCAGCCGCTCACCCGTCAGTTCCAGCAACTCCGGAGCGGCGGAGAGGTACCAATATGTCTTGCCGGGGTCGGCGTGGCCGAGATAGGTCGACAGCAGCGCGAGCCGGGCTCCTGGATCGCCACCACCATCGCGAAAGCCGTCCATGATGGTGCGGATGGCGAAGCCGTGCCGCATGTCATGCAGCCTCGGCCGGCACGAGGCCGAGCGAGGCTTGAGGCCTGCTTTGCATGCCAGCCGGCGGAAGGTCGGCTGGACGTTGGTGTAGAGCAACCTGGTGCCCGCAGTGGAAACGAATAGCGCAAGCATATTCGGTGACCGATGGGGTCGGTCGCCTCGGCACAGATACTCACCGAGGGCGGTCACGGTGCTCGAGTGCAACGGCAATTCGCGGGACTTGCCGAACTTTCCGTTGCGGATGACGAGCAGCCCGTTAACCGCGTCGAGGTCGTCGCGGTCGAGGCTGATTGCTTCCCCAACACGCATCCCGGTCACGGCCAGCAGGGCGATCAAGGTTTGGTAGGTCGCCATCCGGTGCGGCGTGTGCAATGTGCCGGCGGCGGTGATCAGGGCGGCAATGTCCTGTTCTGAATAGAGGTAGGGTGTAGCCCGGCAGGTACGCCCCGGCAGCAAATCCACTGGTGGCACCTCGGTTGCGGGATCGTTCCCACGCAGGTGAGCGGCAAAGCGACGCACGACGGAAAGCCGGGCGGCCGCCCAACTCCGATCAGCGTCCGGGGGCAGGGTCGCCCAGGCAAGGGCCGTCCCGGTGGTCAGGTGGTCTTCGCCATGTTGCTCGACGTACGTGAGGAACTGCGCGAGGAGTTTCTCGGTTCGAACAAGCCGGTAACCAAGGACGCGTCGTACGGCCAGATAGTCGGCCAAGGCCTGGCGGAGAGCGGTCATGCGACGGCTCCCGGCCAGGGACGGGCGATCGTTCGCAGAGCGTCGCGGTTGACCTTGGCGTAGATCGCCGTCGTCAGACGGCGACGGTGGCGCAGGAGTTGGCCGATCTCCGGCAGTGACGCGCCGGCGCGCAGCATTTGCGTCGCTGCGGTGTGGCGCAGACGATGAGCGTGGATCCGCCCGAGGCCGGCGCGTCGGGCGGCGGCGGCCACGACCTGGGTCACCCCGCAGGAGCTGAGGGGGCGATGCGGCGCCTTGATCCGTACGAACACCGTCCGGCCATGGGCGCTCGCCGGACGGCCGCATTCGAGGTACGCAGCGACCGCCTCACCGACATCCGTGGGCAATGGGAGACGTTCCGAGCAATTTGCTTTGCCTTGCACGACGATCTCACCGGCTCGCCAATCGATGTCGTCAAGCGCCATCCTGGCGGCCTCGCCCGCACGCAGGCCGAGACGGACCAGCACGGTCAGGACCGCAAAGTCGCGACAGCCGTTTTGCGTGCTGCTGTCGCAGGATTCTAGAAGGCACCGAACCTGGTCGGGATCCAATCCCTTGGGCAGGCCGACCAATCGCCGGCAGGCGACCGACGGCACTGCAAAGGCGAGCGACCGCTCGATCACGCCGTCGACATGAAGGAAGCCGAGCAGTGACCGGAGCGCGGTCACGGTCAGCTTCGCCGCGCTATGGCCCAGGTGGGGGCAGCGACCCACCACAAACGAGACGACGTCGGCCGCGGTCAGGTGCGCAAGGTCCAGGGCGAGACCATCGGGTATGGCCCTGCCGTGAACAAAGGGACGCACCGCATCGACATATCCGCGGGCGGCGTTGGTCCCCAGGCCACGCTCAACCGTCAGGTAGCTTCGGTATCGCTCCAGCGCCACTTCCACCGGACCGCTGGGCGTGGGCGGCGGCGGTGTTGGGGCCACGGCAAGATCGCGCAAGTAAACGAGCATGGGCTGCAACGCTTTGATCGAGACGAGGCGCGTGTAACCAGCGGAACGGCGAGCACCCACAAACCGTTCCACCTCAGTCGCGTGCAGCTTCTCTGCGCCGATGCCCTCGCCCAAGAGCCATCGGCTCAGGTGGGCCACCAGACCCATCTGATTGCGAACGGCGCGTGGCCTATAACCTTGTTGCGCGAGTTCTTCGGCAAAGCCAGCCGCAAACGGCGAAAGCGGACCCAATACCCGAACTTGAGACGGATCAATCGACATGAAGACCTCCCCTGACCTGGCAGAAAAGAGGAGGATGCACTGTCCGTCAGACCATTCTGATTATGCCGACCCCGTCGCAGCGATCACCGCCGCCGGGGCCGGTTCCCAGGCACCGGTCGGCATAATAAGAAGGTCGGCATAGTGCGCCAGGCAAATCTGCCAGTCCTCGGCATGGCCCCGCTACGCGCTGTCGAGGTCAGACATCCAGCGCGCCGGCTGATGCCCATCGAGCATCTCTCGGACGACGGCAGCGCTGCGGCTGCTACGGATGACACGGACCACCACCTCGCTGTTCTGAAACATCCAATTCCAGCAGGTGCGGCCGGCCATGCGCACGCTCGCCTCGTCCGAGCTAACCACGCGCGCACGGCGCAGCCGGGCGAGGATGCTGGCTACGTCAGCGTTGAAGTGCCGCTTGCCCCGATGGAACGCAGCGTCCAATGTACGCCGGCTGATCGCCAGGACAAGCAGCTCCAGCAGCAATCGGCTCAGCCGTTGGTAGCTGATCGCGTGCACGAAGCGTAGATATACTCCGTCTACGTGAGAACCCGAAAATCGGCTAGCGAGTCGAGCCTAATACAAGCGGCGTTTCGGAGGTGCGAAGTTTTCGGGTTCTCACGTGTACAGGGTATACATCACCAAAGCCATGATGCCGACGCTGGACGGCGTGCCCGGCTCCAATCCCTCCGGCACCGGCGCGAGCGTCGTGTTTCCATAGCACCAGCAACGGCCGGCTCAACGCTCCACCTGCGTCGGCACGGGTACGGCCTGGGAGAGATCGACTTTGTCGTAGCGCTCATGCGGGACATGATCCCCCTTCCCAAGCGCCGCGCGGGCAGTGCGCGCACCGCACCGGCTTGGCGCCGACCGCATGCTGGATGGAATCGGCTGGATTGCGGAAGCGACTATACAAATTGGACGCGGTTGCCATGCCAGAAAAACTGCCATGTTCCGATCAGGTCCGCCAACATGATGATATCAGGCGAGAGCTATGTTTTTACGTTGCTCTATTTCGGGCACTAAACCCAATCGGCGGGGCCGCTCTATGAATTTTTCAGCAAACCCTTCGCGCGAAGCTCAGGGCCGATCTGTTGTTCGATTTCTGCAGTGCGAGCTGACAGGCGCGCGATCTCTGCGTTGAGACGTCTCCATTCATGGATTAATCTGAAATCCCTGGCGGGTTCTGAGTCCGCGCGCATCTTCGCGCGAAATGCTTCTACCTCCCGGCGCAATACATTGCGGTGCACCAAATTCTGCGTTCGTGCGAGATCTAGATGACCAAGAGGGAGACTAACGAGCTGGTATGCCGTGGCGTAGCTTAGAGGCAGCTCCTCCTCAAGAATGCGTCCTTCATCTACGGCCGTCGCGACAGCGCGAAGCTGGAATGCGACGCCTTTACCAAAGGGCAGCTGTGGCAGGATAGTCGCCTCAAATGTTCGGTGGAAACGTTGCTTCGCCAGGGCGAGATACCGGCCAATTGCCAGGAACTTTTCTTGAGCCTCGACCCAAAGTTTGCCAATTTCGTTGATCACCTCCCCTTCAGTTTTAAGGTCTTGGATAGAGTTACTGAGTGTGCGATAGCGCTCCGTCTCCCCGTCGATGAAGGCAGAGCGGGAGAGTGTGGCGTTACGGTTTCGCGAGACTGCCCACTTCTTCGGATCTTTGGTTGTCATTCGGCGGACACGAGGCCAAGTTCATTTCGCACATAGTTCCAGACACCCTGGACGTCTGCCGCGCCCAAGGTGCCGCGCACTTCCACAACCCCGAGCCCGCTGCGATGGGTCCTCTGGATGTCCTCCAAGTCGCGTATATCGAACGGGCAGAGCGACCCGAAGCGACTGAGTTCTAGCTTGGCTTCTGCAAAGCTGTTTTTGGAGCGTGCGGTACGGTTAAGCAAGAACGCGGAACGACGCCCCTCGCGCCTGATAATCCTCGCCCAATCAATAACTGTTTCAAGATCAGGCGCGCCTTGACCGGTCGGAATCAAAACGAAGTCTGCACAGCGTATGAGTTGTTTGATCGCGCCGGGATTAGCTTCCACGCCTGGAGGCGTGTCAACGAACACGAGGTCAAATTCCCTCTGTGCCAATATGGATTGCAGCGCTTCAGATCCTTCCACGAGCGGCACTTGGAAATGCGTGAAAGGCGGTGCTTCATCAGGGCGACGTTGATACCACATTGTTAACGATCCCTGCGCGTCCAGGTCGACCGTTGCAACGGACAAGCCTTCCTGTAGCGCACATATGGCGAGATTACGAGTCGTGGTTGTCTTGCCGCTCCCACCCTTAGCGGAAGATAGAAGTAAAACTTTTGAGGCCGAGTCCGCGGCGTTCGTATCGACTTTCTTGGCTTTTATGCTCGACACATCGTCTCCCAAAGTTTCCTATGCCGTGATGGCAAAGCAGCGGAACGTGCCACTCGGGAGGCACGCCGCGAAAGGTTTAACATGTTGAACCTTTCGGAACGCTAACCCTCGTGCGGCCACAAGCAAGTTAGCCAACGGGTGACCTTTGCCCGAGCATAGACGATCTGAGAACACAAGCCCAGCACCTACACCAGACGCATGGGGGTCGAACGATCGACATAAAGCCCAATACCGTTCGGCTCTTGTCGGGTTCCGGGGTGGCGGGCTGGGGTCATGCGACCAAGGCTGCAACAAGGGCGCCAAGCAGGGCTTTGCCGCGTCGGCGCGCATTGTGCACAAACTGGAAGAAGCCGAGATAAAGCGGCGGCTTGTCCTGCGAGATGCCCCGGTGCGGTCGCAACCAGGAGCGTAGGAGCGACCAAAAACCTTCCATTGTGTTGACATGGACCTCGTAGAACCCGTCCCTGTCCTCGTCGCGGGCATACCCGCCGCGGGCGTGGCAGACCGTTTTGTGCCCGTAGCCCCAGGATGGCAGGCGGGCGTAGATGGCATACTCGTCCGTATGGACGAGGGTGCCCGGGGCGACGGTGGCCGTGATGATCGGCTTGATCGTGGCCTGCTGCACGTTGGCCAGCGTGCGCAGCACGACTTGGCCGCCGCGCTGGATCAGGCCGAGGATCGGTGGTTTCTCCTTCTCCAACGTGCCACGCCCTCCGTTGCCTTTCCAACGGGTTCGCCATTGGAACCTTGGGCAACTCCGCCCGGCGCGCCTGCCAGCCTGCGGCACCGTCCGAGCCGCCCCTTTTGGCCACTTCTTCCGGCTGCCCTTTGTGCCCAGCTACGACGTAAACCTCGTCGATCTCCACCTCGCCTTGCAGCTCCACCGCCGGCGTCTTGGCGACCAGCCCGCGGCCCAGCTGCTCCGTCATGGCCTGCACGTCCGAGACGGCCATGCCCAGCTCACCCGCAATCTGCCGGTTCGAGAGGTTCAGGCCCATGAAGTAGAGGCACAGCACCCAGATCCGCAGCCGGCTGGTGGTGCCCGGCCAGCACCGTGCCGGTGAGGTCGTCGAAACGGGA
>JAABUK010010659.1_pt1 | contig 12200 bp, 14 predicted proteins | sample 5559141 | NCBI WGS metagenome assembly JAABUK01 (sample SAMN10711869, study PRJNA513367) | rock metagenome | isolation source: Antarctica rocks | place: Antarctica: Victoria Land, Pudding Butte nord | collected 2016-01-03 | reverse complement strand
GGGCAGATTATGGCATGGCATGGCATGGCATGGCATGGCATGGCATGGCATGGCAAGCAAAATGAAGAGCAACAATGGCATAGCTATGAGCCAGCCCTCAGAGGCTCTATCGGTTGGCAATCATTCAGACAACAAAGCAAACTGCTAGATAGCATGACTGCAGCAACATGAGCAGAGCAGGTTGGGGAAAGCTTACTTCCTGCGCCACTGTTCAGCTGGTTGGCCAGACTGTTAGTGTTCACCTGCACAACACATGATCCCATGAGCTACCTAGATACCACATTCACCATTGCTACTCATCAATAATGTAGCTGTGCAAATGCTTGCTGACGTTTTGTAGAGGGCCTGTTACAGTGACTCTTCAGGAGTGTTACCCAGAGTGATGACTATTGTATGGTGGATTAGTATGTGTTACAGCACAACAAAGTCAACAGAGCAGCAGCATGCACTTCACGTATGTTTTACAGCACAGCAAAGTCAGCAAAGCAGCAGCGTGCACTTTACGTAACCGTTGAGTAAGGGAAACAAGTACTGCAGCCATCATGTGTACGTAGACACCCAGAACCTGCAAGGTAGCAACATGCAAATGGGCAGGAAGGCATTACCCATTACGGCAATGGGTAATGCGTATTTACCTGATCAGATGCGACAGGTGTAGTGGAAGGAGAGCTGCTGCCTGCTGCTGGAGATGACTCAGCTGCAGCTGGTGAGGAACCTGGAGAAGAAGATGCGATGGCATTTGAGACGCCCTGCAGGGATTTGCTTCAGCCTTGATGTTATGAATCGGCACTGGTAATGCTGAGAGTCTGAGCTTCCAGTGCAACTAGATGCACGCATGCGCTTGTCTGCATGTGGAGGGGTAGTGATGCGTAATGAGTGCACAGAAGAGTAGAACCATCTGCTTTATGTGTGCGAAGTTCAGGTGCACATGACTTTATGGCCAAGACAGCAACCTTGAGGAAGAAAAAACGGCTCAGAGAATGCGCTTGGGCACAGCAAGTACTCCTCATAAGTCCATTTTGCATTTAGAGGCTGGCCTTGCAAAGCTGCTTACACAGGGCATTGACCAACCCATGCTTAAACCAGCAAGCAGGTCATGAGACAGGAGCTGGTTGTACAATGCACTCACAGTGATGGCAAGGCCATGATTGCAGATGCCAGTCATGCGTCATCCAGCCCTCTTACCGTTTGTGCCAATGCTTGGATAATAACGCCAGCATTAGCATTGGGGAGATTGACGGCAGCAGCAACTGCACTGGCTGCAGCTTATGACTGGCCCTGCAACACTAGCAGCAAAGTCAGCATTTGGTTTCGGTGCATGTACACCAAAAGCAAAAGGACATGAAACTAGAACTAGTGTGTGTCAATCACAAGGAGTCAGGAGCCTATAGTTCATGTATGAACTGCACATCTGTGTTAGCTGCAAAGCACACACAGGGCAGAGTTTGCAGCAGCCACAGTTGCCACAATTCGGGGTGAGGCATAGCTGATACCTACCTGGCTAATGCGAGAGCATAGGCTGGCACAGGTGAAAATCAATTAAATCAATCACAGTTGCCAAAAGAACACTTACCAGAGCAGCAGCATTGGTCAGGGCAGAAGCAATGCCTGTGGCGTCATTGCTGGCAGAGGCTTGAGCAATTGCTGCACCAGCTCCCTGTGTGTCACCAGAGATGAGGTCTGCCACAATGGTGACAGCTGTCTGGTCCTGCTTCAGCTGCCGTCTGTATGCTGTGTGTGCAGAACCTGCCACCCATACACACAGCAATATTGAGAGTAGGGGGCTGAATCAGCTCTACTGGCAGTACACATTGGGTTTGACCTTGCTTGTGGAGCTTGTTCAATGTGTCCTTTGCATGTCAAGGTCTGCAGGATCAGGAGGCATTGTCCTGTGCATTGTGAAATGGCAGGTGCATGCCGTGCAAACATGTGGCAGTTTGCGTGCTGGCAGGTTGACACTGCTACTTCCTCTCGACCTGGCTTTGCACGCACTGCACGCTGCTACTTCTGCTAAACATCTGTAGGCCACCTTCTAGATGTAGGATCAGATGACGGCGGCTTTCTACCTGTTCCTTTTGCTGTCGCCGCACAAGCAAGAAGGAGCACGGCTATGGCACCGCAGCAAAGTTGACTTGCCGATCCTGGACTCCTGCGTGCTAGCAACATAGCTCCCTGGCAGTTGTTGGACGCGATTTTCGTAAGCTGTCAAGGCCGTCCGCGAGAAGCTTAATGAGCTCCGCCGCTGCAGCAGACACTAGTCCAACCCCGTACAGTCAAGTCACAGTGCGATGGTGCCGAAAGCTGTTGGCTACGAGATTGAGGCAAAATGCAAATGCTCAAGCGAGGTGTATTGACCTGCAGTCGATCCGCTGTGCTATAAAGGCTGCAACCTCTGAACCGGTCACAGAAGTGCACAGCTGGAGCGATGTGCAGCATACGATGATCCTCCTACATTTGTCATTTCCAAGAAACTAGATGTGGATTTCAGCGCTATCGACTTTCTGATGGACAGCGTTGACCATGCAACGGTTGCACACGTGTAGGCACTGGCACAGCGTGCCATCCTGTGAAGCTGCGGCACCAACAGCCAGGTGCAACTGCTTACGTAAGGGCATTTTTTAGCGGACCTGAGCAAACTTTCAGCAGAGGGTATTCACGGTGGGTTGACCTGGATAAAATTGCAGCAGCAGTAGCTTTGAAAGCAACACAAGCAAATCAGAAAACGATGGTGTCCAGCATGGTGCCCATGCACTGCACAATGTTGCCACTCATCATTTTCTGGACCTCAGCCTCCAGGTGCTTCTTGGCATCCATCTTGCCCACATTAGCCACAATCCGCTTCTCAGGACTAAGCTCTTGCTCCTACAAATGGAGGACATATTTTGCCATGCCAAATACCCGTGTGACATTCACAATTGGCGTCCCCAGTCAAAAAGCTTGCCATGAGTATTAAGACACTCATTGCAGCAGGACACATCATGCAATTTGGTCACTGAGGAGCTGAGATCAGTCTATACAGAGGTAAGGGCTGTGTATGCATAGGGCCAGAGCCAAACGAGCCTTGTGCAGACTTTTTCATGTGCAGGTTCCGCAGCGAGACAAGGGGCGGCGTACCTCAACAACTGCCTTGTCATAATTGTCTGCCAATGCCTGCATCTCCTTCACAGACTTGGCATTTGTCTTTGTATGCTCCTCAAAGTCTCTGCACAATCAGGAGGCTATCTATAACCCACATTGCATGCTTTATGACCTAACTGAGGCGTACTGTCTTTTGTGCCAGATCTGCTGGTGCTGATTCACGTTGATGCGGCATGACCGTTTGCACAAGCATCTGTGACACGTCAAAACAAGACTTGTATCTGGTCAATCATTGGACCAACAATGGGAGGCAACAGCATCCCTTGACGACACTGATGAGAAGCTCTGTGCAACAGACTTGGAGCAATGGCCATGAGTAAGCATGAAACTCTCACTTGAGGGTAAGACCATGGGTCCAAGTCTTCTTTTGCAGGTTCATCAGCATGTTCTCCTCCAGCTCATGCTTTCTGCAACAAGGCATAAGCATGACCCTAAGCATAGGCACTGGCAGCCCAGACACCTTGTGTGGTGTGTCCGTTTTCCAGGCAGTCTCTACCATACGTAGACATAGCCTTACGTTGCAAAATTTCAGTCAGGAAAATGCATGCCCAAAGACAGCAGCAGCATGCCAGAACCCTGTGAGATGTCAGGCTACCATAGTTGCAATGTGCTGTGAAAATGTGCAGGTACAGCTTGTCAAGATGCATGCACACATTGCCTCACCTGTAGTTGATGGCTATGGAGTAGTAATGCCTGTTCAGCCCATGGATGAGCGCCTGGATGGAAGGCTTATTGAGATGGCCTAGGTTGGATGTGGTCTGTCTGGGCTCCTGCCCAAGCATCATGGTCTGGGGGTTGATGAGCCTGTGACATCAACAAAGCTTTGCCAGCGCATCAAGCACACGCGCTATGTCAGCAATAACTTTGCGTCGCGAGTGTTATCAACATCTTGTTCAGCAGCCCTCTGACTAGGAGCACAATTCTGCTGGCAACACTGGTGCTTCTGAAACCTGATACACATTGACAAATGCTGTTCCCTACAGACATGATGCAATGGATGGCTTAAGCTTCGGTATGCATCGTGACCATATGTCACAAGCTGATGTATACACAGTTGGTTGAGAGCTGCGCAATGAGACATGGCAAAACAGCAGCTGACTGTGGCCATACCATCACACTGTGCAAAGCCATGGTTACCTGAAGGCATCAATGACAACTTTGCCCTTGACACTTTGGATTGGGTCTACAACCACTGCTACAGCTCTTGGATTCAACTGCTCAAAGCTCTGCACGTGCAAGCATGGGCCTAAGCATTTGTGCATGATATACAAATACTACCAGACCAAAGACGGACAGGGTATTGAAGCCAGTGTATTGGCCAGAGCAGCAACAACAAGGTCATTTGCAGGCACCTGTTGTGTGTTGATGTCCACACCAGAAAGCCAGCATCCAAATCCAGGGTGACTGTGATACCATCCAACAACCATTTCTGGCCTGCAGCATGTCCAAAGTCGAACAGTCAAACAGGTGGCCTTGCTCATTCTTGCGCACATAGTTATAACTCAACTTGATCACTCACCGTCCTGTCTGTTTTAGCATGTCAAGCATCTTTGTTTGAAAGACAGGATCTACTGCCTCTACACTGACGCCTGTGCCTGACTGTGGCATGGCAAATACGTCAACGACTTTGACAGTGTAGTCATCTACAAACTCTCCAAGCATCAGACCCATAACCTCCATAGGCACACCAGCACGACCTGAAGGTAGCAAAAGTTGTGCCGTGAGTTTCATGATATCAAACAATAGTACAAACTGAGTTAAATCAGGTACAGAGACTTGCGGGGCACGTACCGTGCTTAAGCATCTTGAGCAGAGCAAGCGATGATATGTATATCTGTTCTGATGTATCGACTTGAGGGGTATCCGATGCTGCCTGCCCTTGACTAGGAGGCATGCCACCGGCATTTTGCAGTAGCCTCTGCAGTCGCTCCATCGCCCGTGTAGTCTCGCTGTGACTTTAGTGGATCTTGAGTGTCCCTGTTGCAGATGTGTATGCAGAAAGGCTTCAAATGACAGCTGACCGTCAGGGTATCAGGTTCGGTATCCGTTGTCCAGCTTACAGATGTGAGAGCGCTTGCGGATGCAATGAGATCAACATGACAGCAATTAGCGTCACATTTGCAGGTCACACGGAGGCGCAGGCACGCGCGCCGCGGCTGTACCATTGTGCTTTGCATGCTGTGATAGCTATAGCTAAACTTTCTGTGCCAAGTTGCGCTCTGTATGCGGGATGGATTTGGGTTGCTCTCGGTGATCTGAAATCGCTTGGTCACACTCATGCCCGCGTGCCCAGTTGACCTGAGTGCTTTACTAGGATGTCAGACGGATATGTGCTGGCTTGCGGCAAATCTGCAGTTGCCATCGACTACTGGACAGCACCGCGTGCTTCGGCTTTCTTCTTGACTCACATGCACGCCGACCATTACAACGGCCTTCATGACAACTGGTGTCAGGGCACCATTTATTGTAGTGAAGTCACTGGCCTGCTCCTGCAGCGCAAATGGCCTCGTTTGTCATCCAAAACGATACCAACAGATGAGCCTTTCAGCATACAACTTTCAACAGATGAGAGGCTCACAGTCACAGCAATTGAAGCCAACCATTGCCCTGTACGTTGACCATACAAGTGTTGGGGACTACTGCTTCAGCGTGCCACCTGTCACGCGTATTGCATGTGCAGGGTGCAGTCATGCTCTTGTTTGAAGGCGTCTGTGGAAGAGTTTTACACACGGGAGACTTCAGGTATGTTTGACATACCAGCATCTGTATGCATAACACGTTCGTATTTACTCTAACCATCCACTCGTGTGACTCCTCTCTCAGCATGACAGCATTTCCAGACACAAATTGATGGTACACCTGACACCAGACAACAGCTTGTTGAGCTGTGCACTGCATTGTCACAATGCAGCAATGCCAAAGGCAGCACAGATCATCTCTGCCGCTTGCATTCTAAACTTTGCAATGAAGGCTGCAAGCCAGCGTGTGCAATGCCTTTGCTACAAAAAACATATTGCCGATTTATTTCAGCTACCCTGTATGGCTTTTCGTTTTGCAGATGGGAGCATGGAATCCAGGCTGAGCTGCTACAACACCCTGCACTCACAGCTGGTGCACTCAGTCTCATAGTGCTTGACAACACATACTGTCATCCAAGGTATGCACATCACCTTTAGGCAGGCTTGCTTTGCTCACATGCAAGTCACAGTGCAAGTCAGCATAACACATATTCAAGACTGCGTCACAGAGCACCTTTGACAGGCTTTGTAGGGATGCATCTGATGGCTTGAGAAATCAGGCAGATCATGCATCTGATCACATTCAGGTACTGTTTCCCCTGTCGGCTTGAGGCATGCCAGAGTATTATCAGCTTGATACAGACGCACACAGACATGGACATTGTGCTTGGAATTGACTCTCTCGGCAAAGGTACTGGCCAGCAAAATCTTCTAGCATGATGATAACATTGCACACCTTCCTGATGCTGTATGTGTCCACGTGCAACTGTGAAAAAAAGGGGGGAAAAGTTAACGCTTTTCAGCGATCATAACGGCAGCCTCCTGAGGTGGCAACCTGGAGCTACATGCAACTGAACAGATTATCTTTCTGGTTTCAGCACTGCTGCTGTATCTGTCCCTACCAGGCATACAGCACATCTCATAGTCACACCCTTGATCTGATGCAGAGGACATGCTTGCTGCCATTGCTCATGCCACTGGCATCCCTGTCGGAATAGCTGTAGAGAGGCTGAACACAGTCAGCATTGCTGGCTTACCCACTGAGCTCTTCACTGCAGACATGTCCTCAACACGCATCAGGTTGGCTGATGCTACTCACTCTTTGAAACACACCTTTGCTCTGTGGCCGAGCCATCGCAACCTTCCTGCATGTCTGTGCATATGTGCCTTGCCCGCTGAGGATATCTAACAGCATCCATCTGTAGACGGCCTTTGCATTGAACATGTAAGATCTCACACCCTGTCGTCATCAGGTCTACATGAGTACACACTTCAAAGTGAGTGATTGGTGCCGCTAGGGCTTTGCCAAAATGGATGGTGACTGTGGAGATGATTGCCAAGCTGAACAGAAGCAAACCCACCTTGGGTATCATCCCAACAGGTATACATCTGTGACTGCTGTTGCAACTCACTGAATTGTCCTACTATCACTTGACAGACTGGCATATGCAGCAAGCATCAACAGTCAAGCAAAGCCTGTGTTGCATTGCAGTGTTGCAGCACATCGGACCACAGACAAAGACTTGCATGCAACACATCTTTCATGCAACTCTGGCTCTGCACTCCAGATTCTGCATGACATCCTTGCAGGTTTTGCCTGTCTTGGCACCAACAGCAAACCAGTCACAAAGCTTCATACGAGTCACTCTGCGCCGCCCGCCTTCACCAGCGCCCACTCACCACATCACCAGCACTGCATGCAAGGGAGATCAGACAGCTGTATACCTGTACCTTTGCATGCACCGGATCAGCAAGTATTGTTCCCTGGATGTGACATTGGGCGGCTATCAGATCAGCAGCAAGGGACAGTGCTACACCTGCCAGAACAGGATGACAGATCAGCAGGGCAGATTAGCTTTGACACAGGGCACCTTCAGCAGCAGCAGCAGCAGCAGCTGCAGCAGCAGCAGCAGTTTGGCAGTAGTGCCAGTCAGCAAGGCTATGGTCAGATGAGTCAGCTGTTCAGTCAAGCTGAGATGCTAGAGGATGATCTCAAGGCGTATGCTGCCCTTGTTCATGAGCAAAGAGCAACCTCTAGGTATGTGCAACCTGGCAAGAGTTGGCAGGTTTTGAAGATGCCAAAGCATTGCAATTGCTCAGACCAACACCAGCAAGATCAGCTTTGCAATCTAGCTGGACTTCAGTCATATACTGTAGGGCATGCTGCATAGCGTGGAAGCTATGCATGCAACAGTGACTCACCAGCTCATGCTTTGCTCCCCAAATGGGTTGGACAATGCTTTCAACAGTTGCATTGTACTACTCATAATGTCACGCCAAATTGTCAACAATTTGACAAACATGTTCATTGAAAACTGCTTGAATCGGTCTGACAGCTCTGTTGGTATTGTGTGCAGTTCAGAAGCCCCTTCAGCTGCAGATATTGAAGCTGCCCTGCCTCTGCTCCACAAGGTGCCCTACTCGCTGCATAACAGCTACAGCGAGCTTGAGTCCTTTGTCGCACATCTTCGCCCTGAAGCCATAGTCCCCATAGTCAAGAAATGCTATGACTCAAGGTATCCCATTGATCCAAACATCCACTTCAAGCATCTGTTGGGCCGCCCTGTGCATGTTGACGCACAGCAGCATGGACAGGCATGTGGCAGAGGGCAGAAGCGGAAGGGTCAAGGGAGGCTGAAAAGGGAGGCTGGTCCAGATGAGAAGGGCGATTGGTGTTGGCAGCATGGAAAGTGGCAGGTCTGTTTATGCTGTTTGTTGCCTTGTAATCTTCTGCTGCGTCACATTTTTGATGTCCTTCAAGTACAAGGTGCATTGCACAGCGCTTTGCTCACAAAGGGCTTGGCCAATCAACATGGTTTACCAAGTTGTGCATGATCCTGAAGTACCAACTGTAGACACGCCCACATGCATGACACTGTTTCAGCATAAGCTCAATGCTCTTTTGCCAGGGATTTGAAGCTTGTGCACAACTACTGTGAGCCATGCATGAGTGCCTGCTACGCCCAGAGCTTTGGAGACTGCAACTGAGCAGCTCACATGCAAGCAAAGCATAATCATACCACAATGCACATGGCAATGGCTCCTTATGGTCTATCATGATTATCATACTTTATTACCGTCATGTCTGTCCTGCAGGGCATCCTGCATAGCTGTGCCAATGCAGTCAGGCAAAAGCGCCTGCCTGCCAGGCCCCTCTCCCATACTGCTTGCACCATCTCAGCCTGCTCCCCACCTGCAGCAGGCTCAGCCTGTCCTGCACTCAATTTGGGATGTGAGGATCTGCAAGATCAGTGTGTGCCAGATGGACTGGCTGTTACAAGCCAGGTGCAGTGTGTTGTTTACCTGGGACATGCATCTACAGACAGCCTGACAGCTGGACAGACATCTACAGACAGCCTTGCAAAGTCATTGTAATGCAAGTTGCTCAAGGTTTATTTGAGACACCTGATGCAGGATGCCTCTGAGCACTTTAGTCTGGCCTGTTGGCCATCTGCAAATAGCAATTATGTGTAGCAAGTAGCAGCTATGTGTGTACAAAGCTGTCAGCCTGTCACAAAGTCTGATAGTGGGAAGTATGGAGGGTCACTGTTCATATGGCTTGCAGGCTGTCAAGGCAGAAGAAGTCAGTCAAGAAGAGCCAGTCTTGTATGCTGAGCAGTCTAGTCAGCAATCTTCAGGGCAGTGCTCTCAGCACCAGCTGGATCCACGTGAATCATGTGGTCCAGCACAGATTTCTAAGCGCCGCATGCCAAAATGGGGCAGATCAGTGGTAAATGTGGGACAAGCAGCACACACACACACATGCACAAGTGAGTACAAGGGTGAGCAGGGGCCATGAGTCATACTGGATCTGTGCCAATGGAGTCTTGCTGCTCATCCTTGTGAAGAAGGTGCAGCGGGGCAAAGTAGTCGCAGTGCCAAGGCTGAAGCTAGTGACTCACGCAAGAGCAACAGCACACAGTCGTTCAGCAGTGCTGACCTTCTGCGTCAGTGGCTTGCCATGCTGTGCAAGATTGCACTGATGCCACAGAGAGAGTCTGGCTTACCACTTGCCAATGCCAGGGCATTCAGGGCTGCAACTGAAAGCTCAGCAAAGCCCTGCCTGCGCGGATCAATGAAACGTATCTGCAAGCAACGTGATGAACTGAGGCCGCAACAGCTTTGTTTGTCCTTTGCAATGTGTTGAACAATTTGAGGAGCCTGTACAAGTAGAGTAGCCTGTCAAGCCTGTACAATTAGAATAGCCTGTCAAGCCTGTACAAGTAGAGTCGCCGGTCAAGCCTGTACAAGTAGAGTAGCCTGTCAAGCTGTACAGTTCAGAAAGCTTCAGTGATTGGATTAATTTATGTGTAAAATAGCAGAGAACTGGTCAGACTTGCAAAGGCGTGTTGCGGTTCCAGACCGCAGATGTTCTGGTCTGCTACATTTTGCAGCACCGGTGTACGTGCCAGCCGCTTCACTTGTTCAGACCTTAGCACAAATATGAATGGAGTGAATGCCCTTGCCAATCTGTATCACACATATGACATTGTTTGTTGTCATGGGTTGAACCCATGATGACCATGCATTGAGATAGTGCCAAGATTTTAACACAGCTCCTCATCCTGGGTCTCAGGCGTGCGGGGCCATTGCAAATTGAATGGAGCGCAGTTTCGAGAATTGATAATCGCATTTGGGGATTTGTTGTACTATGACTAAGAATTTATTGGAGGAGGGCCACATGCAAAACGCTTGCCGATTTACGTGTAGCTTGCTCGTAGAGCTTGCAGGTCTCACACTCAGCACTGTGATTGTGATGTCGTCGCAGGATAGCCCCATGCCAACTGCCAGGTAAGAGTATGCCCACTGACGGCCAACCAACTTTGAAGTCACTTGCACCGTGTGCGCACCTATGAATGCGGTGCACCCCACTCATTTGGCGCTTCGAGTGACGCATCTGCATACCGTGCAGGTTTGGTGTTGTGTGCTTGAGCTTTTTGATAGCCGCATCGTCAACAGACAATTGAAACCTTGCTTTACATACACAAAGCATGACGCAAGCTGTACCTGTCTGGGATGTGCATAACCGCGTGGATACCGCAGTGCAGGTCGTATGCAGATATGCAGTTGTCTCACAGGTCAATCACAGCCTAGTCATCAGTAGCGATTTCTGTGCCTTTACCACCTTGTGTCCCACATCCTGCAGGCACTTACAAAACCAGAGCTTCTGAGTGTCTCTGATTGCTAGGCTGACTGTCAAGGCTGAATCATGATGAGGAAGTCTCGCATTGAACAGGTGCAGTTAAACAAAACATGACCGTGTAGCGCGTGGCATCTGTGCATGCTAGGTACGCACACACACTGTCATATATGTGCAAATCATCTCTGCTCCAGCTTTCTGACAAACCCTTTGGCTACTGTTGTCAAAGACCATTGCGTTACCATCAGTACCATTTTCTGACCGCCAGTCACAGTGCCTAAACCCAAGCAATCCTTCCAATAGCACAACATTAGCAACAACAGGTTGCATGCAAGCTTTGACTAAGTGTCCGCTGCAGCTGGAGCATTGGCTGCGAATGCAAAATGAGCAGGTGGCATCTCTGAGTGCATCCCTAAAGCGGTCCAGAGCCGAGACTGCTTGTCTCAACAAAGAGATGATGCGCCAATTTGCGCACTTCAAAAGTTTCAGATCTTCGCACTCTCAGGTGCTCACGAACCTCCTGTGGAAATGCATGCTTGTTCACAGAGACAACGTCTGATCAACAAAGCAACAATATTGCCCTGATGGTGGCACCACTCACCCTCTGTTACTTTACTATGTCAAATGCTATGCAACCTCAAGTCATTCAAGCAGCCCTCATGAGCTGTTACATACACAACTGCAGATGCTGTTACATACAGTGACAGATGCTGACTGCAGCCATGCTACGGCAATAGATAGCTTTCTCTTTTTGTGCCCCTGAGCAGCCCGGTATAATACAGGGCTTCTCATGAAACTGACACCGAAAGGCGCAGTCTTTTCTTTTCTTTTCTTGTCTATTTTTGTGCAGACTGTAAACCATATTATGTACTTTGCTGTTGCAGAGTGTAGTAGATGCTGCTCAAGTGGGGGAGCTCAGGAGCCGGTGTGCAAGGCAAGAAGCTGAGGCAGCAACCATGACTGACCAGATCAGCACACAAAAGGCTGCCATTGCAGAAGGCAACGAGAACCTCGAAAGTCAGGCCAAGCGAACGGAGTGAGTCTTTCTTGACTGAATCAAATTGCACTCCTGCTCACCAGCTAGGTATTGCTGTACACCAGACTCACCAGTGCCTTCAAGCTAGGATGTCAGATGGAATGCAATTGGCTCCACACCCCAGACTGTGACACCCTTGAACATGAGA
>JAABUK010010658.1_pt1 | contig 12200 bp, 16 predicted proteins | sample 5559141 | NCBI WGS metagenome assembly JAABUK01 (sample SAMN10711869, study PRJNA513367) | rock metagenome | isolation source: Antarctica rocks | place: Antarctica: Victoria Land, Pudding Butte nord | collected 2016-01-03 | reverse complement strand
GGTCTGCAACGTTGGTCGAACTAAAGGATCACTTTGGTGATGCAGCTCTAGTGCTAGATGAAAATCATCATGCTCAGCTTTTTGACCAGTCTGAAACCAGCATTTGCACTTGGCACACTGCCACCTGACTTCTGTATGGAAATCAACCCTAGCCCAACCAGATTCACTTGGTGCCTGCTGAGCAGGTTCAGCAGCATTTCTATCAGCGTTTGACTCAGACATGTCCAAATGAAGGCTTGGCTCAGTAGCCTGTATGCTTTTGCCAGTGCCAGGACCGAGAAAGCCAGCAATGGAGCGCTGTTGCTGCTTGTTAGTCTGCCTTCTGTTGCGATTACCAGTACCAAGCACCACAGGTGCTTGTGACATTGTCTGTGTCACATTGGGCCTTGCTATGCTGGCTTCAGAAACACCAGTAGCAGCAGCAGGACTGGCTTTGTAATCCTGCAATGTAGACCCTCGCACAGTCTCACAGACTTCACAGCGTATGGAATGACTGGGGTTCTCAGCAAAGGTGCAAAGCCTGCAAGCCCAAGCCTTCCCCTTGCTGCCTTTGCCTTCAAGCTCCTCAGCATGCAACCCTGATGGGCAGCTCACTTGATGCATGGCAGCAGCTGCAGCATCTGAGGATGAAGCGTTGCGCCCCATTCCAACTCTATCCCAATTAGTGGCATACTCATCCTGCCAATGCTCTTGATCATGAGGCACACTAGCGCGGCCAATCTCTGTCTGAGGTTTCACTTGAGCTTGCTCTCTAGCCAAGCTCATTGCATCGCGAGTGGCGTCCAGCTGGCCAGCAGCAGGCCTCATTCTGGAAGACACTCCATTCACCAAGGACGCCGCTGAGTGGGTTCTCTTAGGTAAAGAGAAAGGCTGTGTGCTGGTGCTGACAGCATCTGCATCAGCAGCTGCAGCACCATGACAGCTGAAGCCTTGCTCTGTAGCTGTGCTGCCAGCGATGATGTCTGCATCCTCATTGCCGCTTTCATCACTAGCCTGTGCTTCTTGCCCTGCGTGAGCATCTCAGCTCAGACTTGCTTCCAAACCCATTCTTGGTAATTGAATCCTGAGTGCAATTGCTGGTAAGCAAGTAGTATGTCAACGCTGCACTTGCAGTGCTGCAAGGTAAGCGAGTGGCAGCAGAGAAACCTTTTTGCACACACATGCATTCAGCACGCTACAGATGCTCTTTGCAGTCCAGCACACAAACCTGCTTAATGACAGTGACATGATAGTGACACAAATTGCTGGACTGTGTCATGCGGCAATGGTATGATGGTTCAGCAACATGATGACGCAAGTGAGGTAGGGAGTGCTCAGGCCACCTTCAACATCATGCAAGCTCTGCCGGACAAAGGATGCAATGCTCTGTTGTCCTGCCTCCTTCCTAATCTCTAGGAAATGGGACATGCGCATGCCCATCAGCCGGATCTCAATAGGCAGCTCTGCCTTCAGCAGCCGAAGGGCAACTGCCTCAATCTCTGAGGCTGTGCTGATGTGCTGAGGCAGGCTGTGAGCTCGCGATCTGACTTCAAAAGCTGTGGATTTCAACTTGAGGGTGAGGGTTTTGCCTTTCAGGTTCTCCCTTGCCATATCACCAGCCAAGTGCTCAGCTATCTCAGCACACTGCAGATGACAATATTGACTCACTTCATGTTCTGCCATTCAGTTGTTGTGGCGTCAAGCAGGGGACGCATGGCAGAAGCAATACAGCAAGAAGAATCACACTAAGATCATCAAGTCATTTGTCAAAACCTGCACAACAGAAATACCTCACACATACAGTGGAGAGCATCTCCAGCACAGCAGAGAATCTCATATAATAATGCGCATACCAGATGGGATCAGACCAAAATGTATGAACATGACATTTCTCGAAGCAGCTTGTTGATGCTGCCACAATTTGCCCTACCAATGTTTGCATGACTTTGCTTTTCAAGCAATCCTGTATAGTCTGTATAAAACATCAAGAGCACTTCTTCATCCAGGGCAGCAATGCTCCAACCCTGACGTCTCATGATATCTGCAGATGCGTGCATGCAATGCTGGTGCTCACCTTTGCCTCTAGGTCAGCTGTGGAGCTGATAGCAGCAAAGGTCCTCTCACAGCTGATGCCTTTGCGGCTGACTTCCCCTTCCTTGGCTGCCTCTCCATGCACAGTTCTGCCTAATCCCAGCCCAGCCGAAAGGAAGCTGTCTGTTGCTACAGGGGAAAAGAGGGCAGCAATGAGCCCTCTGTTAGCTATGAGGTCGCCACACACCTCCATTCCTAGAGCCTTCAGCGTCTGCTCACACACCTGTGCAGAAAGTTCAGAAAATTGCATACTGTGATGTTGCGAGATGTACTGGAGTATTAGACGCTGACATTGAATCTATTTAAAACTAACCCATTTGTGAGTCATTGAAGGCGTCTGTACATGGTACCCATAGTGTTTCTGGCATGCCTGCTGCAGGATGATCAGCATTGCCACAGAATGGCTTGCGCACTCAATGGGCATCACGACCCTCAGAGCAAACAAAGCCTTGACAATGGGGTCAAGCCAATGTAGTTACCAGCAATGACTTGGATGGCATGCAGTGAACAACATAAGCAGAAGAATAAAGGGCTGTCTGAACACTCAGGCACGACTCTGCACCACATGTGATACATGTTGCTGTCAAGGGCATGCACGCAAACTCTTGATGCGTCAACATAAACGCCTCACAAGCAGCACAGCACAAGTTCTGACAAGCATCATAGCATGGGCATGCAGTTCCTGGAGACTTCCAGTCAAATGCTGGGCTGCATCAAATTTGCTGTTGTCTGAGAGACTGAGGCAGCAGTCAATCATAAAGAACGTAGCTGATGCATTCATAACACTCACAGCAAAGCTGGATGGCCATAACAGCAGTTGACCAGATGCTCTGACGATGCAGGCAACTGTTCAGCATGATGCAGGTCCTGTCAGTGCATTCTACCCAACCAGCCACGTCTCTTTGGGGATCGCTTAAAGAGCAAGTCCTGCTGCAAATGGAGACATGTGCAAGCTGTACCTTGCCAATGCCAGGTACTTTACGACCAAAAACATGTATAAGTTTTACCTTGCCAATGCCAGGTACTTTACGTAGTGAAAGGCCTTGGACAAATTCCTTTAAGGCAGCTGGGTCCTCTTGCAATGCAAACTGCCCATTTGGCTTGTTGATGTCAGAGGCCACCTTGGCAAGCATGGTGTTAGGCCCCAGGCCAACACTGCACGTCAGCTGTGTCTCCATTCTCACCCTGTACCGCATCTGCTCTGCCACTTCAGCCCCTGGAACAGTGACTTCACGTGAAAACCAGAGCGGTGTGTGCACCAGCACATGTCAGACAATGGCCTTGCCAGGATGAGAAGACTGCTGTACTCTGTATGTTGAGTGCTGCGACCAAGTGGGCTGCTGAGCATCGCCATGAGTGAGCTGTTGTTGCACATCTGGATCTGACGGTCACTCATACAGTTGCATGCAAGTTTGAGTGGCGTTGTCAGACATGCACAAGAGCAATGATGCAGATGTATCCTGAGACTGGTGTACTACGCAACAGCCTGATGTGATGCAGACCTGTCAAGCCTCGGATGTGATACACACCTGTCATGCCATGTTGTTCACAGTAAGCTGTGATGTCCAGGTACGCCTCATCCAGACTTCCAGCCTCGAAGTCAGGGTCAAAGTCTCTGAAGATGGCCCGTGTGGCTTGACTAGCTTTTGTATACTTCTGAAAGTCTGGCTTTACAAAGACAAGCTCGGGGCAGAGCTTGCGTGCGATGAAGCCTGGCATGGCAGCACGTATGCCAAACTTTCGGGCATTGTAGTTAGCGGTGCACACCATGCCTATTCCGCCAACAGCCATGGGCTTCGTTTTCTGCACCATCATGACAACTTGGCTTTGCTGTGCTCTGTATATGACACGATTGCTGAGAGACAAACACACAGTCCAATGAACAGCAAGCTGTTGTATGGGCACCAATATGATAGGCATTCTATACTCTGTTCAAATGTACAAGGCTCCTGCTTAGCCTCACAAGCAGAAGCAAATTGATGAAATCATTGCTGAGTCAGTTCAAGGCATAGCTTTCTTGCAAATGTCAAATGCTACACATTTCAATCCAAAATCTGTGATGCCCTACAGCAGGAAGGCTGCCGAGGCTAATGCACTGAATGTCAGTAGCCATAGCAGCTTGTCAGTCATGCTCTTGAGTACGGCATACAAGAATGAGATGACGGTGCCTACCAAGGACGGATTGGCAAGCTCCTCAGCAGCAGCATAGAAAGCATCCATGTCCACATGAGCCCAGACTTTGGTCAGGTCTCTTGTGGCTTCAAGCGCCAACATCTTCCTATCCATGCCCCTACAACAACACAGCATATGCATCAGCGGGCCGCAGATGGGCAAATGTGCAAGTGCAAGTCGATGAGGTTGATGACAGACTGTATTTGCCAGTGCCTATTGTAACCCAACCAAAGCACACACCAAACTGCTCAGTTGAAAACCTACTTGGTGCTGGCTGCAAGTTCAGCGGGCGTTATGGCCTTAGCCTTTGCCCTGAGCTTCTTGATGCGCGCCTCTGTCTGCGCCTGCTTTCTTTGTTCATTCCTGAAGTGTGGTGAGTCCTGAACCATAGCACAAGCTACTCATGGTGGCATATTAGGCATATAAACTGCCGAGTATGCCCTGACTCACCTTGCTCATCTCATACACTACCCGTTTGACGTGATCTTTGTCTACGCCTGACATGCCAGCTTTGGCGTTGGTGAACACCGTCTCGAAGTTGGACCACTTGCTGTCCTCAGCCACATGCTGCGTTGCTGGCACTACCTCGGGCTCAGCAGCTGACCTTGGCTGATTCATTGCACCCGGTTTGTAAAGTTGCTGTCAGTGACACAGCCTCTGTGTCGCGTAGGCTTCACCAAGAAGCACCGGAAACACTTCTGATCAACCTGTTACTGAGACTACCAAATTTAGCAACAACAGCATGGACACCGACGCCAACACGACACGACGCCTGCAAGCCATCTTGACAGTGAGCGAAATCCGTTCTTGCAATAACATAGAGGTGTCGGTAGGTCATGCTGTGCTGTGCCCAGAAAATGCTTGTCGTTTCATCTTCTGCGATTCCATTGCAGTGAATGCTGCCAGCTGCAAGCGCAAGCGCAAGCGCAAAAGTTGGCAGCTGATGCGTCAAAGCTAGTGCATTTACCCCCGGGGGAAGCCCTCGTATCATGCGATTTTGGCTTGAAGGGTGAGTCTCGTGTAAACTTAATATTGGCGTCTGGAGGACCAGCAGGCCTAAAGTTGTGTATCGATTTCAGATGGGAAGACGGCGAACCTGTCAAGAGCTGCCTCAAAGCGCCTGACAGGTGGCAAACGCAAGCTGCTGAACGGGTCACCATAGAAATCGCACCTGACAAGCTGGTGACAGTACAGCAGCAGGTAGTCACAAGTTCTGCAGTCTTAGTAATGTACTGTGTAAAATGCGCAGAGCATACATGCACACACATTGTGCGGTGACTGCATGTTGCCTTTGCCAGTGGCTGCTTGCGTGCACCAATATCTATGGGATGCTATGGTGCACGTATGTGCAGCAAAGCAGCCTAGGAGCCTGACAGGTGCTCGCTTGGGAGTCGGTGCATGCTTGTGGGATGGTGCCTTTGTCCTGACAGCTTACATAGCTGCCCAGCCAGCAGACACATACGCAGGTGGGCTCTTGGGCAAATGCACTCTTTTGTCTTTGGCATTTGCTGTGCACCCCTGACAGGTGAACATCCTGAGACAGCATGTGCACTAGTGCTTATCGGGGTGATGCATGTGGTTGTTGTCTTCATGTTTCTTCAGCACAGCATGGTTTGATTCAGCTTTGCTCTGCAGGCAAAAGGTGCATTGAGCTGGGAGCTGGTGTAGGGCTAGTAGGCTTAGCCCTGGCTAGGCTGGGTGCACAGGTCACCCTCACTGACAAGCCCATCCTGCTGGGCCTCTTGAAAGGCAATGTGGCAAAGAACTGGCTTGGGGAAAGACCACCTCCTGGGTACACTTCATGCATTGCCATTGAACATCAGCATCTGAGCAGAGTATATATTGATCGCAAGACCTAGTTCAAACAAGGCGTTGTGACACTGCTGCAGAGCAGGACTGTTGCTTCTGTTTGATGCTGAGCATTGTGCCTTTCTAGCTCCTTTGAATACATTGCCCCATTGTGAGCGTTGTGTCACACAACTTGTGGAGACAACTGTGATGCCTGTGTAAACCTAGGCAGGTCTGCAGCCCTACCAGGCAGCATACATTGATAATGACAAGGTGTGTGATCATCTGCAGGTCGAATCCAGATTCACAGAGGGGCAAAGCAGATGTGGCTGCATTAGAGTGGGGAAGCAAAGGCTATATGTCCAAAGTGTTGCAGCTAGCAACAGCAAAATTTGACTATGTCGTCGCCACTGACTGCACATACATTGATCCTGATGGAAGTACGCCTGATGATGACCACTTCATGACTGCTTGCGCTGGCCTTTGTCATGAGAATACAAGGTGCTTCGTGACATTTGAAGATAGAGGGACCGTGTTAAGAAACAACTTCCTGGCTGCTGCGCACACTAAATTCCACTATGTGAAGGAAATGCACAGAAACGCACTGCCTCAGCATTACCAGCTTGAACACATTGATGTTTGGGAGCTTAGACTATGAAGGGCAATCTGTGGCAGACCCAGATCTTCGTGCTGTCATGATGACTGCTTGCATTACCATTCTGAGTCTCTTTTACAGTGTTTGAAGTTGCAAATTTATTGAGTATTTGCATGCTTTGTGCAGCCTTTGATAATATCATTGAACGCATCCTAGCCTGCAGGCATCAGCTTCCTCCAGCTTGTTTGTTCAGAGTAAGCAATCATTGAGTTCCCTGAGATGCAAAGCCTTATAATGTAAATACATGTCAGCAGAGGATTGCTGAGAAAAACACCATTGTCACTTAGATGCGCCATATCAAGGACTCTCGGAGAGTTGATGCCCAAATGACAGCATTGTTGTGGTGCACCACGTGACAAAACAAAGCATTGTGAGTATGCTCAGTCTAAGAGTACCGCTACAACCATGCAATGGGTCAGATACTATGTGCATGTGCTGTGATGGTGGTACATGCTCCCTAGTCACGCAAGCCGAGCTGTAGCTGGCAAGCATGTTAGTAGCAGAGTCAAAAATGGCCCTAAGACAAATGCGCATAAGATGCATATCAATTATTGCGCTGAACGTTCTCTATATCTTTGGAGGGCTCCTGGTAGCTTGCATAGCCAGACATCTTTAGCAGGTCCTTAGTGTCAGGAGGCATTTTCAATGCAGCCAGCTGCTTCTGTGGGATGTCATCAAGCCACTGATCCCATGTTTGTTGCTCCTTTGGCCCACCAAGCTCTTTGCGCAGCCTTTCACAACCTCTTGCCGCCAGAAAGCCAAGCAGGTAGGTGTTGAAGCTGTCCAACGCATTTGCAAAATGAGTTTCACACTCATCCAGGTGATTCTTTTGCTGTTTTGTGATGGCTTGCAATTCTGGCTGACTCTGCTTTGGAATCTCTTGCGCAACAGCTTTTCTCCTGAGAAGGACCACCTGAAGCTGGAGTTCCAGTATATCTTGCATTGGGAAATCCAGCTCTGACAAGCCGGCAAGGGCTTCCAGAAGCACTGTCTTATGCGCATCCATGCTGAGAATTCAGATCACCTGATCAGTGCTGATCACACTGGCAGCTATGTCAAGTCGAAGTGGACCGGTTGAAAGTGATCGCGCTATAGAATGTTTAGCACTAAATCACCGACCGCGGCACAGCGTATGTGAATGAAAGAAACAGTGATGTCTCGTGTAAATTGCCGCTCACAGCAGAGGTCGGAGTCCACATGACAGGTGATTCGGGACTACAGCTCGGGGATTTAGTCCATTTTAGCCAAAACCTAATCCCAGTCAAAGGGTCAAGGAAGCTCATGGAAGGTGAGCCTGATTTCCCTTCATACCGGCAGCGTTTGGCGACAGGGTTTGTGTGTACGCAGACACTCTTTCTATACCACAAAGCGCAAGCCTGCGTGGAGCAGGGCGATGTAGCACGGTTGTTTTGTCGAAAATACTTTACGGAACTAACCATGGCTTTCCTGGCGGTTTGCGCGGCCCTTCTGGCAGCTTTGCCTATGTCGCCCGCAACAGCAAGCAACCTGGACGATGTCTTCAAGCTGTATCAAACAGGCGTGGAAGCCCACAACTCGGCTCGCAAGCTGCTGCAGGACAGCAGCGTGTGTGGATTTAACGAGTATTTTTGTGGCGATACCGACATGATCTCAGATACCGCCTACAATGCGGTCGTGGCAGGCAACTGCTACAATGACACGATTGACACAGGTTCTTTAGCTTGCACTTCTCTCTTACGTCTCTCACGTTTGCACAGCAGCTATTACAAGCAGCAGGCGAAGTCTGCATGTGTGCCGTCACTTCAGGGACCTTTTACTGTGGAGATGAAAGTCAGCCGGTCGTTATCTTAGCAATCACCTACAACACCATCAGCACCAACCTGGGCAGCTGCCCTGTTGATTGCAGCAACTCAGCTGCATCGTCCAACTCCACGACCTTCTATTGGCAGGTTGCTGCCTGGAGTTCTTGCTCTGTGACTTGCAACGGTGGCTTTCAGACAAGAGAGGTTGTGTGCCACAGCGCCGTTGATGGCAGGCAAGTCTGCTAGCTCAACTGGTGTGTTGGCTGTGCAACCCCAAGCGCTCAGCACCCTGTGAGCACAGTAACAAACAGCATCCAGGAGTGCGTACATCTTGTCAATGTACCAGCAGTCATGACACAGGCACATGCAATTCCCTCTGCCAGGACGTTTGCACAGTCACCATGTCAAGGCCCTTGTGCAGTATGTCAGTTACATGTGTGAGCTGTTGCTGCAGCCAAGTCAGCAATGGCAATTGCGACCAGGGCTACAAGCCCGTCACTCGCTTGGCTTGCAACCAAGTACCCTGTGCCGTCTCTGACCCTGGCCTGACTCTGGGATTTACTGCTTGGGGGGAGTGTGGGGTGCAGTGTGGAACTGGATTTTCAGAGCGGACTGCTTACTGTATGAACCCGTATGGCGCACTGGCAGATCTGTCCATGTGCAGCAACTACTCAGGTGATGACCAGACTTTTGCACAATGTGCTTGCCAAGCAAAAGTTTCTCGGCTGATGAGGTAGAATGATTACAGGGTAAGCCTGTACAGGTTAAGCCTGTTTGAGCCTTGCTGATCCCTTTGTATGTCCATCTTGGAGGCAAACATGCACTGTGGTCGCTATTCATTCTGTTGAGGCAAGCATGGATTATGCCTAGCTTGTTCTACTGAAAGCATGCTATACTTGCTTTGTCGGTGTCAGCAAGGTAGTAATGCAGCTTGCTTTGTCATTGTTGCTGCAGCTCAACTCTAGGCTCAGGTTGCTGGAGTGAGAACCTACAGAAATTACATACAACTGTACAGTCCCCCAAAACCTTCTTAGCCCAACTTCACTAATTCTTCAGCCAGGCTGATTGCTCTACGCAACCTTTGCAAGAGATGGGCAGGACCTCAGATACCTGTTGACTGACTGCATGACCTACACTGATAAGACCATTGGCAATTGTCTAGCTCCTTTGAAAATCTAGGCAGCTGACCAAACTGTGAGGTGGACACATAGTCAGGGTTGGCATGTCATACGCCAGAAAGAAGCTTAGAAAATCTCAGTGACATTAGACAGCAGCCCAAGCAGCCATATGCTCACGTTGTGGCCCATCAGCCTGCCTTTCCAAGCCCACATAGCTGAATGAGCAGAAATTTGTCAGTCAGAAACAGCTCATCTACATGAGTGGTTACAATCAGTACCTGTGACATCCAGCTACCCACCTGCTGCTGCTCAGTAGCAGTAAGACAGGTGTAGATACACATGACCGTTTACAGTAGGTGGCATTGGCCATCAAACAACTACTGTCAATGCAAGGCTAACACAACAAGGCAACTGTGTTTAGGCCCTTGGCCCTTAGCTACCCATGATACCTCCACCAGCTCCTCAAACACAGCTTGATCAGCTATAGCAAGCAGATATGTATGCAGTGCATGCAGGCTTCATTGCTGATCTAGTGAGGATTGGTCTACAGGCACACAGCTGTCAAGGACATGCACAGCGGCCTCCTGCTCAGGATCCACTTGGCAGGTGGGCGACTGGAGCGACTGCTCTGTCAAGTGCAATGGAGGAGTCTCCAACCGGACTGTCCAGTAGGTCTCCAGCAAGCATGCCATACATGCTCATTCTGCCATATAATCTGTTATCCTGTGATTAGTGATTGCAATATAATTTGTTATCCTGTGATTGGTGATTGCAATGTCAATGCTCACTGTGATGCATACTGTCAATGCCCACTGTGATGCATACTGTCAATGCCCACTGTGATGCATATTGTCAATGCATACTGTGTCTGATTTTGAGCTTAGAGGTCTACAGATGGTTTTGGTGCAGCGCTAGGCATGTTTGCTTGCCAGCTGGCGAGGAGATCTTGAGATGAGATGCAGAAAGGATGGTGTTGATCACCTGGGAGCAGAAATTGGTCTGTTGAGCCTCCATCATACCTAGAAGTTTGTATTGAAAAGTCAATACTCCACTCTCTTTTTGCCAGTTCTACTAGAAGAGAATCAAAGCAATTCTTTGGTAAACATATATGATTCCAATCTCACAACAAGAGAGTATATGTCAGTAATGGAGAGTAATCCAAGAGTGATTTCCTTTGCAGGTGTGCAGACGTGGATGAGAATCCAGTGAGCAGCAGTGAGTGTGCTGGACAGACAGTACCAGCTAGTGGCATGACCTGCAACACAGTGCCCTGTGTGGGGTACGTCTGGCAGGTATTTGCACAATTCCTTACACGGAAGTCCAGTATACATCACCTTCACACTGTTCACCAAGCGACACACATGCCTTACGCTCTGTAGAAAAGCCCAACGTTCCTCACCCACAGAATTTTCTTTTGAAGCAACACCTCAAGCCATGACCTTTTGTTGCCTTTTGTTTCTGTATGTCTCTTGTAGCCTGCCAGCTTTGCTCATACAGTTCCCCTCAGTTACAATCCACATACATATATGCATACATAGCATGCATGCGCCTGGTCAATGCACTCATGCAGGTGTGGCAAGTAATCTGGCTGCATGCTCAGAACTCAGTCTGCGAGGAGCATGTCTGAGTTTATGTGTTTCAGCATTAGTGTGCAGCATTTGCAGTTCATCAGCTACATGGCCATGGCTGTACATCTGTTACATAGCATGATCTGCAACAGCTGCCTTGCATCTGTGTAAGTGAATGCTTGAGAGGCTTGCCAAAAGCCATGAGGCAGCGGCCTTCAGCGTCCATCAGTCAATAAATCAATTAACCAATCAATCAATCAGTTATACTCTGTGTTCAATCATTGTCAGCCTGTTTTTCAGCCAACAATTGGGAAACTACACGTCAGATACTGCCACGCATGCTAGATCATGTGCCCTTGCCATTCCTTTACATGCCTAGACCAAGAACAAACGACATCCATATGGCTGCAAATAAGACATAACTGCTGTCATTCTTAGAAGAATCCCCCTCAAGAGCAGCTGTGTGATCTGCATGACTGCTGGTCGTAGGTGGGTGCGTGGGAAGCCTGTACAGAGTCCTGTGGCAGCGGCACCAAGAATCGTACAGTCAGCTGTGTGGAGCATGACGGGACAGTCGTGGCTGACCACTACTGCACTGGCTTGGAGCCTGAGCATCAGGCTTACTGCAACGACTACCCCTGTGACTTCTGCACCACCACTGACTGCTCCAGTGAGGTAAGGAACCCCCCTTTTGCTATGCCTGTTGGAGTGGGAAAGTGGTTGCCCTTTGGTCAGGGTCCCTTCCCCCATGCATGGGCATCTCCTTGCCTTCTGGAATAGTTTGCCAGGCCTTGCATGCTTCCTGAGGAGTCCAGTCACCTGCACATGGCTTCACACACTGGCTCATTGCTGCTATGTGATCCCTGCAGATGCACAAGATTGCACTACATTACGCAGTGACCAGACCAGCTGATGTACACCAGCTGCAAAGCTGAGCTGTGTGCTTGCAGTCCAGCTGCTGTAGAGTATGCTGTGTAGCAAAATGAACACACTGTTGCACATAATCCATGCTGTGTGTGTGGGGTGGGGGGGGGGGGGGGGGCAAATA
>JAABUK010010655.1_pt1 | contig 12206 bp, 1 predicted proteins | sample 5559141 | NCBI WGS metagenome assembly JAABUK01 (sample SAMN10711869, study PRJNA513367) | rock metagenome | isolation source: Antarctica rocks | place: Antarctica: Victoria Land, Pudding Butte nord | collected 2016-01-03 | reverse complement strand
AAAATCTATTAATATCTTATTTATAAAGCTTAAAATCTATATTTAACTTAATTTTAATAGATTTCTAATATATTATTAATTATATAAGAGTGAATATAACTTCTATAAGTCTATAAATTGCTTTATTAGATAGCTGATTCAACTCTCTATTAAATAGCTTATTCAGATATTTTACAGCTTCTAATTAGAGGGGATGTAAATTAGATTTAATATATATTAACATTTTAATTTAGAAAAATTAAATTATATTATTATTTTTAACTTAAAATCAAAGTGCACTTACTTTAAATTAGAGTGAATTAAAATCTGATTAAGCCATCTTATAGCCTTAAAAACTAATCTTTTAATAATACTATTTATAGAATCTCAGCTATAATCATTAGCCCTTTATAAGTAATTAGATTTTAAAGATTTTTATAAAAATAAGCTAAATATTAATTTTCAGCTTAATTAAGAGATTATAAATAGAAACAAAGAAACTATTATATAGAGATCTTCTAGCGCTTTTTAATGAATCTATTTATAATATATTATCTCGAGTCGTTAGCCTGCTATAGCTGATTTAAGCTCTTTTTATATTTTTAATTTTGATATTCTTAATGCCAAGACTGCAGCAAATTTTCACGTTAAACACGAAAACACTATTTCTAATGAGAAGGGGTCATCATTCCAATGATATAAGAGATATATTTTCTTTATATAAGATTCTTTTCTTTTCTTTTATAAGTAATTATAAGATTAAGCTTTGTATTCTTTTAAGTAGTTATTATATTATATAATCTTTCTCTTTAGCTTTTTCTTATACTTATTAATTTGATGATATTTTATATAATGTGCGCAGATTTATATCTTTTTATATATATAAAGTAAGTATTTATATTTCTAATAGCGAAAGCATTATTATAATTGAAGAGTTGAATTGTATTATATAATTGATTTGAACTTTATCTTATAAATAAAATCTTTTTAAATAATTTTATTTGTTAAGTTTAAGTAAGAAAGTTTCAGAATTATATATATTATTATATTAATCTTTATATTTCTCTTTATTTATTAAAGATTTTTAATTTTAAGATTCGAAATAAGTTTAGCATTCTTATTCTTTAATTCTTATATAAGTTGTTTCTTCTCTTTCTCTTCTTATCTTATTTATATTATTTGTATTAATACTTTATATAATCTTATCTTAAGTTATATAAGTAAACTTAATAACTTTGTTTATATTAAATTTTATTTAAGCTTTATATAATCTAAGTTATCTTTTATATATAATGTAATTTCTCTCTTTAAAAGTTTCTTTATTATAATCACATAATATATATAAAATATTTTTATTAATCTCTAATTAATCTGATTTATAATCTCTTTAATTAAGAGTTTATTAATTCTAATCTTCTCTTTCTTATTTAAGATTTAAATAATAATTTTTCTTATCTTTATTTTTAAAGAGAATTAAGTTATAAAGATTAATTTCTTTCTTAAAGTATCGCGCGCTATTTCTATATATAAGATTAAAACTTTTTTCTACTAATTTTAATTTTCTAATCTAATAATAGATTTTTCAATTCTATATAATCTTATCTTTATCGAATCAGATAATTGTTTAAATAAAGAATGATTTACGCGTTTTAATATATCTTTTAACATATTTTTTATCGCGTTTTCTGTGTATAAATAAATTTATAAAATCGATTAGATAAGAGTGTATATCTTCTTTTACAAAACTGTCAGCTCTACTTCTTTATATAAATCTTCTCATCTCTGCGTTATTTATCTAATAATTTTAACGCTTACTAATTTTATTCTTTCTCTTTAATCATCTTTAAATCTTTCTTTATTTAATATATATATCTAATTTCATAATTATTATATAGATATCTATTTCTCTTATAAATACTTATAATTATTCTCTCTTATTTCTCTACTTTAATAATCTTTATATAAATATTATAAATAAGTATTGAAAAGAAAGTATGAATAATCTTTATTAAGAGTGTAATTAATCATAATTATTTAGAATCTCTCTTAAGTATAAATCTTATCTCTTCTATAAATATAAATAATAATATATCTTTACTAAATAATTATTAGAAACTGTCAAGACTAGCTATAATAAGATTTGAATATCAGAGAATTATGAATAGAAATCACTGTTCTTATATAAAAGGATTAAAGATAGATTGTAATTAATAATATAAATTAATTATAAAAGAAGAATAAGATTATAGAATTATAAAATAAATGATTATTTATATAATTATTATTAATAAGTCGTGTACAGTACTTTTAAGTACTCTTTTTAAGTATTCCTAAGCACTTACTTTTAAGTATTCTTCTTAAGCACTCTTAAGCACTTACTTTTAAGTGCTCTTTTTAAGCACTCTTAAGCACTTATCTTAATATTCATTTCTAATTATTTTAATTAGACATAACTTTCTAAGTCAAATCTTTATAATTCTAGAAGATATTTATCTGCAGAATCTACTATCTTAACTAACTGTTAAGACTTTAATAATTAGAGCTGAGTCTGTTAATTACTAATCTGTAATTATAACATTATACTCTTCCGAATTAGCTTAATCTTTTAAGTTATTTAAATCTATCTTCGTAATTTTGATAATTCTTACTTTCTTCTTTCTTTATTATATCTCAGTATTATATTAATAAATCTTTCTCTTATAAATAGTATTAGATTTAAATAAAGAAGATAACTTTATTAAGAGTGCTAATTATAATTGCGTATTCTATTTGCGCTAAATAAGATTATCTTTATATATTTTTTTAAAGATATCTTGAAGTATTTAAAGTATATTTATTATAATGTTTATTATGATAATAATTTCTTAAAAATCAATTTTTAAAGATTATAATAAAAAGAGTTGCGTTTAAAGACTGTGCGGAAGATAACTCTTCTTCATCTTTAATAAAATACTGCGGAGATAACGAGTCTGAACTCTTATATTAAGTCTCTTCGGGCGACTTAAAGTAAGATAATTACTTAAAAGATTAAGTCTTTAAAAGAGCTTAATCAGAAAGAGAGATATTTAGAAGAGAAAGAGTTATTAATTAATATAGAATTACATATCACTTTTAATAAAGAGCAGCTGACTGCTTTCTTTAATTCTTCTTATATTAAGAATTCCGGCGGTGATAATTCTTAAGAATTATAAGACTGAGATTTGTTTTTAATTCTTATATATTTTCTAATATATTATATTCTGATTATTTTATTAGATAATGAATTTTATCTTTAATCTCTTAATTATCGAGCACTTTTTTCATCTTATATTTCTAATCTTAATTATTTAGTTAAATTGAAGTTTATTTAACATTCTTTAATATAGATTTTAGAAGAGAAATATTAAATATAGAGTGAATTCTTATAATATCTAAAAGTTTAAGTTTATAGATTAATTTATTTAAGACTTTCTAAACTAAATAGAGATTAAGTTTTGTGTAATTTAATTTTATACTGAATCTTTTAATTTTAATATTTCGATAAAATAAATATACTGAGTTTTTCTCTTTAAGATTTAATTTATTAATTCTCTTAAAGTTATAATATATATCAGATCTTTAATTCATGAATTTAAGATCTTTTATTAATTCTTAATATAGATTAGTTAATAATTATATATTAATAACTGATTTTTATATAAGTTATTTCATTTCTCTTAATTATTTATACAAAATTGATTTTTATTTATAATTAATATAGAAAGATGATACTTTAATTACTATTAAGATACTGTTATATATAAACTATATTAGTGATAGAAGTACTACTTAATTGTTTTGATAATAGTTTATATAATATTATAGATATTGTTTCAATATTTAATTAATTCTTTTAATTTATTTATTTATTTATAAGTGATAAGTTATAAACAGCTTATATTTAATTCTGAGTTGATTTATTAATAACTTTCAAAATTTAGAAGTGAATAATTTGTTTTGATTAAAGATAATTTTTATTAATATATTGTGATTTGCGAATATTATTTGTAAAAATATATAGATTAAGTCTTCGGCGTTCAATACTTCTATATAATTAATGAAGTAAACATATTTTATTAATTTATTAATAATAATTAAAATGCTGTTATATCTAATATTAATTATTGAGTTCTTAAATAATAATAACTTAGTAATGAAGTTTAATATAATGAATTTCTATACTTCTTTAAATTGTTTTAAAGATTGCATCTTTTTATATAATTTATATTAGAAGTGCTTGATTTTCTAATAAATATCGCAGTTAATAATTTATTATCTAATTGCTTTATTTATTTCTGAGAAATAATAGAATCTAGAAATGCGTTTCAGAATCTTCTTTATTTCTTAATATTTATGAGATGTTTTCTTATAATATTATTAAATGATTGTTTTCTTTACTTAATTTATAATATATATCAGTTCTTTATATAAGATCAGCTCGCTATCTTATTTTTAAAAGGCTGAGTATTTTTTAAAATTCTTTTAAATTTCGCGGGATAAATAATTATTTAAATATGATTTAATAATTCAACTTTTCTAATCTTAATTAGAGATCTGAAATGTTAAAGCGATCACAATATAATTATATATTATGAATTCATTCTTATTCTCGCGTAAAATTGATTATAAAGCGGATTTAATATCTCGAATATAATTCACTCGATAACTTAAAGCGTTAGCTTTAACATTATTATTTCTCTTTTAATAGAAAATTTTAAAGTTATAAATTGATAATAGTTTAGATTATTATATTTAGCGTCTATTTAATATCTTAATAATGATGAAGTATAACAGATTTTTATAATTTATATATACTTTTATAAAGTACTTAAATTCTTTTAAATATACTTATTATTCATTAAATATAGTAATTATAATTAGAAGTTTCTTATTATAAATTTTGTAATTAAGTTTTATTAAAATCATCTTTCTAAAATAAAAGACGATAAGTCTTAATCATTCTTCATTATTAAATTGATTTATATATATATTAATAATATAGTCTGATATATTTATTTTAAGCACAATTTATCTCTTAAAATTAAATATTGCGAGAATAAAGATTATTATAAATTTCTGTTTCAGCTTCTAAAACAAAGACTCTACTTCTATTTCTTAAATAAAGAATACTTTCTTTTAAGTTATTTATATTAATAGAGCGATCACTTTTAAGTAATCTGTAATAAATCTTTAATAGAAGTTGATAAATTCAAGAAATAATTATAATTCTTTTATTAATATAGATTATGATTATTTAAGTATAATTATTATCTTAGATTTGTTTATCTAAATCCTTATAACTATTAAGATAAATTTAAGAAACTTAATACTTTGCTTATAAAACTCGCACTTCTTAATCTTTACTAATAGATTTTTTATCTAAAAGACGCGAAGCATCTTTCGAATATATTTAATATATTATTTCTTAATTTCCGAGTATATAAAAATGTCGTCTAAGTAAATAATATAAAACTGATTTAGATATTCTTTCAAAATATTATTTATTAGAGATTAAAAAAAGGCGGGAACGTTTATTAATTTAAAGAATATAATCAGATACTTATAATAATTATAATAAGTTCGAAATACAATTTTTTATTTCTCTTTCTTCTTCATTCTCATCAAGTTATACGCTTCTTATAAATCGAGTGTAATAAATTACTTTATCTTATAAATGCGATTATATAGCTCTGAAATCAATAATAATATATATCGATTTTTTATTATGATGTTATTTAGCTATTAATAATCGATATATAGACGCATCTCATTATTGGATTTTAGAACGAATAGAATTAAATATTCTATAGATAAAGTTGAAAATTGAATAAATTTTTTCTTCTGATTCTTATTAAAATATTTCCGTAAAATCTTAAGTTCTTTCTTAGAAAGAGAATAGATAGATTTATAGATAGATTTCTTATTAGATTTCAAAGAAATCTTGTGATTTTAAGATTAATATTTAGATAACGTTAATGCGCTTTTATTCTCAATAAATAAATATTTAAATTTATTATATTTAAATAGATACTCAAGAAAACTCTTTATTATCTCTACTAAACATCTATTATTGAGTTTTATTCATACTACTTTTATGAACAATATTATAATTATGATTGATTTGCAGGCGTAATTAAGAAAGCTGATAGTTTGTTATTTTTAATTAATTACTAAATCATAAGCTTTTAATTATAAAATGCTTAGAATGATATTGTATTTAATTTTCATAATATTTAATACTATTTATTTTATATATTACTAAATATTAAGTTTTAATAAATAAGTTTCTACTTTCACTTATTCTTAATCTTATTTAATAGAACTTCTATCTATTAATATTAACTAATAAAGTTTATCTTTTTCTTATATAAATAGACGGGATCGGATTATATATATTAGAGAGATATAATTCTTAGTAACTCTGAAATTGATTGTAATTTTGATCTAATATTATTCTGTTCAAGTCTATATAATTAGATATCGTGTGTAATTAATATTAGTTATTGTTATTTTCTGAGATCTGAGAGTAGATTCTTTATTATATCTTAGATCTAAAGAGTCTTCTTATTTTTTAACTCTTCTAATTTAAAATTTCTGAAATAAGTATATTCTTCTTTCGCGAAATAATATTCTAATTTATTATATAGAAAGTGTGCGTATAACTTATAAGAGATGCGATATTCTTTATTACAGATCACTCTTATTACTTCTGATTTCTTAGATTCTTAAATCTATATTATACTTACGCTTTATATCTCTTCAAGATAAGTAAGAATATCAATCTTATATAAGTTAATTGCTTCTTAAAGATTATTACTTTAATAATAATAAATTTATTCTTAATTCTAATCTGAACAGCTCTCTATATAATATATTCTTAGTCATAATTTTAACTTAATTCTTTATAATATTTTCTCGGGCGTATATACTTTATATTAATATTAGAACTCTAACTTATAATTTATGTTCATATATAACACTATTTTTTAGAACTTAATAATCATTTTCACGTAATTCTCATTATACTTAAGATTATTTAATACTTATTTCTGAAATACTTTGAAGATAACACTTAATGATTATTATATTTTCTTTTATTTAAATTTCTTAGAATATTATTTTAAGTTGTTCTTATCTAATCTATAAATAGTGTATTAATTATTATAATAAACAGTTTAAGATATATAGATGTGAGATGATTCTATAAGTTCTTAATCGCGAATCTGCTTAAATGATTTAATGATTATTTTTGATATCAATATTATAATATTAGCGCAGCTGATATTTCACGTATTATCTAATTCTTTTATTATCTATTCTTTTAATCTGCTCGAGATAATATATAGCTGTTACTTATTTAGATAATTATTAACTTGATATTCAGATTTTCCGTAATAGAGATATAAATTCTTTTTCATTCTCTCTTCTTATTAAATTAAAGAGAGTTTGTTTTGATTAAATTTCTTTTTAAATCTTTTGTAATTTATAATGTTTAAATCTATTTCTTGAAGATAATAAATTTTGCTTAATATTCGCCTTTTTAATATTTATTAGAAATGAAGATCTGAGAATATTCTTGCTCTTTTTTCATCTATCTTTTATATAGATGATTATTTATTTTAATAAATATATTGATTAAACTTTTTAGTTCATTTAATCTCTTAATTTGAGTTAATTCATTCTTAATTAAATTCTTCAATTCTAAATAATATTTTATTATAAGTGTTATGTTATTTTATTTAATTCTTAACGTGATCTATTAAAACTTAAATGCATACTTTATTATTAAGTCTATCTGCCGAAATTTCTGAACTTCTTATTTAGCGGTTCATTCTTTATTTACTTCTTTATACACTCGTTAAATATACTTCTTAAAGTAGAGATAACTGATAAAGATTCTCTTTATTTTCACTTTCTTATCTTCAATTATCTTCTTTAAGTAATCTATTAAATGTGATTTAAATTAATTAAAGACTTCATTTTAAAGATATATAATTGTGAACATTATCTTAGCTTTAATTATTTCTAGCTTTTAAGTATTAAATCGAATATATATATTAACTTAAATTAAAAAGACTCGAAATTTCTTTCTATCTTTATAAAATATATTAGGGATGTTAACTTTTAAGAAGATATAATCTATATTAGTAATCTCTTCTTAAGATTATTCTTATTTAGAGTGTGATATATTTTACTTTAGTAAGATCTATTATAATAGAGTGACTAATATTCGATAATAAATAATTAAAGTATTAGAAACTATTAAAATTAGTTATAATAAGATTTAGATATTAAAGAGTTATGAATAGAAATCATTGTTCTTATATAAAAGAGTTAAAGATAAATTGCAATTAATAATATAAATTAATTATAAAAGAAGAATAAGATTATAAAATTATGAGATAAATAATTGTTTATATAGTTATTACTAATAAGTTGTGCATAATGCTTTTAAATACTCTTCTTAAGTATTCTTAAACACTTACTTTTAAGTACTCTTCTTAAGTACTCTTAAGCACTTACTTTTAAGTATTCTTCTTAAATATTCTTAAGCACTTATTTTAATATTCATCTTTAATTATTTTAATTAAACATAACTTTCTAAGTTAGATCTCTATAGTTCTAGAAGATGTTCATCTGCGGGATCTACTATCTTAGCTAACTGTCAAGACTTCGGCAGTTAGAGTCGAGTTTGTTGACTGCTGATCTGTAGCTGTAATAATAATCTTCTTATTATTATTACTTTCTTTATTATTTATTTAGATTTCATTACTTTAATACTCTTTAATATTACTCTTAAATTTATTTTTACGCTTCTCTCTCTTTTCTATAAATTTATTATAATAAGTTTTACTTCTTTATACTTAATTTCAGTTAAATATAATTATATAAGAGACGGTAATTAGAAAAGTAAAGAGTTTATAATTACTTAATTTTATAATTTTAAGACGCTTTCTTTTATAATAAATTATTTCTTAAGATCTTTTATATTAGCTAGAATTTTTAAGAGAATATTTAAATTATTATTTTCTATTTTAACGCGTTTTAATGTGTTATTAAGATTTGAAAGTTATTATATTTAGTAATTAATTATCATTCACTTTATCTCTATTTATTTCTTCTCATTTCTATTTATTTCATCACTTCTTTTTATTATTATTCGGATATCTTTAATAAGTCTTATAACCGCGTTATCTATTTCTCTTTTTAATAATTTCTCAGTTCAGCACGACTTTATAAGATATTCAGTCATCTCTTATTATACTGTATTAATATATAATTAAAAGATCGCTTTATAATCTATTTAACATAATTATATTAGATAGAGATCCTTAATTTATAAGTATAATATAATTATATCTATATAAGATTCTAAGTATTATCGCGAAACTATTAACAATATTTTATTTATAAATAAATAAATAAATAGAAGTTATAAATATAAAGATAAAATATTATTTATATAATTATATAGACTTTAATTAAAAGAATTGAGCGGAATTATTATTAAATATGGAATTCGCGGTAAATATAATTATATTTAAATCAACTCAGCTATCTTTATTTATAATTAATAAAGAATATAAGTTATAAATAAGCTTTAACGCGATAAAGGAGTTAAAAATAATTAGATAACAAATTAAATTATAAAAGACTTAAAGTTTAATAGAATTAATAATTAAGATTTAAAGCTAAATAAGAGATTATTTAGCTCAGACTTAAAAGAAATAGAAGAAGTAAATTAATAAGCATTATTAATTAGTAATATTTAAAGAAGAAGAGAAGATATAATTATTAATAAAGAATATTTATATAATTAAATTTTATAAGAAGCTAAACATAAAATAGATTAGTTTATATAAGATATTAAAGAAGCTGAAAGATATATATAGATTTAAGTTATTTATATCTATAAAGATTTATCTTATCTTTTATATCATATTATTATTTAGAGATTTAGAGAATTTCTTGTTCAAATAAGAATATCTTATATCTTTCTTTATTATTACGGAAATAGAGATAAATATAAAATAAGAAGTGAAAGATATTATTAATATTAAGAGAGCGAGTAGATGTCTTAAGATGAGAGTGTAATAAATAGATTATTTAAAGAATTTAATTTATTATCTAATCAAGAATCTTAAGAATTTAAAAGAAATTCTTAATAATTATTATTTAAGGAATATTAATAAGCTAAGATCTAAATAATTAAAAGATAGCTTTAAGAAATGAATTAAAAATGAGAAGAGAAATAACATTTCTAAATTATTATTTAAGAAAGAGATATTGATGAGCTTAATTAATAATAATAAGATTAGTGATTAGAAATAGAAGAATAACATTATTAATTATTAATTAAGAATAATTATCTTAATAAGTCGAAAGATAATATTATGAGTTACTATAATTATAAAGAATAGTTATGTGTAAGAGATAATTATAGACTTGATTATAAAAATCTAACTATTTCATTATATATATAATATAGCGAAATATCTGAGACTTAATATATAAGCTTAACGCGTTAAAGCTAGAAAGCTGTATTAAGATTAATGATTATAATATATATTTAGTACTTCTGCAACTTCTTTATAAGCTAGATTAGTTTTTATAACTTAAGTATTCATTTTTATAGACTATTAAATATATTTAGCTTAAGTTATTATAATTATTATTCTAATTAAGAATAAGTAAGATCGACTTTAATATCTTTCTTATAAGAAGACGAATTTCAAAAGTACTTAATAAATATTATATATATAATTAGAGTGCGATGTTTATATATCATATATTACTAATCTACTTATTATAAAATTAGAAGAGAAGAAAGAAGTTAGAAGAAAGAGATATTAATCTTAAGCATATATTAATAAATAAAGAATATACTTTAATTATAATTTATTTTATTTTATAAATAAGACTGCTTAAATAATTTTAAAAGATTATAATAATGATTAAGAAAGAAGAAGTAGATATAATGCAGATGTGAAATATGTGAAAAGTATAAGAACTAAAAGATTTTATTTAAAATATTCTTTAGTGATAAAATAAATATAAGATGGAGAGATAATATAGTGTTTAAATTAAGTAGATTTATATTGATTAACTTTAGTGTGACATTAAATAATAAGAATTTATTATTATTATTAATATATTAATTAATTTATAAGATATAATTATATACTTAAAATAATTATATTATATGTGAAATATAATCTTTCATTTATCTTCTTACTTAATATATAATTAATAATAGATATCACGCAGATTTATTAATATAAATCTTTTCGCGTTATTTAATTAATTAAATATCTCAGAAATCAGTAATAATAAATGTTTATTTTAAATAGGTATTTAATTTAGATCTCTATAATTTATATATAAGCGCAGACTATTATTCTTCTTTAAAATAAATAAAATTAAAGTCTTTATAAATAACTTTAAATTTCTTATTTAGTCTTTTATTATATTATTCTTAAGATACTTATGTAATAATTATAACTTAATAATAAATAAGAAGTAAATAAGTTTATATAATACTTTCTTATCTTTCTTAATAAGAATAGTATGTTTTACACACACATTATTAAATAATTTCGCAGCGTTCTCTTTTAAGAATATATTAATATAGTTTTCAAGCTCTTTTAATAACTATATAATAATTACTTTTGTGAAATAAAAATCTATAAAATAATGCTGTACTGAATTCGCAGAATTTTCGCATATATTTTATATAATGTTCTCTGAATCTTCGCATATTTCTAATATAATTCTCGCAGGTATAATATATATTATATAAATTAGAGTGTCAGCTCTCTTAAGCTTTAATATCTTTATAATATTTATTTTATAATTTTTCTTACTTTTATAATAAAATTATTCGCGTTATTTAAAGTAATAATCTGAATTTATATTAAAGATTTAGAATTAATTTAATATAATATTATATCTTTAAATATTTATAGTTATAAAGTTTATTTAATAAGATTATAATACTTTTATTAAGTTTATTTAATAAGATTATAATACTTTTATTAAGTTTATTATATTCGCTTTAATTATGTGTTAATTATATATTATAATAAATTAATTATTCAAGATTATTATATTTATAAATATAGAATTCGCTTAAATATCTTCTTTAATAATTACTTTCTATAATAGAAAGCATTCTTAAATATTTATATTTAAAAATGTAAATAATTTAT
>JAABUK010010654.1_pt1 | contig 12206 bp, 11 predicted proteins | sample 5559141 | NCBI WGS metagenome assembly JAABUK01 (sample SAMN10711869, study PRJNA513367) | rock metagenome | isolation source: Antarctica rocks | place: Antarctica: Victoria Land, Pudding Butte nord | collected 2016-01-03 | reverse complement strand
CGAAAGGCAAGCTGGTGTCGTTAGCACCAACGAAACATGTTACTGCAATAACAATTGTTTCGGAAGCAGCCGATAAGACCGTACGGGCCAAGCCGTTCCGAACATGAACATTGGCACATGATATTCACCTGCTCTGCTGATGGTCTGTCTCCAGAGCAAACAACGGTTCCGTAACACTGGGCGGCTCCTGAGGGTACCGGCATGCCTCTCAGCCTGTCAGCTGTGCGACTTCAATGCATGCCTAAACTGATTGAACAATAGACACCGAACCCCAGGAAGACTGCACACAAGCAAATGCGGTGCGTCCTCAAGGGCATATGTGCCAATCTGTAGCGTTCTGAAGGTCTGCAACTGGTTACGGAGGTGTCACACGCTGTGACTCACAATGCAAACGCCATCAGAATATGACAGGGCAGCAGCTTGTTTGCTTTGTAGGTTACAAGTCAATTGTGTGGGAACAGACATTCCTTTGTGACGCATCACTGCCGAAAGCAAGTGTTGTTATGGATTTTTGCTGAGCAGTCTTGGCGCTCATGTGATTAATGTGCAACATGTTCCTGCTGCTGAATCAGGCCTGTGGATGTGCTTGCTAGTACAGGCAAATGTTGCCACGTTCGGCACTTGACTGGCCTTGCCATCGAGACTCATGTATTCGATTGCATGATTTTCAATGCAAGCAAGCTGACATCGTCAATCAGGTGTTACAAGACCGCTGGTTTCTGCCGTGACCACATACATACTATACAACACGGCACTAGCAACATTGTCTAGCTATATAGTCTGTCAATTGGCACTGTCATTGCATCAAAGGCATTGCTTCTGTGTATAAGGGGAGAAAGCATTAGAGTATGCATGCAAGTTTGCGATTTCACAAGGGTATAAAGGGTGCAGCCAGAAGCAGGGTCACCCTGTCACAGGGTCCCTAATTTGCTATGGGGCTGCATCCGAACAATAACTGTCCCAGGCGCGGTTGACCAGTCCCGCACTGCTCCGCGGGGACAGGCAGGGGCTCTGCCCCTGTCGTTACGTGCCAAGTCTACACATACCATGCCGGCTCGCTGATGCAAGGGATATACTGCTGTTGAAAAGTTGGCACCGATATCAGGCACTCACAAAAGTCGCTTAAACAAGGTACCTTACGCTCAAATGGTCTGATCAAGGAATCACCCATCAGCTGCAGCAAGGATGCTGCGCAAAAACCAAGCGTGTAAGTCAAACGTACACGTCACTGACAATGATCATCCGCCTGCAGATCCCTGCAATTGCTGTGCTGATCGCACTTTGATACATAACACTCGATCGTGGCCCAACCCACGGACAACAACGCTTATAGCCAACGACCTGGAGAGTCCGTGCCAAAGATCTCCGAGAAAGACAGGGCCAACCCGTCTCCTCTCAAGGTGGAACACGCTTCTGCCCAGTCTGCACTTCGGCTCAGCTTTTAATTGTCTGAGGCAAGAGCCCCAAAGCTGATGTGTAACACATCTTTGATTCCTCTTAGGTACCCTCCAGGCTTCTGATGGGACCTGGACCGACCAATGCACACCCCAGAGTCCTGTCAGCACAGTCATTGCCTCTTCTGGGCCACCTGCACCCGCCCTTCCTGGCGATCATGGATGAGATCCAACAGGGCCTCAGATACCTGTTCCAGACTACTTCACCATATGTGCTGCTGGTGATGCCCTGTCATCTGCTGGACCACGTTTAACCATGCATGCGTGCTGCCTTTGTGACTGCAGTCTCAGACAGAGTAGCGCATTGCTCTCTCATTTGAGCAGCCTATGTCATCCAGTGCCAGATTGGATCATTCCACAAAGCAAGTCTTCATAGTACCGCATAACAGCCTTGATGTTGCAGCAATCACCTGTTGTGAAGTGCTGCAACATCAAGGCTTTTATGCGGTACTATGAAGCCTTGCTTTGTGGAATGATCCAATCTGATGTCATGTGGTACTATGAAGACTTGCTTTGTGGAATGATCATCACATGGCATGATGGCAACAGGGATCAAGCACTGTCATCCGCCAACAGTTTAGGGACATCACATCTTTCCCAGCCATGCACACAGTCTTTATGATTAAAGCTTGACAGTCTGCCATTTTCGCACTCCAATTTGTCCTGATGCTAGACCAGAAGATCATGACTGCTGCACCACAGATTGCTGCCAGGGCCATGCTGGTAAACTTGTACTAGTACAGTAGTAAAAGCAGTGGTCATGCTGGTAGACAAGCAGTGGCCATACTGGTAGACAAGCAGTGGTCATGCTAGTAGACAAGCACTGGTCATGCTGGTAGACAAGCACTGGTTGTTTGGTAGACAAGCACTGGTCAAGCTGGTAGACAAGCATTGGTAATGCCCACATGTGAGCTTTCAAGAGCAGTCAAACAGTTTGTTCTGATACAACATGACTGTGTTGTTTGCTGTGCAGGTCAGTGGGACTGGGCATGCTGGCATGGAGGCAACTGCCTAGAGCCCGGGCCACACTGGTACACAAGCACTGGTCATGCCCACATGTGACACAGCTTGTTCTGATGCAACATAAGTGTGGATGTTTGCTGTTCAGGTGAGTGGGACTGGGCATGCTGGCATGGAGGCTACTATTGCCAATTGCCTAGAGCCAGGCGAGACCATTGTGGTAGCAACCTCAGGCATCTGGGGTCAGCGTGTCTGTGACCTGTCAGAAAGATATGGAGGTAACACTCACTTTTTACACCAAAGCAACACACATGGGCCTGTGACCTATCAGAAAGATATGGAGGTAACACGCTCTTTTCAATCCCAAATCGTCTATTAGACGTCATCCCCACACTCGAAATCTACATAGAGAAACTTGTGGGGACAGTAAAAACGCGTCTCTACATAATGGAGATGTTTTAGCACTTTTCACACCCAGACAAAACAAACGTAGGCTTGTCATACTTGCATGGTCATGCAGGCATGCCTGCTGGCTGCACCTCAGAGGTGATGCTCACTTTATCACCAGTGCAGGGTGAGTTGATTTCAGCCATGACCTTGGCCACAGTAGTAGAGGCTCTACATTCTGGGACTACCAGATAGGGGTCAGGGCGTCTAACAAACACACTTATAGCAGAGCATACGGTTCAGGCTCAATGATGTGACAGAACAAACCATTGGCAGCAGAAGTACTCATTATGTGCTGAGATGATAATCGATACTACACTTGCCCCCAGCATGCGGTCTGGTGGATGCATCTGTATATTGCCATGGCCACATATACACAACTGCTGCTAGTGAACTACTGCTGCTGCTGCTGCAAGTACTCTGCATATACATGTACAGATACTACTCACCAAACAAAAATCAACGTACACGTTGCTACTGCAAGCGCACTGACAGTGCTGCTGATGGGTGCTTTGCAGCCAAGGTAGTGAATCTGGAGTCGCCCCCGGCAGCTGCTGTGAAGCTGGAAGACATCAAGGCCTCTCTGGAGCAGCACAAGCCCGCCGCACTCTTCTTGTGTCAGGTAATGAAATAATTTTAAAACTGATAGTAATGATAATTGTGTCATGCTTTGTTGATATCGTTTTCAGCCCGGTCTGCCCTGAATTTTTAATGCAGTCCAGTCTCAACCCTAAACCCGGTCTGTGTTCAAGCCTGAACCCAGTTGGGCTGCCCTATGGCCCCAAGGCTGAAAATAGTAACAGTTCTCATACTGAAGATTTGTAAATTCAGGTGCATGTGTGTGGAGGCAGGGGGAGAGCAGCACAGGGGTGCACCAGAGCCTGGCAGGCCTTGGGGAGCTGTCTGCTGTAATTGGCAATCTGTATGTGTGGCTTTAGGGTTTACAGCTGTAGGATTATGGCCTTAGGGCTTGGATGTGCAATTGCAGGGGGACAGCAGCACAGGGGTGCACCAGAGTCTGAAACAGCTGGAGTAGCTGTTTCCTGTAGGGTTTATGGTTCATGGCTTTAGGTTTTAGGTGTGTTGTTACAGGGGGAGAGCAGCACAGAGGTGCACCAGAGTCTGGCAGGCCTGGGGGTAGCTGTCTGCTGTAGGGTTATGGGGTGGTGGCTTTAGGGTTCACAGCTTTAGGGTTGACGGCCTCAGGGTTTGGGTGTGCAATTGCAGGGGCAGGGGTGCACCAGAGCTTGGCAGGCCTGGGGGAGCTGTCTGCTGTAGGGTTTGTGGTTTTAGGGTTTACAGCCTCAGGGTTTAGGTGTGTTACTGAGTGATCAGACTTGCTGGCCGGCTAAGGCATTGTAATCTCTCTCTTGCAGGGGGAGAGCAGCACAGGGGTGCACCAGAGCTTGGCCGGCCTGGGGGAATTGTGCCACCAACATGGTGCACTGCTGCTGGTGGACACAGTGTGCAGCCTGGGCGGCGTTCCCTTCTTCGCTGATGACTGGGGCGTGGACTGCATGTACTCTGGCTCCCAGAAGTGTCTCAGCGCCCCCCCAGGTCTGCCCCCTCCCCCCCCCCCCCAACCCCACATCACACCACCCAGGGGAAGACACATGTTCAACAAATGCTTGCATGCATGTGTGCACGAGGGAGTGAACAAGGAAGTGACAGAGTGAACAGATGGTTGAACGACTGGCACAGAACACGTGAGACATGCAACAGATATGAAAAGCGTGACACATACGACCAATATACTCGTTCAAGTGTCGCTCTTTCCAAATCTGTTGTGTGTCTTACACACATTCTGTGCCAGTTGTATGTGTTGCAGGTACAATACCTGTTGTTTGTGTGTGCATACCGGCTGGACAAAATCTTGATGCAGGCACCAATCACTGGATCATGATCAGTCATGCCTTAGCCTGCACTCCTTAGTCACTGGACCTCAATCAGTCATGTACCACCCTACACTCCTTAGTCACTGGACCATATTCAGTCATTTCCCTTTCTGCAAATCCTTAGTCAGCACCCTCTGCACTGCAGGCGCAGCCCCGTTCTTCATGAGCGAAAGAGCGATGAAGAAGCTGAAGGGACGCAAGACCAAGGTGGCCACCTACATGTTGGACATGAACCTGGTGGGCGACTACTGGGGCTGGTATGGCAAGAGGTGGTACCACCACACTGGGCCCATCTCTATGTGGTGAGAAATTCTTCTTTTCTCTGTCTTTGTCGTGGCAACCCTTCCTTTTCTTTGTCTTTGTCATGGCGACATTTCTTTTTCTTTGTCTTGTTTTCTCAAAAGTGAATGGGGGTCACTGGGGCTGGTATGGCAAGAGGTGGTACCACCACACTGCTCCCATCTCCATGTGGTGAGAACTTTGTACACCAGTTGTACCGTTCTAGGCTAGGTGCAGTCAGCAACAAACTTTCCTAGGCACTCTGCAGCTACTGGAATGTCCAATAGTTTTTCTATAATCTTTGTCCTGATACTTATTCTGTGTGGTTTCAACTCCGGCACTGAACTCCGTGGCCAATAGCTTGAATGCCTGACACCTGGTCTTTGCTGTCTCTCCTTCTTCTGGTGCGCTGTACACAACAAGATTTAGACTCTTTGCTGTCTCACCTTCTTTTGATGCATCGTACACAACCAGATTTAGACTCTTCTGGTCTCTTTTGGCCTCCTCAAGCTCACACTCGCAAGTTTGATGAGCTCAAGCGAGTCCGGAAGATTCTGAACCTGATTTTGTGCAACGCACCAGAAGCAGGAGAGTCATACATTGGGGTGACTGTTCCCAAGAAAAAAGAAGAAGAAGACAAACAGGGTTAGGGTTTGCACTTTCCAGCCAAACAAGGGTTTTGCAAAATGGGGTTGGAAATTTATTGGGGTGACTGCTCCCCTTGTTCCTCTTCTTTTCACAAAATCGACACCTGATGCGCACCCAATTGGGCTGAATAGCACCATTTCATTAGTCTACCTTTAAGCCTCAAGCATTCTTCACCTTCTTCCTAAAGCTTCTACAGCAGATGTTGGACCCCAGACACTTCAGAGTCTGGTTTTCACCTGTGAAGCTGCTGTTCTGTTGAAACTTGTCACCTTTCTATATTTTCAAGAGCCCTTGGTTGTATCAGGTTGTGGTGACTCCCCTTGTTCCTGATCTTCTTATATACATGCTAGAAGGTGATAAGCAGACAGTGGGGCTGGTCTGGCAACAGGTGGTACCATCTTACAAGCTGTCTTCATGTGGCATGCATCCTTCTTGATCTACCCCTCTTCTTCTGCTTCTTCTTCTGCTTGTCTATTTTCTTTTTGTTCCCATGTTGCTGCTTCTATTGCTGTTTGCGCCGCTTCTCTTCTTCATCTGCTTCTTCATTGTGTTACCCTCGTTGTATTACCCGTTCTTCATTGCATTACCCTCATGCTCAACCTGAATGTGTTGATCCATCTGATAGACATCTATTGGGAGCCAGAGCATGAATTGCACCCTCAAACACCTTTTATGGCAGATGGACACTCCATGATCAGCCACATGCTGTTGCAGGTATGGGATGAGGGAAGCCCTAGCCATAGTGGCAGAGCAGGGTCTGGACTCTATGTGGAAGCGACACACAGAGCTAGGCAAATACTTATGGGCTGGCCTGAGTGAGATAGGGCTTGAGCCCTACGTAACAGACCCAGCTGACCGCCTCATTACCGTAAATACCATCAGAGTGCCAAAGGACATTGATGCTGTCAAGCTTATCACATTTGCAATGACCAAGTTTAGCCTGGAAATCTCAGCAGGTATGGTTGGTATCACACACTCTGCACATAGTACTCATTAGGTACTCATGCCATTTTCCTCATTTGCATACCTTCTTTGGAGTCCAGAGCATGATGCACATGCCATGCAAAAAAATTGCAGACTTGCTCTGGCCAGCATCAGAATACCAGAAAAAGATCAAAGGGCAGCTAGCCAGCAGAACTGCTGTATTGAATTTGGGACTTCACTGCAACAGCCATCATGCAGCCTCAAGTGCAAGGTATTTATGTCACAGCAAAAACTGTAGCCTTTTCAAGTTTCCCAAGTGACAGGTTTGGCTGATTGGGCCTACCTATCAACAATGTTGTTCAGTCAAACCCTGCGAATCAGTGCATTACTGAGAGACTAACTCCTTGATGAACCCATCACTGTATCTGGTCAGTCAAAGAGTATTCAAGAGTTTATAAACATCTTACCCTGTGACATGCCTGTTGTGACTGCAGCTTTGCTCTGCGTGGTCAGGACCTGTTCTGCTCGGCATCTAGCTCATCATGTGCCAGAAAGCGTCGTTATGATCATTGCTTTGACTGTAAGGTCTGCTCTGGAGGGAGAAGACTTGTCCTGCAAGTACCTAGCCTTTGTCTTTAGGACTTATCAGGGGAGGCAATAGACCATAACTGGGAAAACAATATATACTAAGCACTAAATGATCATTGCTTTGACTGCAGGTTTGGGCCCAAGTGCTGGGCAGGTATGGCGTGTGGGCTTGATGGGGTACAATGCAACAGCCGCCAACATTGAGCTGGTGCTCACAGCTTTCAGGCAGGGTCTGGCTGAGCAGGGCTACAGCAAATCCCAGCCCAAGACCCAGAATCCCCAGGAGTCTCGTGTTGACTACCCTTGAACAGCTTGCACCTTGCAAATGTCCCGTAATGTAGCTGTTTCTTAATTGTCCCGTAATGTAGCTGTTTCTCCAAAGAGTTTTAAAAGCGTTAAGTCAAGAAGATCTGCAAGGGTCCACCTTGTTTGTCATGCACAGAGTGTGCTTAAACAGAGTGACATCATGCAATGGTGCACACCAATTGGTATCACATTGCAGCTAGCATTGTAAGCAGGCTCGTCACGTTCTCAGATCTCTAGAGCCGCCCTTTGATCATAGATCTGTGCATTTGCTCGGATGGCACTGCAAAATGTGCCAATCCAAAAGCCCTAATACGCAAGAAATCAAGCTGATCTGGTGTTTATTATTAATCTTCGTGCACTGCCAAAGGTGGCTGCTGCAACATCATAGTCACTGTGAAAGCATCAAAGTTAGCGACGTTGGCGCTGATAGGTTCAAATCAACAAAGAATTGGATCCTGTACCAAAAGCAAAAAACAGGCAAGCTGTTGAAAGCATGGCCACTGTAACATGGCTGGAAGCAAGCCAAATTGTACCAGAGGTACACACATGCATTCATAACAGAGTGCGGTCTTGCCCAGAGTACATGGACAGTCCATGCTAATGACTCAACCCTCAAATTTTAATCTGGAAGCACAGTCCTTCAATTCCCTTAGGCACATACAGCTCACATACTCAGATATAGCTTTGAATCAAACTTCGAGTAAACCTCGAGTAATGCCAAAACAGATACATGCATCAAATCATGATGCATCTATAACTGCTACTCATGCCTATGCGTTTGCCTAAGCCATTGCCAAGGCCCTTTTCCCGGCGTAGGTATGGTCAAGAGGTTGACCCAAAATACCAGACTGGCCTGTTGTTCAGTAATTGAGGCAAGCGATCATCCGTACGCTCAGGAATGAAGCCCTGCATGACTGCCTCAGCTAGGGCATCCTGTAGGGTTTCAACTTGTGAAAAGGAAATGGCTTGAGTGTTGGTGAAGACTGTCCAAGACACGCCTTCTGTACACGGTGGCGTAGTAAGAGAACCTGCGTACTGTACGTATTGGGTTGTGTCCTGTGGGAAAAAGTTGGTCAGGTTCAGAGTGTAGCTGCTGCCAAGTTGATCAGAGGTGTCTGATGTTGCATTGGCAGGGATGGAATTTAAAAAAGGTGCTAGGAATGTGCTCCCTGCAATACCATCAGGACTAAAATCGTACAGGACTGCAAAAACAGCTGTGCAGCCGCTGGCACAGCTTGTGTTGGCTGCTGTAACATTGGCTACAAGGTGTGCCTCCAGTGCTGAAAAGCGGCCGTTGAGTGTGTGCTCAGAGGGGGTATGGAAATGAAACTGCAGTGGAGTGATGGAGAGGATGGTGCTTGCTAGACCAGCTGTCTTGTTGGAGCCGGGGACGTTGATGACTCCAGTGGCGTTGGGCTGAGCGTAGAAAGAACCTAGGGTCATAGCTGCAGTTGAGGGAGCAGCTTGGGTCCACAAAACTTTGATCTGGTCGCCCAAGTTGTTGACCTGCAGGGTTTGAAACATATTTTAGTTTACACTATCCAAGTTGTTGACCTGCAGGGTTTGAAACATATTGTAGTAGAAACATATTGTAGAGCATTGGTGCAGGAACTTGCATGTTCAAGTGTCTGTGATATGAGTCAGCTGTGCACCAAGGCAGACAGCAATGCAGTCAGATCTGTGTCTTGACACTAGACGTGATGGGCTCATCAGCAAAGTTTGTTTGACACGATAGACAATTGTTGGAAGATATAAGTTTCAGCTGTGTTAACAAGCCAGTGAACCAATCTTTGCCCAGTCAGCATTGACACAATCTGCACATTGTGTTGCTGCATTGCTACGTACAGTCGCAAGACGTGGTTTCTTGCCACCGATGCTGCGCATATGCAACGATTGGCACAAGCATGCAGGTCTATCTTGAAGAGTATGGAACGTACCGTGACGTTGGTCCCTGTGCCAAAAGTGAACGCCGAAGGAGACGCGGAGCTGGCAGGTGTGTATTGTGTTGATACGAGGTTTATTGGACTCTGTTGCTTGGAGGTCACGCAGGTGCCTCCCCAATCAAGACCATCGTCAAAATACGACATGTCCTGGGCACTCTGGACCAGCAAAAGCCCCGACAAGGTGAGAAGCAGCAACAGACCCATGTTTTGAAAGGTCGGGTCGCGCTGGCCTGGCCTGGCTGGGCTGATATCTCGTCTGACCACCTAGAAGTGACGAGGTTGCAAACGACTATATAGTGGTTAGCACTGTCCGTACGCTTACAACTTGCAGCTTGGGAGCAACACGGATGCTAATTCGCCGCTATACAGAACTTACCCTTGCAAATCCCGCTGCAAGATAATAGGATCAAGCGACCCCGAAAGCGACCCCTATTATCTTCAACTGCACCGGACTGAACCGGACTGGGAGGTCACATGAGTTGCCAATCGCTCCGAATCCAGTAACGGTAATTGCTCAGAGCCAGAGCTGCAGCTGACACTTACCGGCTTCACACAAAACATGCATGGCCCCAAGTCCGAACCGTTACCGCCTGTGGCGGAGTTATCAGTTACTGCGTGACCGTGCAGTTGGACTTCTGTCCTCGTGCCTGATCGCTGATCAGCTTGCTAACAGCGCTGCAGCTGATACTGAAAGTCAGGGTGTCCTCTAAGTGCCCTTTCTACAAGGTCAACCGAACCACAAACAGCTTGTTAAAGATGTTCAACACTAAAACGACCTCGACGAAGTGCAATTGACGCGCACGCTGGAGAGGCGCTGAGTGCTCTGCAGAGCACCCAGTTGGCTGAAGCTTCGGGCCTGCAGGCCCAGCTGGGCACACCAGAATGATCGGAGCAGGACTCAACGATATATCTATCTATCATATATGTCATGTATGGAAATGACGTTTCCTTGTGTGGTGCAACAAAAGGTAGTTGGTCTGTCTTGCAGTGGGTCAGGGGACAGTTGTGACTGCATATCATACCATTACGTCCTTCATGGTTGAACATGGTCTTATTGACCTGTTTGCATACTTAGCTTCGTACAGCATCTCAGTAGAGGCAACACAGCCTCTCCCGCACCCAAGTGCATGTCTGTGGCTGGAGATGCTGCTGATGTTTATGCAGACATCTATTGAGTGTGCATTCACAAGCAAAACCCATGCAGCCCTTTGGGGCTGCGCAGCTTAAGATTTGAAACGTTACTCCTTGCTGTGGCTGCCGTGCATGCAAACTCGACTTGCACTTTTAGAAACGCATCTGAAAGGACCCAATGGACCCAATGCAGTGTCTCAGTGCCTTAAGGGATAATTTCTGTTTGAGATTAGCACCTGAGACCCTTCATGTTGGAAAAAGTAAACACAGAGAGCTTTTCATCATTGTTTCAGCTTAAGGAAGAATGTTTGCCACTGTGCGTGGCGATTGTAGGCTCTGCATCAGATTCTTGGCAGATCTTAGGCAATTAAAAGTGGCTCCAGCAACAGCAACAGACGTTTCCATTGTGCTGTGACCTCACACTGGCAGGCTTGATTACCAAAGTTGCATAATCAAAATTTGACAGTTGCAGGTCGAGACATACTCTTCTAGACCAGGCACAGAGAACAAACGATTGCTACCATGGTGCTGCTACAGTTCATATTGGGATTTTCTAGTGGCCATCACCCATGGCTCTCAATCCTGTGCACTAGCTCTAGATCAGAAAAGCCTCACATCAAGGTAGAACTGCAAACGAGCAGCATCTGTTTTAGATGCCATGGCTACAGCATGTGTCAGAACAACATTCCCTTACTGGCACGTGCTGTGTGACCCTCACCAATCAGACTTTGCCTCTTGACCTGAAGGGAAGCTTGAAAATAGATGACAAAGGTCGACACTGATGCTAGATATCGACTGCATGATTTCACACAAGGACTTCCAGGGCCAACTTGACACGTTGGCTTGCCTCCACCGCATTCAAAGCAACCAAAACCCTTGCTGCACTGGGCTTTGCCTATGTCACAGCAAGCACCAGCTGGCCTGCCATCAACGAATGGGGTTGTGGATTCAGCCCTTAACCTTGGATTAGACTGAACCTCCCTTGCTGTCATAATTACAAGCATCAGGAACAAAGCCAGCAAGGGTGTGTAATGACATGCAGTCTTCATCAGCCCTACAGTAGACAAAAGACTTCAGTATTGATCACAATTCTAGACAAACATTTGAAAGGGTCGTGTAAGTTGCAATGGCAGTACATCTGCAACTTCGCAGACCTCGGTCCTGTCCTGAGGGAACGTGAACGTCTGAGGTCTCACGATCGTTGTGTGCAGGGCGTCAAGATCAGGTTAAGATCCCCGAACGTTACTTCAACCTATTGTGCGTTTGACGAGCAGCACGCACAACTGACAGGTCATGAAACGAAGAAACGCCGAAACTCTGACCATGCTTGACCATGCAAGCAGTCTTGCCAGAGTACTCACCGAAGGGAAACAAGACGCCAAGTCCTACAACCGTCATGGATCAATGGCGATGGGTCTGATTGCTTGCACTGAGCGTCCAAATCACATCGGTTGAAGTCCATTACACTGAGGAATGCGGAAAAGAACGTCTGAAGCCTTCCATCGACTTCATGATCGACTTCCATCGATTTCCTTCGACTCGAAGGCAGCATCCTTGCTGTTGACAAGCACAGGCATGCCAACAAGCCTTTGTACCTATGTTTTGTGGACCTCAAATCAGCCTACGATAAG
>JAABUK010010653.1_pt1 | contig 12206 bp, 8 predicted proteins | sample 5559141 | NCBI WGS metagenome assembly JAABUK01 (sample SAMN10711869, study PRJNA513367) | rock metagenome | isolation source: Antarctica rocks | place: Antarctica: Victoria Land, Pudding Butte nord | collected 2016-01-03 | reverse complement strand
AATGCACCCCCTGCCGCTCCGGGACGCAGAAGGCGCGGATGCTGATGGAGGGCGGCACCTGGAACACCGACCTGCTGCTGGAACTCAGCCAGGTCATGCTGGACGCCTCCATCTGCGGCCTCGGCCAAGCCGCGTCCAACCCGCTGACTTGCCTCATCAAGTACTTTCCCCATTTGCTGACCTCCAGGAGGGCCGCCGAATGAGCAGTTCGACCATGACCGAGGGGCCGCAGAACCTCGACCGTACCACGACCGAGACGCAGGGCTTGGCTTTCGAGCTGGACGGGGAGCGCGTGTTCGCCCTGGCCGGCGAGAGCATCTGGGACGTGGCGCGGCGCGTGGGCACCGAGATCCCGCATCTGTGCCACCGGCCCGAGCCGGGCTACCGCCCCGACGGCAACTGCCGCGTCTGCATGGTGGAGATCGAGGGCGAGCGCGTGCTGGCGCCGTCGTGCAAGCGTGTGCCCGCCGTCGGCATGAAGGTCCGCAGCCAGACGGCGCGCGCGAAGAAAGCGCAGTCCATGGTCATGGAGCTGCTGGTGTCCGACCAGCCGGCCCGCGCGACTTCGCACGACCCGACCTCGCCGTTCTGGAACTGGGCCGACAAGACCGGGGTGACGGAGAGCCGCTTCCCCGCCGTTAAGCGCTGGGCGCATGACCCCAGCCACCCCGCGATGCGCGTCAACCTGGACGCCTGCATCCAGTGCAACCTATGCGTCCGTGCGTGCCGCGAGGTGCAGGTCAACGACGTCATCGGCATGGCCTACCGCAACGCCGAGGCCAAGGTGGTGTTCGACTTCGACGACCCGATGGGCAGCAGCACCTGCGTCGCCTGCGGCGAGTGCGTGCAGGCGTGCCCCACAGGCGCCCTGATGCCTTCGGCCTACCTGAACGAAGCCGAGCAGCGTGTGTCCTGGCCCGACAAGAAGGTGGACAGCCTGTGCCCGTACTGCGGCGTCGGCTGCCAGGTGACGTATGAGGTGCTGGACAAGAAGGTCGTCTATGCCCAGGGCCGCAACGGCCCGGCCAACAAGAACCGGCTATGTGTCAAGGGCCGCTTCGGCTTCGACTACATCCACCATCCGCACCGCCTGACCAAGCCGCTGATCCGCCTTGACAACATGCCCAAGCACGCCAACGACCAAGTGGACCCGGCCAATCCCTGGACCCACTTCCGCGAGGCGTCGTGGGACGAGGCGCTGGACCGTGCGGCCAACGGGTTGTCGCGCATACGCAAGGAGCACGGCCCGCGCGCCCTGGCCGGCTTCGGCTCGGCCAAGGGGTCCAACGAGGAAGCCTACCTGTTCCAGAAGCTGATACGCACCGGCTTCGGCTCCAACAACGTGGACCACTGTACGCGGCTGTGCCACGCATCGTCGGTGGCGGCGCTGATGGAGGGCTTGAACTCCGGCGCGGTCTCGGCCCCGTTCATGGCGGCGTTGGATGCCGAGGTCATCATCGTAATCGGCGCCAACCCGACCGTGAACCACCCGGTCGCGGCGACCTTCATTAAGAACGCCGTCAAGAAGAACGGCGCGAAGCTCATCGTCATGGACCCGCGGCACCAGACGCTGTCGCGCTACGCCCACCGCCACCTTGCCTTCAAGCCCGGCGCCGACGTATCGCTGCTCAACGCCATGCTGCACACCATCATCACCGAGGGCCTGACCGACGAGCAATACATCGCCGGCTACACCGAGGGCTACGAGGAGCTGAAGGAGCGCATCAAGGATTTCCCCCCCGAGAAGATGGAGGCCGTCTGCGGCATCCCTGCGGCGACCATACGCGAGGTCGCGCGCCTGTATGCCACGGCGCGCACCAGCCTGATCTTCTGGGGCATGGGCATCAGCCAGCACGTCCATGGCACCGACAACTCGCGCTGCCTGATCGCGCTGGCGCTCGTGACCGGCCAGATCGGGCGGCCCGGCACCGGGCTGCATCCCCTGCGCGGCCAGAACAACGTGCAGGGCGCCAGCGACGCCGGGCTGATCCCGATGGTGCTGCCGGACTACCAGTCCGTCGAGGACCCGGCCATACGCGAGCACTTCGAGACCTATTGGAACAGCCCGATTGATCCCGTCCGCGGCCTCACCGTCGTCGAGATCATGACCGCGATCCACGAGGGCAAGATCAAGGGCATGTATGTCGAGGGGGAAAACCCCGCGATGTCCGACCCGGACCTGAACCATGCGCGCGGCGCCCTGGCGATGCTCGACCACCTCGTGGTGCAGGACCTGTTCCTGACCGAGACAGCGTTCCATGCGGACGTGGTGCTGCCGGCCTCGGCGTTCGCGGAGAAGTCCGGGACGTTCACCAACACCGACCGGCGTGTGCAGATCGCCAACCCTGTGCTGGAGCCGCCGGGCGAGGCGCGGCAGGACCTGATGATCATCCAGTCCATCGCCCAGCGCATGGGCCTGCCCTGGAACTATGCCGGGCCTGCCGAGGTGTTCACGGAGATGGCGCAGGTCATGCCGTCGTTCGCCAACATCACCTGGGAGCGCGTCGTCCGCGAGGGAGCCGTGACCTACCCGGTGGACGCTCCGGACGTGCCCGGCAACGAGATCATCTTCTACGCCGGGTTCCCGACCGCGAGCGGCCGGGCCAAGATCGTGCCGGCCAACGTACTGCCGCCCGATGAGGTGCCGGATGCGGAGTTCCCGATGGTGCTGTCCACCGGGCGCGTGCTGGAGCATTGGCACACCGGGTCCATGACCCGGCGCGCTGCCGTGCTGGACGCCATCGAGCCGGAAGCGGTGGCGTTCATGTCCCCCAAGGACCTGTGGCGCCTGCAACTGACGCCCGGCGACCGCATCCGGCTGGAGACGCGGCGCGGCGCGGTGGAAGTTAAGATACGCAGCGACCGCGACGTGCCGGAGAACATGGTGTTCATGCCGTTCTGCTACGCGGAGGCCGCCGCCAACCTGCTGACCAACCCGGCGCTGGACCCGTTCGCCAAGATACCGGAGTTCAAGTTCTGCGCGGCCCGGGTGTCGGCGGTGGGAGCGATGGCGACGGCGGCGGAGTAGGGGCCGCCCGGCCCACGTAAGCCTGAACCTCCCAGCCTGGAGCATATTGGGCGCAGAGCCGTTCATGCCAACTGCGGGGTAGCTGGCTCCAGGAGCTACCCGGACCAATTGCAAGTCGCTTCCTGCTCCCTCTCCCTCCGGGCTACGACTTTCACACATCGTGGTTGCGCTTGGTTCCAAGGTTTGACTCGCTCTGGACGGCTGTGGTGGAGCGGGTAGTGGAGTTTGTGCTGGGACGGTTTGAGGACCGGCGCCTGGAAAAAGGGGGGGCCTGTCTTCTGGCCCGGCTTTTGGAGTTGGGTGCCGTGCCGTCCGAGTCCGCCGTTCGGGCTGCACCCGCGCGGGAAAATTCGCCTAACGCGGTTCCTGCGCAACGGCGCCGTCAGCGTGGAGGAGATCATGGCCGAAACCGCCCAGCGGACGGCTGGGCGCAGCCAGGGGCGCGACGTGCTGGCAATATAGGACACGACCGCCATCCACTCTGTAGGCTGGGGCGGCGACTACCTGCATGCGGTGCTGGCCGTGGACGCGCTGGACAGCAGCGTCCTCGGGCTGATCGAAGGCCAGTTCCTGGAGCGCACGACGGGCCGGCACGACCAGCGCCGTGGCGCGATAGTCGAGGAGACGGAAAGCTTCCGATGGCTGCAAGGGGCGGACCAGGCGGCCACGGTTTGCGCAGGCGCCGAGCGGGCGACGGTGGTGGTTGACTGCGAGGGCGACGTATACGAGGCGTTCGCCCTGCGCCCGGATGGCACGGAGCTGATATTCCGCGCCGCCCAGGACCGCTGCCTAGCCGAGGGCGGGCGCTTGTTCGCCGCTCTTGACGCCCTACCCGAGACCGGGCGCGCTGGCATCGATGCCGGCCCGGCCCGGCCGCCGGGCGCGCACCGCGCAGGTTGCGATGCGGTTTGCGGCCACGACCCTGGCCCGGCCCGCGGGCGGCGGGCGCACCGGGCTGGCCAAGGGCGTGGTGGTGCAGGTGGTCGACGTGCGGGAGCCCGCGCCGCCGCCCAATGAGCCGCCTGTGCATTGGCGGCTGCTGACGACGCATCCGGTGCGCAACGCCGCTGATGCCTGGGCCGTGGTTGAGCTTCACCGCAAGTGCTAGGCAATCGAGCAGCTGTTCCGGACCCTGAAAACCAAGGGGTTCGACGTCGAAGCGCTGCAGGTCGAAGACTCCGCCCCGCGGGACAAGCTCGTCGTCGCCGCCCTGGTTGCCGCAACCCACATCCAGCAACTCGTCCACGCCCACGACGGCGGCCCCGGCCCGCTGCGGCAGTGCCTGGACGTGTTCCCGGCCGAGGACGTTCCCTTGCTCGAAGCATTCTGGGCCTCGCTCTAAGGCAAGACCACGCGCCAAAAGAGGTTCTCCCGCACTTTCCGTGCTGTCGTTGCGTTTTCAAGAACCTTAAGTCTCTGACACAAGGCCATAGTTTCAGATCCCGTCTCCTTTCCTCGAGACCTCGCCCGGGATCAGCAGGAAATTGGTGACTTGTTGAATAGTATCAGTATGTTGTTTGATCTCTATCCGGAATGACAGCACGGAAAGTGCGGGAGAACCCCAAAAGAACCCGCATCCCAAACGCTCCCTCGCTTATGCCGCCTGGGTCTGCGCCCGCCTGGGCAGGTGGACAGGCTACTACGGAAAACCAGGACCCATCGTCGTGCTCGAAGGCTGGCTCGACTTCCAAGCCGCCAAACGAGGGGTCGCCGTGATCACCTCACAAACCGATGTGTAAATCCGGTAGCCCTCCGCGAGAGGGTCGGGGTGAGGGAGGCCACGCGCGCCTGCCTCGCCTGTTCCAGCCCCGGCCTTGTACGGCCCTGCAGCGCGCTGGTTGTTTCCCTTGTATCTGGAATGCGGCGCTGTTTTGTGGTCGAAACGGCGCTGTGCGGGGGTGGATGGCCCCCCCCCCCCGGCGCGCGGCGGCTGGCGCCCGCATTCCCCCAGGTTGCAGCGGTGGGTGAGCCCTGGGACCGGCCGCCGCCGTGTCACGCACAACCGGACAGTCGCTCGATTGCCCGTCGCATGGGCAAGGCAGGTTACGATGGCAGCCATCTCCCGTGAAGCACAGAACACGCCCGCCCCCAGCCCCCAGCCCCGTTAGCCCCGTCAGCCCCGTCATCTGCGGCATCGACGTGTCCAACGCCTGGCTCGATGCCCGCATCGGCCGGGACGGGCCGCACCTCCAGGTGCCCAGCACCGGCGACGGCGCCCTGCTGGCCTTCTGCCACCAGCACGGGGCCACGCTCTGCGTCATGGAAGCGACCGGCGGATACGAGCGCCCCGCTTTTGCGCGCTTGTGGGCGCGGGGCATGCCCGCAGCCATCGCCAACCCCCGCAGCGTCCGCAGGTTCGCAGAAGGCCTGGGCGTGCTGGAGAAAACCTATCGCATCGACGCCGGCATCATCGTCTGGTACGCCGAAATCAAGCGCCTCAAGCTCACCCAGCCCGCAAGCGAGGACCAGCGTCGCCTGGCGGCCCTGGTGACCCTGCCGCGCCAACTGACCGAGGCCCGCGTCGTCCACCAGAACCAAGCCTGCTTGGTGGACGACGCCGACGTGCAAGCCTGCTTCGCCACCGTGCTGGGCACCCTCGGCGCCCAGGTCAAGGCGGTCGCCGCCAAGGTCGCGGCCTTGATCGAGGCTGACCCGCTGTGGGCCAGGCTCGATTAGGCGTTCCGCGCCATCAAGGGCGTCGCCGACCGCACGATGGCCCGCCTCATGGCCGAGCTGCCCGAGATCGGCACAGTTTCCAACAAGGCCATCGCCAAGCTCGCAGGCGTCGCCCCGCTCGCCAGCCAGAGCGGCAATCACGACGGGCCGCGCCGCACCTGCGGCGGGCGCGAAAGGCCGCGATCCATCCTGTTCATCGCGGCAGGCCTCGCCGCCCGGCACGAGCCGGATATCCGCGACTTTGACAAGCGCCTGACCAAAAAGGGCAAGCCTCGCATGGTCGTCCGCATGGCTCTCGCCCACAAGCTGCTCACCCGCCTGAACGCCAAGGCCCGCGAGAGCCGCGCCACGATGGCCGAAGACGCCCGGGAACTCGAAAAGGCGAACGGAACCCGCAACGATGCCGCCCAGGCCGCTTGATACCAACGGCCGAAAGTACTGACCCGTCAGACCATGCCGTTCCGCAGGATGCGAGCGGCTGGGCAAAGGTCAATATTTTCGGCGGTTGGTATGACACCCCAGACAGTCACTCACCCCGGCCCTTTCCCGGAGGGAGCAGGCAGTCCTACGCAAGCCCGTGCGGGGCGGTCGCCCAAGCCCGGAACGGACCCGCCCAGCGCCCCTAATTCACGTAGCGGGTCCGCAGCGTGCCGATCCCGTCAATGGTGACCTCGACCGTGTTCTCCCGCTCCCGCATCACGCCCACGCCCAGGGAGGTGCCGCAGCAGATCACATCGCCGGGCGCCAGGGTCATGTCGCGCGACAGCAGGCTGACCAGGGTGGCCGGGGGAAACACCATGTCGGAAATGGGATAGTTCTGCCGCTCCGCCCCGTTCAGCACGGTGCGGACCGACAGCATGGCCGAGTCGAGATTGGTGGCGATCACGGGGCCGAAGGGGCTGAACCCGTCGTAGCTCTTGGCGCGGGTCCATTGCGCGAAGGTCGGGTCCTTCTGCAGGATGTCCGACGCCGTGATGTCGTTCACGCAGGTGTAGCCGAAGATCGCCGCGTCAGCCTCCGCTGGGGAAGCGTTGCGGCAGGTGGCGCCGATCACGATGGCCAGCTCGCCCTCGAACACCACCTTGCCCTCGTACCCCGCCGGCCTGTGCACGATTGCGTCCGGGCCGGCGTAGGACGACGACGCCTTGATGAACCACAGCGGCTCGGCCGGCGCCGACAGCCCCAACTTGGCGCCCAGGGCACGAAAGTTGTTCCACAGCGCGATCATCTTCGAGGGTTGCGCGGGCGCCAGCAGCCGGACGGAGTCCAGTGCCACCGTTTCGCCCGTGGGCGCCGGACTCTCGAACATGCTTCCCTGGTGAACGGCGACCACCCCGCCGTCCAAGGTCCCGAACCCTGCCGCCCCGTTTCGCTCGAAGCGCAGCCACTGTGCCATCCTAGTTCAGCCCGGCGGAGGAGGCGCGTTGCTGCACTAATGCAAGAACGGTGTCTATCGTCGGCGTCGGGATGCCGGTCAGCACTCCCAGTTCCTGCACCACGGCCACCAGCGGATCGATCTCCATCGCCCGCCCCCGCTCCAGGTCCTGCAGCATCGAGGTCTTGTGGGCGCCCACCGCGCCCGCGCCGTTGATGCGGCGCTCCACGTCCACCCGGAACTTCACGCCGAGCCGCTCGGCGATGGCCTGGCCCTCCAGCATCATGGCCTTCGCAACCGCGCGCGTGCCGGGCGTAGTGGTGATCACGTCCAGGGTGGCATGGGTGAGGGCGCTGATCGGGTTGAAGGACAGGTTGCCCCACAGCTTCAGCCACATCTCGTCGCGGATGTTGTCCATCACGGGCGCGCGAAGCCCGGCTGACTCCATCATCTTGCTCAACTGCTGCACGCGCTCCGTTTGCTCGCCGCTGGGTTCGCCGAGCGGGAACTTGTCGCCATAAACGTGCTGAATCACACCCGGCTCCACCACCTCCGTTGCGGGATAGACGATGCAGCCGATGGCGCGCTCCGGCCCCAGCGCAGTCCATTGCCGGGCGCCGGGATCAATGGTTTGCAACGTGGTACCCTCGAACTCGTTGCCATGCTGGTAGAAGTACCAGTAGGGGATGCCGTTCACTGCTGTAACGATGCTCGTGTTGTCGTTCAGCAGCGGCTGCATGGCGTCCACCACGCCGGGGATCGAATGCGCCTTCAAGGAAACGAACACGAAGTCCTGCGCCCCGAGTTCTGCCGGGTCGTCCGTGCACGTCACCTTTGCGACCCGTTCCTCACCACCGATGCGAAGCTTGAGGCCATTCTCGCGCATGGCTTTCAGGTGCGGTCCCCGCGCCACCAGGCTGACGTCCGCTCCGGCAATGGCCAGTTGCGCGCCGACATAGCCGCCGATTGCCCCGGCGCCGTAGATGCAGACCTTCATCGCTTTCTCCCCTTCGACATTTCCAGCTTTGCAACGAGCATAGTGTATTTTGTGGACCAAACAAGGAAAGACTTGCCGCCTGTCTACGAGCTGATTGGGCTGGACCGTTGCAGCGCCCTTGCCCGCACATGGGCAGGGGCGCTGCCGCTCGGCCGGCCCTTGCCGGGCGCAGGCGCTTCCTGTTGCCCTCCCGGACTTAAGCGGGCTTGCGCGGCCCACCACACAGATTGCCTGCGGCCGTGCTAGGCCCCGCAAGACTGCTTGGCTCCCCCTTGGCTCCCCATTGAGGGTACGGACCTCCAGGAGTTAGCTTGGTGAGAAAGGCCGAGCCGCGTGCCGGCCTATGCGGGGTCCTGAACGCAACTTGTCAGCTTGGCGCACTAAAAATCGCTGGCGCCTGGTGCCGGCACGTCCTGGCCAGTCACGATTGACCCGGCCTCGGCACGCCCGCCAATTGCGAGCCAGACCAATTGCCGCAAGCTGCCGAGGCAGCGCCGCCACAGCCGCGCCGGCTTTGGCCCGCTGCACCGGCGCACCCTACGGAACGCGTGGCTTTCGGGCTGTCACGGAGCGTGCACCGCCCTCCCCTGCCGCCTGCGGCATGCCGCCCAATCACGGGGCGGACACCTCGCGTTGTGCCCGGGACAACCAGCGGGTCAGCAGATTCTTGTTGCAGCCTATGTGGTATAATGCATAAGCTATGTCACACCCACCGGGTTTGGCGGGGCAACAATGATTTGCTGTTTAGGCAACCCATGGGAGAAGACGGCATGCAGGTCGAAATGGCGCTGCCGGATGAGCGTGGGCGACAAGCTGCGTCCCAAGTATTCGGAGCCGCCACGACTGTTGTGCGACCGTTCCACCCTGAGAGCGTCGGCGCCCTGACGTCATCCGCACTGTCGGCGTCTGCATTGCCACTGCCATGCTGACAGCAGGGCGTTGCCCGTGACGGCCTTTTCCGGCTTGAACCTGAAGGCGATCAAGGCGGACCTTGGGCTGCGAAGGCAGGCCTGTGACGCCATCAAGCAAGCGATCACGGAGATGGACATTTACGGCCACGCCGGGGAGCTGTGGCTGGACGAGCGTCAGCTTTCTGAAACCCTTGGCGTCAGCCGCACGCCGATCCGCGAGGCATTGGGCTTCCTTGAGCAGGAAGGCTTCATACGGTCCGTGCCGCGCCGCGGCGCCTACGTCGTGCGGAAAACGAAGCGCGAGATCGTCGAGATGATCACGGTCTGGGCCGCGATGGAAAGCATGGCAGCGAGGCTGGCCACCCAACGCGCCAGCGCGGAGGACCTGCAAGCGCTCCACGGCCTGGTCGCTGGCTTCAAGGACGACCCGTCCACGCTGGTGGGCGAGTACTCCCAGGCCAACATGGAATTCCACAGGGCCATCATCCGCATGAGCAGGTGCGAGCTGATGACCGACCTGACCGATTCCCTGTTCATCCACATGCGCGCGGTCCGGGCCGTGACGATGGGGCAGGACAACCGCGCCGCGCGGTCGGTGGCGGACCACATGGGCATCGTCGAGGCACTTGAGCGCCGCGACGCGGACCTGGCGGAGCGCCTGGTGCGCGAGCACACGCTCGGCCTGGCCGCGCACGTCGAGAAGCACGGCGACGCGCTCGACAAGCTGTCCCGGCAGTCGTCGGCGGCGGCGATGCTCCCTCCCCGCCCGCGCAGGACCTCGTCCCGCCGGGCCGCGGGGGACAGCGGGACGGTCCCCCTTCCCGCGACGCCCGGCTCACAGCCGGGGCGGGCCGCACAAAAGCCATAAGCAATCCAGGAGGAAACAGCAGTATGTCAGTAATAGCGCAGAGCATTGTTGCCGATGCAACGGAGAGCGAAGCAACGCAGGCGCTGACCGACGGCTTCCACCTTGTGCTCGACGCGCTCAAGGTCAACGGCATCAAAACGATCTACGGCGTGCCCGGCATCCCGGTCACGGACCTGGGCCGCATGGCGCAGGCCGAGGGGATGCGCGTCATCTCGTTCCGGCACGAGCAGAACGCCGGCCACGCCGCCGGGGTCGCAGGCTTCCTGACGAAGATGCCCGGCATCTGCCTCACGGTGTCGGCGCCCGGCTTCCTCAACGGCCTGACCGCGCTGGCCAATGCCACGACCAACTGCTTCCCGATGATCCTGATCAGCGGCTCGTCCGAACGCGAGATCGTGGACCTCCAGCAGGGCGACTACGAGGAGATGGACCAGCTCGCCATCGCCAAGCCGCTCTGCAAGGCGGCCTTCCGCGTGCTGCACGCCACCGACATCGGCATCGGCGTGGCCCGCGCGATCCGCGCCGCGGTGTCCGGCCGTCCGGGCGGCGTCTATCTCGACCTGCCGGCCAAGCTGTTCTCGCAAGTCATGGACGCAGAGGCCGGGGCGGCGTCGCTCGTCAAGGTCATTGACCCGGCGCCTGCCCAGCTTCCCGCCCCGGCGGCCGTGAAGCGCGCGCTCGACCTGCTGAAGACCGCCAAGCGCCCCCTGATCATCCTCGGCAAGGGCGCGGCCTACGCGCAGGCCGACGACGACATACGCGCCCTGGTCGAGAGGACCGGCATCCCCTACGTGCCGATGAGCATGGCCAAGGGCTTGCTGCCCGACACGCACCCGCTGTCGGCGGGCGCGGCACGCTCGACGGTGCTGAAGGACTCCGATGTCGTGCTGATGATCGGCGCCCGCCTCAACTGGCTATTGTCGCACGGCAAGGGCAAGACCTGGGGCGCCCCCGGGTCGAAGAAGTTCATCCAGATCGATATCGAGCCGCGGGAGATGGACAGCAACGTCGAGATCGCCGCGCCGCTGGTCGGCGACATCGCCTCCTGCGTGTCCGCCCTGCTACAAGGCATTGACGACAACTGGCCGGCCCCGCCGGCCGAGTGGATCACCGGCGTCAAGGCGCGCAAGGACGCCAACATCGCCAAGATGGCGCCGAAGCTGATGAACAACTCGTCGCCGATGGACTACCACGCCGCGCTCGGCGCGCTCCGCACCGTCATCAAGGAGCGGCCGGACGCCTACCTCGTCAACGAGGGCGCCAACACGCTCGACCTTGCGCGCGGCATCATAGACATGTTCCAGCCGCGCAAGCGGCTGGATGTCGGCACCTGGGGCAACATGGGCATCGGCATGGGGTTCGCCATCGCCGCCGCGGTGGAGACCGGCAAGCCCGTGCTCGCCATCGAGGGCGACAGCGCCTTCGGCTTCTGCGGCATGGAGGTCGAGACGATCTGCCGCTACGACCTGCCGGTCTGCATCGTCGTGTTCAACAACAACGGCATCTACCGCGGAACCGACGTCAATCCCACCGGCGGGGCCGATGTCGCGACAACCGTTTTCGTCGCGGGCGCCCGCTACGACAAGATGATGGAGGCATTCGGCGGCGTCGGCGTCAACGCGACGAACCCTGACGAGCTGAAGCGCGCCGTGGACGCGGCAATGGACTCCGGCAAGCCGACCCTCATCAACGCGGTGATCGACCCGGCGGCCGGCAGCGAGAGCGGCAACATCGGCAGCCTCAACCCGCAAAGCGTGCTCAAGAAGAAATAACGCGGCTCCATCGGAGTCTGCTCGTCAACGCCTGCTTCATCAATAACGGGGGGAACACAATGAAAGCTCTTGAAGGCGTCAAGATACTCGACTTCACGCATGTGCAGTCGGGGCCGACCTGCACGCAGTTGCTGGCCTGGCTGGGTGCCGACGTGATTAAGGTGGAGCGCCCGGGAGAGGGCGACATCACCCGCGGGCAGTTGCGCGACATCCCCGACGTGGACAGCCTGTACTTCACGATGCTGAACAGCAACAAGCGGTCCATCACCGTGGACAGCAAGCACGCGCAGGGCAAGGAGGTCCTGGAGGGTCTGATCCAGACCTGCGACGTGCTGGTGGAAAACTTCGCCCCCGGCGCGCTCGACCGCATGGGTCTCACTTGGGAGCGCATCCAGGAGCTGAACCCGCGCATGGTGATGGCGTCGGTCAAGGGCTTCGGCCCCGGGCCGTACGAGGACTGCAAGGTCTATGAGAACGTGGCGCAGTGCGCCGGCGGCTCGGCCAGCACCACCGGGTTCGACGACGGCCCGCCCTTGGTGACGGGTGCGCAGATCGGCGACAGCGGCACCGGCCTGCACT
>JAABUK010010652.1_pt1 | contig 12208 bp, 14 predicted proteins | sample 5559141 | NCBI WGS metagenome assembly JAABUK01 (sample SAMN10711869, study PRJNA513367) | rock metagenome | isolation source: Antarctica rocks | place: Antarctica: Victoria Land, Pudding Butte nord | collected 2016-01-03 | reverse complement strand
CAGGGCCGGAGTTCACAAATGAGGCTGATACATTTGTAAAAGCTGCAGCCACGCTCAAAAGCAAGCCAAGCAGAGTTGACCAGGTCAAAGCCTTTGCTGAAAGCAAAGAAGCTGCAAGAGCCATTGCGGAGAAAATGAGTGGAGAGGCAATCAACTGGTCCAAGGAGGAGACAAAAGCACGAAACAACTTGAAGAGAAAGATGATGGAATGGGGTAAGGGTACTCTGCCTGCCAACATCTGTCAGCACCTATCATGCCAAGCACCTACCAGGGGCCTTTGGTTGTCACTGCTACAGACTGTCTGGCTGCAAGCGTCAACTGTCTGTCTGCTTTAATTGCTGCTTTGCGAAGCAGAATGGGGAACTGTATCATCGTTTTGACAATTGCAGAGCAAAGTTCAATGCACCTACTCAGTTTCTGCTGACTAATGCATTGTTGCAGATGTATAGTTCCTTGTAGCAGATTGTTCGGTGTGCCGTACTTTGCCATACTGTCCTGCAGATTGTTCGGTGTGCTGTACTTTGCCATACTGTCCTGCAGCCAGTTGACTTGTGCAGGCTATCAATTTCTGCGTGCTTTGCAGCCCGGGACGGCGTAGAAAACTGGGAGCTTACAGAGATGAAGCAAATTAGAAAAGAGAGCCCTGTCATGGAGCAGTTGTGGACAGATGCAATTGTAGAGCTGGAAAGCGAGCTAGGGCGTGACTGGCAAGGGCTGATGCACCATCACTCCATGAGTGATCCAACCTACACTCCCCGCAGTTAGTTCACGGTTCAGGGTAGATTTGTTCCATAGATGTCATGGTTTGGTCTTGTGCAGTTCACGTTCCACCCTCATGCTGGCCTGTCTTGGAGGAAACTAGTGCTTTGTCCTGACACTACTGGCAGGTATTAGATAGAACAGCTCCTTTTTGCAAAACGGCTTTCACGTGCACATAGTCATTTGTGTCTCGGTTCATACGGTCCCTGTAACTGTGTTGGGGTAGGTACTTTTGGGCAGCTAGTACCGTAAAACCAGGCTTTTTGTGTTTGGCCACCCCATGCTGCTGAAGTTCATCAACGTAATCAGGGCCTGCTGTATATACAACAGTTGCATGCTGTGTATTGGTGCAGACAACGGTGCATTGTCTCATTCATTTGTGCCAAGGACGAGACATTTATTGAGTGTCACGCGCACATCTTCTTCTCCTCCTTCTTCTTCATCAGGGTGCAGTGATGACAGACATGTTGCCCATGTAAGGTTGAAGTGCCTCTGGGATGACCACACTGCCATCAGCTTGCTGAAAGTTCTCCAGGATTGCCACAATCATGCGAGGCACAGCACAGGCTGTCGCGTTCAGTGTGTGTACAAACTCAGTGGGCACTTTCTTTGCTTTCTGCTTGCTGCCATTGGCGGGCGCAGCGTCCGCTGCATCTGTGGCATTCGGCCTGCATTGCAGCCCCAAGTTGTCACAACACCATTGAACAGATGTGCATGCAGGGGCAGCATCTCAAGAGTAAATGATGCAAGCTGCAAAAAGAGCATGCCTGAGCTCGATGGTGCAGCTTATACGTGCAAGTTGCCAGTATATGGAGAGGTGTCTTGCACGAACATGCTTACCAGCAGCCACAAAGTGAATTGACAACAGCTACATGTTCTTTGGAACAGACCAATGCACAACAATGTGAATGCATCCTTATCAGGACAGATGTCAGTAAACGGGCGCAAGGCGCAATTGCAGCAGGCATGCCAAACAGCCATGCACATCGCAATCGTATGTTTTCATCCCCTGGTAAGACATACCCTGGCAGAACATCCCAAAGACAAGACGTCCCAAAGACAGAAGACACAACACTGATGTGTCACCTGTATCTGATGTTCAGCCGTCTGCTTTGGTAGTCTGTGCAGTTTGAGGCGCTGGAAATCTCCCCATACCTCTGAGCTCCTGGCATCCAAGCTTCTATGTCATACTTGTGGTAGGCAGGCGCACCTAGGTCACCGCTTGGCATGTCCTGCATGACAGCACACACGCTTGCTGCATTCAATGTTTGGTGATTGATTGGTTGATTGATTGTTGAATTGATTGATTGATTGATTGATTGATGGATCAATTGATTGATTGACTGATTGGTTGACTTGACAGCAACAGCAATGGGGCATGCTGTGATGGCACACGCACATGGTGCATATGGATCTTTGTTTCCATTGTTGTCTCAAAGTTTTGTAGGTCCCTTTAGGGGGCCCTTTGGTAAGGAAGAAAACCAGTTAGAACTTGCTTGATTTGTGATATCTGAAGTCCAGCGCCTGAAGTGTGCCTGGACTTGAGATAGCACGTAACTGCGGTTTATGCAGTACAGCTTGACACTGCTGCAGTTGATGTTCTGTGTGTCAGAATTTTTACCATAAGGATGTAATCATGCGAGGCACCACTGGAAAACAGTGTACATGATGCATGGCCGTCCACAAAGTGCCGAATGAAACATATTCTTCGGATGCAAAACTGAGCGAAACACATTCTTGGAATGCAAAACTGGGCCTCCACCTGCCTCCCCATTGCAATGCAACAATGACCTGAAAGCCAGTCAATAATATGAACATCATCATGACCACATGAGTGCAAACATGATTGTGAATGCCGATACAGCCATGTCATGAGCACCGACTACAAGCATATATGCAGGGGTATTGTCCCAGGCTAGTGTGGAAGTTGCCAGTTGTGTATGAGTTGAACCAGCTTTCACTTTTGATCATCTAGGTTGGTGGCAAACGATCCCAAGGAATAGCCTGATTTCACTGTGCGATGTAGTAAATCAGCGTCATAGCACGCTTGTAATGTGCATGATACCTCATTTCTGCTGTAAGCAGGTATTTCAAAACACTCAATTTGAACGCCTTTCAAATATTCACTTTTCCCTTGTTTGACATAACTATGGCATTTGAAATTTATCGAAGGACGCATACCAGGATCTTGAAGTGCAGGCCTAGCTCGCTAAACATCTCCTTTTCCAAGTCTGCTAGATCTTCCAACAAGGCCTCGCTCTGCTGCGGAGTGCACACCACAAACATCTCCACCTTGCTGAACTGGTGCACACGGTACAGCCCTCTACTTGCAGACCCTGAGATGAGCAACACTTTTTGCAGGACTGCAGTGCATGGGATATCTGACATGAAATGGGCAGTATTACAACTTGAAACTTTCAAGGGGGATTGCAGCCTACATGATGGATGATTCCCAGCACATATCAAGCAGTGTTTTTAGAGTATCGGCAACACAAATTACAGGTACAGTGGCCAGGGATAACGCACCATTAGAGCATATGGTGTAGAGGGTCTGACATGCATTGATCTGGATGAGCTTAACCCCAAGATTAGTCCTGATGCTTGCAAGACCGTGCAATGCACACAGGCAAGTTCTGATCAAGTTGTAGGCATGCTGTCCACCCGAAACTGAAGAACAGAAACCATCCAGTCACCTAAGCCATAATCATCACCAGTCAGCACTTGTCAGGTCACCATGCATCTTCAGACATTATGTCAATGTCTGCATGGCATGCTAGAGACAGAACGTTTGAAGTCTGAAGACTTGTCAGGTCATCATGCATCTTCACGCGTTATGCAAATGTCTGCATGGCGTGCTACTGACAGAAAGTTTGAAGTCTGAAGACTTGTCACACTTCAGACGTTCTGTCAGTAGCATGCCATCCAGACATCTACATAATGCGTGAGGATGTATGATGACCTGACAAGTGCTGACTGGTGATGATCACGGCTCAGGCAACTGGATGGTTTCTGTTCTTCTGTTTCAGGTGGACAGCATGGCCTATGACCTTGATCAGAAGTTGCCAGTGTACATTGCACTGTATGTCTTGCAAGCATCAAGACTAGTCTTAGGGTTGATCTCATCCAGATTAACGCCTGAAGACCCTCTACACCACTTGACTTCTAATCATGCATGGTTGTAAACCCTCAACACCTGCTTCGGCTTTGGAGCACTGTCCAGTGCCTGTTATAAGTAGTGGCCAAACTTTGCTACTAGTCTGGCAAACATGGTGTCGCTGAAATCACTGTTTGCCCACCTGGGCCGCCCAGTATGATACTTGACCTCTCATGAGGCTGACACCAAAAGGCGAAGTTTTTTGTTCTTCTGTTTTCCCCCCTAATCTTTTCAACGTTTGCTCAAAACCTTACAGCTGACCTAATTCCTGGCATGAGACATTAACCCAAAACGAAAACCCTACAGGTATACCCTAAGCCCTGCCGGCTGTCTCACCTCCAGCGCCAGCTTCTGTTCTGAAGCAGTGGCCAAATCCGGCCATCTTAATGGGTAGCTGCTCCTCAGCCAGGATCTGGTCCATGTACATGGCTCCCAGGGGCACTTCTGCAGTCCCTGTCAGGCACAAGGGAGAGTCCTGTACACTGTACACCTGCACACAGAATCATTTTTGTATACACCATGTATAAGTCGTCAAACAGGAAGAGAGTCCTGCATACTGTACACCTGCAGACAGAGAGAGAAAGAGAAGTGATTCAAATCAGACACCATCATACAGGTTGCCAAACAGGAAGAAAGCCTGGCAGTAAGGTGGGTTTGAGTCAGGCCTCTGGTCCATGTAGATTGCCCCAAGTGGCAGTTCTGCAGTCCCTGCTTGACAAGCACAAGGGTGAATGCTGTACGGTTAGCCTGCAGACCGCAGGAAGAAAGCCTGACTGATGTTGATGCTGGGTTGCAACGCACACTATTCAGGGGAAGAGCACTCTCCCAAAACGAGCAGTTGGTTATGAAATCAGCAGGCAAACGAGTTTTTAGTTGTGTTCTTGCCAAACAGGATTGGCATACAGCTCAGCAACAATTTCTTTGACGGGCTCCGTGTTACACAAGGGCAGAAAAAAGGCAGAAAGCCCTGACTGACACCGTCATGACATCCGCCAGAATCCATTCCAAAGCTCCTACCTGCGTCTCAGTGCCTCTAGGTTGAAACCCACACTTTTCAAGAACGCTTTCTCTGACCAGATCTGGGGTCATCATGGGTACGAAGCCCTTGCTGACGACCTTCTGCATGGCGTAATTCACCAGGGCCAATTCCAGCAGGGCTGCTGCCCTTTTCAGGTACACAAATTTGCTGCCGGAGACTTCAGCTGCAGTGTCAAAGTCTATGCAGTCTAGCTCTTGACCCAACTGCAGATGATCCCTGCAGGTCCAGCGTAGCAGTAAGCATGCAGAGGATGTTTGCAAGAGACTGCTCCCTTTTCCTGTATGCTCTCTTTTCGTGACAAAAACAGTATTTTTCAAGGGATACATCAGACAACAGGCAGTTTTCTTGTAGCCTCACAGCAGGACATTGTCAGCGTTGTACAATCAGCGGTGTGTAGACAGCTGTCGCATCCCAGGTTCTTGTGTTTCAAATTGTACTGCTCTCTACAGAGTAAGTCATGACCTGTCTGAACGGCGTTGACAATGCATGCAGAAGTCTGCTGAAACACAGCATACTGAGCCTCTTTGTGCATGCAGCACAGCAAATGTCACAATCAGCCTCCAAGTTGCATGCATTATTTTACCAGAAAAGGCAACTGCTTTGCTTTGAAATGCATGGCTAACGTTCAGGAGGGTCTCAGAGCCGACATGAGTTGCTGACAGCGTTGGGGGTGCAAGACCTAGTGTAGACAAACAGTTTTTTTTTTGGCTGATTGTGCCAATCACAAGTTGATACGAGCAGGTGCATGAAGGTGCTCAGCTAACAGTCAGGTGCTTGTACAGCACCAAAGTGCAAGTTGCCTGAAATGCACCACAGTGTGCTGCAATGCACATCCAGTAGGCATGACATTGTTACTCAGCTTTGCCTGCATGCGTTTCACCTGATATCAAAGTCAAAGGTGCGCTGTTCTCCTACACTGGCAACTTCAATTGCAGCTTCTTCGCCTCCCACAGGAACCTGTACAGGCATGTCATGCTGAGGTTTACTGGTATTGAAACATACCAACTCTGCTGTTGGATTTGAGAGATTGCTGCAGCATCAACACTGGATGAGGCTTACTGAAGGGTGTGCCAAGTTTGGTAGCAGTTGTCCCTCTTGCTGCAAGGAATCCTGGAGGGACTCTAGTTCGTCCTCCAACTGAGCAAGGCTTTCCTTCAACGCTTTACCTTGCTGAATAAGGCTTTGTCGGCGCTCTGGGTCCATTTTGCCCTGCACACTATGCGATGGCACTGCTACAGTTGCCAAACCTCAAGTAGCTTGCCTAAAACCTCAGGCTGCACCTTCATGGCTTTGGCATTGCTGTTGCGGTCCTCTCTCATCCGATCCACTCGCTGCGTTGCTTCGCAGTACTGATCATACAAGCTAGCAACTTTCGTCGGATCTGCATTGCTGTTTCTGTTCTTGCAGTTTTGCACATGCTTCTCGAGGTCCGCCTTGAGAGCTTTGAAATCCAAAAAAGCCCTGAATGCAGGCTTATGCTGAACCGCAGTCGCGGCTGCAAGGGACACATCTCGCTCCTGCTCGACGGTTGCGGTGCACACAATGCGAAAATGCCGTTTGCAGACTTGGCTTAGAGGTTGATCACTCCGCGCGTGTCGAGAATAGCGGTGTGTACAGGATGCGGAGCGGTTGAACTTTCTGCTCAGCAATGTACTAACAGGAATGACGTACCGGCCGCAGTTACACAGAGAGTGCATGGTGCAAATGAAGTCACCCTGGCAACCTTCAGTCAAAAGCAACTCGTTAGTAAATCCTGCACGCATTACGTGCCGTACGTCATCGTGCAACAGAAGTGGCAACGAAATGCTGCAAGCTTGCGCTGGTCCCCATGTATCGGTCTGATCCAGCGTCAAGGTCCATTGCGACACAAATGCTTTGGTGCGGATAGCGCACGATTGCAAGCCGACAGACGTTCCTGGCGAAAGCATGGATCAAATCAGACTTAACGTTAACGGACAGGATGTTGCGCTGCCGGGGGGCTTCGACCTCAGCAAAAACTTGAACTCCGTCATAAAATCTGAGACCGGCTTCAAGGTCTGCTGCTGGGCTTGCTTGATGTCTTGTGAAAAGTCTCGCTCCACTTGTCCCGTGAGGCGTTTCGGAAGTCGACCTTTTGCTCACCTCGTTCCAGGGCACCAAGCTTGCCTGCTCAGAAGGAGGTTGTGGAGCGTGTGCTGTCCAAGTGACCAGCTATAACGCAGCTACCGGTAGGTTCTGCACTTTTACATGTTTATGCCAAGTCCAAAAGTGCCTGTGCTTGTGTTGACGTCGACCTTGCATACGGACTCATGTCGCTCATCCCGATGCTGCAGGCGCAATCGAGAGGCGTAGCATCAATTCATGTCTCTGTCCTGTCGGCTCTTTGGATGGCTGCGTAGTCACAACCTCAGAAGGAATAGGCTCCTCCAAGCAGGGCTTCAGCCAAATTCAAGGTGCACACATCTTGCATAGATTGTGCATTCATGTGGTTACAAACCCATCATTCACTGACGTGCCAAGCAGCCCAATATCCCTGCTCATCTGAGCCCTCTGAACTCACAAAAAGACACACTGACAAACTTCCCCCTTCCTCTCACTGCAACACACACAGCATGCAAATGACTACATCTGCAATGGACTCTCCTTGCACATGGTCTATGCATGTCAAGATGTGAGCTGACCTTCTTTTGCAGACCGCTTTGCTGAGTACAGCGCTTCACAATGTGGGTTCTGCACACCTGGTTTCGTTGTGGCCACTCACCACACCCTGACTAAGTGTCAAGAGAAGGGCCAGAAGCCAACAAAAGACATCTTACAGAAGGGCTTGGACGGCAACTTGTGCAGATGCACTGGCTATCGTCCCATTCTGGATGCCTGCAAGGTCAGCAAACTCTCATCCTGCTTCAAAAGTTTGTTCAACCTTTTTTGGAAAGTACCTTCCCGTAGGGTCAGGTCAGTACAGTCTTTGAGTCGCTCTCTGTACAAACTTTTGTGTTGGCAGTCAGCATACCAGCAAGAATGGTTGCCTACAACACTGTTCGCTTTTCACTGCAGTGCAGAACCAACAAGCATGCATGTTGCACACAATGGTCACGCTGCATGCATGCAAAGCCATCAAGCTGTCATCCTGCACGCATGCTCACAAAGCAGTGCAGGGAATGCTGTGTCAGCAGATGTATCACAGCATATTCAGCTGCCAGATGCAGAAACCCACATGAAGCAACTTTTGGTCAAACCCAACTGATCACCTTGCAAAGCTTACACCCACCAGCTGCTGTCCCACAGCGGCACAACAGAAGCTTGTGGTGTCTGTCTGCAGTTTTGGCAGCAGCGCACCCTGCTTGTTGCATGCTGCTTGCTGCAAGGCTTCCCTTGCAAACAACAATGACATGCAGTCAGCCCTGTTCCAAGGTGCTTGGGATATTTTACCTGAGTTTGTGATGCAGAGTTTGGTGTCTGGAGTGGATATGGAGGACTTGGGTGTGCGCAGCTGTGCCACACCTTTCAAGAACTCCCCTGCTGAGCAAACTGACTTCTCTGAAGACCTGAAGCAGTATGTCAAGGTAGTGTCAGCTCAGACTCCATAGTGCCGTGGTGCTGGTGTTTGACAATGCTGCACCATGATGGGAGCTTGCGGTCATGCTTGTTGCAACTACCTGCTGCATTGCCTGATAGATGGCTCTTCGTTTATGACAAGGCATCATGATCAGAACGTGTTGTGTGTCATGCCAGGCCTTTGCAACATGCCAGGCCTTTGCAACATGCTGTCACAACCCATTTCTAGGCGCAAACAGGACGTCTATCACCAACCAGAAAAGGAGCAGTTTGGCTGGAGGCAGCTGCTGATGGATCACTTCTGGTGTATCATACATGACATAGCCGCTGTTGCTTTGAAAACAAATTGAACAGCTTTTGTCAGCGCCAAAGTCTCTACAACATGTGTCCAGAATGTATGCTTGCTTGTCCCCCCCTGGCTCTCTTACAGCTGACTTCTGCTGCACAGGAGAAAGCAGCAGCACCAGCTCACCCTGTGCCTCCCAAATCCACCGGCAAGCTTTATCTGGCGCCAAAATCCCTGCCAGAGCTGTTTGAGCTGCTGTCAGAGTACGCCAAGCAGCCCGAGGAGTTCAGGGTGATTGCTGGCAACACAGGGGCAGGCGTGTATCACGACTGGCCCTTGGAGAGGGTCCTCATTGACATCAAGAGCATTCCTGACCTCGCCAAAATTGAGTATAGTAAGGTATGCAAAGTGCACATGACCTCTGCTGTGTTACCGTGTGACCCGATTCATGCTGACAGCAATAAAGCAGAGCTGTACTCGGAACTGCTTTTGGACAATGACCCTCACTGACATGAACAGTGTTCCTGAACTCTCTGAGATCGAGTGTGAAGCTACTCAGAAGTGTGCATGTCTGAGCTTAGGGGAAGATGTGTTGACTGAGCAGACCTCGTGGACGGATGAACGAAGAAGCAATGAAGCAAAGAAGCAAATTCACGAATGCAAGAACAAACCTGGTGTCACATGGAACACCTGGTGACTTCCGTAGAGCTCAGGCTTGAGTCCAGCAAATAAAACACACAAGCGCTGATGGGAGATGTACATGTGCTGCCTGTTGCCATGCTGTTCAGGAACTCATGCACTCGGTCACTCTCTCAATTGCTCGCCCCCTTTCTCATTTTCATTTTTACATTTTAGGGTATAGGGTTTAGGGTTATATTTATGGTTGTTCATTCACTCATTCTGGCATGCAGGATGGCAAGGAACTGGTGTTTGGGGCTAATGTGAGTCAGACAAGGGCTATTGAGGAGCTGCAAACGCCCTCTCAGCCCGAGCCCTTCCAGCGCATGGCAGACCATCTCCTGCGCATTGCTGGTCAGCTTTTCTGTCTTTCTGCATTGCTGATCAGCTTTTCCGTGTTGCTGATCAGCTTCTCTGTGTTTCTGCATTGCTGCAGACTGCATGCACCGTTCATCAGTCTTGACACTGGTGTCTCCGCAATGTTTATGGGTATCCTGCTTTGTTTATTTTATGTACCCATCCACACACCCACCCACCCACCCACCCACCCACTCACCCACCCACCCAGTTGCTCTCTCGCTTGCTCACTCACTGACTCCCTCTCGCGCTCACTCCCTCGCTCACTCTCCCACCCCACAACCCACCCACCAACCCACCCTCCAACCCACTCCCTCGCTCCCTCACTCACAGAGTCCTCGCTCGCTCGCTCGTTCGCTCACTAACAACGCGCCTCACACTTACTTATGTAACCACTCATCATCACTGTGCATTACAGGCACCCATGTGAGAAGTGCAGCAACTCTGGGAGGCAACATTGCGCTGGGCAAGTTGAGGGACCTAGAATCTGACGTCATCACGGTCTTCATGGCGGCCGGTGCATCTGTGCAAGTTGTCTGCAAGACAGACAGCAGGTGAAACCCCACATCTGCAAAACCCCACATCTGCAAAACCCTACATTCGGCAAAACTCTACATTGGCATAACTCTACATCTGCAAAACCACATATGTGCAAAACGTGATCTGATTGAGGCCTAACGCTGTCTTTGGGTTCAGGGCATCTACCACACCTGTCTGTCCTAATGAATGAGAAACAGAGCGAGAAGGAATGACAGTGAATCAGAATTGAGAATGAATGAGAATGAATGAGAAAAGACTAACCGCAACACACAAGTTGAATGAGAAAGAGAATAAGAAAATGTGAGAGAAGATCAAAATACACACACAATCTGAATGCACAGCAGATGGACGATGCAAATTGCTCAAGGTGAGGCGGAAACGCTACATGTTGACCTCATCAACACAGGTGGATGTTACTTGAGGAGATCTTGGATCCTGGGAGTGACTTGAAACTGGGCAAAGAGTGGGTCATCACAGCCATAAAGCTGCCGGTCCCTCAGGTCAACGAAACCTTCTGGTCCCACAAGGTAGGCTGAACAATAGTCTCTCGACTAAGGATTTTATTGCCTTTTTGTCTGTGTCTGTGTCTGTGTCTGTGTCTGTGGCTGTGGCTGTGGCTGTGGCTGTGTCTGTGTCTGTGTCCGTGAATGGGCAGCCCGGTATAATACTGGGCTTATCAGTAAATTGACACCGAAAGGCATAGTCTTTTCTTTTCTGTCTGTGTCTGTCTGCGTCTGCGTCTGCATCTGTGTCTGCGTCCGCGTCTGCGTCTGTGCCTGTGTCTCTGTGCCTGTGCCTGTGCCTGTGTCTAAGTGTGCTGGTGTCTGTACTACGTTTCCATCTTGTCAAAACCTTTACCTGGCTCAGAACTAGCAATGTGTGAAGTGCTTGTGCAGCAAACCACACTTACAGGGGCAAAATCTACACAGCAACACGTGTTTGTTGAGGGAGGTAGGACTCAATACGGCGGCCCAACACTGGCCTGCTTGCTGGTACATGATTCACACACACAAACAGAGACACACAGGATAACGCTCTTACATTTTCGATGAGTGTGTTCCCTGTGCAGTTATCTCAGCGTTTCTGGAATGCGCACGCCATGATCAACATGGCGGTTTGGCTGCGCAAAGAGCGGCCTTCCCTTGCTTCTTCTATCAGGTCTCGCCTGGGGGTGGAGGGGGTTAAGGACCCTGCTCACCGCATTGCAGAGGTTAGGGTGGTGATTGGATCTCCCAGGGCAGAACTCCAAGGTGAGTCAGCTTTGATAGTCAACACAGAAACCTCCCATACTTTGGGGATTAGTCTCCGGATCCCCAAGGGCAAACTTTGGAGATGAGTCAGCTTTTGTCATGCTTTGTAGACGCTTGTGGCAGTGATACATACCAGGAGCTATTCAGGGCTGTTTGCACGTGACCCTAGAGGGAGAAACATGTCTCACCCACGAAAAGTGATTCAGCTTTCATGGATGACTTTCAATGAGTGAGGCATGTTTCTTCCCCCAAAGTCCGGCACGTACAGCTCTGAGTAGCTCCCTGCACATCACTGCCAGAACCGTCTACAAAGCGCAACTAGAAGTAACAGGGAGCATCAGCAGACACAGACGAACCCACAGTGTTTGTTTGTCATCCCTCTAGACTCGTCAGGCCCAACCTTGTGTGCTGTTGCAGGGGCTTGGCAGGGGCAAAGGGCAAGGGCAGTGGAGAAGGCCCTGCTGAGAAGGGTCCTAGACGTGGACGCCCTCATCCAAGCCTTAGAAGCCCTGCCCCAAGACTTGCACCCCACCCCTACCCCAGGTACCTTTTCCTGGCCTACTCAAGCATTCCGTTGTGCAGGGAAAGATATTCCAGCTGGCTGACTTGTG
>JAABUK010010650.1_pt1 | contig 12209 bp, 15 predicted proteins | sample 5559141 | NCBI WGS metagenome assembly JAABUK01 (sample SAMN10711869, study PRJNA513367) | rock metagenome | isolation source: Antarctica rocks | place: Antarctica: Victoria Land, Pudding Butte nord | collected 2016-01-03 | reverse complement strand
TCACTGGTTCCTTCACCAGCGTTGACCACGACCCCCAGTCCTTCAGCAGCCTCCCCAACCCCTAGCCCTGCTGTGTCAGCATCACCCAGTCCTGTTGCAACCCCCACCTCTAGCCCTGATGTTGCGACAGCCTCACCCACCCCTGTTGCCACAGCGTCACCTACCCCTGTTGCAACACTGGTTTCCAGTCCTATTGCAACCTTGTCACCCAGCCCTGTTGCAACTGTATCACCCAGTCCTGCTGCAACAATGACTCCTGCCCCTACAGCAACGGTTGCCTCCCCTCTGACTGCAGTTGCAAATGCAACACCCACACCCACACCCACACCCACACCTTCCCCAACAGCTGCTCCATCACCTTCTCCCACAGCTTCGCCTGCAGCTGCCACAAGTCCTGCTGTCACAGCTGCTGCTACTGTCACACCCACACCTGCTGTAACCCCAGGTCCATCCCCGACTCTCACTCCATCTCCAACCAGCAGCCCTGTGCAGCTGTTACTGTCGACAGCCAACCTCACAGCCACTGTTTCTCCTTCCCTGACAGCCAACACCACAGCCACTGTTTCTCCTTCCCCTACAACCAGCAACACGTCACAGAGTGTGTCTGTGCCAGCTACAGCCCCTGCAAGGTCGAGCAACATCAACGCTGCCTCCCCATCCAGTGTTGATGTTGCTCCTGTACCTGGTGAGCCTCCGGGCTGGCACCCTCTTGCTCGCTTTTTGCTTTCCCTCCTTCATGCAACCACCCCCACCTCCCTAAGCATGCCCACAACCTGACCTCATGCTCCCACGCAGTCTTTGCCTGGTCCCCTGTGCATGCTTATTCAAAGCCCATTTGCCAGCTTTTGGCATGCTGTGCATAAACTGTCCAGATTGCCTCCAAGCTTCAGCTTCAGAGCTTTTTGGATGTCTTGTATTCGTCTTCATGATGGCACCATTCATTGCCTCAGCTGCGTGTAGTTACCAAGAACTTCTGCATGACACAGTCCAGCTTCCTGCACTGATTGCCGTCATACATGCTGGCCATCATCCCTTTTTCTTTTCAATGGATTACAGTTTTGAGATTACCCTGCTAACTTGGCCTACCCCATCCAACCCCGCTCATTTTTGGCTGCACTTGTTCTACAGCTGGCCTGGCGATCACATGATGGTCTCATTGGCACAATAACGTATACACAGTTGCTATCAAGTAGGACAGCTCACCATCTCAGATGTAACCTTGCATGTTGCATAGGTGGTTTAGCATTGTGGTCAAGCAATGCTGGTCTTCTTGACCAGTTGGTCAACGGTCTGCATATCACATCATTCAGCACTACTTGATACGAAGCAGTATGCCATCTCTCTGTTCATCTGCAAGATTGTTCTGTCTTCACTGTGCAAGCTCCATTTGGAGCACTCTCTGTATGCAGGACTGTGAGGCTTACAGCATGTTGTGTGAATGCAGGAACACCAGCTCAAGCTCCAAGTTCCAATACAACAGCAATTGCCCCTGCACCATCAGCCAGTAACTATGGTAACTCCTCGACTATATCCACAAGTTCTGCCCCCAGATGCAGTGGTCTTACTTAGCATTCCCTTGCAGTCACCTGCCCAAGTCCTGCTGCAGCTTGTCTCGTCCCCAAATCTTGTTTCCCCGTCCCCAGCATGTGAATGCATGCCCGTTCTTGTTTGCAGCGCTCTCCAGTGAGCGCACCAGCAACCTCTGTTGTTGCTTCCCCATTCCAAGCTCTTACGGCTACCTCCCCTGCAGCGGCTCCTGCCTATGCTCCTACCAAACCCTCTGCTGCTGCCCCATGAAAATCACAGTTGTCTTCTGAGTCCAATTTAGGTACCAGCCTTGGCACCAGCTGGTGTGGCTGCAAATGCATGGAGGCCTTTAGTCATGCCCAATCCAATGATTTGAAATGCTTCTTCACCTGTTGATGCACCTGATGCACCTGTCCTCACCCTGTCTACAGGCTCAGACACCCCCACCCCCGCCCCCAGCTCCACAACCACCCTCAATTCTTCAGCCCCCACACCTGATGCAGGTTCACCAGCAACTGCCCCAGCAGCTGTTTCTCCAACTGCAGCAGTCACTGCTCCAGTGCCTGCACCAGCAAACTCGACTACTGCTAGCAACTCCACTGCCCCGGCCCCTGCCCCCGCCACAATTGTAACTGTGCCTGCACCTTCCCAAGGTACTGCAGTACCAGTGCCAGCCCCCGCTGTCTCTGTCAATGCCCCTGTGCCCGCCCCAGGTGCCAATGCACCCGCCCCAGCCCCTGGGGTGAACGCCCCTGTTCCAGCCCCTTCATCCGCCATCCCTGCCCCGGCTCCTGCACAAGGTACCTTGCTGCCCTGCTGCATGTAACAAAGTTGCAAGTTGGTTGCCTGCTGCAAAAGCATTTACAGAAACACTTGTCAGTGATAATCTTGCCCTAGTGTGATTGTGGAGACAGGCAATGGCTGTCCACCAATATTGAGGACACAACTGGGCCTTGCCGTAACTATGACCTTGCCAGGTGAACTTACGGTCAGTGCCAGCTGTGTCTTCAACATTGGTGGAAAATCAATTGCCTGTCCCCACAATTACAGCATAGCAGCAAAGGCCATGCGCTGATGTGCAAAGTGCATGCAGGAGTCCCAGCACCAGCACCATCTGAATCAGTAGCAGCACCTGCACCAGGCACCGTGATCGCAGCCAATGGCACAGTACTGGTGCCAGCGCCAGCAGAGGGGACCCCATCAGCAGGGGCACCAACCCCCAGCACTCTGCTCACAACCACAAATGCGTCAGCGCAGAGCCCTGATGCAGGAAGCATAGCCGGCATTGAAAGCTCCAACACCACATCAGGGGTTCCTGGCCTGGCACCCACCCCCTCCACAGCTGTGGCGTCAGCTGTGCCAACACCTGCTGAGGCTGCCCCAGCTGTGGCGCCTAGCACCACCACCACCAGCACTGGTGCAGTGGTGCCAGCATCGGCACCTGTGTCATCTACAGCCAGTCAGTACCAGAGTGTGGCAGATGCCCCAGCATCTTGGAACAGCAGCGCCTACTCTACAGCCACTGTGCAGATAACAGTGACCAACACCAGTGTGATTGGCTTTGACACTCCCACCCAGACAGCGCTGTTGAACGCCTTGAACAACTACCTGCAGGCAGGAGGCTACTCCGATTTCTACATGGGCCTCAATGGCATCTCGGTGAGCTACCGTACTGGATAAGTTCAACACTCCAACACACGCACATCATAACATGTATCCAGACGCACCTGTTGTATCTCTGCAGTTTTGTGCTGCACCATGCACAGCCAGGGTACAATGATCTGACGCGCATGGCATACTACCCTGCTTAGTGAGTCTTCCCTAACTGACATGCTCTTGAATAGCTTTGTTACCGCCCAGATGCAAAATCTCTTGTTTTGCACTGCAACAGACGATACTTGTCTCACCGCAGCCTGCTCAACATGCTACCTGATTGTCTGCAGGGTGCAGTGGCTGTGGTGCAAGCCTCACCAGGAGCAGCAGCAGCAGCACCCGCAGAGGGCTTACCCCCGGGTGTGTCTGTCAGTGTGGTCGTCACCTCAGTGGACAACAGCACAGCTGCTACTCCCCTGACTGCAGAAGCCTCTCCTACACCTTCCAGGCGGCTCCTGGCTGACACTGTCACCAGCTCTGGCACAGGAGTGAATGTCAACATCACCATCACAGCGCCGGCATCCGACCTGAACAACATCACCGCTCTCGTGTCAGAGGCTGTCTCGAGTGGTCAAGTGCAGCAGCAGCTTCAAGCAGCTGGTGAGCCCGGGCCTCATGATTTTGCTGTTCGCCATGTTCACTGCATGCTGCATCACCGGACGTCCAGCAATGTTATCATGACCAATGGGGCCCGTTGCCTGCTCAATCTTGTTGCTGCTGCTGCTGCTGCTGTTGTCTTTGCATGTAGTTTATACTGCTGCAGCTGCTGCTGTATCATCCACTGCAGATGTCAAACCTGTTTGCTGCTTCAAAGCATGTGTTCACGCAGTTAGAGCTGTGCCAAACTGCGTGAGACTTGTGGTGCAGGTGTGAACATCAGCCTGACGAGAGTGAATGTGGAAGTGGTCGTAGCTGGTTTGCCTGGTGTCATAACAGTCCCAGCAGTCAGCAGTCCCAGTCCTGTGGCAGTGCTACCCCCCTCACCCCCAACTGCTACCTCCAAGTCAGCTGGGGTGCCCATTGGGGCTGTTGCTGGTGGCATTGCTGGTGGCGCTGTTGTCATTGGTGAGCCAGGACCATGCTTGCCATATCTGCACATGCTTCTAGATGGCTTCTCAAGCTTCTTTGCTTGTGCCATAAGCATTTCTGTGTGTATTCAACATGACCGCAGTTGCTTCATTGTAGTATCAGCCAGCTGGATGACAAAGCACTGCTGTCTGTATGCATGGGAGCTGAGGGCACATGGCCGTTTTAAGAGTGAAGACTTTCACTCTTCATCCCTGCCTGCGTTGCTATGTTTAGTTGGCTAGTTTTGACTGAGCTCATGTCTGAGGGTGCTGCTATGATTGATGTGCTAGTCTGTGGCTTCATTCCTGTCTGGTGTGTGTGCAGTTGGAGGTGGCCTGTTGACGTGTCTAGTGTGCAAGCGCCGCAGACGACGCAGGCAGTGGACCAAGGACCTGGAGACTGCCAAGGCCGGGTACACCGAGGACCCCAGAGACTCCAGTGACAGTGGCTCCTCAGGCAACTCAGGCAGGCCTGGTGGGCTGGGCAGGAAGGTGGCTGCCTACATGCCTTTCGGAACAAACAGCAACGAGAGCGTGGACGCCACCCCCCATGCTAAGCATGCCACCATGGACGACAGCTTCGCTGGCATTTCCAGGTTCAAGCCTGACGGCACTCTCAAGGTGAATGCTCCCAGGCCGCAGCTGATCAGCAGCGCAGCACCTGGACATCAGATGGGAACCATCCCTGAGCGCAAGTCCTACTCGGCTGACGCGAGCGGCGTACATCTTCACGACACTGCCAACCTGCTGGACTCCCACACCAACAATGTTCAGACGGCGGCAGATCATGCTCTGCTGTCTCCAGTCTCGCTGTTCAGCTTTGGCACGCCTGTCTCACGCAATGGCCAGGCTTCCATTGTGGATCCATTCAGACCGGTTGGCATGGTCAGCAGGCCCAGCGAAGGCAAGCTATCGTCAGATGGCAGTGCAAATCTGATGCGTGGTGGTTCTGGGGACCAGCTGCTAGGGGCTCATGCCTCTGGGGACTACTCTGACAGGTTCCTAGAGCTGGCTGTTGAACCCATAGCATCCAGAAAGGGCTCAAATGCAAGTGGCCGTCAGTACTCTGGCAATGTTGATGCCAATCTGTGGTCTGTTGCGTGGAAGGACCTGGAGATACAGAAACAGATTGGCGAAGGGTCGTTTGGCAAGGTGTTCCTGGCCAAATGGCGAGAGACGACTGTTGCTGTGAAGCTGCTGACATACACTGGAGTGTCTGGCAGCCTGGAAGACAATGATGAGTTCTTCAATCAGGGCATGAATGTGCTTCTGAAGGGACTGGAACAGGTAAGGCATCATGTTTCAGCACTCTTGTCCCTGTTCCATGCTAATTCATATTCCCTGTGTGCTGCTGTCGCTCATCACTTATCTACTTTGGTCACAGGCAAGGCGATTGAATTTTGAAGAACAGCATTGATGTGTGTCAGTGCAATGGTGGTTGATTGGCTGCTGTGCTGCAACTTCAGCAGCATATTCTGCTTGGTAATGCCATGCATGCACATTGATGATGCGAGGCTGATCAGCAGTGTGACTTATGATCTGCAGGAAGCTGGCATGATGGCATCAATGCGGCATCCCAACGTGGTCATGTACCTGGGAGTGTGCCTGCAACCCCCTTGTGTGGTCACTGAGTACTGTGCCCGAGGCAGCTTAAACGATGTCTTCAAGCGAGCGCGAGCCACGCCTGCCTTGGCTGCTCAGCTTGACTGGGGCCGAAGGTATGCCTCTCATCACTCACAGACGTCTTGTTATCTTGTTGGGAATTGTGGCATTGAACAGCTGGTTCTCGCCCTTCAAAGTCTACCTTCACAGCACTTGCAAGCTCGCCGGCCCCATCCTTGCCACCAACCAACCTGCTCAGAGCAGCAGGTTGCGGTAGTGTTGCACAGCCTTGGCAGGACAGGGCTGTGCAGCATTACTGCAACCTGCTGCTCTGAGCAGGTCAATCACTGTGTACAGTCAGTGCAGAGTCTGTGCTTGCAAGAGAACATGGCAATGCTGGACTGGTTGTTCTGCACATGCAAGATGTATCAACACTGGCGAAAAAGCCAAAAGGATCATCAATTGGCTGTCAATTGTCTGTGTGCAGTCAGCTTACCTGTGACTGAGTGGTGAGTGGTGGTGGTGTGCAGGTTAAACATGGTGCTGGATGCTGCCAAGGGCATGATGTATCTGCACAGCAGTGAACCTCCTGTCATTCACAGAGACCTTAAGTCGCCTAATCTGCTTGTGGACAAGCACTGGAGGATCAAGGTAGCCCCTGCTTCCATCACACTGCCTCCTGCTGCTGTGTATGCTGCAATTGCAGCTTGACGACAGTGAGCTGTAAACGAAGCTTGACCAGATGATCTGTGTGTAATCCCTGTCTCACCCTGTTTGTGTTTCGAGTTTGCTGCAACCTTTGTGAGACGTGTGGGTTGGTGCGCTGCAGGTGTGTGACTTCAACCTGTCACGGGTGATGGAGGAGTCGGCTATTTTGAGCAGCATGGCAGCCAGCAACCCCCGCTGGCTGGCCCCTGAGATTTTGTCTGGCCGCGGCTACACCTTCAGCAGTGATGTGTACAGTTTTGGAGTGATCATGTGGGAGTTCCTGACATGGCAGATCCCTTGGCATGAGTGCGGCCCCTGGCAGGTGTGCACTCACACCATACTCCATGTCACCACTGCTACACAGCTGCATCTGCAAGTCTCGTCTCTTGCTGACTGGTTTCTGGGCAGACAACGTGTTATTTTGCCAGAGTGGACAGCATAGGGCATTGTGCTAGACTGCATTTTCAAGATACGGCACCTGCTTGTTACGCAGTCTGTAACCTTCATGTGTCTTCTGGAAAAGACATGCCACATAGAGTTTACAGACTGCACAACAAGCAGGTGCGCTATCTTGAAAGTGCAGTCTGACACAAGGCATTGTATGCATAAGACATGCCACATCACTGACCAAAGCGTTACATCTCACACACACACTCTCCTCAGAAGCGGGAAAAAAGGTGTATGCTATTGTTTCCTGTGTCAATGCATCGAGGGAAAGTACATACAATTCACTTTGTCTGTGTCATCACATGGTTGCTTTGGTGATGGCAGGTTGTGGCGCTGGTAACAGAGGGGGCGCAACGCCCTGAGCTGCCGGCACCAGAGGACTTGCCCGGCACTGGAACCTTTGCCGGCTACTCTGAGTACATCATGCTCATGGAGCAATGCTGGGACCAGGACCCTGCTGCACGCCCAACCTTTGCACAGGTGAAACCCTTCCTGCCCGATCTGCAGCCTCACTTTCTGTGGCCACTTTCACCCTGCTCCCATCAGTGCGTAAAGGAACAGTCTTGTATGCTGTGGTTCTTGTGTGTGTTCAACTTTCTTGTTGTTGTGTTCCAGCCCTTTTGTGGGCTCTAGTATGTGAGTCGCTGACCATGTGGTGCTGTATTGCCATCATGTGTGTCAGGCAGCATTGTGGGGCAGGTCTGGTAGGACAGGATATAGATTGGAGGGTTTGCCTGCAGCTCAGCCCCAAGGATGTTCAGGATATGTCCGCCTTGTCAGTATCAAATTGTGTTGGATGCTGTGTATGAGATCTGGTGGCATCTCTTTCCATGTGCTGCAGGTCATCACAGTGCTGAGGAAGATGCTGGCTGCTGAGATGAGAGCCAAGAGCAGCAACAATGCTGAGCTCAACCCTCAAAAGCCTGCGTTACCATCTGCCTGAGCTGAAGCAAGTATCTCTGCAGCAAGGCAGTCTTTCTCTCATCCAATCAGGCCACATTCGACCATGTGTGCTGAATCGTTATAGTTGCAACATGAGTATGGACTGATTTTGGGGGTTCTGTCATTTGACCATGACTGGCTGTGTCTTTGAGGGGAGCACAGCTGGTGAGGGGCATGGCAAATAGTACATCAGGTCGCAGAGGCTCTTACAAGCAGATTGCAGCGCAGGGTGAGACGCAGAATTGTGTGATCATGAGCAGCATGTGACATATTGAACATAGCAACTATCCTTCCTGACTTGCCAGAGCTTTTGTACAATTTTTCCCTACCTGTATATTGCATCAGCTAGCTCAATCAACCCTGGATAGCCAATGTAGCGATGTGATATGGATGACAAAGTTGAGTCTAGGTTGACACATAGGTGAGTAGTTGGATGTGATCAGAAACAACAATTTGAGAGGAAGCTGTGCATATGGCATTTTTTTTTTTAGCACGTTAGGCAGTGTGTGTGTTCACACAATCCTGATACTGTTTGCAGTGTCTGAACATGTCATTCAGCTGTTCTGCATGTCCAGAATAACTTTTGATAGCTTGTAAGCCTGCCATGATGCAAGACAGGTTGTTCAAGAGCTAACAAACGACGAAAAGCTTGTCATTCGCAACGACGCATGCATTGCCCCAGCACTGGCCACAGCTTGACTCGTGGCACTATCCCAGTCTTGCAGGCTGTTAACTTCGTTTGCTAGCAGAAGTGCTTTTGAGGCTGCGCGCCTTTGCTGGCAGCTTGAAACCTAATGCAAGCAACATACACATTACTCGCAAATGCGTCTATGGCACTCGCCCTGTCAGCGCACACCCCTTGGGTGCAACTAGTGTCTCATGCTAGTGCATGTTGGCTCACAGGACTAGGGTTTAGGCACACCTAGTAGGTACCTGGCAACAACGATTAGCTGGAACGCCTGTAAATTATTATTATTACTATACACATTACCTACAGATAGAGGAGGCTCCTTTGGACTGCGCTTGACACATATTCTGGTAGAGCACACAGGCAGGTTTCAAGGTAGATCTTTGAGGTGAGCACGAGGATGGCGACACAGAGGGCCTGGGTGTATACGTCTCTTGGGATATGGTATAGTGGTGTGTGATGCAGATGCTCACTGACAGTAACAGTTTGAGCACGGAGACTGGCTCTTAGCAACATTGCATTGATGCCACAGCTGATAGTTCAAATTGTCAGTGAAATCAGCAGTGGCGCTTGTGCAGGACAAGTGCTCCAACCAAAGGCCACCTTTATCTTGAGTTATATGCAGCCACCTGTCATGATGTGCTGCACCAAATTTGGTGTCTCCTAGAGCTGTGCATTGACAGCTCACAATTTGCCTGGGGCTCTCAGCAAGACTGCCGAAGAAATGAAGGTTCTCATTGGAAACTTCATTCTAATTATAGTCAAGATGCCAGAGCCCTTCACAGTCAACTGACACTCAAGCAGCACAAATGCACCAGGTATCCTGAAACTTGTTTTGGAACAGAATGGCACTTGTCAAGGCATAAGGTCAGGGGTAGTCAATAGCAGAAAGTACATCAAGGAAAGAGTCATAGCCATTCTTGGCTTCCAAGTGTACATAATAGCAGATACATTGCTGCAACCTACATCAAAGCAGTCTCAGCAGAATGACTGGTGTGATTGTCATGCCACTGCTTTCAATACTGGAAGGTGATACCCTGCAAAAACAGGGATGTAAAAGCTTACTAGACAATGTGAGGATGAAAATGCTTATCTGGCTTCCCTGCAAACATGCTGCTGCCACATCAGCAACATAGAGGAGCGCTTATGCACCCTTTTGACACCAAGCTACTGCTCCTACGATGATTGCACTGTTGCAGTGTAAGCTGTTCCAGCCTCAGTGCCTCAGCTTGACAATGATGGCTGTCATGTTGTCACATCCAACGCCCTGGGTCTCGCTAGGATTTGATGCTAGACACGCGTCCAACAGCTCACTGGAAATGGTTTTGAGGTCACGGTCCTGTTGCAGCCTCTGGGAAACAAAATCACAGGCCTGTTGATTGGTCATTACATCCCATACTCCGTCGCAGGCTAGCAGGAAAAAAGGGTCGTTGCTGGTGAGCACAACATGCTTTACGTCTGGCTCTGCTGTGATGATCTGCTCGTTGGCCGGCAATCCAGAGTTGGTTTTGTACTTCAAGTCTCCTATGGCTCTAGACAGGTTCAGATTGCCATTGACACGTGTGACGCCACCAATGTTACTGAGGAAACCGCCGGCTGCCATGATTCTGGATCTTTCACCCTCCTGACCAGGCTTGTGATCTTCTGAAAGTGCAAATGCTTGACCACCTTGGCACAGGACAGCTCTGGAGTCACCAGCGTTGGCAACATAAAGGTCATTACCATGCAGAACTGCCACAACAGCTGTGCAGCCAGCCTGCAGCTGAGCCACAGCTGGTGGGTTGGAACCGTCTGCTTCTGGGACTGTGCTCTCAACAGTGGCATCAGGTGCGGTTGCCTCTATGGCAGCTGAGGATGAACCGCCTGGTTTGCTGACTTTCCTTGCTCTGTGCAGCTCCAGAAGCTGTCGGACTTTATCAAGAGCTCCAGCATTGTTTGTGCCCCCTTCACCAGGCTGGTTGCCTGGAGCCTCTGACGCCGAGAGTGCAGCTTTTAAGTATCTGTCATCTTGCAACAGAAGATCCATCCGATGAAAGACGTCTACCAAAGATTCCTGCATCTTGCCCTCTGAGTAATTGCGGCTTTTAGTTAGCTCATCAGCCATGTACACTTGGCAAAACTTCGCCACCTCACTGCAGGCAGCATGAAGCAGGTCAGTCCACTTGCTGTGTTATAATGCTTGACTACCCAGCTTACTGTTCTGCTGCAATAGCACAATCAGAATATCTAAAAGCAAATGAATGTGAAGGCACCTGCCCCCGTGACCATCGAAGACACCAAACATGGCTGCGCCTGGTGCTCCCCCAAGTTCTATCGTAGCGATATGAGCGTCTTCCATAGTTCTTCGCCACCCCTACAGGATACACACGTAACTGCTGACGGTGACAAACACATGTGTCTCCAAGCGGACGTCTCGTGCAGCAATCCTGAGGCATCAGGTCGCCCAAACAGGCATACCTGCATAGAGGCTCCGCCGTAGATCACATCAGGAGAAGAACCCTCAAAGAACTCCTTATTCGTGACTGGCGCTGATAGATAGGCGCCCATGTAGATACGTGTCGAGAAATCACAAAGTTTGCAATGCCATCTGATGCACAGAAGCGATACCAAAGCTCAACCTGCTATTGCTCAGCAGATGCCGAAACATCCACCCTGCGGCAACTCTTGCTTCTAGCCTCAAGTGTCATGTCACAAGTTATTGGTAGCACAAGTAAAGCTAAGACGAGCTTATTTTCCGGTAATTGGCGCCGGCATGAAGGGTATCGTGAGTGCTGACTGGTTCTGTATGCTGTCTTAGAGCGCATACGGCCCTTTGCCAGCTGGCCGTGGTGAGGGGCCTTTCCGCCCATCGCAGCCCACTCAAACAAACCGCCCTGCCCTCCAGCAGCCCTATCTGGTTGCAGAGCAAAGCAAAGTCTGGCTCGATTTCATCAACGTGCGTCAGCGCTAGTTGCAGTCGTCACTGGCAGGATGTCCTGCTTTACAATGACTAGTCTTCAGAGCTCTCTTCCCACAATAAGACCCTTCAACAGCGTTGCTCAGCGACCGCATACTGTTCCTTGTTTCTCTGGTTTCAGCAGACCTGGTCGGCTTCCCCTCAGATCAGAGAGTAAGCTGTCGAGATTGGCCTCATGGTCACATGTATATGCTGTGTCTTAGTGCTTACCAACTCGGTGTCTTCAGGCTATGCACCCAGCCTGTTAAGCTTTGCACAGAATGGCTGCAAGTGGACTGCTATGCGACATGGCAACAAGAAAGCAAAGCTGGGACGACCTGCCGATCAACGGAAGGCGTTGCTGAGGGCTTTGACAACAGAGCTTTTGCGTCACGGCAAGATCAAAACAACCAAGGTATCCTTGTCAGGAAACCAGACAACAATTTACTGTGCATGAGCTCCTTTCTGACTGTTCTTTTGTGAGGCATTACAACGGCAGACTGTGCTTGCAATATGTTTTGCTTGTTGTCTGTGTAGGTCAAGGCTAAGGCAATGCGAAAACCTGTTGACAAAATGATCACACTGGCAAAGAATGGTACCTTGCATGCACGGCGGCAGGTAAGCATGTGATTGTGTGCTC
>JAABUK010010648.1_pt1 | contig 12210 bp, 11 predicted proteins | sample 5559141 | NCBI WGS metagenome assembly JAABUK01 (sample SAMN10711869, study PRJNA513367) | rock metagenome | isolation source: Antarctica rocks | place: Antarctica: Victoria Land, Pudding Butte nord | collected 2016-01-03 | reverse complement strand
TGCCAATCGCGGCCGATACGTCGTCTCCGGAGCCTGTGTCATCGGGCGGTGCCATTGACACGTTGACTCGTACTCAGCCGTGACCTGTCAATGCCCCCCTCCAACGAGAGGACCTGGGCTGTTACAATAAATTTATAATTAATAGACAGACTGATACGGAGTGCGATATATTTTGTAATAGTAATATTAATTAATGCACAAAGGCAAGCGCGTGCTATGGTCTCCCTACCGGTTCCACAAGAGATCCTCGGACAGTTCCGTGTTTTCCGGAGCGCGCTCAACGCTGAAATCTTCACCGTCCTCGCTGCGCAACGCGTCGCTCAGCAACAACTGCGATACCTCGCCAGCCGCAGGCGCCTGACGGCGTGGGCACAGCTGGATATCGTGAGGCGTTGGCAGGCCACGGGCGAGGCGAACCGCATAAGGTTTGTGGGTCCAGTCGAGGGGCGGCACGGCGAAATCATCATTGCGGACGTGCGGCCGTCGCCGTCCATGGTCCAGTTTGATAGATGGAGTGACGACGCCGATGCCCGCTGGGAGGCTAATGTCAGCCTTTCAGTGTTCGGGGCGGCGGTGGCGCGTGGCAATGTGCCCCCGGCCAATAAGGTGCGGCTAACCCAATGCAGCCTGGGAACAGCATCGGCGCACGCTCTCTGCCGGCGCGTCCAGCGCGGCGGCGGCACGATGATGCAGGCCGCACGCGACATGCAGGAAATCCTGCAATGGGGGCGTCTCGCGGTCGAGACGGGCCCCGCACCATTCATCGCGCCCACGCGCTACGGCTACTGGGCTGGGCGCATGCTCTCGATCACGGAGGACGGGCCGGACACGATCACGCGGGATAGCTACGCGCGCACGTGCATTTCGACCGACGACACGCTCAGCCCGGCGCTCGACGAGGGTGTGGCCCGCCTCCGTAGGATAGGATCGGCAGCACCCGAAGCCCGCGAGTTGATGCGCGATCTGGCCGCTCGGCGGAGGTCAGAATGGCGATGATTGCCGCGGCCGCAAACACCATACACGAACAAGGGGCGGCCACGGCAGTTCAGGCGAGCTCCCGGATTTGGCCGCGGTCCAAATGCAGCCATACCTGTTCACCGCGTCCCTGGGCCTGAACGCTGGAGCGATTCAGCGCGTCCACCTTCAGCTCCGTCCCGTTCGCCGACACCAAGTAGCGCAGCACCGGCCCGTGGATGCGGATGTCGGTTACCGTCGCCCTGGCCATCAACCCGCCTTGGCCGGCTGCCGCTGGCAGAAAATCAATCGCCTCCGGATGGATCGCCCATGCGCGGTCCGTGCGCTCGCCGAACACGCGCAGCACCGCATCGGGCTCCAGCACGTTGAAGTCGCCGATGAAGCCGGCGATAAAACGGGTGGCGGGACGGTCGTACACCTCACGCGCCGAGGCGGCCTGTACGATGCGGCCGGCGTTCATCACCGCGACCTGGTCGCCCAGTACCAGCGCCTCCTCCTGGTCGTGGGTCACCAGGATGGCGGTAAACCCGGTTTCCCGCTGCAGCCGCTTCAGCTCGTCGCGCAGGCGCTTGCGGATCTGCGCGTCCAGCGCCGAGAGCGGCTCGTCCAGCAGCAGCAGTCGAGGCTCCAGCACCAAAGCCCGGGCCAGGGCGACCCGCTGCTTCTGCCCGCCCGAAAGCTGGGCCGGCCGGGCGTCGGCGCGCGGCACCAGTTCCATCAGCGCCAAGGCCGCGTCCACCTTCGCCGTCACCTGGGCGCGGGGCAGGCGCTTTTGCTGCAAGCCGAAGGCAAGGTTCTGCCGCACCGTCATGTTGGGGAACAGTGCATAGTGCTGGAATGTCATGGCGATGCCGCGCGCCTCGGGTGGCAAGTTGGTCACGTCCTGGCCCGCGATGACCAGGCGGCCCTGGTCCGGCTGCACCAAGCCAGCGACCGCACGCAGGAGCGTGGTCTTACCGCATCCCGAGGGCCCCAGCAGGATGCACATCTCGCCCTGCGCCACATCCAGCTCGACCCCGGTGAAAACCTGGGTTGGTCCGAACGCCTTGGCGAAGCCGCGCAGCTGGACGAAGCTCATACCGGCCTCCGTCGCAGCATGGAAAGGGCCACCACGGTTGAAAGCCACATCGCGGCGAAGTAGATCACCACGATGACCGCCGTCACCTGGCCGATCTTCTGGCGTTGGCCGAACAGGTAGATCGCCAGCGTCTGGAAATTGCCGCCGACCAGCATGTTGGCGAAGACGAACTCGGCGAAGCTGAGTGCGAACACCATGGACAGGCCGACCGCCAGGCCGGGCGCCACGCAGGGCAGGATGACCCGGCGCGCGATGACCAGGTCGCCCGCGCCTACCAGATGCCCAGCGTCCAGCAGCTCGTGCACCTGCAACGCGCGCAGGTTGTTCTTCAGCGGCAGGTATAGCAACGGAAACGCCAGCGGCAGGTAGCCCAGCAGCAGGATCCAGGGCGTGCCGATCAGCACGAGCGGGTCGTTGGCATAGATGCCCAGCAAACCCACCACCAGCACCACCTGCGGCAGGGCGTAGGGCAGCACCATCAGGCGCTCTATCCAGCGGTCCAGCCACGGCAGGTAGCAATGCGCGGCCAGGATCGCGGGCACGGTCACCAGCACCTGCAGCACGACCGAGCCCGCGGCGATGAACAGCGAGCGGCCCAGCGCCGACTGGAATGCCGGCTCGCTCAGCACGGCGGCGAACCACTTGAGCGTCAGGCCGCTGGGCACCAGGCCGGAATACCAGTCGGTCGCCAGCGCGCTGACCGCCACCGCCAGCACCGGCAGCAGCAATAGCAGCGAGACCACGCCGATCAGCAAGCGGTCGGTGAGATCGCGGCGCCACTCAGGCACGGTTGCGCCGCAGCAGAAGCTGGTCCACCAGGATCGGCACCAGCAGCACCAGCACCAGCAGCACGGCCAGCGCGTTCGCCAGGTTGGGATCGGTGAACACGTCGCCGGCCACCAGCTCGCCGATGCGGATGGTGACCAGGTTGGCGCCGCCGCCGATCAGCGCATAGGCGGTGGCGTAGGTGCCCATGGCGTTGGCGAACAGGAGGATGAAACTGCCGATCAGGCTGGGCGCCAGCACCGGCAGGCCGATGCGCCACCAGAACACCAGGCGGGAGGCGCCCATCAGCCGGGCCTGCTCGGCGAGGTCCGGGGTCAGCGCGCCCAGGCTGGGGAACAGCACCAGCACAGTGAAGGGCACCTGGAAATAGGCATAAACCAGCATTAGGCCCTGCAGCGAGTAGATGTTGAAGTCCTGCACCAGGCCGGAGCGCACCAGCAGCAGGGTCACCACGCCGTTCACCCCGGCAAGGATGGTGAAGGCCAGCGCCAGCGGCACGCCGACGAAGTTGCTGGCCACGTTGAACAGCGTCAGGAAGCGGCGCTGCACCGGGGCGGACCTTCGGTGCAGCGCCAGGCTGAGCGGCAGGCCGATGCCCAGGCCGACCGCGCTGGTGATCAGCGAGACGTTGACGCTGGTGACGAAGGCGCCGCGATAGAAGCGGCTGCTCAGCAGGGTGGCGTAGTTGGCCAGGGACCACTCGCCGCCACGCACGAAGCTGCCTGCCAGCACGGACAGCACCGGCAAGACCTCGAACCCCAGCACGACCAGGAGAAAGGGCGCCGCCCAGAGCGCCATGAAACGACGGCTCAAGGTTGGGCTTCGTCCACGCCCTACATCTCGGTCAGCACCTTCTCCTGCCACAGGGCCGGGACACGGCGCGCGCCCTCGTTCCATAGTTGCGGGTCGATGGGGCGGGTCTTGGCATACTGCGCGGCAGGCAGCAACTTTGCCTTCGCGCCGTCGGACAGGGTCAGGTGGTCGACCCGGATCGGCCGGGCATAGCCGTCCGCCAGGTTCGACTGGCCCTCGTCGCTGAGGATGTATTCCCGCACCAGCATCGCCGCGTTTGGGTTCTTGGCATACTTGTTGATGATCGTGGAGTAGCCGCTGGTGACGGAGCCATCAGCCGGGATGACCACGCTGAACCGGTCGCCCCCCACCTTGTCGCGGTAGCTCAGCGCGTTGAAATCCCATAGCAGGCCCACCTGGATCTCGCCGCGTCCCATGTTGGCGGGGAGCGCCCCGATGGTTAGCAGGCGCTTCTGCTTGGCGAGCTTCGCGAACAGGTCCATGGCCGGATCGACCCGGCGCTCGTCCCCACCCATGGCGATCGCGCAGGCCAGCACGGCGGCATTGGATTGGGACGCCTTGCCCACGTCCCCGGCGGCAACCTTGTAGGTGCCGGTCAGCAAGTCCGCCCAGGACTTCGGCGGGTTCGGCAGGTCCTTCGCCACAACGAAGGCGATCGTCCCGGTATAGGCCAGCATCCAACGGCCCTCCGCGTCCCGCGCCCACTCGGGAATCTGGCCGAAGGTGGTGGGCTTGTAGGGTGCGGCCAGGCCGCGCTCCACCGCCACGCTGCAGAAATCGAAGCCCACGTCGCCAATGTCGCCCGAGGCGTTAGAGCGCTCGGCCGCAAACTTCGCCAGCTCCTCGGCGCTGCTCATGTCCGTGTCGGTGTGCTTGAGGCCGTACTTTGCGGTGATCGCCTTCCAGGTCGCCTCCCAGTTGGCCCAGTCGTCCGGCATGCCCACGCTGTTGACGACGCCCTCCTTGCGCGCCTTCTCGATCAGGTCGTCCAGCGGGGCCGCCCGGGCACGGCCGGCGAGCAGGGCGGCCGCACCACCCAGCGACAGGGTGAGGCCGGCGCGGCGGGTGATGTCGGTCATGGGAATGCCTGCTTGTTGCGGTGCGGAGACGCTGCCGGACCGCCGGGCAGTACGTCAACCGTTCCGTGATGACATTGCCACCCGGACGGCCTGGGCCTATGGCGCAGCACCTTCGCGGCCGAACACGCTTTCCATTTCGCGGCGGAACCGGACCGTGGGGTTCGCGTCGTCGAAGGCCACGTCCTGCCAGCGCACCGGCTGACCCGCGGCGATGGGCTGCTTCAAGACGACATCGTGGGCCAGCCCGATCGGCAGGCACCCTGCCGCGAGCGACGCCTGCGCCGGCATGAGTTTGCCGAACACCGTCGCGCCGCCCTCGCCATCAAGGCGCTCGCCGGGCGCCAGGTCGCGCTTGGCCGTCGCGACCACGTCACCCTGGAACCCGCGCGTTGTCCCCGTGGGTTCGCCGCGCACCATGATGCTGGCGACCGAGAGGCCGAGCTCAAGCCCGATCAGGTGGTAGGGCTTGTACATCGCGCTGTAGCGGCCCGTCGTGTCGGTCTTCAGCCCATACTCGGCGAAGCATTTGCGCACGTAGTCGGACGGCGCTGCGAACGTCACGTAGACGCCCCAGCGCAGGTCGCGGAACACCGGGCGTCCGTCGCGCTCCAGCGATGATACGACCTCGACGGTGCCCGTGTGCGACAGGATGCCCCCGTCCTGGCGCAGGCGCAGGATGTTCGGCAGGTCATCGACGCCGCAGGCCGGGAAGGCGAGGCCGTCCGCCGCGGGCTCCAGGCCGGCCGCGTTCGCCACCACGGCCATCTCGAGCGCCGACTTGGTGCCGTCGAGGAAGGAGTTGAACATCTGCGCGTTGAAATCGCCGCCCGCAACCTGCTCCTCGCTGAAGCCGTAATGACTCCAGACCGTCTTGGGCGTCGAGGCGTGATAGATGGGCAGGTACTTGGTGCCCTTGCCGGCGCAGACCATCTCGAACCCGGCGGTGCGGGCCCAATCCACCAATTCGGCAATCAGGGCGGGCTGGTCGCCATAGGCGAACGAATACAGGATGCCAGCCTCCGTCGCACGCCGGGCCAGCAGCGGGCCTGCCAGCGCGTCGGCCTCGACGTTGACCATGACGACGTGGCGCCGGTGCTTGCAGCACAGCAGCGCGTGCCGGATGCCCGCGGCGGGGCTGCCGGTGGCCTCGACGATCACGTCGATGCCGTCGGCCGCGATGAGGGCCTCGGCGTCGTCGACGATGTAGGTCGTGCCGTCGCGCCGCGCCTGGGCGAACGAGGCCGCGCCGGCGCGCTCGGCCGGCCAGCCGACGCGCTCCATGGCCTTGCGGGCGCGGGACACGTCGAGGTCCGCGATCCCCATCACGTGCAGGCCGGGCGTGCGCGGCGCTTGCGAGAGGAACATCGAGCCGAACTTGCCGGCGCCGATCACTCCGACCCGCACCGGTGTGCCGGCTTCTGCCAAGGTCGCGAGTTTTAGGGACAGGCTCATGGAAAGTGCCCTCTATGCTGCCGTGCCATTTGCCAGGAAGCCGCCCAGCGCCGCCACGAACGCCGCGGTGTCCTGCAACTGCGGGACATGCGCGAGGCCCGGCAGCTCGGTCAGCCGCGCGTCTGGCATCAGCATCGCCAGCTCCCGCGCCATGGGCGGCGGCGTCGCCTCGTCGCCCTCGCCGACCAGGATGAGGGTGGGCATGCGGAGGCCAAGCACCGCCTCCCGCAGGTCCAGGTCGGCCAGGGTCGTGCAAGCGCCGGTGAAAACGACGGGATCGGTGGCCAGGAAGCGTTCGCGCCGCTCCGCCATCAGGGCCGGGTTGGCCGTCTGGAAAGCGGGGGCGAACAGGCGGCGCATGGCGGTATCGGCGATCGCGGCCAGGCCCTTTGCCGACGCAGCGGCCGCCATGCCGCGGAACGCGGCCCGGCCCGGCTCATTGAACGTGGCACCGGTCCCGGCCAGGACGAGCCGGCTGACCAGCCCCGGGTGGCGCAGCGCCAGCACCAACGCGACGAAGCTGCCATAGCCGTTGCCGATGATCGCGGCCGGGGCACCCGCCTCCCGCATCGCCTCAGCCAGCCGGTCCGCGACGGGCTCCAGGCCGGGCGCCACGGAGGCGGAGCCCCCGAAGCCCGGCAGGTCCGGCACGATTACGCGGTGGAAACCCGACAGCGCGGCGGCGAGCGGGGCGCAGCTGCCGGCGTCGGCGAGCAAAGAGTGGAACAGCCACACCGTCGGCCCCGTGCCCGTGACGGAGGCCTGGATGGCGCCGTTGGCAAACTGCTGGATCATGTGCCTGAGCCCTCCTGGATTGAGGTGCTTGACCTATCACGCTATGCCGGACCGGGCCAAAACCAGGGCCGCCGCAAATACGGTTCATCGGAGGAGAATACCAAGCATGAGCGTGATCGCGAGCGTGAACGCCGGGGCCCGGCTGGACCGGCTGCCGCTCTCCGCCTTCCACCGCCGGATCATGCGCCTGATTGGCCTTGGCATGTTCTTCGACGGCTTCGACATCTATCTCGGCGCCGCGGTGCTGGGGGCCACTTTGCGCTCTGGCTTCTCGACGTTGGGGGAGAACGCCGCCTTCGTGTCCAGCACCTTCCTGGGCATGATGCTCGGCTCGGCGCTCACCGGCTTCCTCGGCGACCGCTACGGCCGGCGGTTCACCTATCAGGCCAACCTGGCGGTGTTCGGCATCGCCTCGCTCGCCGCCGCCTTCGCGCCGAACATGGCGGTGCTGATCGCGCTTCGCTTCGTCATGGGCCTGGGCCTCGGGGCCGAGAACGTCGTGGGTTACTCCACCATGACCGAGTTCGTGCCGCCGGCGCGGCGTGGCCGCTGGCTGGGCCTCATCGCCGTGTTCGTGGTCACGGGCCTGCCGATCTCGGCGCTTGCAGCATGGCTGCTGGTGCCCGCCTTCGGCTGGCGCTGCATGTTCATCCTGGGCGGAGTGGGCGCGCTGCTGGTCTGGCAGGCGCGCAAGAGCCTGCCGGAGAGCCCGCGCTGGCTAGAAAGCGTCGGTCGGCAGCAGGAGGCAGAGGCGCTGATGCTCACCATCGAGGCGGAGGCGTCCGGCGGCGCCCCGCTCCCGCCGCCGGCGCCGCCACCCGGCCCGGCCCCGTCCCGCGAGCTGTCGACCCTGTTCGCCCCGCCGTTGCTGAGCCGCATGGTGCTGGGCTGCATCTGCCTGATCGTGGTGAACACGCTGATCTACGGCTTCATCACCTGGCTGCCGACGTTCTTTGCCCGGCAGGGCCTGTCGATCGCGACCTCGTTCGGCTACTCGCTCGTGATGGCGCTCGGCGCTCCGGTCGGCGCGCTGATTGGGGCGCTGCTGGTGGACCGGGTGGGACGGCGCCGGATCATCGTGGCGGCGTCGGCGTTCTCCATCCTGTTTGGCTGCATCTACCCCTTCGTGCACGACCCGGTGTGGCTGCCCATCGCCGGCCTCGCGCTCACGGTGCCGATCTACGTGCTCGTGGCAGTGCTGTTCGGGGTCTACATCCCGGAGCTTTTTCCCACCGAGGTCCGGCTGCGCGCCTCCGGCATCTGCAACACCTTCGGTCGGGGCGCCACAGTGCTGACGTCGTTCCTGGTCGTGCCGCTGTTCACCACCTACGGCGTCGGCGGCGTGCTCGCGCTCGTGGTGGGTTTGCTGGCGGTGCTGATCGTGACCGTGCTGGCGCTGGGCGTCGAGCCGAGCGGCCGGCGGCTGGAGGAGGTCGCGGCGGATACGGGGCACCACGCGGCGGTGCAGCCTGCCGCCAACTGGACGGGGGTGTAGGACCGCCTATCTAAGCCTGCACCATCCCTGGAGGCGAACGTTGAGCTACCCCTATTTTGGACGGCGCGAGGACGCGCGGCTGCTGACCGGCGCCGGACGCTACACGGCGGATTGGAACCTGCCGGGCCAGCTGCACGCCGCGTTCCTGCGCGCCGACCACGCCCACGCGCGCATCCTTTCGATCGACGCTGGGGCGGCCCGGTCGGCGCCGGGTGTGGTTGCGGTGCTGACGGGCGCCGATATGCAGGCGGCGGGCTATGGCCGCGGCAAGGCGGCGCTGCCCTATAAAGGGGTGGGCGGCATGACCTTGCTGACCCCGCACGGCGCGGCGCTCGCGCATGAGCGCGTCCTGTATGTGGGCGATCCCGTGGCGCTGGTCGTCGCCGAAACCCAGTCCCAGGCGCAGGACGCCGCCGAGCTGGTCGTGGTGGATTATGATGGCCTCCCCGCCGTTTCCGACATGCAGGCGGCGCTGGCCGAGGGCGCGCCACAGCTGCACGCCGACGTGCCGGGCAATCTGTGCTTCGACTACGAGTATGGCGATCCCCACGCGACCGACGCAGCCTTCGCTGCAGCTTCCCACGTGGTCCGCCTGGACCTCACCAGCGACCGCGTTGTTGGCAATCCCATGGAGCCCAAGGCGGCGCTGGCCCGGTGGGACGGCAACGTGCTGGACCTCTGGACCGCGACCCAGGGCATGGTGGCGCTGCGCGACTCCCTTTGCAGCCTCACCGGCCTGCCGCCCGGCAAGGTGCGGGTGCGCGCCGAGGATGTGGGCGGCGGCTTCGGCATCCGTGGCGCAGCCTATCCGGAGTACGCCGCCCTGGCGCTTGCCGCCAAGGCGACGGGCCGCCCGGTCAAGTGGGTCGCTACCCGGTCCGAGACCTTCCTCAGCGATTACCATGGCCGCGGCCTTCGCATGCATGGCGAGCTGGCGCTGGACGCCGACGGCCGGTTCCTTGCCATCCGCCACGCCTGGGTGTGCGACCAGGGCGCCTATCCCGTCGCCACCGGGCCGCTGATCGACACGCTCAACCCGGCCATGATGTGCACCGGCCCCTATCGCATTCCCGCGGTGTACGGCCGTCACCGCCTGGCGCTGACCAACACCGTGCCGATCACCGCCTATCGCGGCGCCGGACGGCCCGACATGGCCTATGCCGTCGAACGCCTGATGGACGAAGCCGCCCATCAGCTTGGGCTGGATCGCCTGGAGATTCGCCGTCGCAACCTGGTGCCGACGGAGGCCTTTCCCTACCGCTTGCCCACCGGCGGTCCCATGGCGGCGGTCTACGACAGCGGCGACTACGCCGGATTGCTGGATGCGGCGACGGAGGCGGCGGACTGGGCCGGCTTCGAGGCCCGCCGCGCCGAGGCGGCCAGCCGCGGCAGGCTGCGCGGCATCGGCATTGGCGTCTTCGTGGAGCCGTCCGGCGGCGTGGTCCCGCGCGACGAGGTGGCGATCACCTTCGGCCAGGACGGCGGCGTGCGCGTCCACAACGTCACCCACTCCTCCGGCCAGGGGCACGAGACGGTGTTTCCCGAGATCGTCGCCACCGTGTTCGGGCTCGACCCGGCCGCCATCACGCTGCACCAGGGCGATCCGGATGGGCCTGCCTTGTTCGGCGGCGGCGCCTTTGCCTCCCGCTCCATGCTCTCGCACGGGGCCGCTACGGCCGTCGCGGCGCGCGAGGTGGTCCGCAAGGGTATGGCGCTGGCCTCCGATGCGCTGGAGGCTGCCGAGGCCGACATCGAGTATGCCGCCGGCGCCTACCGCATCGTCGGCACCGACCGCCGGGTGACGCTGCTGGAGCTGGCCTGCCCGGCCGAGGGTCAGGAGAGCGGCCCGCTGGACACCACGACGGAGCTGCCGGCCGCCCGGGCCTTCCCCTCGGGCGCGCATGTGGCGGAGGTGGAGATCGATCCGGAGACTGGCGTGGTGTCGCTGGAGCGCTACGTCGCCGTGGACGACTGCGGCGTGGTGCTGAACCACACGTTGCTGGACGGGCAGATCATGGGCGGCATCGCGCAGGGCCTCGGCCAGGTGCTGGGCGAGCAATGCGTATACGACGAGGGCGGCCAGCTATTGTCGGGCAGCTTTATGGACTATGCCATGCCGCACGCCGAGATGCTGCGCGACATCACGTTGCTGGAGCGTCCGGTGCCGTCGCCCAACAATCCATTGGGCGTGAAGGGTGCGGGCGAGGCGGGCACTACCGGCTCGCTGCCGGCGGCGATGAACGCGGTTCTGGACGCTCTGCGTTCGGCGGGGGTGCGGCATTTGGACATGCCGGCATCGGCGCAGCGGGTGTGGCAGGCGCTGCGAGCCAGCGCCTGCCCTTAGGTAAAATAGAACGTGAGTCGATTATCTGGTGGAGATATCAGGCATCGACCGCCTGATCGGAGGTCGCGGGACGGCGACGGCGTTCGGCCATGAACTGGTCGAACTCCGCCTTGTCGCGGGCCTGGCGCAGACGATCCAAGAAGGCCTGGAACTCCTGCTGCTCTTCTTCGAGGCGACTCAGGGTATCATTCCGGTAGTCGTCGAAGGCGCGGTTGCCGCTCGACCTGCTCCGCTGCCACGCCCGGCCGGGCTGGGTGCTGCGAAGATTGAACCAGGTGCCGGGCATCTCGGACCGCCAGGCGCGCAGCCGGCCGCTGCCGGCCAGGTAGGCCAGAACGGCAAGACCGAGCGGCCATCCCGTGATGAAGGCGATTACCAGGAGCGACAGCCAGGCCGGCTTGCCCCACTCGTCGAGCTTGCTTTGCAACACAATGCGCCTCCTTTTCTATGTGAGAGGCATTTACTCCCTATCGGTCCGATCGTACCCAAACATGCTGAACACGTTTTCGTGTACTCAGCCCGCCTGTCCCGCAGGCAGGCCGAGCGATTGCAGGTAGACCAGCAGCCCTGCCTCAAGCAGCGCCTCGGGCGACATGGGAATCAGCAACCGGTTGCTACTGTCGTGGCTGACGAACAGGGTCGCGATGCCGTGGGTCAGCGACCAGACATGGAGGGCAACCATCAGCGGGGGCGGGCGGCCTGGCGCCCGGCTCATTCCGCAGGCCGCTTCCGCCAGGCGGCGCAATATGGCGAAGGCGCTGTCTCGCGCATGCACCAGTTCCGGATGCTCGCCGGACGGGAATCCGGTATCGAACATGGCGGCGTATACGGCCGCTTCCCGCCGGGCGAAAGCGATATGGGCCTGGGCCGCGCGTTCCAGGGCACCGAGCGGGTCGACCGGCCATCCAGCCGTAGCCGCGGTCAAATCCGTCGCGAGCGACTCAAAGCCGCGGCGCGCGACCTCGGCGATGACCGCATTGCGATCGCGGAAATGCCGGTATGGCGCGGCTGGGCTGACGCCGACGACCCGGGCCAACTCGGCAATTGCGAAGCCGGCCAGGCCGCGCTCGGCGATCATGGCCAGCGCTGCCTGGATCAACGCTTCGCGGAGATTGCCGTGATGATACCGCTCTCGGCTGCTGCCCTGATCGCCTAATGCCATGCATCAGTGACTTACATCAGACACGGACGGGATGCACTGATTCCGCCGGCCTATCTGCCGGCGAGGCATGATTGTTTTGCCCTCTTTGTGCAACCCTTGGCTTGTTTGGCGTTAGCTGCTCTTACATGCGGGCTGGCCAGTGGGGTTGGGCCCGGAGCAGCGAGGGTGCAGGGACATGGACGAGGACCGGATCAAGGGGGCGGCGGGCAACATCGGCGGCAAGGTCAAGGA
>JAABUK010010646.1_pt1 | contig 12211 bp, 1 predicted proteins | sample 5559141 | NCBI WGS metagenome assembly JAABUK01 (sample SAMN10711869, study PRJNA513367) | rock metagenome | isolation source: Antarctica rocks | place: Antarctica: Victoria Land, Pudding Butte nord | collected 2016-01-03 | reverse complement strand
AGTACCGCCCTTAAACTCTTATATAAATAAATTAAAAATATTAAATACTTTATATACCTCTTAGACGTTTATTTTTATTAAAGTATATTAATAAATAACTAGCTTTACTATATAATTAATGACTTATACTATTTAAATATTAATTAACTTTTGAATCGAGACTTACTAGGTAACTCGTTATAAACGAGATCGAAAATTCTATTTTATATTATATAATAAATATGAACTTTCCGTAGTTTATATAGTACTTTTAAAAAAAAATTATATCTTAGTATATATTGATTAATATTATTGATTTACTAGTAATTTCTTTATTCTTTATTTATCGTCGACGACGTTTTTTATTACCCGCTTTTATCTTTTCCGATAAATTATTACTATTAACGAGAGTAGGAGTAGAGGCGGAAAAAGGATCTATAAAAAAATAAGAATAAAAATAATTTATTTAAAGTTATATAAAAGCGTAGGTTTAGAGTAAAAGTACGATATACTCGTTTAAACGAGTAGTTTCTTCTCTTTATATCTAATAATAATAAATAAAGAGACGATATTAAATATCTAGATAATAAATTAATATATAATAATATAATTTTTAAAATAATATAAATTATAACACGAAATATTAATATTAAGGATTAATATTAAGGATTAATATTAATAATTAATATAGAATTATTATAGTTAAAATCAAATTAATAAGGTTAAGCGAATCGCGTTATATAGTTTTACTATCTAATTAATAATATACTATATTAATTATGTAATTAATATTAGCGGTCTTTAATCTAGATATTTATTTATCGAGGAAAATTACTTTCGTTATAAAAACTCTTCTCTACTTATTTTATTCTTATTTAAATTATTTTCAATAATCTTAATATCTTTAAATAATATCTTTAGATAAATATTTATATACACGGTTAATTAACTTTAATAATAAGTTAATATAACTCTAGATAATTAAATTCTATTAAATTACTCTATACATTAATATATAATTAATAAATAAAATTAGAACGAGTTAAATACTATTTAGAAATAATAAGAAATCAAATCAATTTTTTTTCAATAATCTAATAACGTAAATCTTACCGCTATCTAATTTAAATAAATAAAGACGAGGTCTAGTTATTATCGAACTCTTTATTATATAAAGTTTTACTATTTATCTTTACTTTTACGAATTATAAAAGGATAATCTTTTAAAAAATAATATCTAAGCGGTCTAAAATTAAATTATATAATATTTTAAACCGAGTAAATCTTTAGATCTCTATGTATATATAATACCGGAATCGATTAATTATAATTAATCGTATCTACTAGCTCCTAGATCTTATTTATCTTTTATATATAATTATTTATTATTTTTCTCCGCTTCTTTACCCTCTTTTATATTATTTAACTATATTTTTATAAGAATCTAGAATAATCTTTATATAATTATTAATAATGTCGTCTTTAAAAGATATTTAGTTTTATATTTTCTTAATTTTATATTTATAAGCGAGATATTTAGTTACGTTTATATTAATATATTAAAAAAGAAGCGAGTCTATAAATCGAGTATATTTAAAATAATAATGATATAAAACTAATCGATAACTACGATTAGGTCGTAGATATATATATAAAATATAATATATTAGTTTCTACCGAGTAGTTTATTATATTAATAAATAAAATAATATCTTGAATTACTCTTTATTAGATTATTCGTTCCACTTTATTTAATAAGAAAAATTATTATTAACTCTTTTATTATAATATCTTTGAATTTGATTCTAGTTTTATTATCTAAACTTAACCCTTTTTATAATTAAATAAATATATTTTTAATAATAGTATTACTAGTTTTTTTCTAAATAATCTATATTTCTAGTCTTTCTATTTTACGAAGGATAAACCGCGATCTTTAATTAAACTAAAAATACTAGAATACTCGCTCTAATTACTCTATATTTATAAACTCTATATTTATAAACTCTATATTTATAAGGTCTGTATTTATAAACTCTATATTTATAAACTCTATATTTACAAACTCTATATCTATAAACTCTATATCTATATTATTTATCTATAGTCGAGTTATTATTCTCTATCAATCTTTAATAATTATATTAATCTTTAGAAATATTTATATTACTTCGATAATACTAGTATTTAATTTATTATAAAAGAATACTTTCTTTATTTAATAGTTGGATTTATAGGCCGAAATATCTAGTTATAATATACAAATATTTATAATAAATATATCGTAAATCGAACCTAGTTTTTATAAATATTTAAAGGGTATTAATTAAACTAGCCTCGTTATATATATTAATAACTTTTAAAGTTTTCTTTATTACTCGTCTAAGAGAAGTAATAAATAAACCCGTATAATTATAATCGAAATATTTGAGCCGATTATTTATTCTTCAATATTTATTATTATTATTATTATTAGTATTATCGTCTTTATCTAAATTACTACTTGAAGGTATTATATTTTTATTCTTCAAAATATTATTTAAATTATTATTACTAACTATATAATCTACTAACTCAAGTTTAATTTCTTTATTATTTTTAATTTAATAATTATATTTTTTATAATTTCCTTATAGTATAGATTTATTATTATTTTTTATCTTTAAATTTATTATATACTTTCGATAAATATTTAGTTTAATTAGTTTTTATCCGTCTAGCTCGTTTAATTAATATATTATAAATATTAATTTAGTTAAATCATTTAATATTTAATATTTTTTCAAAATATTTTACGCGTAGATTCTCGTTTATAATTATTCCGCTTTAAATAATTAATTATTAACTAAATAATAAAAAAATAAATAATATTATAACCGAATTTCTTAATAATTTAATTTATAAATATCGGTAAAGCGAGAGTCTATAAAAGAAGATTCAAGATATTAAATATATATTATATTAATTTAAGCGGAAAAATAACGAAAAGAGTATATTAAAAAAAAGAGAAAAAAAAGAATCTTCTTAAACAAAAAATCTAAAAATTATAATATCGAATTTCAGATCTTAAATCCCTAGTTTTCTACTAGTATCGAGTAACTCGCTAAGATTATATAAAGTATTGAAACTATATTTATCTAATTTCGATTTTAAATTATATTAATTTACGAAAATTATATACGCGCGTAATATCCCCTAAGTTAGCGTAGTATTATAGACTATATTATTTATTAAATTATTATATATATTTATTTATATATTTATATTATTTATACTAGCTTATTTTATTTATTCTAAATTATTCAAAATTATCCGAAGTACTAAATACGTATTTACTAAATTTAGACGAAAGTAAATATTAAATTAATCTCTAGAGCTAGTATATAAACTATATAAATCTACGTATCTTTTCTATCTTTTTCGATATAGTACTAGTTTACTACTTAATTGATATAAACGAGGTAATTTTTCTTTATAATATCGAATTATTAATTTTATACTACGGTCCTCTATATATTTCCTATATTTTTAACGTATTCCTCTTTTCGTCTATAATTAGTTATCGCCCGTTTTCGTATATTTTATCAAGTCGTCGAGTCTAGTTTTATATTTACTTTTTATTTACTCGCGAGTTTTATTATATAAAGTCTATTATTTATTAATATATTTTATATTTCGATAATAATCTCGTTAATTATATCCGTATTATTAACGAACTTTTCTAATATATCTTTAACTAGCTTAATTTATACCGTTAATTCTCCGACTTAATATATCGTTTTATTAATTTTCTAACGTATATTTACTAGGAATTTATGCGAAGCTCTAATTATAAACGCGAGGATCGAGATTTTAACAATCGTTAAAGAAAAAGAATCTTTATAAAATATTAATAAAAATAATATTATAAATAATTAAATAATGAATTAATAAAAAATATAGAAAAGTAAAGAGCCTTAAAGAAAGAAAATAATAAAAATTTAAATAGAATAATTAATTAAAATATACTATTATAATATAGACGAGAATAATAATAGAGATAAATATAATAAAATTAATATAGTCAATAATGATAATAATACGAGTAATAATAGTCGTTAATAGATTTTATATATTAAATCTTAGTAAATTTACGAAGTTATTACTCTAGAAAAAGAAAATTAAAATTAAATTTTTTACTAGGAAGTATATTTTAAATAAATATTCAAAATTAAATAATAATATACTAATTTAATGTCAATATTTAATACTAGTAATAACAAGATTTTAAATATCTTTAAATTAAATTGAAATTTGAAATTTCTTTTTAGATAATAAAAATTCACTTTCAAATAATATAATTATTAATATTAATATTTAGGCGCCTTTACGTCTATTTCAAACTTTTTAAATCTTAAAATTATTTCTTAAACTAAATCTTATTTTAATTTTTACTTATTTTTTCTATTTTTTAAATCGATTTTCTTAATTTCTTTATTTAATCTTTATACTTCAATATTGATAATAAAAAGAGATAATAATATCTATATTTAATATTAATTACGAAGATTAATAATTTTTTATATAATATAATTTATTCGAGTAATAATAATAACGAAGGGAATATATAAAATAAATTATTCTTCAATAATATAAATATTAATATAACTTTAGACGAGATACTCGAGGAGAGAAATTTAATTCTAATAAATCTTACTCGTTAACATTTATTTTCTATTATATTAATATTATAACTAGAATTATTATATAAAGAAGAATTATAGACTAGTTTTCGAAAATAATAATATTAATTTAAAATATAAAGAATCTATCTAGAAAATAGATATAAAATATTAATTAAATAAAAATAATATATTAGGTTTAGAATCTAAATCGATAATATTTAAAATTTAGATAATTAAAATAGAATAATTTATTTATAAAGGAAAAGAAATAGAAAAACTGGATAAAAATTATAATATTAATATTTTAATCGATAACGACGTTAACGATAATCGTAAAAATAATTTTAATATAGAACTAATATAATAATAAGAAAATAATTATTAAACTCGAATAAAAGATATTTATTAAATCTAGAAAAAATAATTTTATAAAATCTATTAAAAGAAAGTCTATAAAATAGAAAAAAGAGAATAAAATTTAGAATTAAAGAAAACGAGGACTCTAATATTTTATAAAGAAAAAGCGCGATATTAAAATTACTAAACTATAAATCTAGAGAATAATAATATATAATATCGTTTATTACGATTATTATAATTTATTTAGAAAGAATATTAATAGACCCGTTAAATATTTATATTAGATCTTCGTGGTTTATAACTACTCTATTTTATTTATAAATCTAGGAATTCTAGAAGTCGATACAATAATTCCTAATTCTGAAATTTATTTAAAAAATTAAATTATTTTATTTAAAACTAATTAATACTAGCCTAGAATCCTTATTAACTAGTTAAATAACTTCGATTTAACCGAAATAATATATAGTTTAAAATAGTCTCTCGGTTATATCGCTAAATAATAGAAAATAGTAAGGAATATAAATATCGACGAGAATATATTAATTACGCTACGGAATAGGGAAGAGAAGAGAAGAGAAAATCCCTTACTCCCTTTTTTTTTAATAGGGAAGAGAGTAGAAGGGAAGAAGTAGAGACTACTAGAGAAAGAAAGAAATTACTTATTATTCCTTTCCTCCCTTCCTAGGTAGGGCTAATAATATAAATAAACCTAAATATCTACCTAGTACACTTACTAATTATATTAATCTTTATTTATATCGCGATTAATAGTAGATATTAATATATTTTAAGTTTTTAAAATACGTTTTAAATTACTAGAAAAAGGGTTTATTTCTTCAATACTATTATAGTAAAACGAGCGCTTTATAAAAAAGAATATATACTTATAAATTTAATAAATACTAGTTAATATACGTTAAATCTTTCGAATAAAAGTATACTATTTAATTAAAATAGATTATAGAATTTAATATAGAACTTATTATATATTAACTACGTAGTATTTATATATAGAGATCGTTAAGGCTATTTATATTCGATAACGTTATTACCTATTAAATCTATTATTAACGCCGCGCTAATAACGGCTCTTTAAAACGCCTCCGCTTTTCCTTTATTTCTAGATTTAACGAACTACCTATTTTATAGATAACTTCGTTAAATTATTTAACTCCTTTACTATTTAACTATTTAATTATCGGTTTTTATACTATCGTATTTAATTCGGTAGTAAACCCTATTTACTCACTACTAGATTATATAACTCTTATTATTAATGATTCTTAAATAAGATTTTAGATCGATATCCTAATTTAGATAATATAAAGATTAATATAAATAACTAGATTAATATCTACGACCTTTCTTTATCGTATAACTCTTTATAATAACGATTAATATATTATAGAGAAGAATAATCTAAAGTTTAAATAAATAATAAACTATAATTAAAAAAGAAGAAGAAACGCGAGACTAATTAATATTTAAATATAACTTCGGTTTAATATTAAACTATAAATCGTCGGAAACGTTAATTTAATATATTTAATATAAATAGTTAATATTAATAGTTAATAAAATAAATTCTCTCGGAAATTCTATATTACGAAGAGGCTAGAGAGGGTATATATTAGATTTATAACTAAAGAGAAAAGCCGAAGAATAGTTTTTTAAGAACTTTAATATAATAAAATTAAGAAAATACCTTTCGTTATTATTAAAGATAGACACCGTTATTAAATATACGAAAATTATAAATATAAAAATAGTTTAGCGAGTCTAAAGAAAAGTAAAAAATTAATAAAAATAAAATATTCTTTTAGAATAAAAATAATAGAGACTATTAAAGTAGGCTAAAATTTAAATAATTAATAAAAAGTTTATATTAATCTTTATATTAATATATCCTATTTAAAGCGGATATTATTAATATATAATAAGATTACTAAAGATAAATATAGGTAAGTTATTACCTAGGTAAACGGGGTTTCGTTAATTAAATAAATAATAATTAACGATAATAATAATATAGATTAGGTCGAAAAATAACTATTAAAAAATATCAATAACTCTTTAAATATTAGTAATTGTATTTTTAAAGTACGTTAATAATTAGATTAAAACGAAACCTATAATATTTAAAACGAAAATAAAAAGTAAACCGAGGCTCGTAATATTTAAGTCTTATTTAATTTATAAATAAAATCTAGGGATCGATCGGCCTATAATATTATTAAAGAATACTAGATTATAGTATTAAAATTACTCCGCGTTAAAGTCGATTACTATAATAAATACCGTCTTCGCGTATATATATATAAAGCGTTTTTATATTATAAAAGATATAATTTTAAAATATATTATTTATACTAATTTTTATCCGGTTATATATTAATTATAAATTAATATAAACGAAAAAGCTTACTAAAGAGGGATTTATAAATTTATTATATTTTTATTTTTATTAAATATACCGTTTAAAAGAATATAACCGCCTAGTTTAATACGAATTTAGATAAATATAGGCGGTATAATCTTAATTAATAAAATCGGCGTCGTAGAATAAATATAAATCTTATATTTATTTAAGTTAATAAAGAGTAGATTATAATATTAAGACTATATTATCTTTACCCCGATAATTATAAATATAAAAAATATAATTAAAGACTGAATAAAAATATAAAAGAGACGCGGAAAATATTTAGGATAATACTAAAGCCGGAGTATACCTAAATTATAGAAAAAGCGAAGGATATTATTCGTTCTAAAGATTAAGAGAAGATTTCGAAGGGGATAATATAAATTATCGAATTAAGAGTATTTTTAAAGCCTCTTTTAAATTAAAAGAAAGTTATATTATCGAATAAAGTTCTAAATATAAACGTAAAGAGTATATCTAGTTATATATTTAAATATTTAATATATCTAGTTTATAAAGTTTCTAGTCGGAATTATATTAATCTTTATACTAGTTTTATTTGATTTATATTATATATCTTTACTCCTTATATCTTCTTTAACTCCTTTTATACTTCGAAGTTCTACTCGTTTTCTTATAACTCTTTAAAGATTTTAAAATAAAGTTAGGTTTTTTATATAATTTTAATAGAATTAATTTATCTTTTTATTTATTCTCTAATCCTTTAAACCTATTAATTACCTCCGGTTTAAAGAATAATCCTATATTCGATTTCTTCCTCTATATTAAATAATTAGATATAGAGTTTTAAATAAAATATATACGTTTCGAATTACTCCTATTTATTTAATACCCGGAAACTCTAGCTTTTAAATTACTTTCCTAAACCTTTTTATTATTAATATAGTTTTTATATATATTTATATTACTCTATAAGTTTTTACCTAGAGCCTAGATTTTTAATTCTTCTTTAATTATAAATTAAACTAGTAATTAAAGTTAGAGGTTCTCTACTTCCCTCGTCTTTATTATTAAGTTTTAAAATAGTAGTTTTGTCTACGAGATTATTATACCCGCCTTTATTTTTGTTATTTATAAAGTTATTATTATTCTTTATTATAGCCTCGTCCCGTTTTTATACCTCTACTTTATACTTTTTAAAAATTATTATTCCTTTATAGTCTAAGTTTTACTAGGATATTATTATTTCGTTTTCTTTAAATTAAAAGCGATTAAGGATTATAAGAACTAAAAACGTTTTAGGGCTATAAGATTTTTAGGCTATATATAATTAGATAGTAATATTAAATACTCGCTTATATCTAATACCCGTATAAAGTATAGTTAGGATATTACGGGCTATATAAAAGAGATAATTAAATATAACGAGGAGTCCTTCTATCTATTAAATATAGATTTATTATCGTCGTTATTAAATACTATATATAATTAATAGGTATATTTATCGATATAAAAATTAGTATAAATAAAAGATTTACTCGCTTCCTAGTATTTTCGAAATTCTTTACTCCGATTTTTCGGGTTCGATAACGCTTTATTTTTATCCTTAATTAAATATTTAAAATTATTTACTTCGATATTTCTTTTAGCGTAGATTTTCTTTTATTAAGTAATTTATAGGCGCCGGTCGAATTACTCTTTAAATTATTTTTAAAAATCCTTCTACTTTTATCTAGTCTTTTTATTCTATCTCTAGTCTTTAAATATAGTCGTTTTTCGAATTAATTTTAAAAGAGTTATTATATCGTATAACCCACTTAAAGTTAACTAGGTCTAAGAATAGTACTAGTTAAACTTATCCTATTTTTTTTTAAACTCTTTAATATAGACTTCTTTTAAAGTATAGTCTTCTTTATAAATTTTTATTTTTTATTTTTAAAATAATTAAATAACGCGTTATAGACCGAAAAAGTTATATAAATAGTCGGTATACGTAATATACTTATCGCTTATATATATTAATAGAATAGTTTATAAAGTTCGATAAGGTATTTTATTTAAATTCATTTATCCTCGTCTAATTATAGTTATTTTATTTATTTACGAAAAAATTCCTTTAACGCCGGCCTTAACTTTAGGGCGCGGATTAATATATAATAAACTAAATCCTATTTAGTCGCTACGTCCTAGAAGAGCTTTAGCGTCGTAAACTTATTTCGATATTTCTTATTATATATCCTTTATACTTAATTCGGCCCGGTTAATTAATAATTTTTATTATTTAATCGCTTTTAAATATCCTAAAAGCGCTCGCGCCGTTAATTATTTTTATTAACATAGGTAGAGACTTTGTAAATCTATATCCTCTAGTATTAATAGAGAAATAGATATCGGTATAATAATTAATATATTATATAAAATACGGAAGTATTTTTATTAAATTAAACGGGATTTTAGGTTCTTTCCCTATTTTAGAAATTTTTTATTTATCTACTTTATCGTCTTAATCCTTCTAAAAGTCTTTATTTATTAATAAGATTTTAATTATTTTAAGAGGTTCCTTTAAGCCTAATTAAATAATATATAAAAAGTATAAAATACGATAAATTCTAGTATTCGTAAAAGTATTTTAATTATTATAGAAATCGCGGATTTTATTTTCTAGTTCTTTTCTTATAATTAAAAACTAGGCCTTTTCCTCCGGTAATCTAATTTCGAGGGTATAATATATATTATTATTATTGCAGGTATTATTTATAGTAATTAATATTATCTAATTCTTTAATTTATAACGATAAATAATAATATTAAAATACGAGGTTAGGTTAATATTATTATACTTTTTCTTTATATATTTAAAAGCTAGGAGTACCTTATAGTACTACTATCGCTAATCGATAAAGTATATATTTATAATTATATAACCTTATCGGTTCTTAGAAAATTATAAATCTAGCGTTATAATAACTTTTATACTATTATTAAATAAATTCCGAAGGAGTTAATTTTAAATATTATTATACTTTTTTATAATATAATTTTTAATTATAAATATAAAAGGGAGAGTAATTAACGAATTTATATATTTAAATACTCGTTATATATTAATATTATTAATAGATCGTAAAGAGAGTTTAAGCCCGATAATTACTTATATAAATAATTTAAGAAAATCCTTAAGTATTATTTCTCGGTTATTAAATTATAATATATTAACCTTTCTTTTACTTCTCTATAGTTAGGATTATAAATATTTATATTAATTTTTATACCTATATACTAAACGGGTTAAAATATACCTAGTCTCTAAAGGATAATATAATCTAGATCGGTTTTATACCTAAATATAAAGTTTTCCTCTTATATTAATTTAATATAAAATACGTTTTTATACTATTCTAGATATTATTCCTCGTAATTATTCGGTTATATTTTTTATAGATATTTCTCGGCTCCTTTATACCTATTATAATATTATTATAAAAGAACTTTTATTCTAGAGCCGGTTTAGGCGACGTCTAAAAGAAATTAAATATATAACTTTTATATTTCTAGTTCTTTTATTTAATCTATTAGGTACGATATTACTTTTATTTATAAAATTATTTAAGAAAGACGGTAGTTATTTTTATTATATATATATAATAATATTTATCGGAACCTTTAGTTATTAAACTCTTTATAAAAAAATTATCTCGGGTAACTAAATTAAGAGTGGAAGAATATTAATTATTAGATTTAGAATTATTAATAGCGAAGCTACTACTTTAAAATATTCTAAATATATATTTTAGAAACTAATAAAGAAAGTAGGAAAATAAAAAGAATTATTAACTCTTTTATAATTATATAGTCTATAGAGATACGCTATATATAGTAGTTATAATTTAACTATATTAATACCGGATAAGAAGATTATAGAGCTAGATTTATATTTATTTTATATATTTTAGGTTAATATCCCGCTAAAAAGTAACTTTAAATATATAATAAATTAATATTCTAACCCTTCTTTAGAAACCTCTTTTAAGATTTAACTAAATCTTTATTAATTTAAGTTAGTAGTTATATCTTTAATTATTAATAAAAGCGTAATTAATATTAATTTTAAATTACTCGATAATTTTAATAATAATATAAAAGTAAAGTAAAGCCCTCGATTATTAAGAACGCGACGGAATCTAAAAGTAGCGAGGAAAATATCTAGTATATAAAAAATATATATAAAGAAACCCCGGGTAAAGAAAATCGCGGTATAAAATTAAAAATTAAAAAGCGGTAGTTAATAGGACCTTTATAATTAAATTATTATTTAATTTAACTCTTTAGTTATTATTTTGTAAAAAATTAGACTTTTTTAGAAAACTATTAATCTTTTAATCCCGAAGCTACCTTTTACGTACTTTATATACGAAATTATATATATTTCTTATAAACGTTATTTTCGTATATAGTTTATAAATCTAAACGCGTTATAGAAGGCCTCGGAGGCGATATTAATTAAAGAATTTATAAATAAATAACCTAGTATTATCTCTATAAATATATAATATTAATTTTAATCGTAGTAATTAATTTTTACGCGATTTATAATAAGCGGATTATTATAACCCCGAAGGATATATAGTTTATATAGCGATCAAAGACTATATATATTAAATAAGATTATATTGAAATTAATATCCGAAGATTAATATTTTATTATATTTATCCTAATCTTTATACCGATTAAACTAGTACCGCTATTTTTACTACGAAATTTAGATTTGATTATAAACTTTTAAACTTTCGATTCTATTTTAGAATAATTTATTAATTATTT
>JAABUK010010645.1_pt1 | contig 12211 bp, 14 predicted proteins | sample 5559141 | NCBI WGS metagenome assembly JAABUK01 (sample SAMN10711869, study PRJNA513367) | rock metagenome | isolation source: Antarctica rocks | place: Antarctica: Victoria Land, Pudding Butte nord | collected 2016-01-03 | reverse complement strand
CCCATCTGTCAGGACTCTGATTGTCTCGTCTGTGCAGGAGACTCATACAATGCATGCAGTGCAACACCCTGTGTTTGCAATCAGCTATGATCAATAAAGTGCACATTGCTGTGGTCACTCCAAACATTTAAGCAGCTGTTTATTGCTGACCTGCTGATTACAGTCTCAACGCCTGCTGTTTGCCTCTATTCCACTTGCAGGGCTGATATCATGGAGGCTTTGCCCAGCAAGGCTGATCCTTCGGTGGCAGGTGGGCCTGTATCCTTGCCATCACAGGCAGCTGTGCTGCATGGCATAAGGTGAGCTAGTCTGCAGCAGCAATGGACTGTCTCTCTGTAATGACAGTTGCATTGCTGCTGAGTGCTGCTGCTTGTTGACAACCATGTATCATAATGTATTGTCATGCTGACTGCTGGGCTGGCTGCAGAGCATCTGACTACCATTCACGCTCTACATACGGAGACAGAGAAAGAAAACGTGATCGGGACTCTGAAAGGCATCACAGCGACAAGCCCAAAGCTGCCCCTGTTGCTCAGGTGCTCATCCATCTGATCCTCTTAGCTGTTTCCAACACAGCAGTCTGCACTGGCATACTTGCCCCACAGAACAAATACATTTGCTCCATTGCAACAGCTGCAATGTATGCTTCCTTTACCTTGCAGATCCCAAACAAGACTGAAACCCCCAAAGAGCGCTTGAAGAGGATGATGGCAGCCCAAATCAACAAGCAGGTGGCCAAGGACAGCGTCAAGAGTGCCCAGAAGATAGCCCACGAAGAAAAGGAGCGAAAGGCTCGTGTACAGATTGAACGTATGCAGTACACTGGCGGTAGACGTTCACCCTCCCCAGAACGCTACAGGTCAGTTGTGAGCTGTCTTGATGGCCTGAAGATCTATGGCCACTCAGGAGCCCTCCCTCAAGCAGAGTCAAGGGCTGCAAGCGCGCCCAAGCATCATCAGCCCCTCAAGCACATCTTGTCTCCTGTCTACCTGCTTGCCAACCCCAGTCATATTGCGTACAGAGAAGCTTGTTGGTGTTGGTGTGGTGTGGGTTTTGTGGTCTGTCTGTGGACATTTGAAGCTTGTTGCTGGTTCTGTAGGTCCAGAAGCAGAAGTCCAGGCCATGAGCGCAGGAGTAATGCTCCACACTTGAGCCGCTACTGACCATAGCAGGACTTGACTCAACTTTCATGCACTGTCTGCATGCGGTTTGCGCTGTGCTTGCTCTGCCTCAGGCAGATATCTGGCTGCAAGCAATGCATGTGCTGATGCATAAATGCTGCAGCTCTTGTCTGGTAGCACCTGTACTTTACAGTCACTTTTCATACAAGCTGTGTAATAAAGAAAGAACGTTCACTTTCCTCAAAATGCAGACTGACTCGCTACTGTGTGCGCTGCACGTTTGTCCGAGATCAAACAGTGACATGGTGTCAGGTACACCAATCCAAAGTTGCATACATGTGGTAATGCACCGTAATTGTTGGCTCAGCCAGAACGTATCCTCTAAGGCTCCGCAGTACCGCTACACACTCCAAGCGCATACATTATTCGTTGCGATGACGATGAACACCAATTGTTTGCATACTGGTTTTGCCCAAGGTCATGTCAGCCTAGGCGGCAGCACAGCACACCGCAGCAGTCTTGCTCTGCAAGAGAGGAGGACTGTGAAGTCTAGGCGAACTGTAGCAAGCGTGCGCTGTCAGGCGGCGTCAACAGGTGCAGAGCTCTGCGCAGTATCTCACGGCGCTGTGTTGTGTCAATGTGCAGACTGTGGTCTTTTCGATGCCTTTGTTGATCAGGGGCCTGCACAAGCGCTTGCCAAGCCGTCCTGCTGTTCTGCTCTCAAGTGCTGCATTTGCTCTTTGTCAGTATTTGACTCCTTGTTGTTTTGTTGCAGAAACAGAGCAGGCTACACCAGCAGACGCACTGCTGCATAACGCCTCAAGCAAAGCAGAAAGGTTCGATGGCAGAGCCTTCAGGCGCGGCTTGGGAAAGACTGGACGTTACATCCGCAATCCCATCAATGATAAAGACAGCCTGGCTTTGATGGAGACGCATGGAGTTGGGTACTCCACTACAGGACTTGTGGCACAGATGCGGGAGAGCGGAAACCTCTGGCAGTTCAAGGACATTACTGTCAAGTTGGCAAATGCTTATGGCTACTGTTGGGGGGTTGAGCGAGCTGTCCAAATGGCATATGAAGCGAAGAAGGCCTACCCTGGCCAGAAGCTATATGTCACCAATGAAATCATTCACAATCCAGCTGTCAACCAGGTATGCTTTGGCCAGATGTAAACCCCAGGTGTATGTAACATTGCCTTTGATGCATCACTGTCAGGCATCCAGCAAGAAAGATCTGTGCTAGAAGTGCTTTGCAGCTGACAAAGGAAGGGTGGCGGACTGCAAAATACCAACATGCCTTCCTTCAAGTCAACACTTGAAGTACTGTGCTCCTGCAGAGGTTGAAAGAGATGGACATCGAGATTATTGAAGACAAGACAGGCACAGGCAAAGACTTTGACCCTGTACAAGAGGGCGATGTGGTCATTCTGCCTGCCTTTGGAGCCAGTGTCTCAGAGATGCGACTGCTGAGCGACAGGAAAGTACAGCTTGTGGACACGACCTGTCCCTGGGTGTCCAAGGTTTGGAACGCTGTTGACAACCAGTCACGCAAAGCCCACACCAGCATCATTCATGGGAAGTACTCCCATGAGGAGACTGTCGCCACAGCCTCTTTCGCAACTACCTACCTAGTCGTCCGAGACATTGCGGAGGCTGAGTATGTGGCAGACTACATTTCAAACGGTGGCAGCAAAACAGAGTTGTTGGACAAGTTCAAGAACTCTGTGTCAGCAGGCTTTGACCCAGACACTGACCTGGAGCGCTTGGGGCTTGCAAATCAGACCACCATGCTACGGGATGAGACGCTGCAAATTGGGAAGCTTCTAGAGAAGACCATGATGGAGAAGTATGGGCCAGCAGAGCTGAAGGATAGGTACATGGTGATGGACACCATCTGCGACGCCACCCAGACGCGACAGAGCGCTGTGTATGAGCTCACAGCTACTCAGGACCAAGCTGATAAGCGGGTGGACATGATGATTGTGGTTGGCGGCTTCAACAGCAGCAACACTAGTCATCTGCAAGAGATCCCTGAGCTCAGGAGTGTACCATCATACTGGGTCAATTCTGCAGCTTGCATCGATGTCGACAGCAACAAAGTCATGCACAAATCAGCTCATGGCGACATGAATGAGACCAAAAATTGGATTCCTGATGGCCCACTTGTCATTGGTGTCACTTCTGGTGCATCCACGCCAGATCGTGCTGTAGAAGATGTCTTGGACAAGGTGTTCAAAATCCGGGATCCTTCCTATGCTGGGGTGCCTCCAAGATTAGAACCAGCTGTCCCAGCCAAGCCAGAGGAGTAGGTCATTGTCTGTCTGTGAGTTGTCATGTCCAACAGAACATCAGTCTGGATCTTTTTGAATGTCAAGTGTCACCTACTCAGTCTGACATAGTAACAGTTGATAGATAAGTCGCTTTTTGTTTTTGTCCAAGTAGTTGTGCGACGAGGGGCATCTTTTGAGCTGGATCTGCCATTATTGTCAACTTGCAAATGGTTCAAGATTTCACAATTCTGCCTGGATTTGATGAAACTTGCATGAATTCATTGATTTTGCTGATAGGTGATGCATTGTGCACCAATAATTAAAAGCTGCTGCTGTGTTTTCAATGAAAGACACAAATGTTGGAATCTCTGCTTGGCTGCAGTCAATCTTGGAAACTTGCACGCTTCACAACTTGCATGCTTCACAACTTGCATGCTTCACAAGGTGTGTGTGACAGTGCGCTTTTTCAGCAGCCACCCAGCCTTGGCTTGGCGTCGATAGGTGAGGATTTATCTTTTGCCGCTCACAGCACAGCAATCAACGAGACACTGTCATCAGTCGGTATCTCAAAGAAGCACAAAATCGGGCAGCCAGTCTGCACATGTACGTGTGTCCTCCATAGATAGGATTTCAGATACACGTCCCCAAGGATGCACTGATTTGCAGAGCCTAATGAAACGTCCGGATTTTGGGTATTGTGACACATGCAGTATACCGTACAGTCATGCAAGGCTCAGTTAGGCTGCGCAATGTATTGAAAGTCTTCACTTGTGTACAGTACTGCTTTGATACATTGAGGCCAACGCTCTTATCCCCACAGGTGTTGAACTTCTTTCAGGAACACACCTCACTCAGAGCATCATTCCACCGAAAAAAACCAGTGCGGCACAGCCGCAGATTTATTGCCAATACTGACCTGAATGACTTTGTAAAGGCAAATCAAATGGCTGCACAGTCCTGAATGCATCATTGCCATGACTCATACCACTAACATCTGCAGGCATCATAAACGCATTGGGCTGCTCAACAGGCCAATGCTGCTCATAAGTCCGGTAGTACATCTGTGGTTGTGAACTCATCTGAGGCAGTGATACATTGAGATCCTGCACTGGATGATTCAGCCCAAAATCATGCACATGACCAGAGCTGAACCCTCCTGGCATCTCATGTTCATGAAGGCCCATGTCCAGCGGGGCTAGCTCTGTGGGCGAAGGGTTATGAGCAACAATGTCAACCGGCTCAGCGCAGGACAAATGCTGTGGGTCTGTCACCCCATGCTGAGCCATCTTCTGAGACAGCCTGACTCTTTCATCAGCATCTATGGGTACAAAGGGAAGCAAGAAGGCTGGGGGCTGAGGCGGTTGCTGTAACTCCTCCACTTCATAGGGCTCATATGGATCAGGGCTCACATCCTCTGCCATGATGTACCTCACCTCAGGCTGCATCAACACAAACACATGCAGCACTGCTTCAACAAAAGGGCTTGTCTGCACGTCATGTGTCTGTGCATGTGAGCTGCTTGCAGCCTGCCAACAACACACACCATTGCAAAGTTGGTGTCATGATTGCAGGTACCAAATATAAGCAGTAGTTGCATGAGCCATAGTGGCAGCTTCTGTGAGCTTACATTGACGGACTGCCTGCGTGCCTGGTAGGCAGCCTCTGTGGATTCTTCACCAGCACATGCCACCACCTGATCAGGCACGTGTTGTACTAACAGCGTCACTAGAGGCGCCCAAGCTACAGTAGCCTTCATTCTTGCCAAAGCCGCTTCTGTCGTCGCCTGTGGTTCAACATCACAAATTAATATGTCCGGTGCAAAGCCTCTTTGGACTCGCTACAAGGGGTGATGCAGAGATCCTACATCCCACTTCAAGGCCCTTGGGTCTCTTCAAGTGTGCCACTCTTCTGGGTGAGGTACTCTTTTTGATGTTTGTACAGAGAAAGGTGATGGCATTGTCGAGTGCATGATGACCATGAGCATTGTAACTCTTTCTAGAGAACAGGTGTATTGCAGCTGGTTCACCTGCTAGTGGGGTGCCGTTTCCATGCAAGCTGAGTGGCTACATGACTGCATTGCTCACGTACATGTACAATGGTTGGTGGTATTGGCACTAGCATGCTCGGCAGCTAGCTGGGCGATTAGAAGAGCTAGGATCAAGTGGCACAACTGCAATTCCAACAGATTGTGAGCTTGCGCAATTCAGCCATTTGGACTTGGCTTATGTGAGGGTGGGCAGGGGTTGGGGGAAGGGGGGGGGGGCTGCCTTACCTGAGTGAGGATGGTGTGACCCTGTCTGGGCCAAGCCATGAGTCCTTCAGCAGGATGGTGGTGCTGGTGAGCCTGAAAGGGGGGCGCCTGGCTGTAATGGGGGCCAGGGTGCTGATGGCGCATGAGTGGACGGTGAGGGCTGGGGTGGGGTGGCAGGGCTGACAGTGCCGGCTGTAGCCTTGCCACATCCTGTGTGAAAGACCATGAAATCAGACTGGCACACCTGACTGACTTCCAGAACACCTGGAGCGGTTGCAACAGGCCAAGCAGCAGAGACTACATTGAGGATCACATGAGCTGTGTAACGAGGTTACAGCTGCCACTAACTGTATGAGTCACAATATGAGTCTAGCACTGCTATAAAAGTATCGAGGCCAATCAACCATTGTTTTTGTGTTCTTATAACTCCTTGAGGTTCTTGTTTTTTGTCTCGTTTTGTTCGTTCTGCAACACAAACAAGGCTTGTTCAAAAGCATAGATGCAAGGGTCACAGTGTTCATCATCAGATGCAGGGCTTACTTCATCATTGAACAGGTTGCCTAAGCCAGAGGGAGGGCTTAGCAGACCCCCTGGGCCCATTGGGGACAAACTAGGTAGGCCAGGGGATACTGGACCAGGGCCGGGGGTCAAAGCAGGGGCAGGGCCGCCAGACTGCATCATCTGTGATGACCCAGCCATACTCTGCGTAGGGCCCCGCCCTAACGCCGGGCCCTGCCCCATTGGGACCTGCCCGGACACCAGCCCTGTGCTTTGCCCTGGCATGTGCCCTGAACTCTGCGCTGCAAACTGCCCTGAGTCTTGCCCTGAACCATGACCCAGCATCGAACCTGAACTGTGGGTGGTGAACTGCCCTGAGCCCTGCATGGGCATCTGCCCTGGGCCCTGCACTGGTAACTGCCCTGAGCCCTGCGCTGCAAACTGGCCTGAGCCCTGCCCTGTCAGGTTGCTAAGAGCCAGGGCGGAGCTTCTCTTGCCTAAGGCTGCCATGGTGGCGGCATCAAGGCGGCCAAGCTTGGCAGGCGCCCCAATCTGGCCCCCTGCTGCGCGCTTCTTGGCATTGGCCTTCACAATCTCGTCTGCTGTCAGCGGCTTGGCAGGGCCCATGTTGGACCTGCACGCCCCACACCAACACTCATGCCCCTGTCCAGCTGCCCTTTGTACTCAGCTTCTCAGCACGCATTGATGCGCCAGTTGGGCATGCATGCAGACATGCACTGTGGGTTGTACTGCTTAGATAAGAGTCATTCCAACATGAAGCGTCTTTCCAGGACGATTCATAGTTGATGTGCAGCACAGGCAGTCTGACGCAAGCCGTCTATTGTTGGGCTGAGCTTTTGGTGAATGATGAGAAGGCCAAAGAAGGAGAAGAAAGGTCGAATTGGGCAGCGCTGGCCAATTTTGCAAACAGATATGTCATAGACTCAAAACATCAAAAGACACGACTTGTGGTGGCTAACAAGGAACAGAAAGCTGCACCTTTTTCGAGGCACTAAGCCTCTGGTGTAGGCTTGGGCAGGGCCAAGGGCAGCTCTTGGGCCACTTCCCTGCCTCATATCCGGTTGGGAAAAGCCCCCAGATCTACAACACGAACAACTGTCAATATTGCTGCTGGTGCTTGAGACAAGTGTCTTGCTCATGGGACATCTTAATACTGTTGTGTTGCATACTATCATACATATATTTTGCAAATGCTGTAGAGTTACTTTAGGAAGAGATGGCACACACACACAAAGTCACAACTTCATTACATCCCATGAGAATCCCATTGCACAAGATCAAAGCATGAGAACTTGTCAAGAGTGCTGCCAGAGAAACTGACAAGCTTGAAACCGGTCCAATACACAGACAAGAGTACAGACGTAGATTTTGATCCAACAGTTGCCTGTTGTTGTTGTCCTGCATACTGGCATACATGCTCCCACTATCTGGGCCAAGAGGTCCATGTGCTGTGTCAGTGATAGCATTCATGTGAAGCAGGCGCAAGAGTAGCTGCCTAGCCAACCTGAGAGAACTAGAGCAGCCTGTTGCCACATGACAATCTTGTGTACCACGTAACAACACATGTCACAACTGACCTGTCACCAAAGCCAGAAGCGCTAGGACCTGCGTCTGAGTTTCCAGCCAGCCTATGCTGAAGATACTGCGCTGGCTGCTGACCCTGTGGGTATTGCGCTGCATGCTGCATCCCTGTACTGCCTGCAAACCCAGGCTCAGAGGCAACAGCATTGCTGCTGGCAGGGGGAGGAGGCAGGTAGGCTGAATGGGCAGCGCCAGGGGGGCCCAGATACTGCCCATAAGGCACAGCAAGGCCTTTTGAGGGCCTGGCTGCAGGAGAGGCAGAGGGAAGGGCAAAGGGCACAGCTCCGAGGCCCCCTAGCTCCTGCCAGTGGCGGGCCATGGCTGCTGCAGCAGATGCTATCCTGGGAAGCCTGCATGTGGTTTGGCAAGCTAAGGTTCAAGACTGGTTATGTACTCGAGGATTGGTTATGTACAGGAGACTTGCTGATGTCTGTACTTGCCCTGCTGGCAAACAGGCTACTGCATACTGCAGTCAGATGCATGGAATGTGCACACTGTTGAAGGCCAGGTCTTGCATTGGAATAGACAAAGCACTACAAGTAAAAGCTTGTTGCTCAAACCTTTATCTGTTTGATTGCTCACGGTGGCCATCCTGCAAATGGTGCGCGGCTGTAAGGATGAATGCATTGCAGGGGAATAGGCTGGGATGTTGGTCTAATTTGTGCTGTCACAGCCTGAAGCAAGAGAAGCGAAGAGTGAGGCAAGACAAGCACCTATGCTTCTGTAAGTTAAGCACCCTCTTCAGCAAATCCTGCCCTTCAAGCATGGCCCAGGGGAAGGGCAGTTTCCTGAGGGCTTGTAGCAGCTGCCTGATGAAGCTGATTTGCTGGTCCTGCTCAGCAGCCTTCAGCATGGTAGCCAGAGTGGGCACTAGGTCAGGCACAGCTGCCAGCTTAGTGAGGGTGAGTGTGCGTGTGGTGCGTACTATGGCCTGAAGCTGAGCCTGCCACACTGTGAAGCCCGGCTGTTCGCCACTGTCCAGCCGCATGTTGCGCATGAAGTTGGCAAAGTTGCCTGTCACAGCAGCCATGAACAAAGTTGAGAGCAGTCATGAACACAGTTGGGAGCAGTGGTGAACACAGTGTAAGAATGTCTGCTGCATGACAGCAGCAGAGCAGTGCAGAAAGTGTGCTGGTTGTCTGTGATCTGTACTTGAGAATCACCATCCTGGCAGTGTAAGTGTTCTTTCTTGCTTCTTGGAGGCAATAGTTGCTGCTTTCTCCATAGCAAAATGGGCTCACTACTGCGGAGGCAATGCGTACTGCAGCATGGCTTTTGCTGACAAGACATTGCAAGCAAGCAGCCAGCACTGGACACACCTGCTGAAGTGGCGGATGCGCAGGACCTGAATCTGTTTATACACTGTGGTGCATGCTACATCAGGTAAGTCTAGACAGAGATGACACATGATACGTGTAGAGTACTTGTGGCTGAGTGCCGTCAACTTATTGGCATGCGTGGGTTGGTCAGTCGGTGTCCAAGCAGCCCAAATACTAAGATTTTGCACCCTGTATACTGTTTGTGCTGTGTCTGTAGGTTCAGCAGCTTGTTACACCCTGCATGTCATGAAGAGAAATACGTGCCTGCTTTGGTGGGGTCCTTGATGCCACCGTTCTCATCAAGGTAGGTTTCCAGCCGACCAAAGGCTTTCTGGCGAGCCCTGTCTGCCTGGCCTGTAGAATCTGTGTCACCCTCTTCACCCATCTGGACAGAGCTGACGGCTGTTTCCAGGCCCTCATCTACAGCAAGCCAAACAGAGACTTGACACCGTGGAGTGCAGGCACAGAGTTGACATCATTGAATGCAGACAGAGACTGACAGTGTTGGATGCAGGCAGTGAGGCCACCAGTGGCTGCAGTCCCCAAGGCTTGAGCTCTCCATCAAAAGATTGCTGAGCATGCAATGGTACCAGGACATTTTGGAGAAGTCATACTGAGGCAAGCACAGGCTCACAATAACTTGTGCGCCCATCTGGTGAATTCTTGACAGCTCAGTCAAGCTAAGCAGAGCAGTGCTCCAGGTGTAATGCATAAATCTAAAGAACACTAAAAGCAAAGGCAGTTTGTTGAATGTAACTAGTAGGCATGATGCTACTCTCAGCTTGAAATTTTTTTCCTGAAAGAAAGCTGTGCATGCCGCAATCAAATGGTTACTAGCGTATCACATTGTCCAAAGTGCAGGAAGCAATTGCTTTCTGTCTTGAGTCAGTATCATCAGTGCTTGTTTGCACAATGTCTGCATGCATCAGATTTCTCCAGCGCAGGCTTCGGCATGACTGCTTTGCCTCATGACGCTGAGCAGTACAATGCAGAATGTCTAAGAAAGGTCATACTGAGTTTGCTGAAGAGCTACCAAAACCTTCAGTAGATCTCAAGACCGAGTGTTGCTTTGGTGCAGTTCCCACAAACACAACTGCTGTGATGGTTGTCGCCACAAATCCAGCTGAACAGCTTTTTTGTGCTAGGGCCACATTGTTCTCTTGATAGATTGGCTTTCAGACACAAGCTCCCAAGGTTGCACTGATTTGCAGAGCCCGCTGACCTGCCTGGGTCATAGGGATTCTGTGGTACAGTATGCAGTCATGCAAGGTTGTGTCAGGCTGCGCAATGCATTGACCACAGTGTTGGTGAGGAACAAGAGGGCGCTGACCTGTGGCTGATCTTTGTAGCTGCGCCACAGGTGCTCCGGGAGCTCCGTTGGGAAGCCCTGATGCCTTTCCAGCAGCATTGCGCTGTGCGCGTTGTATGAAGCTGCGCAAGTTGCTCCGCAGATTGGCTAAGTACTGCCGTACTTGTTGCTCGCTGCAGCTTGCCTGCAAAAGCCTGTCCATGGTGGTGCACCGCTGAAGCTTGAAGAATTACCCACTGAGCCAGGCAACACAAGCGGCAAAAAGAGTTCAGGAAGCATTGCACAGAGAGGTAACAACCATGCTTGGCGTCTATCAGTTGCTTGACCAGGCAACGCAGCTGATATGTCAGAAAGCATGACAAGCTTTTTGCGTGATGCTTGGTTAGGAATGTGCTTGTGTCACGTCAGGATTGTTGATATATGTACCTGCCTGGCCAGTAGGGCAGCCTCTCTGTGGTCAACCCTGTCTTGGGCACCAAAGAACCTCAGCAACACTAGCTCCTGTTCAGGCAGAAGGCGCGAGGTCTTCGCCTCTGGGCTTGTCACTGCCGAGGTTGTAGGAGCTGCAGCAGCAACTGCCTCAGAAGCTTTCTGAGCACCTGTAACAAACGTGTTGGCTGTGAGTGAGCGTTCGGGCAGCTTGTGGTTGATCTGCAGCTGTTCCTCCAAGGGCTTGTTGCGGCAGAGCAGTAATATCTTCAGAATCACTGTTTGTGCAACAGGGAGGTGGCAAAGGTCACCTTGAGCCTGTGCAGCATCAATTTCAGCCTTGACAGCCTCCAGAGGGTTCCACACTTGGACTGGTTTGCCGTCCTCTTCTATAAAGACTGGTACTTCATTTGCCAGCTGCACCTGTAGCTGTACAGCTGAAGCCAGAGCTGCCGTTTGTTGCTTGAACAGACTGTGCTGTTGCACCAGCTGCAACTTGCACTGTTCAGCGATGGCTGGATCCATTGCAGCAAAGGCAGCACTTTCAGAAGGGCCCCGAGGGTTTAGCCAGCCAAGGGGCTTGTCAGCCATTTCAGCGGCAGGTCATCGGCATGTCAGATACCTTGATCCATTGTGCTGACAGCTGCCTTGCGCAGGGCGCTAGCCTGCAGGGTGCGGGAGATCACTCTCTGCTGTACAGTGCAAGACCAGCACTTTGCCTGACGATGCCCAAGTACATTCGCACACGGTATGTGCACCGCGGTGATTGCACCGCGGTGATGCTCTGAGTGCCACAACGGCGCTGGAGGGGTTGCGCTTTGCTACCGGACGCAGTGCCGCTCTATTTTACACGAAAACGTTTCGTCTCCTGTTGGTCACCTAGAAGAAGCTCCCTCAGTGGCGTTTTACAGCATTGCTACACTTCGTAAGGGCTCCTGTGGACTTGTACAGGCAAGCCCCCGGCCACATTACAAAGCACACCTCAGTCCTGGTGCTTCCGTGCAAGCTTGCAGCTCTCTGCCTGATCAGCAGCGCAGCTGGACTGCATGAAACATGCCAAGCAACAAGTTTGCTCAGTGTGTCAGGTGCAGACACTTGACTGACACCATCACCTTACTTTTCATACCTCAGTGATCAGACCAGCTATGCTTGCAGGCAACAAGTTGCAACGGCATTGAAGCAGCACTACACAGATTTGGGGACTTGGCCAAGCACGCAGCAACTTCCTATAGTGTACAACGAGATCTACAATGTCAGCTTCTGCGGCATTGAGAATTTGCACGTATTTGATAGCAAGAAATTTCGGAAGGTCATTGCTGCTCTTGAAGAGAAAAAGCTTATCACCAAGAGACAGGTAGAGCAGCCTTTGAACGTGAAGAGCTGGTGCTACATGTAGGTTACTGTCTCAATAC
>JAABUK010010644.1_pt1 | contig 12212 bp, 11 predicted proteins | sample 5559141 | NCBI WGS metagenome assembly JAABUK01 (sample SAMN10711869, study PRJNA513367) | rock metagenome | isolation source: Antarctica rocks | place: Antarctica: Victoria Land, Pudding Butte nord | collected 2016-01-03 | reverse complement strand
AACGTAAAGCGTTTCCGTGAAATGCTGGGGATAAAACAGGAGGGATTAGCCTATGAGCTTGGGGAGGATTGGAACCAGAAAAAAATATCTCTGTTAGGGCAAAAAGAAGAAATTGAGCTGCATATTCTGGAACTGGTGGCTAAGGCGCTGAAAGTGCCTGTGGAAGCAATTAAAAATTTTGACCAGGAAACTGCTTTAAATATTTTCTCCAATACTTACCATGATAATTCATCTATTTTAGGAACATACAATTTTAATCCTATTGATAAATTGTTAGAAGCATTAGCCGAAAATAAAAAGCTGTATGAAAGATTGTTGCAGTCGGAAAGAGAAAAAAATGAACTCCTGCAAAAGTTGCTTAATGAAAAGAAATAGATTAGTGGTGCTGTCACATTGTTAACTGCGGTTTTTAATTGTATCCATAACAACCTGCTGGAATTCTTCAACCGTTTTGTATTTACTGAAATGTTCTATACGATATAACGGCAAACCTGCTGCTTTGAAAATTTGTGTTGTGTTTTGATTGATTTTACCTCTTTTAATTTATCTTCTTCAATTTAAAATTGAGCTAATAATTTTTTATTTATTTTATCTTCTTCTAAGCATAATCTTAAAAAAATTGGTAACTATTCAGTACCCAATTTAGCAATAAGCGATAAGGCTTTTAAAACATTTTGCCCTGATTTAATTGTGGTATCGATAACAGACCTTAAAGTGGCGAAGCTACTGGCACCTTCTTCTGATTTAAACTGACCAGATATTTTTTGTTTGACTTTGATATTTCTTATTGCTCTTTCTGCCCCATTATTATCAGCAGGAACTTTGGGATGGTATAGAAAATGGAGAATATAATGTTGGTGCTTAAGTAAATTCTTTTGCAGCGTTCTTGCTTTGCTATGATTTTCATTAAGTGTTAAGCGTAGCAGTTCATCCAACTTAATCATCAACCTTTGCTGTTGTTCACATTCACCATAATACTGACAAGTAGTTAATTCTTTTTTTAGCCGAAGTGCTTGTTTAATCAATACTTTCATTTCAATAGCCCATTCACACCCGGGGTAGAGTTCAATTATATATTGTAAATCCCTAAGTAAATGAGACATGCAAATCTGATGATGCAAGGCATTGCAATTAAAATGACAGGCAAACCTGTCGTGTTGTAAAGTGGCATTAGGTAAGCCGTTGATAAAAGTATCTTCAATGGTTTTAAAACCCCTGTTATCGGAGTGAACAATAAAGGTAAGTTCATCATTTTGCCAGGTCCACATCCAGTCTTTTTGTCCATTAACCTTTACACCCGTTTCATCAGTTCCTATAAATACCGACTGGTAAATACGTTCTTTTATTTGTTCATAATGTGGCAATGCTTTTTGAGTAAGCCGCTTTAAGATATGATGGATACCACCCACGCTTAGAGCCAAACCCATTACATCGGTTAAGAACTCTTTCATTCTTTGGTAAGGCAGGTACTGGCGGGCATACAGGTAACCAACCAAAGCCTCTACCCCTGCACCATATTGCACTTTAGCGCTAAGAGGTGAAGGAAAACTGCTGTCCATGTTATGTCCGCAGCTACAGGTTTTACGGTAAATGCGATGCTCTGTACAAACAGATTTTATGATGGGTATATCTATCACCTGACGAGTTTCTATTAATGCTTCGGGTACTTCAGTTAAATCTTGTCCGCAGCAGTTGCAATAGTTGGGCTTATGCTCAACAATGATATCAATCATAGTGGAACACTGCAATGTTTTACCTTCGTGTCCTTGTTGACCACCCGCTTTTTTGTCGCTTTTCTCACGAAGACTCTGGTTCTTCATCGGACGGTTTTCATCTTTTGATGGCGCAGTATGAGAGTTGTTGCTGTTCTTTTTGTTTTTGTAAATAACCAGTTCTGCTTCTAAACCCTTAATTCTTGTAATTAAACCATCAATCATTTTTTCCTGGCTTTGGATTTTTGCAATGAGATTTTGTATGATAAGATTTGTGTCCAGCAACTATTATTTTGTTGACACAAGTACAATCTTTAATAAGTTATAACCCAATAATAACAAGGGTTTTAATTAACAAAAATGAATTTGTTGTACACCAAAAAAGAGGTTAGAAAAGCTTTTTTTAAAAACAGCAAAAAATCTGTGGATAACCATACCTTTTATTTTGTAAATTTTGAAAACAGCTAATTTTAGGGTACTGAATAGTTACAAAAATTGACATAATTGATACTTTTTGATTTTAAGGAATCAAAGGAATTTCAGAGTAGTTTGTTCATATTTCAACTTATCAATGCCCTTTAGCTGATGGCGGTTAACGTGTTGTTTGTCCTACGTTATAAACAAACCGAGCTTTAGCGCTTAGTATAGTGTAATAGTATAAACAGGTGTATCAAAAACGGACTACTGTTGTCCGTTTTTGATACACGGGCGATTTATGCATGATTGCGTAACGTATTATTAATGAGGCTACTAAAGGAATGGCATTTATTTTTCTCAAGGTTAAAAAAGGCATCATATTATGATCAGGAATTATTATAAAACAGCTTGGCGGAGTTTGCTCCGGAATAAAACCCATACGGCAATCAATATTACAGGGTTAACAGTGGGCATAGCTGCTTGCCTGCTTATTTTCCTGGTTGTTCAATATGAAACCAGTTTCGATAATTTCCACCAAAAGAAAGACCGTATCTACCGGTTGGTCACCGTTGTAACTAAACCCGAATTGAATTTCGGCAGCGGTGTGCCTTTTCCTGTAGCTCAGGGTTTACGTTTGGAGTTTACGCAACTTCCGAATGTCGCATCCATTTTGCGTAATGAGGGCAGTCTTTTTAGTGTAGATGAGAAGAAATTTAAAGAAGATGAGACGTACTATGCCGACCCGCAGTTTTTTGACACGTTTGATTTCGGCTGGCTGTCCGGAGACAAAAAAACAGCACTTTCCGAACCCAATACTGTGGTCTTAACTCGGGACGAGGCCGATAGGTTTTTCGGGGACTGGCATAATGCACCGGGCAAAACCATCAATTACAAAAATAAAACTGACTTGAAAGTAACAGGTATTTTGGAAAATGTGCCTGCTAACACCGATTTCCCGCTTAAGATAGTAATGTCCTATGCCTCACTGAAGTTAAAAGTGGCTGATTATAATGTAAATACGCAGGATTGGGTATCTGTTTTAGGTGAGAACTATTGTTTTGTCGTACTGCCAAAAGGCGCCGATGCGAACTCTTTTAACAAACAAATGGATGCTTTTATGAAACAGCATTTGCCCGCAGAATATGCTACGAAGCAGAGTATTCAATTACAGCCGCTCTCCGCAATGCATTATGATACGAAGATCGACATTTTTACGGGCCATCCCTTTGGCAAACAACTTATTAATGCCATCAGCCTGATCGGGATATTCCTGCTTGTCATCGCCTGCGTTAATTTTATCAATTTGGCTACTGCACAAGCGGTTAATCGTTCAAAAGAGGTAGGCATCCGGAAGGTATTAGGCAGTAACCGTAAACAATTAGTCATGCAGTTTATGAGCGAAACGGCCCTGATTACCGTGTTTGCTATTATTATCGCCATTGCCATAGCAAGTTTAACACTCCCGCTTTTAAACAACCTGCTCGAAATCCACTTGAGTAAGTTATTTTTCCTTGATGCTATCGTATTGATATTTCTTGGTGTACTTTTCATAGCAGTAACCTTTCTGTCCGGTTTTTACCCGGCACTGGTATTATCCGGCTTTAACCCCATTGCAGCATTGCGGAACCGGATTAGTTCAGTAAGCTCCGGCGGCATTTCTTTGAGGAGGGGACTGGTCGTTTTACAATTCTGCATCGCCCAGGTGCTGGTCATCGGTACCCTGGTCATTATTTCCCAGCTGAATTACTTTAAGAATAAATCGCTGGGTTTTGCTAAAGACGCCATCATCACCGTACCTATACCAAACGACAGTCTTAGTAAAACGAAACAAGCCAGCCTGCGTAACGAGCTTTTACAACAGGCAGGCATCGCTGGTGTAAGTTACAGTTATGGCAGCCCTGCGGATGATAATGCCTGGTTCAGCCCCCTCCGCTTTAACAACTCAGCCAAGGAAACGGACTTCGGGGTGAGCCTGAAATGGGCAGATGCCGATTATTTCAAGGTGTATAAACTGCAATTCGTGGCTGGTGGCCCTTATTCAGCCGCGGATACTATTCATGGTTATGTGATCAATGAAACTTTGGTTAAAAAAATGGGCTTAACCAGTCCGCAGCAGGCCATCGGCAAATACATCACGCTATTTAATAGCGAACGTGCCTCTGCCCCGGTTGTGGGCGTTATCCGTGATTTTAATACGGGCTCTTTAAAAGACGCCGTTCCCCCGGTGTTAATGAGCTCGTTGAAGAGCACTTACCAGCTCGCCAATATCAAAATACAACCGGCCGGCCTTGCGCAATCGCTTTCCCTCGTAGAAAGTAAATATAATGAAGCTTTCCCGCAATCATTTTACGAATATCATTTTATAGACGAACAGATCGCCCGTTTTTACAAAACCGATACTCAGTTATCACAATTATATAAGGTCTTTACAGGTATTGCCATACTGATCTCCTGCCTGGGATTATTTGGCCTTGTCTCCTTTATGGCAGTTCAGCGTACTAAGGAGGTCGGTATCCGTAAAACATTGGGTGCTTCAGTAGGGCATATCGTTTACCTTTTCTCTAAAGAATTTACATTATTGATCTTGGTTGCTTTTGTCATTTCCGCGCCATTAGGTTGGTACCTAATGAATAAATGGCTCCAGTCCTTTGCGTTTAGGATACAGCTCGGGCCGGGTGTATTTGTATCAGCGATTGCGCTTTCAGTTTTCATTGCCTGGTTAACGGTAGGCTATAAGGCCGTTAAGGCGGCCCTGGTTAACCCGGTAAAAAGTTTAAAGAGCGAATGACAGCTCCGAAAATGTTTTTTAAAGTAAATGGTTGAATTGGTGTATTAATAGTTACAAAAAGTGATGCATCAGTATTACTTCATAAGTGACATGTATAAAAATTAATGATAAAAAAACCTTTGGCTATTATAAATTTATATAATTAAGGCCGTTTCATTTTTTGTATTTGTATATATATATGTAAAGCCGTCTTTGTCGCTCAGACGGCTTTTGAAACGCTCTGCTGCATCAGTGTTTATAGTTTTGATAGTCACTGTTTTCATCCTTTTAAATGTTGAACGATACACTCATTACAATTGCTTATAGTATGTTTTTTAAAACACCTGCTTTCAGCTCTGTTACTGCTAATTATCTTTTATAGGAGTGACTGTAACTTTTTATAGTTTTCTTCCTTTCTTTCTGTTCCCTAAACCTATAATTACATTAGATTTTTAAAAGAGGCTGGTGAAAAAAGAAAGAAGTATTACCAGCGGAAAAATTGACAGCGGGACTTCTTATTTTCTGCTAATAATGTAAACCAACGACCAACTGCATGTTGGAATTAAAACATCCAGTTAATAGTTTTGTTTAATAAAATAATTGCATGGAAAAAACAGGCAACCGATCATTTATCAAGAGAACCGAACAAGAGAAACTTCATCTTATTGATCAATGGGAAAAAAGCGGCCTACCTATTAAAACTTTTTGCAGTCTACATAACTTTTCTGATTCCCTGTTTCACACCTGGTTGAATAAATATCGCCGTAACAGGAAAACGGTTACAATGCAAAAGAAATTTATTCCACTGCAAGTAACGTCACTGCCTTTGGTCAACAACCCGGGCTCTCTTTATGCTGAAGTGATTACTTCCACAGGAACCCAGGTAAGATTTTATCAGCCGGTCTCAGGTGATTTGCTATGTAAAATTTTATCCTGATCCGGATGCTGTCCCTGCAAGATACGGGTAACTACTTTTTATATCGCCATCCGGCAGATATGCGAAAAAGTTTTTATAGCCTTGCAAGTCTTGTCAGAGAGCAAATGCAGGGAGACCCGTTGAGTGGCGACATCTTTATTTTTTTAAGCCGCAAGCGTAACCAGGTGAAACTTCTTCGCTGGGAAAAAGATGGCTTTGCCATTTACACTAAACGCTTGGAAGAAGGCACCTATGAACTTCCCATCAACCCAGGTGAAAGCAATTGTTTGATAAGCCACCAGGAGCTGCTTTTAATACTATATGGCATCTCCTTAAAACAGGTTCAATACCGCAAACGTTATCAACTTGAAAAAGACGGTTTGTGAATAAATAAATTTTAATATAAGGGCCTTGTAACTGATTTTTACATCAGTAATGAAACCCACGCCAGACATAGATTACAAACGCATCAGCGAAGAACAACAGGTCACTATAACCCTGCTGCAACACCGGCTGGATAAACTGGAAAAGATGATCTTCGGATCCAGGCATGAGCGCTTTGTGGCACCTGTCCCAACTACCCAGATGTCCCTTGATCTCAAAGCCGAAGAAGTGGCAACAGTGACTGTCAACGACACAAAGGAAATTACCTATACCCGCACCAACATTGCCGTTGAAAAGAAGCCACTGGTGCATCCTGGTCGTGGTAAACTTCCCGATCATTTAAGAAGGGAAGAAATTGTTATGGAACCTGATAATATTCCAGAGGGCAGCATAAGGATTGGTGAACTGATCACCGAACAACTGGAATGCACTCAAGGCGAACTTTTTGTTAAAAGATTCATCCGTTATAAATACCTGTTACCAGCAGCTTCAGAAAAAGGCAACACAAGCTCAACAATCATTACCGCTGATCTTCCTGTTCAGCCACTGGAGAAAGCTATGGCAGGTCCTGGACTGCTGGCACAAATCCTGATCGATAAGTTTGTTGACCACCTTCCTGTTCATCGTCAGCTTGCACGCTTTGAACGCGCAGGAATGAAACTTCCTTATTCTACTGTTATAGAATGGGTAAGCGGCGCTTCTACACTGCTGGAAGTGCTATACGATGCCTTAAAAACTGAATTGGTTGATAGCAATTACCTGCATGCAGATGAAACAAGTATCAAAGTCCTCGACCAGGATAAGTCAGGTAAAAAAATACATACTGGATTTTTCTGGGTCTACAATAACTCCATTTTGAAAGTGGTCTTTTTTGATTACCAGCAAAGCCGCAACAAGGAAGCACCCCGGGGAATCCTTTCCCAATTCAAGGGCCATTTGCAAACAGATGGCTATGAGGCCTATGACCACTTTGATAGAAGTGAGGACATCATTCATATGCACTGCATGGCCCATGCAAGGCGTTATTTTGTAGATGCTCAAGCCACCGATCCTGAAAGGTCAGCCTATGCGCTGGAACAAATACAACAACTCTATGCCATAGAGCGCATCTGTAAGGAACAGGATCTTTCTTATGACCAGCGAAAGATAATAAGACAGCAGCAATCTGTTCCAATATAGAGGCACTTGGTAAATGGATGACAGAAGAATATACCCACCAAAAGATATTACCAAAGAGTCCCATTGGTTTGGCAATGGCTTATTGTATCAAACGATGGAATAAAATTATGCGCTATACAAGTAACGGAATGCTATCAATAGATAATAACCCGGTAGAGAACAGTATCCGCCTGGTGGCTTTGGGACGAAAGAATTACTTGTTTGCCGGAAGCCATGAAGCAGCACAGCGCACTGCTATGATTTATAACCTTCTTGGCTCATGCAAGATGCAAGGCATTAATCCTTACCTCTGGTTGAAGGATGTACTAACCAGACTTCCAACCCACCATATTAATAAAATCAAAGAACTACTTCCCCATAACTGGAAACAGCTTGCAAGTTCAGGATGCTGAAAAGAAATAGCAACATGCAGTTGGTCGTTGGTTTACCTAACAATGGATAAAAGAGCGGAATTAAAAAACCTTTAATGGCCCGGCATTGTGGTTAAAAATCTTTAAAGTTTCACTCCAGCTTGATAGCTGGGTGCAATACCGGCTGCGTTATTGCATCTGGCATAACTGGAAGAAGCTTGAACGTAAAAGGAAAAATCTGATACGCTTAGGCATAGATTACGGACATGCTTATTCGTGGAGTAGAACAAGGATGGGTGGATGGCCAGTAGCACAAAGCCCCATACTGGTAACTACCATTGCACTGGAACGGTTAAGAAAACGAGGTTATGAACCAATGCTCGAACACTACTTGAAAGTATCCCCTCAAACTTAATGAACCGCTGTATACGAGACTCGTACGTACAGTGGTGTGAGAGGCGCTCCCCGTCGGTTACAAACGGTGAGGCCGCCTACTCGATTACCTGCAGGGCTTCTCTCCGGAGTCTTTATTTTTTATAATAGTCTATTTTCCTGCTAATTTTATTGCAAGGTTTAGTTGAGCATCTTTGCTATAAACAATATCATTTATCGTTATGTAAATAGGGTAATCTGGTATCACACCTCTATCTTTATGATTGGCTTTTTTTACAGCCATGGTGTATTTTACCATAGGGATTCTACAGTTGATTTGTGAGTTAGGCAAAGTTACATTTGCCTCATCACCTGAAGTATTGCCATAATAACCACCTCCTGTTTCCTCGCCAATAAATAATCCCCTATTGTTGCTTTTCGCAATAGATGCAAATTCTGCTGCTGCTGAAAAGCTACGCCCGTTTGTTAGAAAGTATACTTTACCCTTGAAATTATTTCCTTTGGGATATTTCAGACCTAAATTAGGGTGTCCACTTACAGTAAATTTTTCAGTAGTAGATTCTTGAGAAGCATAATATTTGAAAGGCTTTTTAGCAAAATAAGTATAGAGCAGGGTGCCGTTTCCATCATTTCCACCCTGATTGTTCCGAATATCAAGTATCAGTTTTTTTATTCTTTTATTTTTAATGTCGTTAAAGGATGAATCTAAGAATTGACTAAAATTCTCTCCTGTCTGTTGCAGAAAGTCATCAAGAAAAGTTTTGATAGTAAGTATTGCCACATGATTAGTTGTATAACTTAAACTAAGGTATTTATCTGGACGTGGAAATGGGTTATCGCAGATAATATTTTTAATAAAATCAGCTTGTAATGTTGTGCTTTTAGTATCACCTTTTATTGTTTTATAGGTTATATTAAAGCTGTCTTTTCCTCCAAACACGATGTTGTATAATAAAGGGAAGCTCTCAATCAATTCCCAATTTTTGCGTGACTGAATACTTCCATCTGAAGGAATATAATTAAACAACTGTTGTATTACCTCATTTACTGAATGGTTGTTTATAGTCAATAATTCAGTTTTGGTTAGTTCACCTTTTTGTTTACAACACAAAATAAACGCTCTGTTATTCATAAACATTGTCAATGCAGGAAATACCTTTATGTTACTTATATAATCAATCATAGTCTGTCTGGGTAGCCTACAGTTTGTATGTCCGTCCTGAATAGCTGCAGTTGCAAAGCTTGTAAGAGCGTATAAATCAGTTATTGTCATACTATCTTTAATGGCTGAATAACAACTATCAAACATGTTATCAATATATGCTTTGCTTTTGTACCTGTATAGACTTGGCTGTAGTTTCTGAAGTGTGTCTCTCAATAATGCAAAATCACTTTTTAACGAAGAACCCGCAATTTTTTTTGATTGATAGTTGTCCGTTTGTGCAAAAGAACCTGTTGTTGAAAATAGAACTATAATAAAAAAATATTTCATGTTCACTTAGAGTGTGTTTAAAAAGTATAGATGAGGTTCATGTATCTCAGATGACAGGATATTCCGTATGCTTTGAAGTCGGTGCCAATGTTGATATATAGTTTTATCTATTAGTGCGTTTTATCTTTCTGAGTGCTAAGAAAAAAGAAATAGCCTAAAAAGCTTACAGCAATGGAAAATGCCATGATTGCGAGTGAGTGAATGCCTAAAGGGAGTGTATAATAGATGATGGTGAATCCAACACCTAACGCTGCAAGAATAGCAAACCATTTAATGTTGATATTCCTGTCTTCTTTCGGATTTGTTTGTAAAATTGACGAAGCTATATTTTCAGGAATTCCTTTTTCCACAATTTTGTTTTTAAGCCTATAGTCCATAATTCGTTTTAGGATTGATAATATGAATATCATGAATAATCCCAGTACGAAAATAGCACAACAAGCATTGAAAGTTTCTCTGTCGATGCCTTGCGTATTGTTTTGGGCATTTGCAATAATTGGTGTAGCAGTTACAGCGGCTATGTTTATAATCTTTTTCATTTCTTTTGTTTTAATGCTTTGTATTTAATTAGACAGGTGTCTCGATTTAATGTTGCAATGTTTCAATAAAAGTTTAAAGCCTTCATTTGTGTATTATATTTCCTGTACATATCAATACACAGGAATACTAAAAGACTTATGAGAGTTGTAATTATTAGAGAAATTATCATTGGTGTTACTCCCAGAAAAAGTCTCAGTAAATTGTTTCCAAAAAAGTAGAGTAATATAGAAATGAAAAAAAATGCGATAAAAACGATAAAGTAAAAAGAAGAGTTCTCATAGGGTATCTTAGGTTGGGATTGAGGCAATTGCTCTATAACTAAATCAGCCAGATTAAAATCAAAAATTGGTTTTTCCTGTTGTTTAATTCCTTCAAAAAGCAGACTATATTGCTCTGCTTTTATTTTGCAATGGATACAATGCAGGATATGGTCAATAACATCAACATCACAATCTGTTCTTTGGAGAACGTACTGCTGAATTTCAGCATCGTTGACATGTTTGTTTATCATAATGTCTCCTTTTTATAGTTGAGCGATAAATTATCTCTAAGCGTTTTCCTTGCCCTGAATAAATAGTTTTTTACAGTTCCTTCAGGCAGTCCCGTTATTTCAGCTATTTCTAAATAACTCAATTCTTCATTGTGATACAACGTTATTAAGGTCTTATAAAGCGGTGAAAGATTATCTATTTCAATTTTCAAAATTTCAGAAAGTTCCTTCCTAAAAATGCGGTTTTCGGTTTCATTAGTAAAAGCCCCAATTTTATTATTTATAATTTCTACTTGTTCGTATTCATTATCATCTTTATCATTGTCTAAAAGAATTAATTTTTTCTTTTCGAGATAGTTTAGGCAAGTGTTATAAGCAATTTGCCCAATCCAGGTAGAAAGTTTGGATTGGAATTTGAAACTGCCTAATTTTTGAAATGATTTAAAGAAAACATCCTGTGCAATATCTTTCCTGTCTTCGCTATTGGGTATCATTTTAAAAATAATTTGAACAACCAAACCTTCTGTATTTTTCATAATAGTTTTAAAGGCATTAGTGTTGCCACTTAATACCTTCTCAACCAGAGATTGGTCGGCAAGGTTATTTTCATTTTTATTGCTCACTTAGTGAATTAGACAGGACAAGTTTAAAAATGTTGCAAAAAATGTAATTCGATATCTTATAAGTTTAAAGTCCTATAGTCGGTTAGTGGGTGGGCTTGGAAGTTTACCAAAAAAAAGTCAAAGTGCTTTATAGTCTATCTGTGTCAATAGCGGTTTGAAGTTGTCAGGTCGTCATAGGCTTCTGACTAACGTTTTAAGCTCCGTTGAGTTGCAGCCCTAATTCATCAGTCTTAATATCAAACTTATGAATAAGCTTCTTCATTTCCTGCACTTTTCTTTTTCGTTTTTGATCTAAGAATTCATACCCATGCTCGTTGTTGTACGGTTGGTTTTTCACAACTATGTTCCATATGATCACTGCTAGCTTTCTGGCTGTGGCACTTATGGCTGATACTCTTCCTTTTCTAAAGTTGATGCGATTAAAGAAATTTGACAACGGTGTGTCTTTTAAGTTGCCAATTGCATTGGCTGCATTTCGAAGTGCTATTTTTAACCTGCCGCTTCCTTTAGGTACTTTATGGCTTAGTACTTTGCCTCCGCTTATTTTGTTGTTTGGCGCAAGTCGTAACCAACTTGCAAACTGCTTTGCTGTCTCAAACTTTTTTAATCCTTCCAATCCCACTTCGCTTATTACACTCAATACTGTTGAATGGCTTACTCCTTCTATTGCCAGCAGGTCTACTCCTTCAAAATATTGGTAAGACATTAAATTGATATCGATGTTCTTTGGTGCATTCTTGTTCACTTTCTTATGAACCTTCTTATCAATATAGTGCTGGCGCTTATTATCATTGTTGCTGATTTGTTCATTTAACATCTTTTCAATTTCTATATCGCAATCTTGTATCGCTGCTTGTAGGTAAACCTCCAAGCTACCCCATATCTGGATCGAGTCGATTATGATTTTTCCTAGATAGTTTTGCATGAACTAAAAAGCAAACGATATGGA
>JAABUK010010642.1_pt1 | contig 12218 bp, 10 predicted proteins | sample 5559141 | NCBI WGS metagenome assembly JAABUK01 (sample SAMN10711869, study PRJNA513367) | rock metagenome | isolation source: Antarctica rocks | place: Antarctica: Victoria Land, Pudding Butte nord | collected 2016-01-03 | reverse complement strand
TTATATAATTACTCTCAGATCTCTAAAATAGTTAAATCTAATTATTTATAAATTTTAATATTCAAAAATCACTCTTCTCTTTCTTATTTTAGCTAAAATTAAGAAAAATTCTTTTAAATTAATTTATCTTACTTTTAACTGTCTGTATTAGACTGTAATCAATAGATAAATCTAATTTAATAAGATAAGATTATAGAGAATTTCAAGGGCTATTCAATAATACTATTTATAGTCTTCTAAATATAATAGTCAGCTTAATACAGACAATTAAAGATAAAAATAATATGAAAAAGTGCTGTAAGATTTTGATGTTCCTTCTGCCAAGGCTGCAGCAAATTTAACGCTAAAACGCGGCAACATTATTCTTAATAAGGGAATGTAATCAATTCAGTGACACAAGAGATAAACTCTAATAACTTCATTAAAATCTTTCATCTTAATAGAAAATAAATAAGTTTTTAAGAAATAAAAGATGAGACTATTTTCTTATTATAACACAATAATTAACTTTATAAATGAGTTTAAAAGACTTATTTTTTTTATTATAAATTGCGAGATCAAATTTAAATTTATAATAATATTAAGAAGATATTTTATAATATAAGAGTTATCTTTAATATCTATATTCACGTTAGTAATATATCACTTCTTATTTAAAGTGATCGATCTCAGCGAAGTTATTAAAAATGAATTCTCTCTTTTTCTAATAATACGATACTGATAATATAGTTATTAATATAATATTCAAACTTATAATACTTATAATATTCAATCTTAAACTTATTTAAAGAATTGAAAAAAATATTATTAAAATTAAAATAATAAGTAGCAGGCTTATCTTCAGTATTTTAACTAAAATATCAACTACTTTTTGATTTTAGCTGATCTTTATTAATAGTCTCAAATAAAACAGACTTAACTAAATCTTTCTCGCGATATTAATCGCAATTATCAGTCTTCATTATTTTCTTAAAATACTGCGCTAACATCAGCAATTCTTAATATAATAAAGATATATCTTTCTTTAATAAAATATTCTTTCTTAATAACAACTTCAACTTTATAAAAAGATATTAAGCTTTTTATTCTTTATTATAAGAAGAGAGAATAGCTTCGAGTTCTTTAAGATAAAGAGCAAATTATTAAGCGGACTGATATTCTCATTAATACGCTTCTTTATATTATTAGGCGGTAATAAGTTGGCGATTTATCAGATTAAACTATAAATTCTGAAGAAAATCTTCAAATTTCTTTTAAATAAAGATGTCACCGTTCTTATTATAAATATTCTTCTTATAACGCTCTCACATTTCTACTAAATTTTTTTTAAGAAAGATAATGATTCAGTATATCTTCTATACTTTATTATTAAAATAATATAATTTCATTTAAGTAATATTTTTATAAACTTAAAGAAATGTTTTAAACTTCTTTAAAGATCTGCTTTTATATTTCTTAGAATCTCTAATCTTTAAACTATATTATAAACATTTATTATCTTTTATATATTTTCTTTTTATTAAAGACTCGATATTATAATACTGAGATAGAGATAAAGAATAAGTTGTTGAGAATATAAATCTTTCAATATCTTTATTATAAAGTAAGATCTGTATACTTTATTTAACTTATTATAATTCTTAAAGTATTTAAATAAAAAGTTGTTCTTAAATTAATTTAATCTTTAACTCTGCTAAATTAGACTGTTGAAAAGTTACAGATATAATTTTAGCAGATATTTTCGAAAAGAAGAATTAAGTTATCAAACTTTTTAATTAATTAAGAGAGAGCATCATTACTCTTATAGATTTAATTATTATTCTTATAAATAATTATAAGATTAAAGAGATTAGAATATTAAGATAAGTTATATAATAAATAGATAATAAGAATAGAATAATGATGTTAAAGTACTGACTTAATACTAATAAGAATATTAATTAGTTCTATATAATAGAAATTAATCTCTAAAGAATCTCTTCAGAGATCTCTTCTCTTTCCTCTATATCTATTTAATATGATAGTTAAAGAGAAGGGGAAATCGGAGTAACTGTAGCTAACTATCAATTATAATAGTAGTTAAGAGAAAACCTTCGAATAAAGAAAAGATATCAAGAAGTCGGAGATGCGAATGCACTAGTCAATAAGTGACTTGTTAGCTGAGATCATAACATAAAGTGAGTAAGTATGAAGAAGCAGAAAAGCTAATGAGGTCACAGGCAACAGAGAAGTAATAAGGAATTGTGGACGCCAAGATCGCGGCCGCTAGTCTTAATAAGACTGTGGGCGGGTTCATTAATAATTACCGCGCCAAGACCGCGCCAAGGCCGAATCTCCACTAATTCTCACACGCTTCAACAGTAATAATGGTTGAGATTATGACATTATCCCCCTTCTTAGCCCGGAGGCGGACAGCTATTAGAGTGATCCTTTTCAAAAAGAGCACTTTCACGTGTTAAATTTAACGTCGAACAAAGAATTACATAATTAGCGTCAAATCTAAATAAAGAACTCTTTTTTTGAAAGGAGAAGGAAGCTGGCGGAGAGGAAAGGAATTGATTTTTAAAAGCTAGAATTCTTTAACAATATTATTTTAATTCGCGAATTATATAAAAAGATCTTTAAAAGATTTGTGAATCATTTTTGATGTTGCTGTAGGTGGTCGAATTTCAGATCCGCCGACAAAAATGGTGGCATAAAGTCACATGATCATGAGGTGCAACAGGTGTTGAAAGCGGCGCCAAAGGCTGCCGAAAACAGCGTCCAATTCCCGAAATCTAGAGTTGTGAGGTAGAAAATTACGGAGACGTGCCCCAAAAGTAAGGAAAATCCGCTAATTTGGCGTGGCCCTGGCGTGTCACTGGCGTAGAGCTAGATGTTCAAGTGTCCATACTAAATTGTACCTAGCGAAGAACAGAATTACTCTTCAGGGAATTCATTCTATTCTAGCTCGCTGGTCTTATTATCCTCGTCTTAAGCTTAATATTAAGTTTATCGATTAATAAATTGTAGTGTAGAGAGCTTGCTCTTGATTTAAGTGTCTGCTTAGCTGTGTTTAGAGCTCTATATACTCTCTTTGTATTTATTTCCACCCTTTAGCCGTATAATAGCTTAGATATTAATCATGTAAAGTAGAAGCACCGCCAAGATTCAAATAGAGCGTTATGATTGGTCATGATTTAAGTAGTCAATAAATACTATTTTCGGTTCTAAATAGATTAGGTTATTATATAGATTAGTATGAGAGCTCTCTAGAGCTACGCTAAACAGCGCCAGTGACACGCCAGGGCCACGCCAAATTAGCGGATTTTCCTTACTTTTGGGGCACGTCTCCGTAAAGCATTTTACAAGGTGCATCTTGGCGAGCAGAAATTGGCATTCCTATTTGTGGAAGTCCCCTGCATAGATGATCTTCCCTTATTCTTTATTCTAGATCGTCATCGAAATTTGGTTGATGCAGACCTCCAATTGACTGACAATGCGCTGCCTGCTGCTGCTCTAACATTTTGTTTTCGTAGCTCCAAGGGATGTCTGTATCCAATGATCTCTGGACGGGCCATGAGCCCAAAAGTTCCAGCGCCCTTCGCCTGGCAAATTCATTTCGAAGAGCAAGCACCACATCGGCAGTGCAGGAAACCCAAAAATATGAGAAGAGACGAGCAGGCAGCCGTGCTTCAATCGAGCCACCAAGAAGAGCAAGTCTGGTGGGTTTGCCCTTGCGCCTAACGCGGTCGAAATCAAAGCCAGTGGAGGACGTTCAAGAAGAAATCGAGCAGCCAAAATCGTAAGTGACAGAATGGCCGATCTCTGGAAGGTCAAGGACTGAACCTCAAAAGAGAGAACAAACTTGGAGACATGTTTTTCGCCATTCCAAATGAGATCCAAGTTCAGATACTCTGTTATCTGGATACTTCCGACATACTGTCGCTGCGCTTTACATCCAAACCACTATCAGAGCTTCTACGGCTTAACGCGTCGGCTATATCGCGTGTTGTGCTCCGTAATAGCTCTTTAGGGGGCGATACAATCTTTCTTGAACAGCTCTATCGACCCCCTCTACCAATTGTCAATCTTGACTACTTCCTCCAGATGATCCACAGAGAGAGCACCGTTTTGAGAATGGTCTCTACTATCGCCGACTACGTTCAAATCAAAATCTACCAGGTCAAGTCTACCAACCGCCGCAAACAATTTGCCCCCAGCCGAGCACGTATGGAGAGTAGGCTGAAAGGATCCGCCTTCATAATTTATCACTTCCTGGAGAAATTTAGGGCTGCTCTGATTCGTCACTCTGAAGAAGCTTGCAGCGATAGTCAAGGCACGACTACAGAGCCACCATCGTTCGAAAATGAAATGCAAACGGAAATTATCAGTTGCTATCCAGAGGATACGCAGCTTCCAGCCTTCCAATTCTATCGCATTATGGTCTCCGCTTATCGCCAGAAGCTTCGTCCACCAACTTATGCCGGCACAATTGAACGCAAATTGCGAGGCTGGGACCGTACGCCTGCATCTGATGCCGATGTTGCTCTAGTGTTGATTTATGGTGGCATGGAGGAAGTGCTGAAAATCATGTTGCACCCCACTTATGGCGCTCGCTTGCAAGCACTGAACGTCGCCATTGATCGAATTAACGGCCGTGCCTTACCAGTTGGATCGAGGTGGATGGAGGGAAAGTCAAACCCGCAAGTCATAAAGGATCTTGACATTTCGCCAATTCCAAAGATACCATTTATGTCACAAGGCAGCGCCGTGAAACTGACAACCCTATATCTTCCATGGCTCTGGGCGATCGTCGCGAAGCAGAGAACGGCACAGGGTACTGAAGCGGCGGCGCCAGATCCACATATCCCTAGTCCATTCGCCTACATCGAAGATTTGCTCAAAGATCACGAAAGAGGTGCAATACCAGGCAAGACTGATGTTACAGTGGAGGATTTTGCCGCTCGAGCCAATGCGCCAGATGAAGATGAGGAGCCTGCAGATGATGCTGCTGCTGCTGGTCCGGCTAATGCCATGCATAATCCTACAGTCCAGCACCGCACTTTGAGCTTCCCTACGCAGTATGGATGAACATTCAGGAAACCCGGTTTTTGGGCCCTCGAACGTCTTCATCAGCGGTCCCAAACCGCTGAAACTACATATGCAGCAGCGTTCTTGCAACACTCATGACCTGCTAGTGACTCTTATCTTCTTATGACACTTCCTGGATCGAGTCGCCTTTGTGATAGGAGATTGCCTTGTTGGAGGGGAACAGATATGGAGCATGAAATAAAATTCGATTCTCCATAGCCAAGGACGGTTGTATTTACATAGTGGTAATACAACTCGAGGTCAGTTACCCGGAACGCGATTTCCCATGAAGCAAATCATCTAAACTTTATCTTTCTTGAACGGGAACCATTTTTCGTCTCAATTCAAAAAGCTAAAATGTCTCACTCCAACGATGTAGCATCCATTAGATCCGGATCTGTATCTCCTCGTCTCTTCCGTCTTTCTACTGGGTCTTCCCGCATTTCGACTCCTGGCCCAACTGTTCTTGATGATCTGTGTTTAGGGAATATCTGGACGGAGAAGATATCAGCTTGGTCACTGAGAACGGAGAGGCAAGGCCATTTGGCTATGTCCGCAGGACGGCATATCCACAAGCCTTTCCATTGCCCTAGCATGCCCAGCAATGCAGCCTACTCACCTGCGTAGTCCCCCATCCCCACCTAAAAGCAATCTCATGTGCCAGCAGCTCCCCCAACCCCAACATCATCCCATTGACAAAAGGCAGTAGCAGATTTATGGCCGCGCCTCTCATTAAGCTCCAGAATGTAGGCTTGCTGTATATTACCACCTTCTGTTCGTGGCTGTCATTATTGTTGTTGTTGATATTGGAGGATGACTGCGGTGGAGAAGTAGACGGTGGGGAGAGTGACGAGAATGGTTCGGAGTCGGATGGAATGGTGAGGCTGGAGGCGGACAGGTCCTGGGGCGGGGATGGTTCGTCATCGGAGGGAGGTGATGGGGCGTTGTTGGACATTATCGTGGAGAGGTGGGATGATGTCGAGGAGGGCAGATGCAGATTTGAGAGGTTGGCCTGCAGCTTGTGAAGCTGCTAATGGCCTATCCTCGAGCGCTATCAAGTTTGGCAAATCTTTCTGCTCATAACTTTAAGTCTCTAGGTGGTAGCTTAGAGAAATCCGCTCGTGGCTTGATCAAGCTTCAAACTCTCATCGGAGAAGCCGTGAAGCGGACGATTTGTGGAGCCAATCAGCGCAAAGGTCCAGCCAGGCGGATATGTGGATTGACCATCTTTGGCAAATCTGAACACTACAACACCAACCACGACTTCTTACTTGCGAGGCGGTTCACTGCATTTGACATCTCTTTCCTTGGCAAGTCCTCTGCCCCTTCACTTGTCTCTCAAAACCTGAGAATTCTTCTCCATCGCATCAGCTACTACCGATCATGTCAGATCACGATGATCTGATCGCGCAGTTCGTAGATGTTGCTGCCGTACGTCCTCAAGAAGTGTGTAGTATTCTGTCCCTTCAAACACTCGTTGGAGCCATCTCTGACGGTAAGGACAAAGGCCCGCCAGTACCTCGAGGCAGCACAATGGGACTTCCCATCGGCCTTGACCGCATTCTATAATCCACCAGAGGAAACCGCAGAAGAACAAGATGAAGATATGGCAAACGCCGATACTCCGCAGCCGGCCTCAGACGTACCCCAATCTGGTGGCGGAGGACGACGACTCGGCGAAAGTCCTTCAGATCCGCAGCCCATCCCCACCACTTCATCCTCGCTGTCTTCGAGACCACCTAAAAGAGCTGCTGCTCAGAAGAAATTTGCTACATTGGGCGATTTTGGAATCGATTCACATGGACATGCCGATCCTAATGACAGTGACTACGATGACGAAAAGCAAGATCTGTTTGCTGGCGGGGAGAAATCAGGGCTAGCCGTGCAGAACCCTGATGATCTGAAGAAGAAAATACTGGAAAAGGCTAGAAAGTGAGTCTTACTCAGGACATGCGGCATGTCACTGGATTCTGATTCGGAATTTAGAAATAAGCCTCGACCTGGTGGCGATGACCCTACTCCTCGTGCCAACCACTTCACTGGTACAGCCCGCACCCTCGGTGGAGACGATACCCCGTCGCAGACCATTGAGCCACCTACCGACCCTCTCACGGCCCGGCGTCCTGAACGTGTTGAGCGAATCTTACATTTCTGGAACGATGGCTTCAGTGTCGATGATGGTGATCTATACTCAACCAGTGACCCTCGTAATGCAGAGATTCTTAATGGTATCCGACAAGGCCGGGCACCACTCAGCATCATGAATGTACAGCCAGGACAAGAGGTTGATGTCGAGATCAAGCAACATGAAGGAGCCTATGTCAAGCCCAAGCAGAAATACAAGCCGTTCGGCGGACAGGGAAACAGGCTTGGAAGTCCAACACCCGGCGACAGTCTCACAAGTACTTCCACTAGAATTGCTCCTGCTCCTCCTGCTGCTGCTACCGCCACTGCCTCAAATGAAACACCGAAGGTTGATATTGATGAATCACAGCCAATAATCAGTCTACAGATCAGACTCGGAAATGGTAGTCGGTTGCCGGCAAGATTCAACGCTAGCCACACGATCGGGGATGTTTACTCATTCGTTGCAGCAGCGAGTCTGGATGGCCAGACGAGGGAATGGGCATTGATGACCACGTTCCCAAGTAAGGAGCTTACGGACCGTGGTCTGGCTCTGGGAAATATGCCAGAATTCAAGAGGGGAGGTGTGATTGTTCAGAAATGGAGCTAGGGCAAGGTACGAAGGCATGATTGCATGGGAGGCGTTCCTGATCAGCGGCCGGAAATGAGACGACAGCACATGGTGGTCAGGGATCCTGCATCCTCGTTTGTGTCAGAGCAGCGGTTTGATGGTTCGGAGCACCAAGAAGGTTCATAGATACGATAGCCGACGAGAGATGTGGCTTCACCTATGAGATCTCAATTACAGTTCGTAGCCACGAAATGGGACGTGTCGACTTCCTCCCTCGCTCGTGAATTTCCGAATCGCCCCTGAAGCGGTTTCTTGGCATTCGGCAAAGTTGCTCTTTTCGCCTTCAGATTTTGGGATTCGAACTGCTCATCGACCTGAGCAATATCGCGTCTTGCAGGAGCATTTGTTACCGCGCCATGATCACGTCGAAAAGCTTGCGATGGTCCGGCGCTGCCATTAGTAATGGGCGACAGCGATTGGCGGCGAGTCCACAGGGAGCTCGATTTGTAAGATCTTCAATGCATCTTTTAGAGCTCTCACTGACCAAGAACAGTATTCATTTACTTCCTCTAGAGCGTCCGTCTTGAAAAGCCATACGACGAGATCACGGCAGCACACAATATCTGGGCCATCCGTCGAGCAATTTCGCTCTATATCATTCTGGGGATGGGGCTCGTCAAAACCCAACGATGCAGATTTTGCGAAAGTTCACACCCCCGACGCGAGCTCTGTTCCAGACAGTACCCTGGGACATGATGGACAGGTAATTACACAACGGGTCACGCCATCCTCTCAATCAATACCAGCTGTTCACCAAACTTCCGACTCTCCTTCGTCGGCTTCCTTCGTTCCTGACCCAGGACCAACACCGTTCAATGTGGATGCTAGCCCGTTAGACCAACTCACCACACCCGACGAAATTCCTCTGGCCGATGCTCTTGACCCAGCCGAAGCCCTCTCTGCTATACCCGAACGTATAGGCTACCTCAAGGAGGTCTGCGGCATAGACTTTGGCTGGGGTTCGTCTTCAATGATGCAAATGTTATTAGAACACATACATATCTACGGTGGTTTCACCTGGGCCACCTCAGTCGTCCTCCTGGCAGTAGTTGCTCGAGTCGTGATCTTCTTCCCCATGGCCCGGTCCTCGGACATGGGCGCGAAATGGAAAGCTACCCAGCCAATAATTGGACCAGTACGTGAGAGACTGCAGGAGGCATACAGAGCCCAGGATCATGCGAAGATGGCTGAAGCGAAGGCCGAGATGAAAGCGCTCAATCAGGAGTATGGTATTGCGCCAATGAAGATGTTTCTACCTGTTCTCATACAAGTCCCCCTCCAATTTGGAGGATTTCGAGTATTACGAAATATGGCCGAGTTGCCTGTCCCTGCGCTCGTGAAGGAACATTGGTTATGGGCACAAGACTTGACTCTGGGTGATCCATTCTACATCCTGCCAGTGGCCAACGCCGCCATTCTATATTTGACTATCAAGGTACGTAATCTGTTCACCGCCCTGTTTTCACCCGTCGAACTGACTCCGTCTTGCTCTACAGCGTGGCGGCGAAATGGGCACCACCCAACTCCAGGGCGGTCTAATGGTCACCCTTTCTTACATCATGCCCGCGTTCTCCTTCCTCTTCATGACCTTCCAACCCGGAGCTGTTCAGCTCTACTTCTTCACCTCCGCCTTCCTCGCCCTCGTCCAATCCCGTCTCCTCACCAACAACTCCTTCCGAAATCTCATGGGCCTTCACCCTACCGTCCCCACCCCCAAGAAACCGACCCCAGCCCCATCGAGCGGAGGCAACAACACCACCCCCGCCACAACCACTCCAGGCTTCGGCCCAGGCGAATTGAAACTCTACCAGCCTCCCCCTCCGACCTCAACCCTACCCGCCGACGCCAAGGTACGAGACATCGGCATGATCGACAAGTTCGTTGATAATGCCAAATCTCGCAAGAACGAGGCGATGGATGGGTGGTACAGCGTGATGGGGACGACGAAGGAGAAGACGGTCCTGTCGGCGGAGCGGGACAAGATCAAGCGTCAGGCGGAGGAGTATGAGAGGAGGATGGCGAGGGAGGCGGAGGAGGCAAGGGAGGAGAGGAATAGGTTAAAGATGAGGCAAGGGAGCTTCGCGAAGACGGAGGATGGCAAGGCGAGGAGGTGGGGGGGGAAGAGTGCCGAAGAGACTACATCTGAGAGAAGAATGATTGTGAAGATGAGGAAGGAGAAGAGGCAGTAGCGTCATTGGTCTAACTTATATGCGGATGGAGGGGAGGATGTCCAGAAGAAGAGCGGATGGATGGATGTGCTGGTTATCACCACGTCCATCCCCGCCACAGATTTACTTACATGTAGAACACCAACGGGGCTTACAATACCGCTCCCTCTGTTCCGTCTCCCAATTACCGGCGTACTAGTTGCTCATCCCTAAGGAACCCCGAGGTCCTGCCCACCTATAAAACAACAGTGGTACTCCGTAAGTGGTATCTCTCTGCAACAAAAGGAGGGCGGGGACTGGTAGGGAGTGCCCTAAGATCAAAATAATGCCCCGGAGGCCTGTTCCATCCACGGGCAGGCGGCTGTAATTTATCGTGTTTCATTAAACCCCCAAACTCAGGTAGAATAAGCCCGACTAGTTAACTACTTCACAAGTACGGAGTCGTGCCCCAAAAGTCACAGAAATAAGCTAATTTGGCGTATCACTGGCGTAGAGACTAGTTGTTCTAGTGGCCATACTAATTGTATCTAGTAAGGAACAGAATTACTCCCCGTCAGGGATTTCATCCCATTCTAGCTCGCTGGCCTCGATATCCTCGTTCTAAGCTTGATGTTATGTTTATTGGTCAATGAATTGCAGCTTGAAGAGCTGACCCTTAATTCGAGTGCCTGCTCAGCTGCGTTTAAAGCCCTACATACTCTCTTTATACTCATTTCCCTCTTTAAGCCGTATAATAACTTAGATATGATCTGATATAATCTCAATTCATATCTATATTGTCTTTTGTGATAGATCTTTTCATACTTAAAGTCATATCTTCTTTATATCCTTGCGATTTGCAAACGTATCACGCGCGATAATCCTTCTTTTAAGCCAATATTAAGCTAACTCAATAATATTTAAATCAAATAAATTCTCAGATTAAAGAAGCCGCATAATATTATAAAGAGCATAAACAGTATCTTAATAATGATAAGTATAAGCAGGCGCCTTATCTTCTTATATAATAGTATTTAATCGATTGATTGTCAAGAGAGCTGCCCGAAGTTAGACGGGCAGTAGACGTTCTTCACGTGTATGTAAGAATCTGAGGTATAGAAGTTTATGAGCATGCGAGTAGCATGCGAAAGATATGTTAAGAGCGTGTATAGTAAATATATAATGGCGGCCCTCTTATGTTATAAGAATAGATCGCTGATCTATAAAGATTTACTTCTGCAGTCAGCTTATATCTGCGTATTAAGACTGAGTCTTAATATTTTCTAATATTACTCTCTCTTTTAAAGATCTTATTCTTAAGACTCTAATCGCCTCTATAAGCTTATAGTTATTTAGTAGTATATTCACATGCGTAAAGCATGATTATTAGAGTTATTTAGTGTGATGCTAAGATCTCTTGTAATATCTCGTCACTTTTATAAAAAAAGAAGACAATATTCTATATTGAAATGATCTCTTAATTATTTAGTATCTCGCTTTTTTAATACTTATAATTAAATTAACTTCTTAGTTATTTAGTATCTCGCTTATTTGATTTCTATAATTAAGTTAATCTTTCAATTATTAAGTATCTTATTTACTTAATTTCTATTATCGAGTTAATCTTTTAATTATTTAATATCTCGCTTATTTAATCTTTAAGTAACGTAAATATTACTTTATAATCATTAAATTATTCTGTCTATAATAAAATTTTTATTATATTATTTATTATTTTGTTTTATAAAGTCTTGATATTTATATATAAATCTTATTAAATAAATAGATCTTTCTATTTATAATAATAAATTTCACTTATATGAGCTCTCATATCTTAATTCAAGAATTAATATGTGATTGATTTAATACTAACATGCGCGGAATATATTATATTGTTCAATAAGTTATAGATTTTTATTAAGATAATTGATTTTTCAGAATAAAGAATTTGTTATATTATTATTATTAATAATGAATAGATAATGAAGTTGATTTATAATAAACACTTTCTTCTTCTAATAATATATAAGACTACTTCTTTTCTCTTTAATTTTAACTTCTCTTCTTTTTAAATCAACTTTATTTCAGTCTTAGTAATAGTAGTAATAATAATAATAATAATAATAATAGTAATAATAATAATAGTATTATTATTATTATTATTATTATTATTATTATTATTATTATTATTATTATATATAAGTAGTTCTTTCAATCTCTTATTTATTATTAATCTTCTCATT
>JAABUK010010641.1_pt1 | contig 12218 bp, 13 predicted proteins | sample 5559141 | NCBI WGS metagenome assembly JAABUK01 (sample SAMN10711869, study PRJNA513367) | rock metagenome | isolation source: Antarctica rocks | place: Antarctica: Victoria Land, Pudding Butte nord | collected 2016-01-03 | reverse complement strand
GGCGCCAGGAGTCGTGCTCGATGTGTTCGCGGGTGTGGGATAGGTGGTCTTCGCCGGGTGTGTGTCTTTGGCCGACGTTTGAGAGGGAGCGGGTGCTGTGGGCTTCGAGGGTGTGGTCGTGGGCGTGATTTGTGTGTCCGCCTTCGCGTTCTTCTCCTCCTCCGTGATCGTGGGCGTGCCCGACGGCGCCAAAGGTGGCGAAGCGCATGGCCATTAGTTCGATGAAGAAGAGGACGAAGATGGTCATGAGGGCGATGCCTTCGGCCCAGTCGTACGAGGTTATGGGGCCGGTGAGGCAGGGGTCTGTGAGCGCGGTACAGGCAGGGGCGAGTAGCTGGATCGTGTTAGCGGATGTCTCTGAAAGCTGGGGCGGTCGATGCGTGCATGGATGAATGCAGTTGCGATGATGACACCGGACCCGAAGTATTTCGCTATGAAGAATGCCCATTCCGGCACCCCTACACCTCGGTGTCGTCCAGCGTAGACAGGAAAAGCGGCACCTATGCACCACTGTTACTTGACGAAACCACTGCCAACGGCTGTCACGCTTACCAAATAGAGATCCAACCAGTATGACAAATATAGCAGAGACTCGAACGCCCATCCTTCCATCAAAGCCATTGTCTGTTGCACAAGCCGGTGCAGTCTCCGCGGCCGCTGTTGTCACTGCTGCTGTTTGGTACGCTCCCCGAACAACGATGTCCACGATCGCCTGGACGCCAGACATCTTGTCCGAACGCCCGCTGGCGAGAATGCTGATGGATGTATGGACAGTGATCGAGGTAGGTCAGGGTGGTACTTTGGAGTAGTACTATTATCCTCGGGGTCCGGAAAGAGGCGGTTTTTATGGTCGCGATAACTGACTTGCTCAAACCCTTGTCAACTGCTCTTAGTTCTATATGCAACTAGGTACAACTCACGATATGTACAGATGCGAAAACGACAGACAAATTGAGGACAAAAGAAAAGACAACTCTCCGCACATATCACAACGACGACCGAATTGACTTTGACGATCTTCGTCTCTTTCGCCAGGGCCGCTTCGCCGCCTCCCCGCACTTGCATAAAGTAAATATTTAAGGTTGAATATATGTTTTATGCATACGCCACGACGGTGGAAAATGGTTTGGATTCTAAATGTTTGGAAACATAAATATAGAGTACTTCTAAACGTTGATAGGTCTATGTGTTGGAGTTCTCTGTCACCTTGATGCTCGTCAAGAGTGACAATCATCAAATCTCATATATCCAAGCTGCATTGTGACCCTGACCTTCCAAATCCCTGGCTTATCATAGCTCCATGACCACTGCTCGAAACGAAGTACTCTCTGGCGCTGTCGGCGCAGATGTTGAAAAGAGAACTGAGTACCATCCCGCCGCAAATGAGTATCGCAGGAATGCCGTTTTAAGATATCGTTGGAACTCACTCACGGCAGAGCGCTAGTGGAGTTGAGAATCATGAACGTAATCTGCTGAACGAAAACCATAAAGACGATGCTTTTGATGGGGGGGGCCTATTTGCCTAATACATCGCATTCCATGACTTGGGAACGGAGGCGCTTATGAACCGCTAAGAGACGCAAGAGAGCGAGCGTCCCCGAGACGGAAATGATGTCTGACAAGCTAAAACCAGTAGATTGGCCATGAGTCTATATGTTGAGTGGCCTTCGTGGCCTACGCATATATGAGTAAAAGGCACCCTGTCTACATTGGCACGAAGTATCCAATCAGCTCGTGTGATATCTGTTGCAACCGACACTCCAAAAGAGATTGCAACGTCTTGAAATACAAGAATCCAAATTCACCGATACCATTTGGGACTGCTGCCGCCGCTTTGGTGCTCCAGTCTGTCAAAGGAACCTTCTCTGCGCTCGGGATTGGGCTCAACATAGGCAATCGGGAGGAGGAATGATGTAGCTGGCTAGTGCGACTATTTTGTAGAAGTCGGCCCAATGGTGAAAATAAATGGCTCTCGAGGCAATTGGGCTGGTAATAGATCGACCAGTGTATGCATCGGGATTAAAGACATTATCATGAGGATGACTCTGCAGCAAGAGGTGGTAGCTGGCTGGTGGCGAGCTATGAGTCGGTGATGATACCTGATCTCTTTGCCAGGATTCCTAATTGCTGTTGCGTGAATCAAAACATGAATGCTAGAGATCAAGGAGATAATCCCGGTCAAGGCACCGCAGAGGATGTGAGTGAAGCCACAAAAACTGAGTGAGCCGATGATGTGCTCAACGTTATACTGCGAATTTGTTGTTATAGCTTGACATGCACTTCAGAAGAGTCGCATGGTCTGAGGTTCTCGACTAGATGATAGTGCCGAAGGAAGTATAAAAGATCCTGGAGCAGTTCGAAAACGAAGTCCTGCTTTTCGGCAATACTAGAATGAGTGCTCCGGAAGTGGCGAGTAGATCGTGGATTTTGCTGCGGGATGAACAAGGAAGATTGATGAATATACAGACACTGTGGGTGTAGAAGACCTGATATGCAGACTTGAATGTTCCGAGACAGCCTTCAGCTGGGTTAGCGACACACGCATGCCTTGTGCATGGGCTGAGCTGCGATTATAGCCATAGCTAGCTTGTCAACAATGTTTTCTAGAGATTTGGAAGACGAGAGGGAACAACATAGGAATCCGAACGTACGATTGATTAACCATCTTGAGATCTTCAAGAGGTGGAATGACACTTTCCCGTTCTTGGGATCTTTTGCTTCTCGGTGACCCTGGAGACTCATTTGCCAGGCGACATCACTCATAGATCATGCTCTGGTGTTTGAGTATAGAATTCGCTGCGTAGGTTCTTCTAGCATACGATGTAGTGCCACGAAACCATCCGTTGTTGAGCTGCGGTGTGCATGGTCAGTTCAGCTCGCGGAGATATCTGAAAATCGTCAGCAGCTTCGCTATGGAGAAGATCATTGCAGCATTTCGAGCTGAACGATCCGGTTCGAATATGATCTTGTTCTTCGATAACAACATGGTGGTGAGTTTTTCGCACATTCATTTAGATGTGCCAGCGGTGGTTCTTGTCAGGAGTGTAATAGCTGTAGAGGCTGGCTCGGGTGACCTATCTGCGATTCCGTGAGATTCCTGTAATTGTTTTTTATAATTCTAACCACACTTCGAGAGGTAGAGACATGATATGACACCAAGACACGCTAAGGTTTGAATAGCTGACAAGACTACGGAGGCCAAATTTCACGAGTACAACTTTACGCTAGCTCCCTTGAATTGAGTAATGAGCGAAGAGAAGGTGAAAGGCTGTCTACTACCAAGCAGAACAGATAGCGTCAATTGAACAACTCATTTCACTCCTTCCTGACGCAGTCTTCTATGGTAAACTGTCTTTGACCATAAAACTAGTAAACAATGAAACGTATTTAACGCATCACTCTGTATGCTGGTGAAGACGAGGCACGAGCTCGCAGCTAGGGAGGTTCAGGCCTTGATCTCAACCGCACTGTATCAACTAGTTGTAGAAGCCTGCCGTCGTAGTGCAGCGGCTCTTTGGTCACTGTACATACGCCATGGCCATGTCGTAGGATTTGCAGGTGGTACGAACACCCCAACTCGACGAGGACAAAGACATCGAGCCAAGAAATGTGTTGCTAGCAGCAGCATTGTCGCCAATTCATTGCTCTAGAGTCATGGGGCCCTGTCTGCGGTGCAAAGTCTAGTGCATTGCGAGTGTTGAAACACGACTGGGCGCGTTGGGCTGGTTGAGTTGACGGACCTTATGCTCCGGGCGTTGCTGCAAGGATCGTGCTCCAAACGTTTGAGCAACACGGAATTATGTGTCCTATTGCTGCAAGCAATGCCGCTCACTTCAGCCCGTTGGTCGCTAGGGGGGTGAGGGTCATCGACGTCCAGAGTCGATAGAATGAACGAAGAAACATATTCCCCGAGCTGTGCGGCAAGAAAGTGATGACCTAAGACCAACAAGGTCGTAGAACTTTTGCCACAAGGAGCTCCCAGGTGCAACAATGTTTGTAATCAAGATCACCTTCATCCAAAGCCCATGGCCACTCTCAGCCCAGCCCGAATTAGCACTCTAACCGTAGCGAATCGAGCACACTAGCATGTATAAGAGATCGATGATGGATCTCGGGAGGGAGGGAAGGAAGGAAGTCGAGCGCCTGAAGTGCCCTGTGCTTTCTCCGCTCGGTTCCGGCCCAGAATAGGTCTGTCCAGAGATTGCAGGGTCCTGCTCATCGGTGATGGAATCCTTTGACAGCATATCTCACCAATTAGCGAAGCCTCGAGCTAAAGACGCTATTATTCCCAGTTACAGTAGATGATATTACCACAGAGGACGGTGCTCCGACGCTCGGTTGGCCGTGCTCGAAGGAATAGAACGACAGACATCATGTAATCCTTTGGCCCGATCTCGAGGCTACTTTCGCATAACTCTAGCAATGACGTCGCGGTTTAAGCGTTCTGCTGTTAGAAGAGTGCACGCTGTGGGCCCGCTTATTACCCTTATCGACCTTAGTCCATCGAGAAGGATTGACAGAAGCAGATGACATTTGATATTGATAACTGATCAGCACCGACAACGCTTGATTTGTCTGATTATTGTTGGGACATCGGATTGCCCCCATCTTCTCGCATGTCTCGCATACCTGAAACGTTGCAGCAGCCGCAGGCAGAGGAGACGCGATATTGAAGAGGGGAAAGTGTTGGAAACAGACATGTTAATTCGCCGGTTACCATAGCTCCGGTGTCTGTGATGGCCAGCTCCTGGTTGGCAGGTCTCTGGATGCACGACAGACGCCGATGGCTCTAACAATTTTCACCCGCGCAGAGGGAGCCTATGGTTCCCTGGCTGGGAGCGCAAGGCTTCTCCGTGTGCATAACGCACGGCTCTGGGCTAGCAAAGTTTCAAGCTCCATAGGCTATTGTTCTTTGTCGACGCTCGATCCCAAGCATATGGATCTGTCACTTAAGCTTCAAGGCACATCGCCGCGCATAGGTGGCGCAAACCCTGCCGGAGGTATGGCACAGCGAGTATTAGTGCGGCTGACCGAAATAACGCTCGAGCGTCGGCCCAAGCTTGAAGCGCCCAACCGCGTGAATCTGAGCTTGAACAGCGCCTTTCTGTCTTGTGGTCTTGGTTGAAATTGTTTCCGCGCTTGTTGCTAAGTCATCTTGAAACGAGGTGTAGTTCAAGCGACTGGAGCGCGATGCATAGAGATTAAGCCGCACTGGCGAATGCCTCCTGCAGCCAAGCGCTTTTTAATAATTACATGCTGTCGATGTCAGTATATATGATCTATGGGAACGATGGATCGATATTCAAACCAGTTTCACTCTACACAAGCTTCTTCATCGATCAAAATGTACCAATCAATTGCTCTTAGCGCTCTCTTCACCACAGCTCTCCTTCAACAATTCGCGGCTAGCCAATTCGTCGGCACGATCGCCCCCATTGGATCTGAGACAGATGGATTGATCATGGTCACCATACAGAACAACAGCACAGGCAACTATTCGATAGAGGCAAGGAACAACCTCTATGACGACGCAAATCCATACCAGCCTCTGAAGGTCAAAACCCAAGCGGGCACACTTGTCACTCTCGTCGGATCGTCATACCCCTACGGCCAACTTGTGGACTCTGCCTTCGTCACAATGAGCCCCGGTGCAGTCTGGCAAAGGGAGTTCAACATGACGGAATACATACCAACAGACCCGACCGTGAAAATACCAACGTCGAAGTGCTTCAGCATCAGCTTTCCCGACGCCCTTTTCGCAGTGAACACGACCAATTTCGTCGCGGACGAGCATCTAGCGACAGGATTCCTGGGTGGTGCCTCAGTAGAAACCTTCATCAAGTCGACTCCACTGCATCTGAACATTACCGTCATGCCCGGGACGCTCCTCCAGGCAGCAACAGCCACAGTCACAGCTGAGCCGGTGGGCACACAGCAAGCAGCGACGCTCGTCCAAGGGACAGCAAAACCAGGGCTTGGTGGAGTGACGCCACCGTCTGGCAACAGTATCGACAACTATCTTTCGGGGGTGACAAGCTTGTTCGGGCCCCACAAAGTTTGAGACGCTCTGCAAAGCCAGCCACAAGCCGTTCACGCGGATGCTTGCACGATGGATCAGCTGTTGAGCTGGACACGTGCTACATTCGAGGACGGCGTAAATACTAGTGGCTTTCCCCCGATCCTATTGGCGAGCCGGAGATCCATCTATGCTAGGCTGGTTTGTACGATACCTCAACTGGGAAGACTGTACGCATTCATGAGCATGATCTGGCGTTCAATGGACATGAACTGGTGCTTGGATGAGCTGGTGACTTCGGAAAATTTTGGTCCATGACACGGACTAATCACATGCCTATACCCAAGGGTGTTATCCGGAGTTTGGTCAGACATGTATACTAAAACGATTTAGAAAACACGAGATCAATGAGATGGATATCTTGCAAGGGATTGTGATAGATTGTACACAATGGGCAGCCAAACTCAGCAAAACTGAAATACTTCATTCCATAAGTGTGATTATGCTCGCACTATTCTCAATCATACGTACTGACTAGATTATTGGCTGGCGTCCGCTACGGAGAAGAAGTTCCGCAAGCTCCAGTACAATGCCCGAGACAGGGCGCGTGTGAGCGTCTCTGGCTGTAATAAAGTAGATTGTTCGGGTAACGCTGTGCAGCTCCTAGCTTTGCGTCTGGGATTGCGTTGTTAGACATACGCTGGGAGCCGCACCTGTGGACGAGTCCCGGGCAAAGGTCCGGGCCAAAGGAAACAACGTGGGTAGGTCTGCAAAGCCTAAATAATGCCCTACACCATGGGTCACTTCAGTACTTAAATCTCTAAAAATATCCAATCACAAACCCAGTGTCATTGGATATTGTCGACAATGAAAACAACCGCCTATGGCATGCGCTCCGCTAGACGTTCGCCATGACCCCTGGCTGTATGATCTCTAGCTTCCGAGACAGCTGTTCCCACACTTTCTTTTGCGCCCTCGCACCGTCATCACTTAAAACAAAAGGCGAGGGCCTGCGTCGCCTCGTCAGCTGCTTCTCATGAAGATTTTCGCAGAGTCATGGCTTACTTAGCCACCTGGCAGCTGCTCAAATACTGCCCGTGCGTTTCGGGTCCACCTTCTGACCCACTTACCAACGTTCGACTTCCGCACTCCGTAGTCCTTGCCAGAATTAACTTGAGGATATACATGAACCATCCGGCGTCTCGAGTCAACTCGGAGTGACAAAGTCCAGGGTTGATGAGGTTTATGATTACTTCGGATTGGCTGCTCTGTTCTGTATTCGCCGCGAGCTCTCTAGTATAAAGGACCTCAAGCAATTTGGAGACAGGGTATCTGATACCGTTAGCCGCTATGTCGATCTTTGAGAGATCTTTAAACACCTTTCGGCCATGTTCGCGGTCTCCTTATCGTTCAACGTCTTGAAGATGTCCGGAGTATTCCTTTCTGGAAAGCTGGTCCAGCCATGGACTTCTGACGTTACTATAGAAAGACGGGGAGTGGTATTGTAGGTTTTGCCGGACTCCCTAAGCTTCGGGAGAAGCATGAGACCCAGTAAAAAGGTGCTGACGACATTGATCGTGATGGTAGACTCATTGCCTTCCAAGACTGAATACTGGTCTCTGGCCACGCCAGCGTTCTCAACCAGAGCGTCTAATCGCTCCAATCCCTCAGCTCGTTTTGCAAATTGCTTGGTGGACTCGTAGCTCGCGAGGTCAAGCTGCCACACCTCAACAACGCCCTGGCGGCCTGCAGTCTGCTCAATCGATTTCTTGGCACTGTCTCCCTTCTCTAAGCTTCTCACTGCCAGTATGACTTTTCCTGCATTCAATCGGGTAAAGTGGCGAGCTGCCTCCAAGCCTAAGCCAGTATTGGAGCCTGTCACAATGACCGTTTGGCCGGAGTGATCGCCTGTGGGATATGGAATTGTAGCAAAGAGCTGCTCATAGATGAACGTCATTGGAAATCGGAAGGGAAAGCTTTAGCTTGGTCGAAAGAGGCAGGCGCGAGTCAGGATGATGGTGGAGCGAATACATTGCAAAGCCTTTGATGCCTTTATATTCTCAGGTAACAGGCAATTGCCTAGTACGTAAGGTACTCCGTAGTGATACTAGCTAGGAGACCGGTCTTTAAGAGGACATAGCGGACGGACTTAATCTGCATGACGCGGCTCAAAAGAAAGCCCGCATACCGGAACTAGTATCATTGTAGCTAGTTCTAAGACAAACTTGGGCACTTCCACCTGAATTTTCCCACCTTCTCCAGCCTGATATCCAATGTGTTCTTGGTATACCTGAGAGCTACCAACCGTATTGGGCGGCGATGGCCACATGACAGGTAGCATGATAGAGAGAGACCCATGGCTTTTCATGTCCTAGTTGGGAAGTACTCATAGTCTTCATTCAGTTAGGATGTGCGGGCCTTTGGTTGACCCGCGTATCACAAACCCAGACGTAGCCGTGTTCTAGCAGCGCCATGCCCAGCAGGCAGCAGGCATTCGCATTTGAAATCCCCGGGTTGCAAAGACACGAATACGACCTGTCAAGATAGCCTCTTAGGCCCAAGATACCGACAAGTACCATCTGATATCGAGGGTCTCCTACGTGTATAAGATGTATGTTAGGCATGAAGGACATGCTTCATATCTATGGCAAGGAGCAACTAGGAGTGGGAGCTGAGATGCGTTCCAGTCAGTTGCTGTTGAATTTCTCGCCTTTCAAGCACCAAAGGCTCAATGTGGGCAGCGTAGGTGCAGGATCAAGTTCAACATGACTTGATTAATTTGCTGAGATCCTGAACGAGGTCTCTCGCTTTATACACCATGTCCCAGCGTCATCGGCGTGTTCGGACTCCGCAGCTCCCTATTCCTCAACCAGCCTTCTTGATGCCGCATGCTCATCCTGTGATGGTCATCATCACCCGATCTTTCAGCTCCTCTGGCAAGCGAAAGTCCGCAGTATTGCATCGATGAAGTCGCAAGTGGCGCATCGTGTCTCCAGCGAACCATTGGAAAGGAGGGTCGTCCATGACAAAGTTCGTGAGGCTCAGGCTAACAATGGGGAGCTTCTGGGAGATTATGGTATTGCTCTTCCCCTGCGATACCTCGTGCATTGTTGGCTTCGACTCCGCATAAAGCCGCCCCTCCTTAATTGCCTCCGAGTCCAAGCAATCACCAGATCTCGTCATCTCCAATGTCAGCTCTGTCAGGTGAGGATTTAGCCATACCACCACCCATATGTACGACTGGTAGGATTGCATCATGCCGACTATCGAGAGAGAGCGTAATTGGCGATAAAGGCAGAGTGGTGAGAGATCGTGCAGTGGAAACACTGGATCCGTGAACACATCATTTGCTCTTTCTGGTCGAAATAGGTCCATTGCGAGATGGTGTGCGCCATGGTCCATGGAAATCAGCGCTTCCTTCGAGAATCTGAGCGGCTGGATACCGTCTGTTTCCATTCCTGATCGACTCCCTCTATAGGGTGAGGACATGACAACATGGGGCCCTGAGAAGAGATCCTGCTCGTAGTCACGATCGTGCTGCTTAATGCTAATCCGCTTGTAAGCGAATATACCGACTCTCTGCTCATCAGGGAGTGCACTCACCCGCTCAACACTGAGCTCTGAGAGCCTGGTTCGCCGGCTGCATCGTGCTCTGCTTCTGGCATGACAAGCGAATTGACTGGGTATGGTGCGACTGGTCCAGCGTTGACCAGACGTTCGAGATGTGCAGCGTTCTCAGCTGGAGGCTGGCCTGCGGTCACTCCAGGTCGGCTGGGCCTGTACCTTGCAAATCTTAAGAGACCCTCAAAAATTCCACGCTCGTCTTTCACTTGACCATCTCTCATCTTTACTTCCTTAGCCATGATTCTGAATTTGTATGATGAAAGAAGATATTGTGGGTGTACGATTGAGCTAGATTGATAGCGTTCAGTGACGGGTTCTGGTCTCTTAGGACCGGCCTACCGATGATTTTGGAATGATGACTTACAATCGTTGCCGATACTTCTCCGTTGGTGTTGTAGAGATTTAGGTGGCGTTGTGCTGCAAATGAAGTTCGGTGGTCTCTTTGCGCGGCAACTACATTCACTTCGATTCCAGTGTATCCCACCGGCTCGGGCATGCCGAGCTGAATTTGGCATATTGAACCGCTTTACAAAGGTGAGAAATGGGCCACTTAGTTCCTCACGGGGCAACTTTCTCAGGAAAAGCATCTATTACAGGTGATTGGAAGAGTTGTGACACCGTGGGCGAGGTAGCATAGGCTGACATTAATCATACTACACACAATGAAGCTCACTTGTTGGAGGTATTTGTTCAGGTAGTCTGCTAGACCACGACGTCGCTGGATCTCATAGATGGGCTTCTTCAGCGCTCAAAGTGCTGTCTCGAGGCAGAATTCTGGTCAAATCCGAGCATTCGCTTTTAATATGGGTCTTGGTGCTCAACAGAATACCATGTCGCCATCGAAGATGATGATCATATGGTTGGGGGGTGGGCCTTTCCGATCATCTTTGTCTTTCAGGATGGCGCTCAGGTGGTGTTCCATGATTTGATAGGTCGTGAACTGTCAGGTCTCCAGCTCCATGGGTTAGGTCGTCCCTTGTACTTGCAGAGCCTAAGCAGAGCCTTCCAGCGGTCCTTTTAAGACGTCTTCGTGGCCGTGGTCGCTGCTTGTCTTTGAAGACTTCCACCGCTGGATTCTGCAGCCTGTATCTTCTATCAGCTTTTGGATTGCCGTTTTCGTGACTCTTGAGAGCAAGCCATATGTTTGACTGCTGTACCGACTTTGCGCTATAGCTGGACACGACGGTGTTGACCACGTGAGACCATCTATTTTAGCGAATGTTTGGAATGTGGGGTTTGCCCATTGTTCTACGAAAATCTCGGAACAATCGCATGCGGCGACTCATTGGCTATTTCTTTTGAGAACTTCCCTGTCGTCCTACAGTTGCCGGCAAGTTGGCGAGCGTGAGCACGCCTGAAACATGAAGACACGATCTGATGCGAGAAGAGTGGCTAGTGGTGGGCTGATCTACGAGGCACGAGGTAAGTACCAATGGCTTCCGTGGCCAAAACCCACTGACAAGGAATACTAGCAGGACAGAGTACTACAATGACCACCGGCTCCCCATATGTGGCACCAAATGCTTTGCGGTTAGTACTCCAGCACCACGTGAAAAGTGTTTAGTTGACGAATTTAGGCTTCGACTTCCGTCAAGTAGCGAGAAAGGGGAGGGTAACAGCATTTTCATGGGTTTGGATACAGATCTCATCTCAGAGCCATCGCAAACACCGTCTTCAACAAAATTCAATATTGATCACAGCTCCGACGAGCCTGCCACCAAAGAATCATCGCGGGCGGAGCAAACATTCATCAGAAAATTACGTCAAGCTAGAGAATTTCTCCAATCCCCCAACATCCTGTCAAGAGATAGCTTAGCCAAGCGCCATAAAGAAATCAGGGATTTGCTACAAACCCTAAAGGAGGAATATGGAGAAACCGTGGAACTTGATCTAGAGCTTTACGACGAGGTCAATGTATGGCTTCATCTCCGAACAACGCCAGATAGATTAAAGTCCCTAGCTGTAGGGGGCAAAAATGGCGGTGTGGCCGTACGACCGAAAGAGAACGCGATTTTTCTCCCTGAAGCACGAGAATCCCCAACAGAGAACAGCCGTAGTAGTGTTAGGGCAAATGGTCGGCGCTCAGCTGTTACCAACGCAGGAGACACAACCCCCTTGGGCGTTCCAAGATACTTGACAATGGAACAAGCATTGAACGGAATGGGCAGGAGGTCTAACGATTCTATAACCAAAAGTCGGGATATCACAGGGCAGTATTCAAACACCAAAAACACCGACGCAGCCGGAGAAGACACACCCAGACCAAAAGATTCCACATCAAACATCTCAGACGCCGAATCAACCCCATTCCTATTAGCCGAAACAACCCATCTACAAACCCTAATGAGCGCACAAATCGAGCATGACCTTATCCACGGCAAGTCAACATCTTCATGTCTTCCTAACATACAGTACCACCCCCGCCGCTAACAGCATCGATATATATAGGTAGTCTAGAGACACAAAACAGAACCTTGTCACACGATTTCCAACCAGCGGTTCCTGCTACGGTGCAATTCGCGCTTCCGAGGCCGTTGGAGAGGGAGGTTGAGGATGCTAGAGGTTTGTTCTTTTCGGT
>JAABUK010010639.1_pt1 | contig 12220 bp, 12 predicted proteins | sample 5559141 | NCBI WGS metagenome assembly JAABUK01 (sample SAMN10711869, study PRJNA513367) | rock metagenome | isolation source: Antarctica rocks | place: Antarctica: Victoria Land, Pudding Butte nord | collected 2016-01-03 | reverse complement strand
GGTGGCGGCCACCCGGCGCATTCTGGCCACCGGGACTGCGTCGCGCATCCTGATCCTGACAACCTTCGACCTCGACGAGTACGCCTTCTCCGCACTCGCCGCCGGCGCCAGCGGGTTCCTGCTCAAATACGTTCCGCCGGCCGAGCTGATCGCGGCTATCCATTCCATCGCCACCGGCGACGCCGTGGTGTCGCCGCGGATCACCCGGCAATTGCTCGACCGGTATTCGACGCAACTTCCCGCCGCTCAAGCCCCAGCCGACGATGGGGACCCGCTGCAGCGGCTGACACAGCGGGAACGCGAGGTGCTGGTCTCACTGGCGACCGGGCTCTCCAACGCCGAGATCGCCCAGCTTCTGGTGCTGTCCGAGACCACGGTGAAGACCCACGTCAACCACATCCTGACCAAGCTGGAATTGCGCGACCGGGTCCAAGCCGTGGTGTATGCCTACCGCCACCGGCTGGTCAGTCCGTGACCCAGCCGGTGGCGGTATCGGTGCTTCAGGGCGGTGCGTCGGTCAGGCGACGCCTTGGGGGTTAGAAGGCGCTGGTGCCGTTCGGAGTGCCCAGCCCGGTCGGCCCGTCCCAGCCGGCGCCGGCGGTGCACCAGACGGCGGTCGGGCAAGTGCCGTTGCTGCCCGAGGTGACGTCATTCAGGCTGCCCGCGTTGCCCCAGGTGTAAGAGGCGGGGTAGCCGGCCGTGTTTCCGGACAGCGCGTACACGCTGGCGATGATCGGCGACGATGCGCTGGTGCCGCCGAAGACCAGCCAACCCTGGGCGCCCTGGTAGGCGTAGGAGTCATAGACCGCGACGCCGGTGTTGGGGTCCGCCACCGCCGACACGTCGGCGTCGGCCTTGCCCGAGCACGCGGTGGCCGAGCTCTGCCAGGTCGGCTTGGCGTTCAGGGTCGAGCAGCCCGAGCCGGCACCGCTCCAGGCCGACTCGCTCCAGCCCCGGGTCGACGAGTCGTGCCGCAGCGAGGTGCCGCCGACCGCGACGACGGTGCCGTACGACGCGGGTGACTGCACGCCGTAGCCGGAGTCACCGGTGGACGCGGTGATCGCGATACCCGGGTGGTTGTACGCCGAGCTGGCCGCGGTGTCGCTGCCACCGTAGCTGTTGCTGATGGCGCTGGCTCCGAGCTGCGCGGCGGTGTTGACACCGGTGCCGAGGTTGGCAAACGAGGAGCTGCTCGCCTCGACCAGCAGGATCTTGCAGTCGGGGCAGGCGGCCGAGACCATGTCAAGGTCCAGGGAGATCTCCTGCGCCCAGCCGCCGTTGGTGCGCGGATACTTTGTGCCGCCGGTCTGGTTCACCTTGCGGAAGCAGCCGCCCGCGGTCGTGCAAGCGGGGAGCCCGTACGTGCTGCGGTAGGTCCCCAGGTCGGCCTCCGCGTTGGGGTCGTCGTAGGCGTCGACGATGGCGACGGTGCGGCCGCCGGAAGACGACGCTCCCAGGGCATAGGCCCCGCGGATGTCGGCTGGACCGTAGCCGCTGGGGGTGACGTTAGGAGTCACGTTGCCGTTGCGGTCGACTGTGTCGTGCCGGATGGCATCGCAACCGGCCGCACCGGTCCGGGGGGTTCCGCAGACGTGGGTGTTCCGGTGGGCCACCCCTGATGCGGATGGAGCCGCCGCGGCGGACCCGGCCAACGGAACGCCCAACATGAGCACTGCGGGCACTATCGCGAGGGAACGACGACGCATAAGGGACCTCCAGCTGGCACGCCCAGGTATGGCGTGGACCACTAGTACCTGCCCTCAGGAGCTGGCCGTAATCATTTCGTGACCAAACGTCTGCCGCGCTTCGAGTCGGCGGGTGGCATCCTGTTGACCGTTTGCTAACCACTAGGACAAACCAACAGCCCCCTCGTACCTCCGAGGGTGTCGTGCCTGCGGACTAGGAATGCACGGTGTAACGCCACTGCGGGACCTTCACCGTGTGCTCGCCGCCCTTCTCGTCGCGGAAGCGAACCACCAGGCCGTTGACGGTTGCCGGTGCGGAGGTGAGCCGGGTGACCTCGATACCGACCGTGGTCATGGTGGGGACCTTCATCGACCCGCACGGCGTCAGTCTGCCTAGCTTCCACGGCAGTGCGCGGCCCCCAGCATGGGGTCGGTCATGCGTGTTGCCGGGGTAAGCCCTCGATAGCCCAGCTCGCAGGCGCAGCGGAGCCGTGGTGGCCAACGGCGTGATCGCAGTGATGCGCACCGGAGCGTTGACAGCGCATACCTCCAGAAAGTCGAAGGTCACCGGCTTCCCCACCGCACCTGGCCCAGCAAGACCCATCGCGGAGCCATGCGGAGTGAGGCCGAAGATACGACCCTGGCCCGAGGATGCCTGCGCTGACCACGCCACCGCGACCGCCAGCAGCACAACCGGCAACACGGCCAGCAAGGCGATCTGTCGCCTCGAACGGAGCACAGACGACCTTCCACGTACGGCGAAGCGTCGATGCCTGCGCTGCTCGGGAGACCCACTGGCGAGGCCGACGTGTTCTTGATGTGGAGCTGGGTCACCATGCTCCACCCCGCCCGCGACTCACGGTAGACGCCCCGGATGTTGACCTCGGTGGGGAACTCTTAGTTCTTCGTGGCGACCTTGAAGATGGACTGAGCGGATCCAGGAACTGCAGTACTCGAAGGGGATGTGCCCCGTCGAGTGCAATTCGAGCGGATAATTAGTCAGGCTTCGGTGCCGTTCGGCGCGAGAGAGACGACGACTTTTTGGGCGGACACGCCGGTGCGGTGTATGTCCAGGGCGTGCTGGAGGCTGCTGAGCCCGTGTCCCACGACGTACGGCTGGGGCGCGGCGAGGTAGCGGCCCGCCGCGAGCGCGCCGGGCAGGAAGTCTTGGTAGATCGCCGTGCTGACCCCGTTGTTCTTGAGGGTGGTGCCGAAGATGAACTTGCTGCTGATACCGCGCGGGCGGGTCTTGGCCTGCAGCGACACGTTGGCTGCGACGAGCCGGGTGACGAGTCGGGGGAGTGCCAACAGCGCCCGGTTCCTTTCCGCCAGCCCGGCAAAGGAGACCGGTGCGCTGGCGATGGACAGGAACTTCCGGCCGGTGCAGGAGCCGACGACAGCCGCGCAGCCCTCGGCCGAGCTCGTACCGATGGCGAGCGCACCAGCGAGCGTCTTGCCCTTGAAGGCCGCGACCAGGTCGGGAACGACGGTCGCGCTGTGGTGATCGAAGACCCGCGAGGCGCCGAGCGAGGTCACATAGTCGAAGTTGCGGGGCGAGGCCGTGGTGATGACGTCGTAGCCGGCGGCGACGGCAAGCTGGATGGCGTTGCTGCCGACACTGGTCGAGCCGCCCCAGACCAGCACGGTCTCGCCGGTGGGCTCGGCGCCGGCGGACGGGTGGTGCATGGCCAGGTGGTCTTTCTGAAACAGCGCGCAGGCTGCGGTGGAAATGCCCAGCGGCAGGACGCAGGCGCTCTCGTAAGACAGCGTGTCTGGGATCGGGGACGCCATCCGCTCCAGCACGACGGTGTACTCCTGAAAAGCACCTTCGGCCGCGGTGTTGCTGTCCTTGTCGGTGCCCACCGCGTGACCGAGCACTCGGTCGCCCACCGCGAAGCGTGCGACCGCACTGCCAACCCCGACGACCTCGCCCGCGACGTCCGAACCGAGAACGGTGGGGTAGCTGAGCCAACGGTAGGCGACCGCACCCGCGACCTGGATGATCCAGTCGACCGGGTTGATCGCCACGGCGTGATTGCGGACCACGATCTGGTCGTCGCCGGGGGCGGGGTACGGCGCCGAGCCCACCTCGAGCTGACCGGACTTCGCCCGGATCCATGCGGCGGCGTTGATGGGCATGTCGGCTGTCCTCGTCCCTGAAGCTGCGCGGTTGGCACCCTGGAGCACCGAGGCACCAAGCCCCTGCAGGCAAGTTTGACAGCGCAGGCGGGCGTCGCAGCCTTCACAACCGCGTACGACCGCTGGATCGACGAAGACTGTTCATCGGAACTTCCCGCCTTGATCCTCTAGTCCCTGAGCGAGCTGCGACGGGTGGTCCGCGCCTCCGGACCACGGTGAGGCCCTAGCGGCATGGTCCGGATTTCTCAGAAAGCTCCCAGGACCCGGCCCTAGCGTGTGCCGATGGCTCTGACCCGACGCCAGATTCTTGCCGGTCTGGCCGGCGGCGTGGCGGCCGCGGCGTGCGGATCCAGCCGGCCGCGAGGGGCTGGTCCGACCCGCCACCCGACGGCGCCGCCGACCGGGCCGGCACCGGCGACATCCACCCCGGCATCGACTGGTTCAGCACCGTCGCCGGCGGCGTCGGGGCCGGCTCGCGAGGTCGACAGCGCAAGCGCTGCGCGCCCGTCCGTCGCGCTGACTTTTCACGGCCAGGGCGACCCTGCCCTCGCGATGTCCTTGCTCGATGCGGCCGAGCGGGCCCGCGCCCGGGTCACCGTCTTCGCCGTCGGCTCGTGGCTGGCGGCCAATCCGTCCATGGCGCATCGGATTGCCGCCGGCGGTCACGAGCTTGCGAACCACACCCAACGCCATCTTCCGATGGCCGGCATGGGCGCCGAGCAGGCGTTCGCGGAATTCACCGGCTGTGCCGATGTGCTGCGCCGGCTGACCGGGACGGCGGGGCGGTGGGCCCGACCCTCCGGCACGCCGCACACCACTGCGGCGCTTCGGGCGGCCGCAGGGCGGGCCGGCTACCCGGTGTGCGTGGGCTACAACGTGGACTCGCTGGACTACACCGACCCAGGGGCGACCGTGGTGCGCGGCCGGTGCGCTGCGGCGACCGCCGGGTCGATCGTTAGCCTGCACCTGGGTCACCCGGGCACCGTGGCGGCCCTGCCAGGGATCATCTCTGACCTGCGGGCGAAGGGCCTGCAGGCGGTCACCGTCTCCGACCTGTTGGGGGTCCTGTGAAGCCGACCAGCCGAATCGTCGGCTCCGGCCTGCTCGCTGCCGTAGTCCTGTCCGGCTGCACGAGCGCTCAGGCCCATCGCCGATCGGCCGCGTCACCGCCGTCGCGGCGGTCACCCACCATCGCTGCGCCGGTGTCCCAGAGTCGCGCTTTGCCCGGCATGCCTCCCTTGCTCGACCCGCATAACGTCTACGCCGCCGACGCTCCCGGGAAGTTGAGCCCGGTCGTCCGAGCCGATCCTGCTCTGGTGTACGTGCCGAATGGCAAGAGCAACTCCGTCGATGTGATCGACCAGCGGACATACCGCGTCGTCAAGCATTTCGCCGTGGGCGCGTTGCCGCAGCACGTCGTACCGTCCTATGACTTGCGGACGCTGTGGGTCAACAACAATGACGGCTACACGCTGACCCCGATCGACGCGCGGACCGGGCGGCCCGGCCGTCCGGTGCCGGTGGCCGATCCCTACAACCTCTATTTCACCCCGGACGGCAAGTACGCGATCGTGATGGCCGAGGCGCGCCGGCAGATCATCTTTTCTGACCCGCACACGATGCGGCCGGAGCATGTGCTTTCCGTGCCGGGCTGCAACGGCGTCAACCACGCGGATTTCTCTGCCGACGGCCGTTACTTCATCGCCACCTGCGAATTCGCCGGTCGGCTGATCAAGGTCGACGTCGAGACGCAGCGACTCGTTGCCACGCTGCCCTTGGCCCCGAAGGCGATGCCGCAGGACATCAAGATCGCCCCCGACGGCGGCGTCTGGTACGTGGCCGACATGGCCACCAACGGCGTCTGGCTCATCGACGGGACCAGCTTCCGGAAGGTGGGATTCGTCCCAACCGGAAAGGGCGCCCACGGGCTGTACCCGAGCCGGGACGCCAAGATCCTCTACGTCACCAATCGCGGCGAAGGGTCAATCTCGCGGATCTCGTTCGCCACGCGACGGGTCGTCGGCACGTGGCGCATTCCGGGCGGCGGCAGCCCCGACATGGGCGGCCTCAATGCGGCGGGAACCGTCTTATGGCTGTCGGGGCGCTATGATTCCGTCGTTTACGCCATCGCCACGCTCGACGGCCACCTCATCGCAAAGATTCCTGTCGGCCAGGGACCGCACGGTCTCTGCGTTTACCCCCAACCGGGCCGCTATTCGCTGGGGCACACCGGCATCCTGCGGTGAGGGATCGCGCGGCTTAACGGTGTGAGGAGGGCATCATGCTGATCGCTCATCCACCCGGCGCCATCAACCTCAACCATCCCGGTCGCTACGTTCACTGGGGAGTCATCCAGATCTCGGTGTCGAATCTTGTGGTCATCGGCATCATGGTGGCCCTGTTCATCGCGGCCCTGTTCCTGCCGTTCCCCGGCTCCGGCGGTCACCGGTGAGCGCCCGGCCGCTCGCGGTCGAGGAGGGCGCGGGCTGGACGGGGTACGTGCGCCGTCGCGCCCTCCGCAGCTTCCCTCCCGAACAGCTTTTGCCGGACCAGCAGCCGGCCTACGTGTCGTCCTGGATCTATGTATTCGGGATGCTGTCCATCACCGCTTTTGTGCTGGTCCTGGTCTCCGGCGGGATCCTCTCGCTCAAGGGGCCGACGTGGTGGCACCAGTCCGGTGTCGGCCACTTCGTGAACAGCACGCATTTTTGGAGCGTCGAGCTGTTCATGGCCTTCATGGTCATCCACCTGTGGGGCAAGTTCTTCATGGCGGCCTGGCGGGGCCGGCGGGCGATGACCTGGGTGACCGGCGCGCTCGCCTTCCTGGCGTCGGTCGGTGCGGCGTTCACCGGCTACCTGACCCAGCAGAATCTCGACTCGCAGTGGATCGCCACCCAAGCCAAGGACGGCTTGAATTCGGTCGGCATCGGTGCCTACTTCAACGTGCTGGACTTCGGGCAGATGCTGATGTGGCACATCGTCCTGCTGCCGCTCGCCGTCGGTGTGCTTGTCCTCATCCATGTTTTGCAGGTCCGGCGTCGTGGCGTGGTCCCGCCTTTCCCGCCGTCACCGGCCGCTACGTCGGCGGCTCCCGACAGGGAGCACCCATGAGCACCCTGATGGGTAGTCGGAGACAGCAGCGCGCCGACGATCCGGACGCGCTGCCCTGGAGCGGTCCCAAGCGGCCGTACGACCTGGTGAAGGAGCTCACCTTCACACTGCTTGCGGTGACCGTGCTGACGGTCGGCTTGTCCGCGTTGTTTTCCTCTCCGGACGACAAACAGGTGACGCTGGCGCAGTGGGCGAAGGCGGCACCAACTGACTTCACCCTGGCCGCGGCCACCGAGTTGGACGGGACGAGCGGCACCGCGACGTACGGCGCGCCGTACACCCACGATCCTGGCGCCGCCCAGAAGATCGGCCCGTTGGCGCCGCAGAACTGGCCGGGTGTGACGATTCCCGTTGCAGCGGGCGAGGACTTCGTCGTGCGTCCCCTGCAGAGTGCCTCCGATGGCGGGACACTGCCGTCAGCGTTGTCGCGCTGGACGTCGGCCGGGGCGGCCCAGCAGCAGAAATGGGCTGCGGCGTACGACGCGGCGCTGGCCAAGGCGCCCGGGAACGATCCCGCCAAAGCTGCCGCGGGCGATTACGGCCCGGTGCCGGTGATGCTGGGACAACTGCTGATGCTGGCGAAGTCCGGCGGCCTGGACGGCGCACTGCTCTCGCAGGGCCACTTCTATCAGACCGACTACACCAAGCCGTTGCTCTTTCTCGCCGACGGCTCCTACCTCGAGTCCCTGACCCGCGGCCAGCACCTCGGCGGTGACCAGTGGGGAATGATGAACGAGACGGGGAATTATCCCGGCCAGGCCTGGCTGTGGCTCTACACCTTCTGGTATCAGGTCAAGCCGTTCTCTACCTCCGGCAACGGCGACGCCCTGGTTTGGGCGCTGATGATGGTGCTGACGTTGGTCTTCGTACTGCTGCCGTTCATCCCCGGGCTCCGCTCGCTGCCGAAGCTGTTGAAGGTCTACCGGCTGATCTGGCGCCGCTATTACCGCACGGTGGAGCGCACCTGATTCGGCCCGCATCATCGGCAGATCGCGTCAGCGGTGGGCGGCGTCCAGGGCGGACTGCACCGAGTGGGCGTATCCCTCGCTGGTGAAGGAGGCGCCGGAGACGGTGTCGATGCTGGCCGATTGGGCGGCGAGCACCTCGGTGCGCAGTTGAGGGGCGGCATAGGAGGAGATGTCGGACGACCGGCCGCCAGAGGGCAGCTGGACCGCGCGCAGATCGGCGATCCGGTTGCCGGACAGGGTCACTCGGACCTGCACAAGCCCGTAGCCGACATCGACCGCCGGCCCGAGGACCGTCCGCCGCCCGGTGGTCACGCTCCGCTTGCCAGGTGGAGGCGCGGATGTTGGGCCGGCCGGACTTGACGGCTGAGCCGGACCCGGCGGGCCGAGGGAGACCTTGTGCGGTGCGGTGGCGGTGCCGGACTTGAGGGCGACGAGCAGCCCGGCAGCGGACAGCAGCCCGGCTAGGCCGACCGCCCGGCGGGGGTGAAACGCAGGCAGGCTCATTGGAGACTGAATTCCTCGACGTGCACCTGGCGGGCCGGGACACCCAGCCGGCGCAGGCTGCGCCGGACGGTCGCCGTCATGCCGACCGGCCCGCAGACGTACACGTCGCGTTCGGCGGCGTCCGGGACCAGCGCCTTCAAGGTCTGGGGTGCCAGCGGGTCCGAGCCCAGCTCCGCGCGCCGTCCAACCAGGTAGTGCACGGTGAGCCGGCCGGCCCCGGCGAGCCGGTCGAGCTCGTCGGCCAGGGCCAGGTCGCCGGCCGTACTGGCGCGGTAGAGGACAGTGACGTCGCCGCCGTGCCGGAGCGCTCCGGTGGACATGGGATGGGCGGTGAGGTCCTCGGCCAGGGCCCGAACCGGGCCGATACCTGACCCGCCGGCGATCAGCAGCACCTTACGGCGGGTGGCGCGCTCGGCGGTGAAGTGGCCGAACGGCCCTTCCGCCAGCACCGGCGCGCCGCTATGCAGGCGGGCCAGCGCCCCGCTGTGATCCCCGGCGTCCTTGACGGTCAGCCGCAATCGGTGTGCGGTCGGCGGCGCGGACAACGAGTACGGATGGGCGGTCAGCAGGTGGCCCGGCGTCGCGAAGCGCCAGAGCAGAAATTGCCCGGCCCGACCGCCGAGGCGGTGCAGGTTGTGGCCGCGGACCCAGATCGACACCACCCCGTCGGCCTCGACAACGACCTTGTCGACCACCAGCCGGTGGTGGAACCAGCCGCGGACCGGTCGGGCGACCCGCCACCACAGCACGGCCAGTGCGACAGCGGCGTACATCGCTGTCCACAGCACCCGGGCGGCGAGATGCCGGGGATCAGCTCCCCGGAAGTCCGCGCCGGTGCTGGTCTGGTGGAAGAAGGCCAACGCCACCGCGAGATAGGCGCTGACGTGCAGCCAGTACCACGCCTCGTAGCTCAGCCGTCGCCGGATCTGAGCCCCAGACGTGAAGCCGACGAGCAAGAACAGCGTCAGGCCCGCGGTGGCCTTGACCATGTCGGGATAGGTGCTCACCACGGTCCACGCCTCGCTCAAGGTGGCGTGCGAGGCGGTGAGGCTGTAGCCCTCGACCACGAGCAGCACGTGCGCGCAGATCAGGATGACGGTGTTCGTGCCGAGCGCGCGATGCCAACTGGTGAGCCGGTCCAGCCCGACCGCGCGCTCGAACCACGGCACCCGGGCCAGCAACAGCAGCTGCACCAGCACCAGGTAGCCGGCGAAGAGCCCGGTCACGCGGCCCAGCGCGGTGACCACTGCGCCGAGCCCGGACAGCGTCCCGGCGATGGTGTTGACCCACCACAGGCTGGCCACGGCCAGGCCACCGGCGAGCAGGAACGCGCGCACCGCCAGGCGTCCCGGCGCGGCGGTGGGCCCACGCTTCGCAGTGGGCGCCGGCCGGTCGTCGCGTGGCCTGCCTCGCGACGGACGCGCAGGGTCGAGAACGGAGGCCATGACACCACTGTGCGGCCTCGACATCAGAACGGTCTGAGAACCGGACCTGCGACGCGGTCAGCGCGGCCGGGGCAGCGTCAGAGTGAACGTCGTGCCGTCCGAGGCCGTGCTGACGGTGATCGTTCCGCCGACCCGGTGGACGGTGTCGGCGACCAGCGCCAGTCCGAGCCCGTAGCGGCGTGGGCTTGCGGGGTCGGCGGCGGGCCGCCCGGGCCGGTCGCCGGAGGAGAACCGGTCGAACAGCCGCCCGCGTACTTCGGCCGGGATGCCCGGGCCGCTGTCGCTGACGGTCACGGTGGCAGCGGTGGCCGTCGGCGTGATCGTCACGGTGACCGACCCGCCGGCCGGACTGTGCCGGATCGCGTTGTCCAGCAGGGCCACCAGGCTTCGCCGCACCGCCGTAGCGCCGCCAAGAACCAGCAGGGCCGGCTCGTCCTCGGGATCGGCCGCGACCGGCGGGCAGTGCAGTTGAACGTCCACGCTCTGATCTTCGGCGAGCGGCCGCAACTCTGCGACGACGTCCTGGGCGATCCGCGGCAGGTCGGCCGGCGGGGCCTGTGGCGGGCTGGGCTCGCTCGCCGCCAGGAGGTCGTCGACGATGTCTGCAAGGCGGCCGCTGTCGGCGATCAGCCGGTCGGCATCGCCGGTCAGCACCTTCCTGGTCGCCGGCTCCAGGTCGGCGGCGTTCGCGTGCCGGCGCAGCAGCTGGGCCCGGGTGGACAGGACGGCCAGCGGCGTGCGCAGCTCATGGCTCGCATCGGCCACGAACCGGCGCTGGCGGCTCATCGTGTCGACCAGCCCGCGGACGGTACGGCGGCCGGTGACGGCGCCCAAGGCCGCGGCCGACAGCAGGGCCACCCCGGCGGCGGCGCCGAGTGCGGCCAGCAGCCGGGCCCGCTCGGCGTGCTGGGGCGCCAGCGACAGTGCGGCCTGCACCACCACGGTGCCGGCCGAGGTGCGGCGCCGCTCGGTCCGGACCCGGAACTCTCCGACCGCGGTGTGAACGTCGTTCAGCCGGATCGCCGGACCGCCCCGTCCCGACATCGATAACAGTCCTGGTTGGTAAGGGAGCACCCCCCGGCCACCCGGCGAGGTCCGCACCTGGCCGTCGACGTGCTGCAACAGCAAGGTGATTCCCTGCGGGGGGTCGATCACGTCGTCGGCGCGGGCCGTCGCCGCCCGCAGGGCATTGTCGGCGGCGTGCTGCTGTCCGGTGATGACTATCAGCAGCACCAGACCCGCGCAGAGCAGGAAACTCAGCGCGACGAGTAGGGCGGCCTGAGCGGCGGCCCGGCGACCGGCCCGGCGTACCAGCACCCGGTCGGGATCGCCCCTATCGGCGCGGCGCCGGACGGACCGGTGCGGCAGCCTGCTCACCGGGGAGGGTCGGGCCGTGGGATGCGGCCCAGCTGATAGCCCACTCCCTGCACGGTGCGGATTACCTCGCGGCCCAGTTTGCGCCGCAGATATGACACGTACGTGTCGACCACGTTGGGCACCTCGGCATCCGGGAAGACCCGGCCGAGCAATTCTTCGCGGGTGAATACACGGCCCGGGCGTCCGGCCAGCACGGCGAGCAGATCGCTCTCGCGGGCCGACAATCCCACCAGCACTTGGGGTTCACCCGGCGCTGCGGCCACCCCGGTCACGGTCCGGCTGTGCGGATCCAGCCGCCCGCCGGGCACCGGCAATGTCTGCGCGGTGTCCAGATGCCGGCGCAGCAATGCCCGGATTCTGGCCAATAGCTCATCGACGTCGAAGGGCTTGCCCAGATAGTCCTCGGCGCCCGCATCGAGGCCGGCGACCCGGTCGGCCGCCGCCCCATAAGCCGACAGCACCAGCACCGGCGTGGTCCAGCCGGCGCGTCGCAGCCGGGACAGCACCACAAGCCCCTCCACATGAGGGAGACCCCGGTCGAAGACCGCAACGTCGTAGTGGCCGGCCAGAGCACGATGCAATGCTGCTTGGCCATCGGAAACGGCGTCCACCGAATAGCCCTCGGCGGTGAACAACTCGACCAGCATCGCCGCGAGCTCCGGATCATCCTCGGCCAGCAGCAACTGTCCGCTCTGACCATCACCGTCCATCTACTGCTGAGCCACCCCGATGACGATGACCGGGGCGGCGGCCGGCCGCAGCCACCGCAGAATCTTCACCAGCACGTCCTGCCCGATCGCCACGCAGCCGGCCGTCGCGGAGCCGTTGGTGACGTGCAGAAAGATCGCCGATCCGGCGCCCGGAACACGGGCGGTGTTGTAGTCGACATTCACGGCGTAGTCGTAGACCGCGCCGGCGTCATAAAGGTTTTCCGAGTTGCCGCCGGGCGACGCGACTTGGCGGACATGGGTGTTGTACGTCGGACTCGCCG
>JAABUK010010638.1_pt1 | contig 12221 bp, 12 predicted proteins | sample 5559141 | NCBI WGS metagenome assembly JAABUK01 (sample SAMN10711869, study PRJNA513367) | rock metagenome | isolation source: Antarctica rocks | place: Antarctica: Victoria Land, Pudding Butte nord | collected 2016-01-03 | reverse complement strand
CAGTGACAGTGACAGTGACAGTGACAGTGACAGTGACAGTGACAGTGACAGTGACAGTGACAGTGACAGTGACAGTGACAGTGACAGTGACAGTGACAGTGACAGTGACAGTGACAGTGACAGTACCAGACACAGTGACAGTGAAAGTGACAGTAACATTAACAAGGACAGTGACAACAGTAGTAACAGTAACATCATGAATAACAACAACAGGTTTTTTAGATCAGTACATTGAATCAATAACAGCACCAGTCACATCAACAGTCATGCTTGCACTCAGGTTGCAGCCACATAGAGCTGCAGGCATGGTCTCACCTGTAAGGCTGGTAGATAAAGCCCAGCCTGATGCGCATGTACGCCGACTTGAGGTACTCGCGCTGCTTGAACAGCAGTAACGCTGGCAGGGAGGGAATGAGCACGCACACCAGCAGCATGGGAAGGGCCACTGGCAAGGCATGCCTCACATGCCACCTAGTCCAGCAGGGAACTGTCATGTCAGACAGCCAGTAGCCATGCCGCCTGCAAGACAGTACACAGCATGAGCTATGATTGAGCTCTCATTGAGCTGTCATTGAGCTGTCACTGAGCTCTCATTGAGCTGTCATTGAACTGTCATTGAGCTCGCATTGAGCCAGCTACACGGCAGTTAGCCGGCCAGTGTACACTGCAGCAGCAATGTATGCTGCTGCTGCTGCTATTGAGCAGTGTATGCTGCTCAATAGCTGTAGTTCACACAACATGCAATACATCGCCGCCACCCTTGTGGCATCTTACATGCTGCTCTGAAACTTGGCATGTGCAGATGCTGCAACAAGCTTGCCTTGAGAGCAGCTCCTTACATCTGGAAGGGCTGCAGACTTCATAACAAGGCATAACTTTCCCTGAATGAGTGGAAAGCGCATGAACAGCAAAGGCACAAGCCAGTGCTTGAATACGTGCAGAGCAGCTTCAAGAGCAAGCAAATGCAGCCTCAGGATTTACAAAGACAAAAAACTTCAGACCAAATAACGAAAACAGAAAGTACCCTTGGAAACATGGTGCATACAGCAGTATTGACACCTTCACACTAGAAACAGCTGCTGGAAAACCAGGATTTGGGAGCATCTCACTTCTGGAACATGTGCGTGACCCTTGCATATTTCAGGACAAGATGAGACATTTGAATGATGGGAAAGCACCTGGTCCAGAAGGCATATCAAATGACATGCTCAAGCATCTTCCAGAAGGAGTGCACCAGGCCATTCACAAGTTGTTCATCTTGATGTGGATGACTGGGACAATACCTAAGGCATGGAAGGAGTCTCAAACAGTGCTACTGCATAAAAAGGGCAGCGAATGTGACTTAGGAAATTGGAGGCCAATAGCACTAGCGAACACTCTATACAAACTGTGGACAGGGGTGATTGCAGAATGTTTATACAAATATGCAGAACACTTCAACATCCTGAGCAGGGCGCGAGAGGGCTCCAGAAAGCACAAAAATACAATACGGCAGCTGCAAAATGTAATGAACATCATGTCAGATGCAACAATAAGCCAGCAAGACTTGTACTTACTATATGTGGATGTCAGCTCAGCATTCAACACCATAGACCACGACAAACTGCTCTGTATTATGCATGACCTGGGATTTCCGGATGATGCTATTGAAGTGATAGCTGAACCATATACCGATGCCATAACTAAGATCAAGCTCTACTTTGCAGAAACAGAACCAATCAACATAGAGAGAGGCACAATACAGGGAGATACCTTGTCCCCGCTCCTCTTCTTGATCTTCATTGAACCTCTGTTGAGATGGTTGCAATCAGGAGGCAGAGGCTACAAATATGGCTGCCTGAGCAAGAGCCTGCATGCTGACCACACCACAAGCGCATCTGCATATGCAGATGACATGTTAGCAGCAGCCCTATCAGCAACTGACCTTGCAAGACAAGCAGAGAAGATTGAAGCGTTTGCGACATGGTCAGGCATGGCTGTGAATGTCAAGAAATGTGCTGTGACAGGAATACTGTGGGGACAGGCCCGCAGAAATGGCAGTGACAAGGTGCTTTCAAGCAAAATGATGAAGATGCTCCAGTAAAGGCTGGAAACAGTCAAGATGTACACCAAACCTATTCCATTCCTGCACCCCCATACTGAGCCCTACAGAGATCCTGGAGTAGAGACATCACCCCGACCTTCAACTGGGCACCACATCTGGACAGAGTACTGAAGGTAGCCAGCGGAAAGGCGAGAGGCTGCTGATGTCTCCCCTGTCATCCAAACAAAAAGCTCAAGCAATTGGCACTGTCATTGAAATTGACAGCTGCATGGCATACTCAATGCCCCTGGGTCTAATGACACTATCAGATGTCATGCCATCAAGCTTAACATCTGCAAAAGAATATGCAAGCTGCCCAGGTCAACGCTGTCTGCAATGATACACCAAGACAGAGAGCATGCAGGTCTGGGCCTGACCTCAATGCATGTGATGTACGCCAAACTGATATGCACATACCTGCCAAAAGCTTCAAATGACAGAGGCCCCTTGGGGTTTGTCACCCGCCCAATGCTGATGTTGCAGATCAGATCATTTCTAGAAACCAAAGCTTGCACAAGAGATTTGGATGACTCATGGAGAGAAGCTTTGCATGTTGAACCCAAGCTAGGCCTGTCACACAGAACATCACTATACTTTCAGCTATGAGACAAAGCGCAGCCACTCAGGGGCAAGCCACACAGCGATGCGCTGTGGAGTGTGCCGTCAATTCCAGAGTCACATAACAGAAAAATTTTCAAATACAGAAGAGGCCACATATGGAACAACTTGGCCTTTCAGAGGCATGCGCCATAGATGCCTGGGCAATCACTAGCCACAGATCTAGACACACGTTGCCTGCTCTGTCGAGATGGTGACTCTCCTCAGGGCCACATCTTTGGGAGCTGCATGCACTCAGACATGAGCAAACGACATGTAGCTAGACATGATACAGCCATGAGAACAGTCATCCAAGCTTGTACTAAAGGGCAGTGAGGTAGTCACTACCTGATTGCAGATGTAGGAAAGATTCAAGGATTCCAAAAAACAGACATGTGCACAGCAAGAGAGTTCCAATGCCTCTTGATATGACAAAGGAGAAACTGCCTGAATCATGCACAGCACCACCATGCAAATCTCCAGTGTGCTGGACATTAAAGCCTTGCGCGCACTCTAACCGCTTTCAGTCAATTGATGAGAGAGCTTGTTGCACCAGGCACCCATGTAGCATTTGTGTAGGGTACAAGTTTACAGACCATCAAGCCTGCACAGACTAGAAGGGCACAGGCCTGCTTGACACAATACCAGCTGCAAATCCTGTGAACACTGTGTTGTGACAATGCAAGATTGAGTGCGACATGAATATGTGTGCATCCAGAAGTATTGCCAGCCCTGGCTGCATGGAGGCTGTGCTGTGTGACATAGAGTCTGTAACGGCTTTATGACAGCTGCATCTGCATGGGTTACAGTGTTACGGTGCCATAACTTTTGGCAGGTCCATGTAGCACATCATATCACATGGCTCATAAACAAGCTTCAGCCACATTGTATTGTCAGCAATGTGTAGGGTACAGGAGCCAACAAAGAACATGACTTCAGAAAGACATGATATAGCTGTTGAGAGGACAAAGGGCATGGCTGAAAAAGTTGTTTTGTGCGTCATCCCTTCGTCAACATTGATTAATCTCTGGGACTGTATGCATATGCAAAGCACAGTGCAATTTTGTCTTAATTACTTTGCTGTGCAGAATCCAGTAATTACAATTTACTTAGAACGGTTTATAAATGCACGGACCGCTCAGTCGGAGTATACAGACTTTCAGTCAATGGTCTGCACTTGCAGTCAACGGTGTGCACTTCATCTCAGCTCTGCACACGTGTGTAGGGCTGTGCAACTCATTTAGACACATCCGTCTGTCTTCGGATTGCGTTTGAGTGTCACTTCGGTGTCATCCTCCATTGACACATCTCGGAGGCTGCACGTGGAACACACACTTTAGACGGCTGATAGTCATAATCCACACGACACAAGGTCACAGGCCCCCAAGCCTGCACAAAACACGTGAGCCCAGGCCTACTTGCAAGATTGACAATTGACAAAATGCCAAATACAAATGCTGCGAAGGCTTCAAACACAACCCAACAACGAGTTTGACATGAACACCTGTGCAGCCAGACGCGTTAAAGCAGACCCCGCTCCATGGAGGCTATATAGGCTATATATTTAATAGCTATTAAACTTGTCTATGACTATCTTTGACGCCAGCTGCATCTGCAAATTTTACAGCATTCTGCTGCCATAGCTTTTGGCAGGTCCATTTTCAGATGAAATGGCCAATAAAACAGCTTCAACCACATTGTGTCATCACCAATGTCTACAGTACAGGAGCTAAGATCATGAAATGGGAAGACGGAGTTCAGCTGATGAGAAGAAAAAGGCATGGCCGGAAAAGTTGTTATACGTGCCATGTTGACAAGGAAACTGCACCCTGGTGCACAATGCGTGTCAAAATCAGCCTAGGACGCCATTTTGCAGGGTGACAAAAAGCTGCTAAAACTTGAATCCACCTTGAGAGCCATCTGCTAAATGCTATACAATGCGCACTCTATTGATAAAAAGCACTATACATGGTGATATTCAAAACCAGCAGAAAGACAAAGACTATGATCCGCAACTGACCCTCAGAACTACCACAGAACAAGCTACAAAATTCAATGTGCTGCAATGGTATGCATGTCTGGGCGGCGCATGCCTCCTCTTGACATGCGAGCACTCTTGCCACTGAAACAGATCTCAAGGTCATCAAAGGCAGCACGCCCTGTTTGTGCAAATGGTGTTGCCTCTGGCGGCAACATGAACTCGCCATCCTTTGCCTCCAAGTTGCCATCATCAGACAAAATGAGCTTGTTGCCACTGATTTTGCGTGACATTCGGCGGGTCTCAGATTGCATGCTACCTTCCTGGGCTGTGGCAGACTGCTGCGCAGCAGCAGCTTGTTGCACTGCTGGAGCAGCAGCAGGACTGACCAGATATGTGGATCCATGGCCATCAGCATGCGCAAAAGGCATCAGCTGACCACTGGAGGAGCTGCTAGCTACAGTGTCTGGGGTAATTGCTGTGCTGCCCTGTTTTGGTATATCCATGTGTGACTGGGACCGGTTGTACCGTGCTCTAGCGCTTTGGGGGCTGTACGCTGAGCTGTGGTTGCTGTAGTCCTCAGAAACACGAGCATACATGGGTGCAGGGGAGGCTGCTAGATTGTCTGCCAATGCCTGCTCTGCTGCTGCTTGCAGAGCCCCAGCTGGAGCTGATTTCAAATGCGACAAGCATGGTCTGCTTGTGAGACGCCGAGCTGATCTGGCAGACTTGCCACTGACTTGCACCCCTAGCATGTCCACATCATCCACACTTCCTGCAGCAGCATGATTCCTGTTGGCGAGAAGCCTCCATGTTGAGTACCACCAGGATTTCATGGCTGACTGCTTAAGGAGGTGTTCAGAAAGGTACACTGCTCACTTTGGCCTTCAGAAGTAGTCTCGCTTGCGTGCGACCTGGGCGAGGACGGGTCGTCTCTTTTCTTGTTGCGGTACCCGCTCACACGTTTGGACAGTGACTGGAAAAGGCCTCTCTTCGGTGATGCAGCGTTTTCAGACATGCTTTTACGGCTAAGACGTTTGGACGACTACAGAGCCAGACCAGCCGTCATGCAAGCGACCTGGGACTAGTTTAAGTCGAGTCTGACAGAAAATTTCTGCGCAAATGCTGTGACAAAAGATTTGTCGCTGGCTGGAAAGAGGAGCACAATCGCGTAGGTAGTCAAGAAAAGGTCACAAAAACAAGTATGTCAAAATGCCAACACCGGTAGCTTGTACGGACGCGTTCTGCTCGATGCAGGGATTGTTGCAAGGCAGAGATGACCACACACACCCTGAGGCTCAGCGCTCTAGCGTCAGCTGGACCGGTTGAAGAAAGGTGTCCTAGCCATTTGGTAGTCATCTCGTAAACAGATGCAAGCACGTGAACCATCAAATGCCCAGATATGCCATGACTGAAAGTGACGCAAGAAGTCACCTGATCACGTTTTGGCTTTTACTTTCCTTAATGGTATGAATACGATGACCAATTTTGGCTTTTACTTTCGCAGGGCACTAGGACAGCTTCCCAAAAAAGCTGTCCGGCAATTTGGCTTATCATGTTCATCACGAAGCCTGTGCGAAGGCAGAACGCAGCTCCAGGCTGGAAGCATTTGCAACAAGCAGCTTCAAGCAATTGGATTAAAACGCATCTAAAGCACGCATTGCAAAATCATATGCAGCAACTTATGAGCACACCAAATCATAATACTTACTATCATAGTGCACAGTATTTGCATTAGTGTGTTAGCACAAGGGCACATCATTGTTGTGCATGTCATTGACCAAAGCACACATGCTGGCAACAACCTGACATCAGTGTCTGCCTGAAAGCTCACTGCACAGTTGCAGCTGAAGCAGCATGTATGGCTGCCTGAAGGTCGTTTTCACGTTCAAGCTCAAGCTCATACATTTCGCTGCCAACCAGCTCAATGGAGGGTCCACTGTGAGCAAGATGCTCTGTGGCCTCAGATGCATGCACTTTCTGTGTGTGCCCATTGTTTGCCTGGAGCTGAACAAGATCACAAGTGGCTTGTGCAACGCTGCCAGCAGGTACTGTTGGAGCGTGGCTTGCAATCAACCGGGCGTCAACTGCATCATCAGTCTGGCTGCAAGCAGGATCCAAAGCCACCTTCTGGGAGAGTCTGGAAGAGCCTGGGGCTGCTGCTATCAGCCCTGCCCTGCCAGATGGGCTGGCTGCTGCATCAGCCGAGCTTTGCCCTACGCACAAGCATGACTTGCAAATCACTCACAAGCCCGATGTAGTCAGCTTGCAGAATGCAACTGTCTCCACCACAACGCTGGTCTGCAAAGGACAACACTGGGCACACGAAGACCACCACATTTCAAAGCCAAAGCAGACACCGAAGGTGCTTCTGATGTGAATCGGCAGAAGGCTTGTGTGTGAAGAAGAAGCCTGTTATGAGATCTGCAAATCAGTGCATCCTTGGGGACCTGCATCCCAGATCCAATCTCCCAAGGAAGCCTGTTATGGACCCAGTCCCGTACTGTACCTGAGGTGCTTTTGCTCTTCAGCCCAACGTGGTCAAAGCTCAGCTGCCCTGAAGGACTGGCTCCAGCTGCTGCCCCCCTGGCGCTGTCCCTTATGTCCTCTGGCACAGAGCTTGGCGTGGTTGCACTCGACGCCTTCTGGCGCATCTTGGCCTGTGCTCTCAGGGCATTGCCCAGGCCAGCCAGCAGCTCCTGAGGCGGGGACGGCCGCTGACTTCTGCCACTCACACCTGCCTCGGCCTGTACTTTAGGCTGTGCTTTCTGGTGCGAGTGAGCTGAGCGCCCCGAGTCCAGCCTGAGCTGGAGCTTGGACTCTGAGCTGGCTGGGGCAGAGGGAGGGGACTCATGGCAGGCTGACTCAGCACGTCGGGGTTGTGACGAAGGGTCAGTATGAGGGTGCTGCGGCGACAAAGCAACAGGGGGGTTGGCAGGGGCCGCAGAAGCAGATGAGGGGGGCTGATGAGGGGTTGCCTGAGGGGGTTCAGAGGAGGAGGATGGAGCCTGCTGGGAAGAAGAGGAAGGCTGACTATCCTGCCTGTGACTGGCATCAGTCAACATCTGCTGCGGTAGAACCTCCAAAGAAGAAGAGCACTGAGGCTGTGCTGTGGCCTCAGAGGGTGAAGCCTGTGCTTGTGGATGTGATTGTGAAGAGGAAGAAGGGGCAGGTTCCACAACTGCATGAGGCTGGGAAGCTTCGGCCTGCTGCTGAGTGGGCACATGCGCAGCAGCCCTTGGGGATGCTCCTGCTGTGGACTGCTGAGCCTCAGATGTGGCCAAACCTGCATCAATCACAGTCACACACACTTTGAGATTGCCCCATACTAGCAGCATCTCCAGTGGAAAGATGGGAGCAGAGGTCAGAGAGATACTTGCGGCGACCATACATGCAGCTTGGTTTTGCTACAACACATCCTTTGTTGTCTGCAGTATAATCAAACTTGTTGGCTGCTTAGGCATTGTAATCTGTCTCCGTTTCTGTTTCATCTCAATGCAGCAATCCCACGCTTCTGCCATGGTAGTCATGCCAGGCAGCAAGATTCACACATGCTGAGACAAGCATGCAGCCTGCAGCATAGTACCAAACCCAGAAGAGACCTACCAGAGAGCCGATACTTGCTTAGGAAGTAGGCAACAGATTTGAGGCCCAGGGCATTGCCTTGTCACGCCCTTAGGAGGCAACAGCTGGCAGCATCAAAAGCAAGAGACTTACCAGCGGGCTGCCGTTCTTCTTGCTGAGGTGGGCGAGGAGCGGCAGGGCCCAGCTTGGGGTTATGGGCGGGCCGGGTGGGGCGGGCCATCTCAGCCTTCTTCTCCTTCCTTTTCTGCTCTGCCTCACTCTTCGCCTTGATTGCCTGTACATGCTGCAGAAATGTTACGCCTAGACTTGAAGAGGTAATGCTGTCATTTCATCTGTGAAGAAGCATATCTAAGGCACAGGCTGGTTCGTTTTCACACATCCTATCCGTCATAACTGTGTCAAGCTGAGACTGACAACCCACCGAAGCACGGTTTGGTTCAGTGAAACTCTGCTCATACCAGACAAACTCTGAGATATACTTTGCTCAGCAAGAAAGCTGCTGGCGTAACGAGGTCCAATATTGGTAATGTCAGCATTGCTTGCGTCTTTCCAAAACCAGCATCTCGCAAGCTGAGAAGAGGGAGTGAGGCAACAGGCGGCCAGATAGGTGCCGCCACTCACCTTGATCTCAAGGATGGCCTTGTCAAAGAGCATCATGAAGTCCCTGATGACGCGCAGCACCTTGCTGGGGTCTGTGGCATCATACCCCTCCCCAAAGTATTCTGTCACCTGCTGCATCTCTGCAGTCACCTGCTTCTCAAACTCCTGCACACGTTGGACCTGTTAGTTGTCCCCAAGGGCTGCTAACAACCATAATAACCTTAATAACATCGCTTTCCAGCCCATGATGAGCTAGGTACGTGCGGGACAAGTCTTGTGGGCTGCTGCTTATTGCTATAGACCCAAATACGTGCTACACGACAGGTTGGCTTGTCACATGTCATGTTGAAGAGCTGTCGAGTACTGCTGTAAGCTTGCAGTGCTACACAACTTTCAGCAACTGTGATGAGCTGGTCATGTCACACAATGTGCTGGTTGACAGCTACAGGCCAAGCCAACTGCATTCTCAAAGCAAAGCGTAATGCTGGCTGTGCTTGCGCGCCTGAATCTGGTACTTCAGCTGTCAAGACCCCACAAACAGTCTTACACAACATGCTGTGCACTGCAAGCTCAGTTTGCACAGGTCAGAGGTCAATGCCCAAGGACATCTGCATTTCCTGAAAGCCAATGCTGCCTGCAGGAGAGTGGGGATCAGACTGAGCCTGAAGGGGTCGTCAATGTTCATCAATTGCTTGAGAGGGAAGGGCCAGCACCATCAATTGTAAGGAATTAGAAAAGAAAAGAAAAGAAAAGAAAAGAAAAGAAAAGAAAAGAAAAGAAAAGAAAAGAAAAGAAAAGAAAAGAAAAGCCTACACCTTTTGGGTTCAATGTAATTAGAAGCCAAATATTATACCGGGCGGCCCAGGTGTGAGTTATACATATGCGTACTGTTGCCAGGGTGCATATCATGATATGTGTCTGCTGCTGGTGGACAGCTTGCTGTTTGCTTGAATGCACCATTCAGGTGCAAGGTTACCTCAGCAAACAAGAGCTGATGTCCCCTCACAGGGTAGGGCCTTAGCCTCAGCAGGACTTGTAAATCTATGCTGGCAACCATCGGGGTAGCACTATCACGACAAAATGAAAACGATTACCTCAGCATCTGCAAAGGTGCTCTTGGCATGCTCATGGAAGGTGATCATGAGGTCCCCAAACTGGCGGTGGGCAAAGGCACTGTTGGCATCCACTCCGGCAGCCTTCAGGATCTCGGTGTTCACCTTGCTCAGCCCCCCTTTCAGGTCATTCAGCAGCACCTTGATTGCTGAAATCTGCAACAGACACAGGCCTTTACTCCCACAATGTAGCAGTTTCTACAACGTTGGCATCCACATCAGCATCTCGGTGTTGACCTTACTCAGCCCCCCTTTCAGGTCATTCAGCAGCACCTTGATTGCTGAAATCTGCACCAGACACAGGCCTTTACTCCCACAACGTAGCAGTTCCTACAACGTTGGCATCCACATCAGGATCTCGGTGTTGACCTTGCTCAGGCCCCCTTTCAGGTCATTCAGGAGCACCTTGATTGCTGAAATCTGCAACAGACACAGGCCTTTACTCCCACAATGTAGCAGTTCCTACAACGTTGGCATCCACATCAGGATCTCGGTGTTGACCTTGCTCAGCCCCCCTTTCAGGTCATTCAGCAGCACCTTGATTGCTGAAATCTGCAACAGACACAGGCCTTTACTCCCACAATGTAGCAGTTTCTACAACGTTGGCATCCACATCAGGATCTCGGTGTTGACCTTGCTCAGGCCCCCTTTCAGGTCATTTAGCAGCACCTTGACTGCTGAAATCTGCAACAGACGGAGGCAGTCACATCCACAGTCTAGCAGCCTACTGGAACATTGTTGTGTACCTTTGGCAGGTCCCCTTTCACGCTGTTTTACATGTGGCTGGTGTGAAAGTCTTGGACCTTGACTAATGAGTTGTCAATAATGCAAAATTGATCAGCTGAATGCTGCAAGAAGTTTGTTGTGCCCCAGTGTATGCAGTGTGTTCCTTGAGCCTTGGGAGTACAGAACATCATTCAGGACTCATCAGCAGTGGTCAGACTAAATTGCTTGGCACAGCATCTGTGTCATAACATCTGCCAGGCATTTCAGCTTCTCAGCTTACAGCACAAGACGGCCTGCTCAATTCAGAGTGGCACACACATAACTTCGTCTGTGTACATGTGCTGGGCAACTCTGCTTCCCTGTTCATTGACAGCTTCTGAGGTCTGTTTCTGTACTGATCACTGAGCGCAACTGCTTGAAGGATTACACGACACATGCGCTGGGACAAAACAGGTCAGCCAGGTTTCACAAGAGTCAATGCCCCCTCATGGGCAGGGCCTTAGCCTCAGCAGGACTTGCTGGCAACCATTGGGGTATGCCTTGCACAATAGGCCTATCAGGATCAAATCAAAGCAGGTCAGACCTGCAGGTTGGCAGCGAGTGTGTCCCAGATCGGCATTGACTGACTTGTTTCATTGAAACTCAGCATTCTTGGAAATTTCATGGGCATTGTATGTTGACTCCTCTGATGAGTCCCAAACAGACAAAATCTAAATTGATTGATTGATTGATTGATTGATTGATTGATTGATCAGACCTGCAGGTTGGCAGCAGGCTTGACGCTGGCGAGCTGGTGGGGCAGGAAGTGCATGGCCGGGCTGTCCTTCAGCAGCTGGTCCAGCACAAAGTGCAGCAGGGAGGTCTTGCGGTCTGTGCCCTTTACGTCTGCCAGCTTCAACAGCGTGTCCAGCTTGAACCCTGTAGCACATGAGCAGATGAATACAAACAACAGAAACAACAACAACAACAACAGTAACAATGTTCAGGCTTCTCGGCAGATGATGAGCTAGATATGTGCAGGGCAAGCCACGTCTCTCCAGAGCAGCCTGTGGCACATGTTGAGCAGCAATCAGTGTGTTTGAGAAACTGAGAAATCTTGTGAGCTGCAACCTGTCAGTATCTGCAGCAACCAGTGCATTCAATCAGCAGGCAAATCTTGTAAGCTGCAAAGTTTCAGTATCTGCAGCAGTGATGCCTGGCTCACAGCCGCCTGCTCATACATCAGAGGCTGAAGTCAGAAATGATCAAGTGTCATGTTTCAAAGCGAAAAACAAGGATTGTTGCAATGGGGTGTCCCTCAGGCAGGTGCAAAAAAATGCTCCCTGCCCATTGGCAGCAGTGCATATGGCTGCGGCTGACTAGCTCGACTTGCAGGGCCCGCAAGCCGGTTTGCTAAGGACCCAGAACAAGACCCGCTTGGTCACATGCGGCTGCACTGGCTTGCCACCAACAGGTAGACAACTGTCACAATGTACAGTGTGATGGGTAAAGACAGGCAGGTTTGGCCAGCGGGGGAAGGGAGGACGGGGTTCAAGGCAGA
>JAABUK010010637.1_pt1 | contig 12222 bp, 14 predicted proteins | sample 5559141 | NCBI WGS metagenome assembly JAABUK01 (sample SAMN10711869, study PRJNA513367) | rock metagenome | isolation source: Antarctica rocks | place: Antarctica: Victoria Land, Pudding Butte nord | collected 2016-01-03 | reverse complement strand
GAGAGAGGCCTGGTTGTTGTCCGCATTGGGCGGCGTTCGATACCCACGGAATAGCAATGTGTGAGAATGGGATGTTACGTGATTGATGCTTTTCTGATTTTAGGAATGTGATTCTGAGCTTTCAGTGCCAAGGTGCCCTCCTAGTGTGCTTGTGAACTGTGAAATGGAATTCTGTTTCCAGAAGAAAAAGTCACATCATCGTCCTGAGACTAGGCGAGATGTTCTAAGCATTACTATAAGCGCACTAACTGGTGACGAGAAGTTTCACTTGCGCCTCTGAGCCTGCCTACTTGAAATGAGGCCCCCCGAACTCAGCATTGAACAGGTGTTGTATCACCTCAAAGCAATTTAGCGGCGTTCCGCCCCAGGTGCCAGGCTCACCATAGTTTTGGCTTTGCCCGTGTCAGACATTGAGACGTGAAGAGATAGGAGTTCCTAAAGTAGCCGGTCAAGTCTCTCCTTTTGGAGCTTCACAGTGCTCAATGGTTTGCTGAATTGCAAAATGTCCCAAGAATTTACGATATTTCCATGTCCAAATCTTAAGAAGCCTATGGACGACGTGATGCCTGTCTCGGTATTGCTTTCCAGAATGGCGGATCGCTAACCTCGTGCTTACAGGGATACGTCTGCCATACGTTATTGGGAAGACCTTGGAAGTAAGTGGTTGCCAGATGCCGTTCTCCAACCGGATGGTATCGGTATCCCGACGCGGACACTGAGGGCATGGGACGACGTGGCTAAACAAATCTTTCCGCGCAATGAAATCATCCATAGCCAACGGTTTGGATGGGTCGTCCACCACGAACCATTTATGAGACCTGAAGGCGACATTGAGCAGAATAAATCCGAAGCAGTTGTTGTAAGGTCGGTACAAGCCCGTCTGAATGCTCGAGAACCGCAGCAGCGACAAAGCGACTTCTACAACTGGCTCATTATTGAAAACAAGCCGCCTAGTCGAGATACGCCGGAAGGATGGAAAGAGCTCCTGATGCAGGCGTGCTCTCATATCCACCAGTACGACAATGGGTCCCATGATGTCTACATCATCTGTGCTGTTGGTCTCAGGTACATGGTTTTCTACTGAGATCCCAGAAATGTAGACAATCGACCACAGAAATTGCGACTCGATATAGCTGGAGAGGAGGTTCGTTTCCATCTCACCTAAAGCCTGCTCCGGATTGCTCGCCGCAAATCCCCAATTTAAAAAATGATGCAAATCCCGACCAGTACCGCATTGACATGAATCGAGTATGGAGCATTGATCCAGGACACGTGGATGCTCAAGGACACCCCATGGAACCATTGACGGCTCTGGAAAGATTTATGACGTATACCCGCACAACTCCACTTCAAACCCCGACTCCCCCGATCGAGGACCTTCTTTCCGGTCAATGCTCAGGGTAGGCCCCGTGCTCAAAGCCTTGCCTGGGATTAGACAAAATATGAGGCAGAGGTGTGGCAACAATGCAGTCTTTTATAACCCGTCTTGGGCGTGGAAGAGGATGGATCTGCATTCTGCCGATTGTACATACAGACACATGTCCCAATTTCCTCGATGGTTCCCCTTCAGGTATTAGGCGGTCGGGGTAGCTCAATGCTTGTACGTGTCGACCAGGAACCAGACGCACTTTATGTATACAAAGGATTGAGTTCTCGCTTGTTCTTGGAATCCACTAACGATTTCTCAAGCGAAAGGGATGCATTCTATCACGAATTTCGAACAGTCTGTTCAATGACCAGGCATCCAAATATTGTCATCCCTCCAGCGACAGTCGTTCTGGCCGACAAAATTAACGCTGGACCGCAAGAGTTCTTTTGTGGAACTTTATATCCGTACATGAAGAACGGATCGTTGCAAGAATTGATTGATGGCAACCAAGCAAAGAGAACGCGCCTTTCATTGAAATACAAGGCAAAATGGTGCTACAAAATGGCGTTGGCGCTTTCACATACACATTTCACGGCGCACGGATTCCACATGGACTTCAAACCAAGCAACCTGTTTCTTGACGATAACGGAGACTTGATCTTGATAGACTGGGAGCAATGTGGGGCTTCGCCCTCTTTTCTAGCTCCCGAAGCCAACGGCATGTGGGATGTGGGAGGGGAAGCTACAGTTACCACATGTGACGGGGTTGCTGGCAGAAAGAGATCGATCCTCGTATACAGAAAGTATCGGGGTCCACCCCGAGCAAACCTTTGGAGCTTTGGAGCTGGCCGAAATGGAATGTTTTCCCCATCTGGCAAAAAGATTGTCCACGTGCCCTTGAAGCAGCAGGGACGTTCAGCCTGGGAAGGTGTCAATGGACACTCCTTCAACAGGTGCCGGAGGAGAGCCAGAGTTCGGATAGGGGCGATAATGCCTCCCCAAAACCGATAGTATGGGAAGACGACGCATCCGACATTCCTGAATGCTGGAAGGATACAGTATCACGCTGTGCTAGGCTCGACCCTAACACTAGAATGTCATTATCAGGTGCTCTGAGGTTCTGGATGAAGCAAAACCATGAATACTCGACGGACAAAAATCAATAAAAGATTCACTTGCTTGACTAATCCCATCGATCAGGCGTTGTAAATACTACACATTTACTATGAACCCTTCATTAGCCTTCAATTAAGGGTCAGAGTGTTATAAAAAAGAAAAGGGGGTGGTGGGTACGTCCTTGGAGCAGGCCCTTGTAGGCGTCAATTCACGTGATGGATATGAAAAGCGGCGGGAGATCTTGGCGGGATGCGGAAGAGTCCTGAAGAATTACGCAAGTCTCGACTTGGACTCTGACAGCTATCAATGCTTTGAGTCGGTCATTTAGCGCTGAGTTGCAGCCTTCGTCGTGCTATTGCTAATCTTTAGGGTTCAATCGCTGAGTCTACAGAAATCACAGTGACAATTCCGAGTGTTACTATTACAAGCCTCTGCCACAACGCAGTCCACTTTTGCACGACGCGTTGTGAGCCACGACGACAGACCTCAAACTGTTGTAGGAGTCGTTGTGGCGAGGTACATAATTGTCGTAGTAGCACTGGCTACTGCGATTTCGCTTTTAGCCCAGCAGATTAGCTCCATCACAAACGATATTTCGGCTGTGCGAAGTTTCCGAGTCGTCCTTCCTGAGCAAATATGCGTTCAAAAGTCCTGGGAGCAGCAATCTCAGTGCGGCAGACGGCATGGAGAGCCACTCTCATTAACCGCATTCCTGTTCTGATACCAGCCTCGCGAACCTCCTTCTCTCAAAAAGCCAGTCTAAATATCGGCAAGGACGAAGAACCTCAGTGAGTGGCATCTCGAAAGCCAAAGTCGGATGTGGCACCGCCGCAAAACCCGTCCTATCCGGTCTTTAGCTTCGACGGCCTGGGCGCCAGCCGCGCCGTCAAAATCACTGTGATTGCATGTGTGGCCGTGCTCGGTACAATGGAATCAACATTCTGGGCCAAAGTCTTGTGGGCTAGGTTCTCACCATCGCCGGAAGAAGAGAGCAAGTCAGGAGGTTGAGCGCGGAATCTCAATCCGACATGTCGACATACGGTCAGGTCTAGATAGGAAGATGCCATTTGTGGCACAAGGCAGCCAAACCATCGAGATGCTCTCGTAGTGGGCGCAAGTCCTGTCGTGAGCTGGAGCGCCACCATACTTCCGTCGAGCTCTCTGACAGCGTCGTCACAAATGGCTACGTAAGCATGAGGGAAACTTGGAGACACGCTGGAAAAGATATTGTGATTATGGTTATCCCATGCGTCCCAGAGATGGACGTCGCTTGATCCGTCTGAGGACGTTGAGGGGTCTAGGGAGACTTGGGAAGGTTTAAGTGGGCTTGGAGACGCTGTCTTGAAGGAATGTGTCCGCCTGGGCGGCGTTGAGCCATCTCACCTCAGTCAGAGCTTGTATGGGCTCGTTTGTCAGTGGGTAGGTTGACAGACTGCTGAATTCGGCAGGCTGCATATCAGCTTTACGTAGAATTTATCAGTATAACTCATGGAACAGGTATTCAGAGAACTTCATTTCCGCGAAAGATAGATAAAAAAAGGCACCATGCTCAAGTTCCCAGACAAGCCCCACGCGGCAACCAATTACGCCGGAGAGTCCCCGTAAACTCCGTCGGATCGTGTCGCTGAATTCTATCTACAAGTTGTGACCCAGTACTACACCCTCAAATCATTGCAAATAAGCTCTGAATTACCCTTCGAATTCTCTCTCCTACACGCCTCCCAGTTCCACCCTAAATCCTCATCACAATGACCGCCCTCAAACCCGGTGACAGCTTCCCCAAAGATGTTGTATTCTCGTAGGTACCTTAAAATCACTGGTCCCTCCGTACTCTGACAAGTCTCCATAGCTACGTCCCCCACACCGAAGACAAAGGCGAGATCACCGCCTGTGGCATCCCACAGAACTACAACGCATCGAAAGAGTGGGCGGACAAGAAGGTCGTGCTGTTTGCCGTGCCTGGTCAGTGCGAATCCCAATTGCTCGCACACAGAAAGCCAATCCCAGAGGCTGATACCCCCTGATCGAATAAGGCGCATTCACGCCCGGATGCTCAGTGAAGCACCTCCCTGGCTATATCGAGAACTTGAAAACGATGTGGGGCAGGGGCGTGGATCAGGTGGCTGTGCTGGCGTTCAATGATGCGTGGGTTATGAGTGCTTGGGGGAAGGCGAATGGGATTACGGGAGAGGATATTGTTTGTATCTTCCTTGCTACGCGCTCTTCGAGGGGGAAGACCACTTCACTAACCTTTGTCAACAGCTCTTCCTCAGTGATCCAGAGACCAAGTTCTCGAAGAGTCTAGGTTGGACGATGGGGGAGCGCACAGCGAGGTATGCTATGATTATCGACCATGGGAAGGTCGTGTATGCAGAGAAGGAGCCGGGGAGGGATGTGACGGTACGTATGAAGGTAGGCTTTTGCTGGGAATACATTGCTGACGCGTGATTTCAGGTTTCAGGAGCGGATGCTGTATTGGCAAAGCTATGATAGAGACTGGAGAGCAGACAGGTATCGACCTCAATCTATAGATTTCGCCCCTTCCCTACTCCACCCTCAGAACCCGCAACCGCTCTTCCATCCACCCCTTTCACCTTCGATTATGCGATGCTGATCCTAGAGACCAGGCGTGACTACTTCAATATCAGTAAGCGTCTCAAATGATTCGGACCGAATAATTCACAATATGAACAATCACTCACACCAGAAAAAGCCCATCCGGGCCTACGATTGGAACGCAACCCCTCTCTCCAACCCTGATTTCTCCTCCTCCTCCTCGGAAGCCTCCCCTGGAGGCGAGGCACCGACATCCTGCGCACAAACAAAGCCACCTTCGTAGTAGCAGTAGCTGTCATCTTGCGCATCCCGCTCAACCGCTGGCAGCTTCGGAGTTGCAATGGGTGCTGCGATGATGGAGGCGAGGGCGCTGCAGAGGACGAGGAGGGAGGTGAGGTTCTTCGTTTTTGCTGATAGGAGAGGTTGTGTTGTGTTGTCATGTGCTGGCAGGCGCGGGAGTGCTGTTGGGTTGCTAGGTGTTTGGGCAGAAGAGGAGGGAAGAGAGGGTGCTTATTCGTGGAGGGGAAGAGAGCGCGAGGAGGGAAGAGAAGATGCTTATTCATGAAGGAGAAGAAGAGCCCGAGGAGGACCTTTGTGGGGGGGAGGTGATCAAAATGCGGTTCGACTCAAAAGGTCCTCGATTCGCGAGAGTCACTTTATGACGATACCTTGACAGTTCAAGAGAGACACCGGGATCGTGATCTAGCATCAGCAGCAGTGGGTCTACTCATCGTGTTGTAGTGGAGAAATGTGTCTTTCAATGTCATGCTGGCATTGACAAAGATTTGGTGGAGGAATATGGCAGCTATCCTCCACATCATGATGTCGATCGGAATTCGCCCTTTTTGCTCACAATCTTGCAGTCCTTTTTTGGTGTGCACTAGTTAATTAGGGTCCGCCTTCTTTCTGGGCTTGCTAAAGCTCCACTTTCAGAGATTGATTTCCTCGTCGCTGGGTAGAGTGGCCGCGGCATGAACCAGAGCTTCTAGAGTCACTTCAGGCCACTGACTCGTTCTACAACTACTGGCCAGCTTCTGCCACAGATCAAACCGCTTTCTCCGCAGGCTCCGTCGGCCTTGACTCATTCACCGGTTTCAAGTGTCCAGGAGTTGTTGAGATCTTTCAAGCCCTCCGGGTTGTGTCACCCATCGCATTGCTCTGACTATCGGGTTGGCTCACTTGCTGAAGAGTTAGGCGCTTGCATGTGGGGCAGCAGTCTCCAAGTGCACAGGAATCCTTGCTGTCCGCTGCTTGATGATATGAAGCTGGATCAAACCTACGTAGCCAGGCTAGGTCCACGATGCAATGTTGAGGATCGGCTCTGAATACAGGAGTGCTTGACGAAACGGCACAGATTTCTCCTTGAATTTCATCGCCGATCGAGGGATTCTGTTGAGAATGGGAAGCGTTGTTCGTTGAATTCACGATGGCTGAAGCCTGATATCGGCTGAGTATGGCCACACCAGCGTACGCGAGTCGTATCATCCTCGGGACCCAGTTTGGACAACACTTCTCAGAAGCCTTTCTCCGTGTTTCCCTCTCCCATGCTCCTGCTTCCACTGCTGCCGCTTCGGATGGAGCCCAAAATACCATCAATGTAAGAGGCTCCACTCCACTTTTGATGAGTAAGAACATCTACACCGAGCTCCTTCTCTCGGCTTTGAACAAGCTCCACATATGCTAGCATTCCTTCTTCTTTGAACCTCCTGGAGAGTTCAGCTGTTATGGTGGCGGTTGAATGCAATCCGGCGAGGGAGATCAATTGCAAAACGAAGCCATGCTTAGCCAGATCCCAGATGAAGCTCTTCAGTGATGCTTCGTCAAAGCCTTGTCCCATCCAATTGAATGATGGGCTTAGGTTGTAGACAAGCTTCTTGCCAGGAAGTACATCCCTAATTTCATTCGCAAAACCAGCAGCCTTTGAAACATTCGGATCGGCTGTTTCCAGCCATAGAAGGTCTGCGTATGGTCCGAACTCGATAGCTCTCTTAGTTGCAGCGGGAAGTCCAGCACGATAATGATAGAACCCCTCGCGTGTGCGTGGTACATCACAAGACCATCTGACGGGAGACTTAGCGTACTTTTCGGCCAAAACCTTGCGCTTCGTCAGAGAAATGTTGCGGTCAGCAGCAACTTCTGACTTATACGCCGAAGCATCAATGCCCTCGGACTTCAAATGAGCCTCGACAGCCTCATCCAAAGAGACAAGCTTATGTTTCTTGACCCAGTCAGCCTCAAAGCTGTCGATATCTGCTCCCAATGCACCTCGGAGCTCCATCGCCTGCAAGATCTCGGCCAGTGGTTCTGTATCCTCTGTCACCCCCAATATGTATTCGTGGTCCCTCACATCGACAGCACTGCTCAAGAGCTTGCCACTCTCTGAGTCAGTGCGGGCAATGACAAGATTCTCTGTGCCCATCAAATCCCATTGAAAGCGTGCTGCAATAAGTCGGTTAATGTGGTCACCCACAGGAACCAGTACCTTTCCCGCTAGATGGCCACATGTTTTGCCACCATGCAATTGATCTTCGAAGTGAACTGCCGCTGCACCATTCTCGGCAAAAAGTTTCGCCAGTTTGAGTACAGCAGACAGACCGCCATGTCCGGTATCGCCGTCGGCTATGATGGGTCGCATGTAGTCAATGTAGGGAGTCGACTTGCGCTTCTCTGAGGACAATTTCCTCCGAGCATCCCAGTTCCGGCGATCATGCAGTTGTTGCGCTTTGAAAAGGCGTTGGACCTGATTCGGTACCGTGTTGTAGGGATAGTCTCCAAAGTCAGGTGAGACCTCATTGGTGGTAGTCAGCACCGAAGAGCACGCCCACCCGGAGATATACAGGACTTCTTGGTTTGCCGCCTGTTGAGTCATCTGAACTGGATCTATCGCACCCATGGTGTGAACGGGGTCTCCAGCAGCCGCTCTTTCGTTCAAGAGATTGAACAATTTGCGAGCCATTATCGAACTGGGATATGTCTGTAGCATGGAGCCTCGCTTGCTGACCACATCTTCCGGGGAGTAAGGCCTCTTTATGCCCTCGAATCTAGCACTAGCCCACCACGTCTTCACATCCTGAATTTGTTGATTGAACAGATCGTCCTCAGCAACTCCAGCCTTGGACGTAGTTGGTAGCAGCTGGTAAGACTCTGAGGAAAGAACAGGCGAGACTGAGGGATTTGCGTTGGAAAGACTTCGCCTGCACGGATTGCCAGAAAACGACCTTGTAGCAGCAGGCACAGAAGCACAAAGGGTTTGTCTTCGGGGCACAGATACCAGTACTCGTAAATGTGCCATCGTCAGTATTCTTTCTGCACTTGTCCCAAGTCAATTGGAGATCGGGATCCGGGACCTCGTCGAGAGCTTCTCCGCCGACGCTTCTCTTTTACCAGCAAACCTTTGAGACCACAATTACGGCCAGTCCTCGCAGTGTAGAGGTCCCCTAGGCCGAGTACGCACCACATCAAGATTTGGATGTCAAAGCTGAGTATTTGGAAAGCGGAACAGTCGGACGAATTGATACAGATCCGACTGTACCTCGGCACTTGGTATTTGGAGCTCCTCCGCATCTTCGACGACGTTCCGCAAGCGGAGGGAGGAGAGAAGTTTCTCAATCTTCGTTAGGAGGAAGGCCAGATTGCCCTGGAGACGTTCTAAAGTAGACACTATCACGAACCATCTGTTCCCTTGAACATTCAAATCACTTTTCATTCCTCTGATGGCCTTACCCACGCCAATGGCTCCACGAGCATCACGACACGCACTACGGGCTCTTCGAGCAGCCTCAAGACGTCCAATTGTAGGTCAACCAATTCGATGTATTTCTTCTGCGGCCGAACCAGACCTCAAGACGACCCTTCGAGAAGTGATTCCCGAAAAACGAGAACTCCTTAAGCAGGTCAAAGTCCATGCAGACAAAAAGATTGGAGATGTAGTGGTTGGCCAGGTCATTGGTGGGATGCGGACACTGAAGTCAATGGTGTGGGAAGGGTCAGTCCTTGATGCGGATGAAGGGATCAGGTTCCATGGAAAGACCATTGCAGACTGCCAAAAAGAATTGCCAAAGGGCACGTCTGGGACAGAAATGCTGCCAGAAGCAATGTTCTGGCTACTTCTTACTGGAAAAGTCCCGTCAACAGCCCAAGTCCGTGCCTTGTCTCGAGAGTTGGCTGAGAAGAGCAAATTGCCTTCAGCGGTAATCGCCATGCTCAGAGCCTTCGACAAATCCGTTCATCCAATGACACAACTGGCCTGCGCAGTGGCAGCTTTAAACACCGGGTCAGTCTTTGCAAAAGCGTATGCTGAGGGCATCAACAAAACCCAGTATTGGGAACCCACCTTCGACGACTCCATCTCACTCCTCGCCAAGCTCCCCCGAGTCGCCGCAACCATCTTCGACAAATCTGCCGCAGAAGCAGAGATTGACCCCGATCAAGACTGGAGCTACAACTTCGCAACCCTCCTGGGCAAAGGCGGTCAAGAAAATGAAGGCTTTCAAGACCTTCTCCGCCTCTACCTTGCTCTGCACGGTGACCACGAAGGCGGCAACGTCTCAGCGCACGCAACTCACCTCGTTGGCTCTGCCCTCTCTGACCCCTTCCTTTCCTACTCCGCCGGCCTCCTCGGTCTGGCCGGCCCCCTCCACGGCCTTGCGGCCCAAGAAGTTCTCCGCTGGATCCTTAGAATGCAATCCCAAATCGGCGAAGACTTCACGGACCAAGACGTCAAGGACTACCTGTGGTCGACCCTCCGATCCGGTCAAGTCGTCCCCGGCTATGGTCACGGTGTCCTCAGAAAACCCGACCCGCGCTTCGAAGCCTTGATCAACTTTGCTGACGCACGCGAGGATATTGCCTCAGACCCTGTATATAGGCTCGTGAAGAAGAATTCGGAGATAGCGCCCGGTGTGCTGACCGAGCATGGCAAGACGAAGAATCCGCATCCAAATGTGGATTCCGCTTCTGGTGTGTTGTTCCATCACTATGGGTTTAGGGATCCACTGTATTACACCGTTACATTTGGCGTGAGTAGAGGACTAGGACCGCTGGCACAGTTGATCTGGGACCGTGCACTGGGTCTGCCGATCGAGAGACCGAAGAGTATCAATCTGGCGGGATTGATGGCGATGGTGAAGTGAGTGACGGAGTGATCAGGTAATTGAGAAAGAAAAGCAGCTGGAGGCCAAAACATGTGAGTTTTCAACGGGTGGTTTTGGGCGGAAGACTCCCGGCGTGCAAACGTCGTCGCTATCATTGACATGAATGTGGCAATGAAATGAGAAATGTCTACCAACCTTTTTAGAGCTTGTTTCCATTCTACCTCCTTATCATGTACTCTGACCATGCATTCTTTCAGCATCCGCTCTGGCCACCATTTCCTCGTCTCCTCGTATCCTGCATCCAACAAATACCAAGCTGCGTATTCCAGGACGCCGACCAACCCAAGGGGAAACATGTCCAAAGAAGAGAGTGTGATGAGTGCTGTAAGTCGCCCTGCCTGCTTGCCTCCCTCTATCCCATTCCTTGGCCCCCAAGTGAAGATGAGAATGAATGAGTGTGAAAAGCCGAATTAGTCCCATCAGTCCATCTATTCGCTGAGACGCCAAAGCATAAATGCTGAACAAGCCCGTGATGAATGAAAGAGAGGATGAAAAGCAATCTAAGCTAAAACATCGTGGGTGGATAGGCCCCACGATAGAATCCATTCAGGGTTTCTCCCTTACCACGAGAAAGTCATCAAAGCCGGATTCAGCACGATGGGCAGCAACAAATGACTCCCCGTCACGGTCGCCATGGGCAGGATGGCGACAAAATCCGTGATCCGCCACGAATAGGGGACAAAAGTCCCCGTGGCCAGGACGATCATACCAGCGATGCCAAACAAGGCGAAGCCGATGGAGTATTTGAATTTCTTGACCACCTTGGGGACCTCGATGAAGAAGTTTGAGAATTCGGCTTCCTTGCTCGTCGCGCCCCACGTCATGTCGATCTCGAACATGTGCGACAGCAACGCCTGGGAGACGTGGAGGGACAGCCCGCCGAGGAAGATGGCGAGCATGACGATCCACTTGATGTTCTCGAGGAGGGCGCCAAAGAAGGATTTCTCTCCGATCCGGTACCGCATGACGGCCAACGCGATGTTTCCGAGGCCGTTGAAGACGATGACGATGCTGAACCAGACCTTCCAGGAGTCGATGTAGTATTTGTCGAGGTAGCCGTTGAACCAGCCGACGGCGAAGTAGTTGGCCGTGGTCATGATCCAGGCCGCGCCGATGGCGTAGTAGGTGCCGATGTAGGAGATGATGGTGATTTTGGAGGTGAAGCGGATGTTGGAGAAGAGGAAACGACGGAAGAGTGGGGTGAAGGGACCTTTGTACACCCATTTGCGCATGGGATGGAAGAGCAGCTCGTTGCAGCCATAGGCGTATTTTTCCCAGCGGGCCAGTTCGTCATAGACAGTGAGGGAGACGCCTTCTTTGAAACCTTCGCCCGCCCAGGCGGCCAGGCGGATGATGTAGCCGTCACATTGCAGGCGGAGGGACATGTCGAAGTCCTCGGAGACGTGGGATTCGGACCAGAATTTCTCGTAGCCGTCTTCGTCGACGTAGGAGACCTGTTGGATGGCGGACCAGCGGAGGATGGCGTTGTGGCCGACGAAGGGGGCGACGTCGCCGTTGGCGACGGTGTATTTGATGGCGGTGTAGATCAGGTTGGTGAAGAAGGTGATGCCGTTTTCAAAGTAGGTGTTGACGACTTGCATGACGCCCGATGAGAATTGCATGATGCCGACGTTGGGGGATTGTTCCATCTCGGAGACGGAGTCGAGGAGGCAGTCGGATGGGACACGGGTATCGGAGTCGACTGGGGTATGTTAGATGCGCTGAATGGGTCAGGAAGGTCAAGTACTCACTCAGAAGGATGTAGTCGCCGATTCGGATGTTGCCATCAGCCCAAGCACGGCCATGCTCCTCGAGCACTTCCTTGAGGCAGGTTTCGTAAGCTTGAGCTTCATCTGCTTGGGACCAGTCATCGGGGCGTTGATAGCGTGCAAGCCTTTCTTCAACATTGCATGACAGCATCAGACCGAAGTTCATGTTAGATGCCTATTTGGGTAATGTCAGTCACATGATTCAACATTTCCGAAAGCAGTTTAAACATACCTTCTTAAATTTACCACGACGCAGAAA
>JAABUK010010635.1_pt1 | contig 12223 bp, 12 predicted proteins | sample 5559141 | NCBI WGS metagenome assembly JAABUK01 (sample SAMN10711869, study PRJNA513367) | rock metagenome | isolation source: Antarctica rocks | place: Antarctica: Victoria Land, Pudding Butte nord | collected 2016-01-03 | reverse complement strand
ACGGGCAGCCGTGCCGGGAGAAATTTTAGTCACGATGCGTGCAGTAATCCTGCAACAATGTCCGCATCGTGTCAAGCAATCCGGCTGACAACAATCATGATGCAATAAAGATACAACATACGGGGTTTTCATGCGCCCTCAAACAAAATCTCCGCCGGATGCGTAACAGGAAAATATACGCGTATCCGACGGAGATCGGTTTGCTCTAGTGTGCGGCAAGCGCGCGAGGTTTAAGGCTCGTTGCTCAACACGCGGCGCGGCCTGTTGTCCGACTGCGGCGTATTTGGTTTCGTGCGCGGCGCGGCAGGTCGAACGTTTACTTCAGACGGCCTGTTTGTCACAGGCACTTTATAGATCGGCATCGTTACGCTTTTGACGCTGCTGCGCGCGTTGCCCGTTACCGCGTCGTTTGTCACAACGCCCGTCGCAGAGTCCGCATCCGCTTCGCCTTCTTCCGTCAACGCGGCGGCGGCTCGCGGATCGACTTTCGGGCGCGGCGTGAGCGTCGCGGGCGTGGTGGCGACCTGTGTTGCGCCGCCCATCGTGCCGAAGCGATATTCGAGCGCGCGGTAGATTCTGCCTGCGACGGCGACGGGAAAATGCGCGCGCCCGTCGGAGCCGCGCGACACGACGACGACGGCGAGATGCGGGTCTGTGACCGGTGCATACGAAGTAAAGAGTCCGACCCAATTGCCGTCTTCGATGCACGTGCCTGTTTTTCCGGCGATGGTTTCCGTCGAGCTGTAAGCGAGTTTCGCTGTGCCGTAATTGACCGCGCCGATCATGCCGGGCACCATGCGCCGCAAATTTTCGACGGGGATATTAAGGTAGCGGCGCACTTCCGTATTGAACTGTGTGTTTTCCTGCGGCGTGCGCGGCAAATGCGGCGTCAATAGCTTGCCGCCGTTGGCGATGACGGAAACGAGCGTGCCGAGCTGGACGGGCGTGACCTCGAAATCATCGCCGTGCGAAGACATGTGATTAACCGCGTAGCCTGATTTGTAGACGGGCACGCGTCCCGCATATTCGTTCGCGTGATTAATGCCTGTGCGCTCGCCCAAACCGAGTTGGCGCGCGTAAGAAGCCATGCGGTCAAAGCCGACGCGCCCGCCGACATTTTGGAAGTAACCGTTGTTGGAAAAAGCGAGCGAGTCTGTCAGGTCTAGGCTCAAGCTCGAAACGCCGATGGTTTGTTCCGGGGCGATGACGTTTTCATTCAAGCCCGCGAGACCCGTCACGAGTTTGATGGTCGAGCACGGTTTGAAGCCGCGCCGGAGCGCCCATTCCTGATTGACGATGGTGTAGATGCGTCCCGTTTTCGGATCCATCACGACGACTGATCCGGCGCGATTGCCGAGCGCCGCGATTGCCGCGCGGCGAACTTCCAAATCTTCGCCCGTCGGATCATCTTTAAGAATATTGGCAGCGGTTTCATTGCGCCACGCTTGATCTGCGGCGCGCTGGCGTGCAATGGCGGCGAGGCGCGCGAGTTCGGCGCGGCGCGCGGCTTCAGCACGGCGCGCGGCCTCTTCGCGTTCACGCTGCCGTTCTTCGGCAAGGCGGCGCGCTTCGGCGAGTCGATCACGGCGCGAGACGGCGCGACGACCGCCGCGCCTATCACTCACATCTTCTCTCGCAGACAAGCGAGCCAGTCCTCTTGCTCTGGCAGACTGCACAGATGAAGCGCGGCGCGTTTGTTTGGGTCTACTTGCCTGCGCGCTTGAAGCAGCGAAGGAGAGCGTCAGCAAAATAGACAGGCAGAGTGCGGCGCGTTTGTGGAACAAAGAATTGCGTAATGTGTACTTCATCTAAAACCTCGCTTTTGAGACTTGGGGCGAAAGCAGCACGGCCTTTGGCGGTATCGCTGCTTCGGCTGTGATGAATGATTGACGGCGACAGGTTGGTTTAGTCTGCGGAACATCGTGCAACTTGGGTCGCGCCGCGTCTGTGGTGCGCGTCGCGTTCGCTAATTGAAATGAGTTGTCGTGCATCCGCAAAATGCTTTTCAAGCGTCTCCTGAAATTTTAAGCTGACGTGTTCGATTGCGGTGAGTGTGTGGAGAGTTCCACTCGGTTGGTCTCCGGGGAAGTTGCTTTGAAGACCATAGCAACTATAACATCTGCGACGACGGGGCGGCAACAAATAATTTCACAAAGATTTCATGCGCCGCGCGGCTATCGGTAAATCTTTGCGGCTATCGGTAAACCTTCACGCCGCCCACGCGCGTTGACGGAAGACTTTAACGACGAGACTTTTCCGGCAAGCTCTTTTTGCAGATGAACGCATTCGATTTAATTTACAGCTTTCGCTTGCGATTGCTGCTCGTGCTGGCGGCGCTGCTGATCGCCACGCTCGGCGTGCAGTATTACCTTAATCTGCGCGCCGAACAGCGCGTGACGAGCATTATCGCGGAACAGGAGCGAGCGCTTGCGGCAGCCCTCGCAATGGGATCGGAGGGCACTTCTTCGACGAAGTATCTCAGCCAGTTGCAAAAGCAATCCGGCTTCTCTTTTTATAATAAGGAGACGGGGCCTGTCGTCAACGTGTTGATTGTTAATGCGGAGGGAATGGTCACAGACAGCCTCGATCCACATTATTTCCCGCCGCTCGACGCAGACGGTAAGCTCAAGTTTTACAAATTATCGGAAATTCGCGGGCAATTGCCGCCGCTTATCAATGCCGGGCAGTTGACCAGTGATGAGACCGCTTCGGTATCGCAGGAATCCGTTGTTACTCAGATCAGAGCGGGCGAGCCGCGCGCTTTAACTGTTCCGCTGGAGACGGATCAAGGCCGCTGGTATGTCGTCGTTGTGCTCGGTTCGGCGCGCGCGCCAAGCAGCCAGTGGAGTTGGCAGGCGGCGCGCCCGCTGCTTTACACGTTTGTTATTTTGCTTCTCGCGACGCTTATCGCGGGCGTGCTCGTCTGGCGTTTCACACGTCCGATCAAAGATTTATCCGAAGCGGCATTTCGAGTCGCTTCAGGCGATTTCGATTTTCGCGTGCCCGCCGCCGACCGCCGCGACGAAATGGGCGCGCTCGCCACACGCTTCAACGAAATGATCGCCGGACTCGGACGCACCCGCCAGCTCGAAGCGCGCCTCAATCAAGCGGAACGCTCGGCAGTCGTCGGGCGTCTGGCTTCGGCTATCGCGCATGAGGTCAGAAATCCGCTTAACTATATTAATCTGACGCTCGATCATTTACGCACCGCGTTTGCTCCTGAAGATGCAAATAAGCGTCAAACGTTTGATCGTCTCGCCGTTCAACTAAAAGCGGAAGTGGCGCGCATCAACACGCGCATCAGCGAATTTTTGAATTACACTCGCCCGCCGAAACTCGATTTGCAGCCGCTCGAACTGTGCGCCGTCGCGGAAGACGCCTTGCGCATGGTCGAAGTAAAAGCCGCTGAAAGTAATATCGAAACAAACATCGAAAGCGTCGGCACAGTGCCCGAAGTCTTGGGCGACGCCGAAGCGCTGCGTTCAGTTTTCACTAATCTTGTGATAAACGGCTTGCAGGCGATGGACGGCGAAGGCGGCGGCAGCCTGACAATCAAACTTTCGCCGGACGAAGCGGGCATGCGCGCCTGCATAGACATCACGGACACGGGACGCGGCATTTCGCTCGAACACATTTCGCAAGTTTTCGAGCCGTATTTCTCCACAAAGGAAACAGGCACGGGACTCGGCCTCGCCATCGTCAAAAAAGCGATTACGGATCACGGCGGCACAATCTCCGTCAGCTCTAAACAAAACGAGGGCACAACGTTTACAATAACCTTACCTGCAAATGGAAAGGACAAAGGATGAAGCGCAGAGTTCAAAAGACACGAGCGGTAAGAAATGAAGGAGAAACGAAAGCCGCCACTTCTTGCTTTCATTCACTCGCTTTCATTCTGACTTCTGACTTCTGACTCCTGACTTCTGTTTAATCATGGCACGCAAAAGCATACTTGTAGTAGACGACGAAAAATCGCAGCGCGAAATCCTCGAAATGATTTTGTCCGGCGAGGGTTACAACGTAACGACCGCATCTTCCGGCGAAGCAGCCTTGAAGTTCGCGCACGAACGCCGCTTCGATCTCGTCTTAACCGATATGAAGATGACGGGCATGGACGGCATAGAGCTTTTGCAGCAACTGCTCGCCTACGATTCGTCCATCATCGTCATACTCTTAACCGCGCACGGCTCCATCGACTCCGCCAAAGAAGCACTGCGGCGCGGCGCGTTCGATTACTTGCAGAAGCCTTACGACCGCGACACGCTGCTTGAGACAGTCGGGCGTGCGCTTCTGCGGCTTGATGCGCTCGACATGGAAATCGTCTCGGCTTCGCCCGAAATGGAAGCCGTCAAAAAGATGATTCTCAAAGTCGCGCGCTCAAGCTCGACTGTTCTTATTCGCGGCGAATCCGGCACGGGCAAAGAACTCATCGCACGCGCCATACACAATCAAAGCCCGCGCAACACAGAGATGTTTCAGGCCGTCAACTGCGCCGCGATCAACGAAAATCTTTTAGAGTCGGAACTCTTCGGCCATGAGCGCGGCGCGTTCACAGGCGCGCACGCCGAAAAGAAAGGACTCTTTGAAGTCGCGGATCGCGGATCGCTTTTCCTCGATGAAATCGGCGAACTCGACATTACGATGCAGGCGAAACTTTTACGCGCCCTTCAGGAACGCGAAATACGCAGAGTCGGCGGCACGAAGGCAATCAAAATAGACGTGCGCGTTGTTGCCGCGACGAACAGAGACTTGCGCGCGATGGTCGCCGACGGACGTTTCCGCGACGATCTTTACTATCGCATCAACGTGCTCTCCGTCGATGTTCCGCCCTTGCGCGAGCGCCGCGACGACATTCCCATTCTGATCGATTTCTTTTTGAGGAAGCACACGCGCAACACTTCCAGACTCGTGCGCGGACTGATGCCGGACGCGCGCCGCATGTTGTTGGCCTACGGCTGGCCGGGCAACGTGCGACAATTAGAATCAGCCATCGAACGCGCGATTCTTTTATGTGAAAGCGACCTTATCAGCATCGAAGATTTGCCGCTCGAAGTTCGTCAGGAATCGCGGCCTGTCTCCGAGAGCGCCTTTAAGTTGCCCGCCGAGGGCATCTCGTTTGAGGATGTCGAACGCGGCCTTATCATGCAGGCGATGGAGCAGACCGATTACAACATCACGAAGTCCGCCAAGCTTCTCGGCCTGACCTTTCGCACGCTGCAATACCGCCTCGACAAATTCGGCATCAAGCGCCCGGAAACAGGGAGAAAAGAGGAAGGATAAAAGCAGTGGTCAGAATGAAGAAAGATACTAAGGTTCGCCTTCGCGTTGTTTGCGTGCCTGCTTTATTCTGACCACCGACTACTGACCACTGACCACTGCATTATCATGAACATCATACAAATTCTCGGTCTCGCGCTCGGCTCGGCGTGGACATCCGGCATCAATTTATACGCGACTGTTGCCGTGCTCGGCTTGCTCGAACACTACAAGTACGCGAGTCTGCCCGGCAGTCTGCACGTGCTCAGTAATCCTTTCATCATCGGCGTCGCGCTCTTTCTTTACTGCATCGAATTTGTCGCCGACAAGATTCCGTATGTTGATTCGATATGGGACGCGGTTCACACATTCATACGCGTTCCGGCGGGCGCGGTGCTGGCGCTGGCGGCGACGACGCAGATGAATCCGGCGGTGCAAGTCGCGGCACTTTTGTTGGGCGGCGGCCTCGCTCTGTCAACGCACGGCACGAAGGCGACTGTGCGCGCGGCGGCCAACACCAGCCCGGAGCCTGTCACTAATTGGATACTCTCGCTCGTCGAAGATGCCGTTGCCATCGGCGCTACCGCGCTGGCAGTGCTTCATCCGATTGGCATACTCGTCGTGATCTTAATTTTCCTGCTGATCCTCGCGTGGATTCTACCGAAGGTCGTGCGCCGCATCCGCCGCATGACGGCATCGGCGCGCGCTTTCTTCACAGGCCAGCCCATCGCGGAATCCGCACGCGGATGAACGGCTGAAAGCGCGTCGGTGATGTCCAATGGGGAAAAGAGACCATGGCAGGTTAGTACACGAAATCCGCGATGCTCTCATCAAGCACGGATTCAAGCCGACGTCGATCATTCAGGTTGAAACTCCTGAAGGTCTCAATTCAGCGCGAGTGCCGGGTTTCAAGCTTGAAAAGCATAACGACAGCAAGTCTGTTCGCCTCGCCTATCGCACACTGGACTCGCCATCATTGAAGACGATGGACTGGAACACGAGACAGATTGAAGGCAGCATCCAGATGAAGATGCTAATCCGTTATAACGCCATACTGGAGAAGGAAGGCTTCACCTGTATCGCAATTAATAGTCACGACCCTCTGACTCCACACTCGCTCTGGAGACGCGTCAATATAAGCCCGGCCTCACCTCTAAATAAGTAAATGTTAAGAGGCGGCGTTACAGCGAGAGCGGCGCGGATTGCGGCGCGAATCGCTCGCAATCGACAACATGATTCGGAGACAAAAGGTGCGCTCTAAAATCTTTACACTTATTCATGCCTGCGCAATTTTTCTGCTCGCGCTGATGCTCGCGGGATGCGCTAAAACGGAAAATACGCCGACGAACGATGCAGATGCAAATGCTTCAAACGTCGCGCCGTCGAAGGCTTCTAATGCTTCGCCGCGCGCGGAGGTTGTGCGTGCGACGGTGGATGCGGTTGACGCGGCGGCGGGCAATGCGGCGGAGGCGTCCGTGCGTTTGAAGATCGCGGAGGGTTTTCACATTCATGCCAATCCGGCGACGCTGCCGAATTTAATCGCGACGGAGTTTAAGATTGAAGCAGATGAAGCGAGCGCAGGCATCGCGGCGGGCGCTCCGGTTTATCCGGCTCCGGTCACCCGAAAATTCGACTTCTCCGAACAGCCGCTTAAAGTTTACGAAGGCGAAGCTGTCATCAAACTACCGCTGCGCGTTGAAGCATCTGCCGCGAAGGGCGAACACCGCTTGCGCGCGCGGCTTCGCACACAGGCGTGCGACAATCAGGCTTGTTATCCGCCGCGCACACTCGAAACTTTTATCGCTGTGAACGTGCGTTAGAAGCCACGCGACACGCTTTGCGCGAGTCGGCAAACATCGCTGTCTCGTTTGAAGAAAGAAACACTTTAATGGAACGCGTCTGGAGCATCGTCTCGATTTTGTGCTTGATCGCTGCCGCATTTTTCTGGCTGGGGCGCGGCAATCTCGATTGGACGTTTGTCGCCGCCACGCTCGGCCTCGTCGCGTGGTTTCTTTCCTTGCGCAACCGGCTACGCAGTTCAAACATCGAACACGACAACGCAGAATTTGGAAACGAAAGTAATTTGGATCACGATGAAAATTAAACAATGTTCGATGTGGCTCGCGGCCTTCCTTCTATTCACGACGTTTGCTTCGCAGACTCTCGCCGCAGGCGAAGAGACAGCGGTGCGCGCGGCGATGGAGCGCGCATTCTCGCAATTGCGCGCGGGCGATTACGCATCGCTTTACGAAGCGTTGCCGAATGCTTCACGCGGGCGCATCTCGCGCGAGCGTTTCGCTGAAAGCCTGCAACGAGCGCATGATTCTTACGGCCTCGAACTCAATCGTCTGGACATCGCTGGCGTGCATGTCGGGCGCGATGTCGCGGTGGTCGATACAGTCATGTACGGACAGGTTGCAAGGCCAATCGAAGCGGCGGGCAAAGTCGTTGCCAGACAATATCTCGTGCGTGAAAACGGGCAGTGGCGCGTCGCCATCGGCAGCCGCTCCGTGATGCAGCCGCTTCTCGCGCGCGAGCCGCGTTTCGCCAAGCAATACCCGTCGCGCGAGCCGCATATCTATGTCGAGCGCAATGGCCGCTGGATGGACATCGGCTCAATGGGCGCTATCAGGCGTCGCGCAAATTCAAGATAAAAGTTTAAGGCAGAAAGGCGGCGTGATACGCTCGTCGAATCCGCAAAGATCAAAGTAGGTCGCTGAAGGATAGTTGCAAATGTTCGTCGGGATTTTCCGTTGCGGTGTGACGGCGTGAAGTTCGCGCGCTGTCGCTGAGAGCGTTGCGGACGGATTGAAGATGAAAGCGCAGGATGCGCGGTGTGAGACGTATGGACGGGATGCGCCCTTTTTGCGCGAGGCGGCGGACAGTCGTTTCACTAACCTGCAAGAGTGCGGCAAGCTGTCGCGCCGTCAAAAATTCTTCGCGCGTGGATGGCTCCGATAGCGTGGCGTCTTTCATCGCGTTTCAAACAAACAAGAGCAGGTGAAACAGGCGCGAGAGCAAAAGTTTTTTAACCTTAAGGATTCTCTTATTGATTCGTCTTGGGTCGCAGTGAAAGTGACAGGCGATAAATGGCTGCGCCATCAACTTCGATTTCGTTGCTTACAGATTCTGCGCCGTCCGCCTTGACCGTCACACGATACTTCGCTTTGTCCGTCGCCACGCGAAACGCGAACTCGCCGCTTTGCGTGGTGATTCGTTCGGCGATTTTTTTTCCTGCCGCGCCGTTTGCCGCAAGCCGCGCGATCTCGACGCGGACGCCCGGCACGCTGCGCCCCCCTGGATCGAAAACGCTGCCGCGCACAGATGCAATAGAACCCGTATCGACGGTCAAAACAAGACGGTCATTAAGCGCGCGCGTTTTCCCTGCGCGCACTTCTACGTTCTCAATCGAGCCGACGCTCAAACCCGTGCGGCGAAACGTCAGGCCGTAGGTTCCCGGCGCAAGTCCGGTAATATTGAAATCGCCTTTGCTGTTTGTTTCGACGCGCGCGGCTTCGCGCTCACCTTCGCGTGCGATGACAGCAACGCCCGCCGCGCCCGCGCCGCTCTCGACGCGCACTTTGCCTTTGATATTGCCCGTTTGCTGCGCAGCACACGAAGCGACAAACAGCATCATCATAAAAAAGGCGCTGAACCAATTACGCGAATTCATAAGTTTCATTTTCCACGCTCACATTAATGACGTTCAATCATACGGCGCGCTTATTATACAACTTACCTGTGTTCTCGAACGAGCGCACCCAACGATGGATGCGCGGAAAGCAGAAAGGTGTTGCCTGCTTTGCAATCGTCTGGCGCGAGCGTGCGCCACCCTGTATAATTTCAAGCAAGCACTTCGTTTCAATCGGTCTTTGGCGTGTGCGGTAAATGTGCGACAAATAAAAGCCGCGTACTACCGCAATCCATTATCAGCTTCCTTCTTTTTTCTTGTATGTTTCTTTTCGGCAAACATTATCCGGCGGTGAGTTTTAGATTAATTAAATCGTGCGGCGCGTGTTTTAGATTCCTGTGCGGTGCGATTCTATGCGCGGCGCAGGCAGGCTTTGCGGCATCATCTTCCCTGTCATCATGCCTTGCTCAAGCGCGGCAACTTCCCGAATCGACAACCACACAGCAACGCCCGCGCCGCGTGAATCCGCCAAACGAGACTGCGCCAATCGAACAAGGTACGGATCAGGATGAAGTGCTGCGCATCGACACAGACCTCGTGCTGCTCGACGCGACTGTAACGGATGCCAGCGGGCGCGTCGTGCGTGGTTTGCGCCGTGAGGATTTCAAGATTTACGCAGACGGCGCAGAGCAGCCGATTTCCTTTTTTAATGTAGAGCAACGCGGCGGCCAACCACGTCCCGTCGCCGTCGTCTTCGCGCTCGACGTATCGGGCAGCATGTCGCCGGAGGAACTCGATCAACTCGGGCGCGCGATGCGCATTTTCACCGCGCGCCTGTCAAACAATGCGTCCGTCTTCGCGGTCACGACGTTCGGGATGAAAGTCAAAACGCTGCAAACCTTCACGAGCAATGCCGCTAAACTCGAACGCGCTTTCGATCGACTCTCGCACGAACCGAACGGGCTTTCGACGCACACTTACGACGCGGTTGACGATGCCGTCCGAATGCTTGTCAGAAATGCGCCGCGCACCAGAGAGCGCAGGCTTCTGAAACGCGCGGTGGTCGTCGTGACGGATGGCTTTCCCGTCGGCGATACGGTTGCGCCGCGCACAGTGATCGAGCGCGCCAACGTCGCCGAGACGAGCGTTTACACGGTCATGTTGCCGTCCTTTTCGCGGCTGCTGGTTTCCGCCGAACGCGCGCCTTTGCCGACGCCTCTGGATGTCAGCGGGCTGGCGGAAAAGACCGGCGGCACAAGCGTCTATGCGACCGACAAAGATTTCGGGCCGCTTTTTCAAAAGCTCGCGGAAGAAGTCGCGTCCACTTATGTGCTGGCCTTTTATCCGCCGGAAGCGAAGCGCCACGACGGGCGTTTCCACACAATTCGCATCGAAGCGCCGCCCGGTTTAACTGTCCGCCAGAACCGCACAGGCTACGAAGGCGCGCTGCTGCATTGAGTCTTTAACATCGAACGCTAAAGCCGGATGAAGCACGCGGTACGGAATTGCGTGAGGCGCAAACACACGAAGGCGGCGCGAAGAAAATCAGGCTTTTGAAAACAAGCGGCGAAAGAAAGTTAAGGCCTTCGTCATACAAGTTTTCTAAAAGCGCACGCTTTTCTTCGCGCCGCTCGATGAATAGCTTTACTGTTTCCGTGTTTAGGTTTCTTCTTCCTCCTCATCGTCCAGATCATCTTCCTCAACGATGTCCAATTCGACGGGATCGAGTCCGACGAGTTCGAGTTCGCTTCCACAGTCTTCGCACGTCATCACGTCGCCCTTGTCGGCGTCTGTATCGACGTGAACTTCCGCTTCACATTCCGGGCATGTTCCGGTCGGCACGTTGTTTTACCTCCAGCGCTTTCTTAGTCGTTTAAGAGCGGCGCACCCTTTGTTCTTCGGGAGACTTCCGCATTGTTTAAGAGATCGATGCCGACAATCTAACTGCCCGCACAAGATTTTGCAACACCATTTTACGGTGTCGCTCAAACAAAGGATTAATGAGCCGCAGCCTTTGCCGGAGAGTCATTGAGCAGCGACATTGGAAAGAGAGGCGAGACGCTGGCGCGCCTCCGTTGCTTCAGCACTGCGCGGGTAGCGGCGCACAATCTCGCGCCAACTCTCTCCATCGTAATGAAAGGTTTTTGTTTGCCGGTCGAGCGCGAATCGGACGCCGACTCGATTGAAGCGGTCTAGTTCGTTGAAATTAAGATAATAGCTGAAGATCGGAGCGCCGCCCGCGCGCATCTCTCGCTCGTCTAAACGCTTGCCGACATCGCGCGAGAGCTTCGTCGCCGCTTCTTCCGCTGCATCCGCGTAAACAATTAAAATTCCCGGGCGCAAAGCTGATCTGGGAAACGCGTCGAGAAAGATACGCGCACGCGCGAGACGGTCGAAGCCTTCGGAGCCGTTAACAAGGCGCGCGAGGCGTTCGTCATCTCCCGCGCGTGAGGGTGCAAAGACGCTATCGCTCTGCAACCATCCACGTGTGCGGCGCGTCACTGCGACGCGGTAGAAGAGCAAACCGTCAGGCGCGCGCCGCGAACCGAGAATGCCGACGGAGCGCCCGCGACTCAAACGATGAAGAAGCCGCGCAGACACATCCGGCGCATCGCGCAACACCGCCAATCTTTCATCGGCGACGACTGCGCGCTGTCCCGCAAGGTTCACAGTTCTCCGCTGCTGCGCACGGAGATTTGTGGAAGCAGTTGAAAGACAGAGAAGCATCGCAGCGATGGTGAAAAGGAAACGTTGAAGCAAAAAAGCCCGATTGAAATGGGAATGTAAAGACACTTGTATGGCCTCCTTTAAGCAAGGTGAGATTGACTTCGGGGCGACATGCTCGCGCCGCTTTGGTGAAAACGTGAAGCGTTAGCGAAGAACGCGGCGGCGAGTCGCAGGTAAGGTGCTCGACGAAAGTTTCACGCGCGCTTCGGCAGCAAGCAGGCGCGCGGCAGTTGCGGCGTGATGAAAATAGCAAATGCCGATGGCGAGCGCGTCGGCGGCATCGTGCGGTTGAGGCACGTTTGGAAGCGCGAGCAGCACGCGCACCATTTCTTGAACCTGATGTTTTTCGGCGTTGCCGTAGCCGACGACGGTTTGCTTGACGAGGCGCGGCGCGTATTCGTGAATCTCTAATCCGGCGCGTTCCGCCGCGAGCAACGCGACGCCGCGTACCTGTCCGAGTTTAATCGCGACTTGTACGTTCTTCGCGTAAAAGGCTTCTTCAATCGAAAATACGTTTGGCTTGTGCCGCGCAATAACGGCTTCGATGCCGTCGCTGATTTTCAGCAATCGAGCGGAGAATCTTTCGCGCGGCGGAGCTTTTATCGTGCC
>JAABUK010010634.1_pt1 | contig 12223 bp, 5 predicted proteins | sample 5559141 | NCBI WGS metagenome assembly JAABUK01 (sample SAMN10711869, study PRJNA513367) | rock metagenome | isolation source: Antarctica rocks | place: Antarctica: Victoria Land, Pudding Butte nord | collected 2016-01-03 | reverse complement strand
AAAATAATGTCTAATTAATAATAGATGAGTAGCTATTATTAAAGTAGAATTTTATAATAGATATAAATTTTCTTTAATTAATCTAAGTAATATTAATATAGAATCGAAGTATTATCTTAAGCTCTTAATTTACTCACTCTGATTAACTATCTGCGAAAGAGTGATATACTGTTATATAAATTAGTTATGTTCTAATAAGCTTAAATATCTTTTTTTATAATTTAGCTGTAAATTAAGCATTTTAATTAATAGTAAGTATGTTAAACAATTTATAATCTCTTTTATAAATAATATTATTTTAAAAGCACTTAAATCACTCTATAATTAATTAAGTCTTTTTTCCCGTCTTAAAAGTAACTCTTTTAGATAGTCTATTCATTATAATAAGAATTATGTTATAATTATTCTTAGAAGATAAATTAATGATGAAATTTATAATAAGTGAGTAGAATAGTCTTAAGAATATAGACAGTAATTATAAGAGTGAAGTAGTATTTATTTATCGAGACTTATTCATTTCATAATAGCTATAATAATATATATATTAAAGATTGTTTCTATTTATTTTCGATTATTATATCTTTATAAGAGTCTTTTATAATCTTATATAATTATTATAAAATTGATTATTATGCGCAGTCTATATTATAATGATTCGGAAGCTCTTGAGAATAATAACATGAAGTTACTCTTCTTTATTAATTCGAATTAGATCTATTCTCTTTTCTTAATGAAATAGAATGTAAAGACTGTTGAGTAGGCGCTATATTCTTGAAGAAGATAGGAAGAGCTTATTAAACTATTTAAATAGCTTGTTAAATTCCTTCTATATCTTTTAACGCAGATAATTAAGTTCTTTATTCTTAAAATTAAGTAGAATAATCTCTGCAAAGCTATTAACTTTATTAAAAGATTCACGCTTATTATAAAGTCTAATTAAAAGTTTTAATAACGCGTTAAATATTATTATATTATGTCTCTTCTTATAAATAACAGTTATATTATCTTAATACTAACTTAGAAAGATAGTCTATTCTTATTATCGAGCATTTATCTTCAGAAATAATATAGTATATAATAATCTAACTGCTATAATAATAGAATTTGCTCGATAATCAGTATAGATAATGATCTTTATCTATTTAATATAGATTTGTAGATATTTAACGTCTCAGATTAGTTCTTCTAATTCAAGATCTGTTGATTAGTAATTGCGCTCTATTAATATTAAATATTTAGATAGAAAGATGATTAATTATAATAAAAGTTCTTAATAGTTTTAGAGAGTCTGTAAAATCATTATTATTAAGTTGATAGATTATTACTTTAAAGTCTAACTTCTTTGAAGTATTAAGAAAGATATATAATATCTTCTTTAAATCAAAATAACGTAGAATTTCAGTTATCTTTATAAAGACGTCTTTAAGATCTTTAAATATAGTTATGTGATTATTCTTTTATAGATTTATTAAGATCTTAAAGTCTCGATTCTTCCTCTTCTATATCTTCTTTAATAAAGATTTCTTATCTTAATAAGAAGCTTAAAAAACAGTTGTTTTAAGCTATTACAAACTCTTAATGCATTAAGCAAAGAAAGGCATCTATTATTAATATTATTTAATAAAGCTTATAAATCTCTTAAGACTATAATTGTCTCTTAAAGTATTTTAACGCTCTATAGTCTTAAGCTTCTTCTTATTTATTAAGTAGTTAAGTCTTTTAATAAGCTTATTTAGAGAAATCAGTTTCTGAAAGTTTAGATAGATCTTTAAGATCTTGAAAGTATATTCAGAATTAATAAGTTATTAGAAAATAATATCTAAGTTATAGAGATGTTATTCGAATTTCTTCTTTATAAATATATTAACATTATTAACATAAATATTTATAATTCGCTATAATAGATTATGTAATAGATATTCGAAAGTTCTTTAATTATGAGTGAATGAATTCTTGAATCTTATAAGTGATATTTGAAAGATCTTCAGCTCTTTATAAGAGACTGTTACTATTCTATATTAATTCTCAGAATGAATGAAGTGTTGATAAAAGTTATTAACAAAATCTACTGAGAATATTTAATTAGTATATATAAGAGCGGCGAGAATGTTCTTCTATAAAGATAGTGAATATATATTAGATTCTATAATGCTGTTAAGAGATCGTAAATCTATTATAAATCGAGCTTTTTTAATTGCGTCTTCGGGAGTATATTTATATATAACGAAGATAGATAATAAGTATGAGAAGTGCTTGATCAGTGCTATATATTCTAGCCGGATATTCTCGTTAAAAGTCTTATTAATAATCTATTTTACTCTTAATATATTTTAATATAATGCTCGTGACTTCAGAACGCGTTTTAGCTCTTTAGGCACTCGAATTCGCAATCAGTTCTCTTTTAACTGATGAGCTATTTCTGAAGTCTTATTAAAGAGCACAGAAAAACGTTTAATAAGTTGTCGAAGATTCTTCTATTAATTAATTGATAATAGCTCGTTAATATGAACATCTTAATATGTGAAGATTAATATATTAGAAGTGATAACATTCTTTAATAGATTATATCGATATTAAGAATAATATATTTTCTATAATTAATTAAGATTTATATGCTATTCATTATTATTCATACTCAATTCATTTTCCTTTCTAAGAAATTCATTTAATACTACTGTAACTTAAGTAGTATAAATAAACTCTTCTTTATTAATAAATATAATAATGCTCAGAATAATATCTTGATAAACTGTTTATAATATAAAGCTTTAATTGAAATAAATCAGAGCTATTTACAAAGCTAATATTATTTCATCAGATATCTCAGATATTTAAGATAGAAATAGCAGGTCTATCTTATCTGAGTATCTGAGACAAACTAGAATTTAACTAATTAAATTTGTAGATATTTTCACTTTCTTAGTAGCGCGAAGAATGAGATTAATATTTAATTAATAGATTATTTAAATACGTATTATTATTATTAGCTTGTTAATCTTACTATTCTTATAAAATATAGTAAGTTAACAAGAAATATTAAGTATTATATTTCAGACTTTAATATAATTAGTATTAATAAGTAGCTCAGTATTGAGATTATTAAATATTAAGACTGAGATTTATAGCTTAAGCAGCTTATCTTAAGTATTTTAAAGATAGAACACGAAAATAGTCAATTTATTAATTCTCTATTATTTACTAATATCTTAAATGATTAATAATTTAATAATCTTAAATATATAAGAGAGCTGAGTAAGCAACTTCTAATTAATAACTGAACGATTAAAGTCAGAGTTAATAACTGCTATAAATGACTTTAAATTAATAACTTAATATGTGTTAACGCGAATTTCAATGCAATTAAATATATTTTTTAAGTATTTCTCTTTTAACTATATTATAAGATTGATGATAGTTAAGAATTATATAGAAGAAGTAGTCTCAGCAGTATAAGTATTAAAAGCTCTTAAATAGTTATGAAGCTCATTATCTAATAAAAATAACTCTTTATACTCTTAATAAATAATATTAAAGTTGATTATAATCTCTTTCTTCTTTATAAAGCTTAATTTATCATTACTTAATTTATTAAGAGCATTCTAAAGAGCTAAATATTCCCACTATATATAATAATAGTTCTTATCAGACTTCTCTTCTAAAGAAACTTTCTTATTAGTTGTAAAGACTTTCTTCTTCTTCTTCTTTAATAAATAATTAATCATTTAATAATTAATCTTTAGATCTTAAGTAATATATTTCTTATAAGAATAAGAAGAATTGATATTAAAATGCTTTTCTACGGGTGTAAAAGACTTGAAAGGAGATCTACTTAATATCGCAGATATTGACTTAATATATAATATCTTCTTATAAGTTAATTTTAAGATCTCTATTAAATAAAATCAAGAATACTTATATATTAATTAATTTGATTTAGTTCTTTATTTATAGAAATGTCATTAAATATTCTATATCTTTCATAAATAATCTTAAAAGTTTTATAAACTCTTTTAACTTTTCTTAATAAGCGCACTTTATAGCTCTAATATTATTTAAAAGCTCTTATAAACTCTTTAAATTAGATTCTTTTTCATCTTTATATTTATGATTTGCAGCTTATTAATCTTCTTATTAATATATTCTATAGAAGACTGTTCTTAATTTTATTAAAAACACTTCTAATTTATATCAGATTGAAGTTCTATATTAGTACTTATAAAATCGTGCCTGATAACTTTTCTTTATTAAATAGATGATAAAGTTAGATACTCCTTTTTAGTAATTAATAAAACAGTATATTATATATAAGCTATTTCATTATTAAGATAATAAGAAAGTAATAGTGTAAGCTTCTACTCTTAATTCTTATAAATCAATATAATATTAATAATACGTTAATAAAATATTCGAGCTGATTTAATATCTTAATAAGAGATTAATTTAAATAAATAGATCTCTAATGATTTTAGCGTTAAAGCTCTATTTCTGAATTTATCTACTAACGAGAATCGACTTAATAATGAGAAACTCTATCTTATATTAAGATTAGTTATAATAACTCTTATAATCTCCGCATAACTCTTTATATTTCGATTTAATATTATTATAAACTTCGTTATAATTAATAATATTGTTTAATTTATAATAGATATAATCTGAGTCTTCTTAAAAGTCTCTACTATTATCTCTTAAATCTCTAAAAAGATATTCTTTTTAATATATTTTTCTATAATAAGATCTCTTTCTCTTCTTATTTAAGCTTTATAGAACTTATACTTGCGATATCTAACTGATAACTAATAGAAATAAATCGAACTAATTCGTTTTATGAATTTACTCGACTTATATTAGTGTTAAGAGGACTGCTTAAGATCAGGCGGGCAGTAGACGTTCTTCACGTGTATATAGGAATCCGAGATATAGAAGTTTATGAGCATGCGAGTAGCATGCGAAAGATATGCTAAGAGCGTGTATAGCAAATATACAATGGCGGTTCTCTTATACTATAAGAACAGATCGCTAATTTATAAAGATTTACTTCTACAGTTAGCTTATATCTACATGTCAAGACTGAGTCTTAACACTTTCTAATATTGTCCCCCCCCTTAAAGATCTTGTTCTTAAGATCCTGATTATCTCTGTGAGCTTACAGCTATTTAGCAGTGCATTCGCATGCGTAAAGTATGATCATCAGAGTTATTCAGCGTGATACTGAGATTATTGTGATATCTCGTTACTTCCGTAGAAAAAGAGAATAATATTCTGTATCAAAATGATCTTTTGATCATTCAGCATCTCGCTTTTTCAATATTTATAATCAAATTAACTTCTCAGTTATTCAGCATCTTACTTATTCAATTTCTATAATCAAGTTAATCTTTTGATTATTAAGCATCTCATCTACTTAATTTCTGCTGTTAAGTTAATCTCTTAATTATTTAGTATCTTGTTTACTCGATCTTCAAGTAACGTAAACGTCACTCTATAATTATTAAGCTATTCTATCTGTAATAGAACTTTTATTATACTGTTTATTATTCTGTTTTATAGAGTCTTAATATTTATATACGAGATTCATTAAATAAATAGTTATTATTATTTATAATAATAAATTTCATTTATATAAACTTTCATACTTTAATTTAACAGTTAATATGCGGTTAATCTAATACTAGCATGCTTAAAACATACTATATTGCTTGATAAGTTATAAATTTTTATTAAGATAGCTAATTCTTTAAAATAAAGAATTTATAATATTATTATTATTAATAATAAATAAATAATAAAGTTAATTTATAATAAACACTTTCTCCTCTTTATAATATATAAGATTACTTCTTTTCTCTTTAATTTTAACTTCTCTTCTTCTTTAATTATCTTTATTTTAATTTTAGTAATAGTATTAGTAATAATAGTAATAATAATAATAACAGCATTATCATTATTATCATTATCGTCATCATTATTATATATAAGTAATTCTTTTAATCTCTTATTTATTACTAATCTTCTTATTACTTAAAGCTTTAAAACGTAAAGTAATTAAAGCTCATAAGTTAATATTTTATTATATTTATATTATAGCTCTGCTAATATTATACTTTATAATAATTAAGACACTTAATTTAATTTTCTTTATCACTAATCAGTCTTAATTATAATATTAATGCTGCGTAAAATATCTTTATTAAGAGTCTAAAATATTATTTGCTTATAAGATATTACTTAATTACATTAAATATAATTATTATTCTGCTAAAGATTATAATTATCTTTCAATATATTTTCTTAATAATTTCATATTTAAAACATATTTCTTTTATATAAAACATCTATATTAATTATTTAAAGTCTTCTTTTAATATATATATTACTATTTAATTACTTTGTAAAGAAGCGCGTAATATTTATGCTAATTATAAGAAAAAGATATTTAAGAGTATTAAATTATAATATAATATAATCTCTTATTATCTTTCTAATACATCTCTTCAGATTATCAGCTCTTTATTTAATAAATTTTCTTTTAAGTGTGCTTATATCTTTAATAATAATGACGTTATTAATTTTAATCTTTCGAAGATTAAGAATGATCTTATTTTACTTACTCAGACTATTTAAATATAAGCTAAAATTACTGCGCAGACTGTAAGTATATTATTCTTAAGTAAAAAACATGATATTAATAATTTTAATAAATTAAAATTATATTATTTAATTAATCTGAGTAAATTTAAGATTATTTAAAGAAATTAACTTTTTTAAAGTTAGATGAGAAATTAATAACGTCTATTATGCTTAAGACATCTGAGTTGATTATGTCTGATAAATTAATTAAGTCTGATGAGCCGATTAAGTCTGATAATATTAATATGAAATTAGATAAGAATTTTAAAATGAATAAGATAGAGATAGCTATATTTTATAAATAGATGAAAACTATTAATATTAATCGCGATCTTTTATTATGAATGATCGAAGACAGATTATAATAAATGGATTAGTAATTATTTAAAGTCTCATATCTATGTCGTGCTTTTCTCGTGCGTTTCGCGTGCGTTCTACTGATTAGGCGCTTTTTATTCTTCATAGCGGCGCTTCTTGTTCTTTTTTATTTAAATAGTCTGTTAATTAGACATTTAAATAACTGCTCATTCTATACTTATTCTATAATTTCGCTCTTATTAAAAAGTTACAATCTTTTTTTAAGTATTTAATAAGTTCTTCTTGAATTTCTAAGTATCGCAATCCCTTATAAACCCTTATTATCGTACTAAAAACATGTGTTTTCCACGCAAAACGCATGCGTTAAGAATCTCTTCAACTTCTTATTTATTCTCGCTCTGTATCTCTATAGACTTAGATATCTTAATATTTTCTCGCCTATAATATAACTTTAATAGAGAGACGTAAAATATAAGATGAATTCTTTTATAACTTTTAGAAAGAATTAGTTAATAAGCATTTTTATTTATTAACTTCTTAATTTTAAATGATTCGAGAAATTTATTAGTAAGCTTCTTACTTACTTTTCTTATGCGAATATTCTTTAATAATAATAGAATCTCATCTTTAATCTTATAAATTATATTCTTGCGTTTTAAATTATAAAACTTCTTTATTACTTCTTATAATTTAACTTAAAGATCTTTATTCTCTTTAATAATCTCTTCAATCTACTTCGCTCTCTTTCTTACTAATTAACTCTTCTCTTCCCGCGCAGATATCTCGCCTGCGAGTTCTATGCGAAAAGTAGGTAGGAAACGCAGTATTATCTTAAATAGCGTTTTTTCTGTAACTGAGTATACACTTCTATTATATACGAATTTAGTATTTAATAGCAGATTTATTTAATCATTCTAATAATAATTAATATAATATTAAAGATAGTATTTTAATGTCTAATTATTACACTCGATTTGATTATCTATTTATAAGTGAAATGTTGTGAAGAGATATCTCTTTACATACAGATAATAATAAAGAGTTTCTTAATACTTTGATATGAATATTGATTTTTTATTATTAATAATAGATCTAGAAAATTTGAATTTCAAGAATATCTTCTTAATAAGTCTCTCTTTAAGCTTAGAAGTATTAATTTCTTTTATATATACTATATAGCATATTATTTTTGAATATTAATTCACTATTATAAGAATAATATCATGTGCTTTACTTCTGTGAATAGTAGGCGATAAGTTTATAATGAAGTTTATCGCAATATCTTATTAAGCTCTTTCTGATTATAATAATAATATAAGCTTATTATAAAATTTATATCGTAATATCTTTATTCTTTAATAAATATCATATATTAAGATATAATCTTTAATAATTTGCGATATTTTAAATTATTAATAGCTTCGCAGAATAATCTCTTAAATTTTTTTTTAATCAAAATAACTCTCTTATTATAAATTATTATAATTTGCACGTAAAATCTTTATTCTGATTGCATAATTATCAGAAATATAAACCGCGTTATTATATCGCATAAGATTAGTATAATCTTTGCACTATCTACTTTTGAATTAACTCTTCTTAATAAGATTATTTAAAGATCTCTTTCAGCTTTTCTTTATATAGAAGACATTTCTTTACTGTAGCGTTAAAAGATAATTAATAAGAGTATTCGGAATCTTTTTGTAAAATAATATAATAAAGATTGAACTTATAATCTCTATTTCTAAGAAATTTTCTTCTCCTTTTAAAAAATCTCTAATTCTTCGCACGTGATTAGCATGCATCTCGCGTGCGTTATATTAATCATCTGTAGTAGATTCAGACAGAGCACTTTATTAGCTTTTTTTAGAGCGTATAATAATCTTTATTATGATTTCTGTAAGTAATCTTAAATTTAGAAATTCTTCTTCTTAATTTAAATTAATAATTAAAATCTTAAATTTAACTCTTTTCAGAATAAATGTTTTAAGAGAATTCTCTTTCTCTCTCTTATTATTTACTGCGTAATTCGATTTATATAATAATGAATTAGCGGGATTCTTCTTATTTCTGTGATAATAGATCTTAAAATTATAAGTAGCGAGCATCTTAATTTATTAAACTTAATATTTATTTAACATCTTTATTATTATAAATAACTGTAAGTTAAAATGATCGCATAGAACTCGCACGCTAAAAGCAGGCGATTCTAAGTAGTGACGTTACTTCTTAAATAAGGTAATAATTATCAGCATCTCTTAATCTTCTATAATATAGTTTCTCTTAGCTAATATCAGTTTTCTTAAGTAGAATATCACTAATATTCAGATATAACGTGCTATCTTCATACTATTATTATTAGATTGAAAGAGAATTTCCGCAAGATCTCTTTTTAATATATTTATTTCAATCTGAATTGACTTCTCTAAATCGAAATATTATAATAAAGAAGTAATCTAAAAGCACTCTTTTAATATGCGAAATATAATATTTATTTTCTTTATTTAAAGAAATAATTCAGTCTTTCTTTCTTTTATTATTCTTAGTAATAGATTTGTAATTGTAATAATTATTATAGAGTACTTATAAATGAATCTTCTATAAAAGTTAATAAAGCTCAAAAAGATCTGCACATTATAAAATAATTTTGAAATTAATCAATCAATAATTATAATTATTCTGTGTGTATTTATCAAAACGCTATTTAATAATAAGTGTCACGCAGATTTATTAATATGAATCTCTTCGCGCCGCTCAATCAATTGAGTATCTCAGAAATCAATGATAATGAATATTTATTTCAAATAATTACTTAATTCAGACTTCTATAATTCATATATAAGCGCAGACTATTATTCTTTTTAAGAATGAATAGAATTAAAGCTTCTATAAATAACTCTGAATTTCTTATTCAGTCTTTTATTATACTACTCTTAAGATACTTACGTAATACTCGTAACTTATTTGTAAATAAGAAGTAAATAAACTCGTATAATATCTTCTTATCTTTCTTAATAAGAATAGCGTGTTTTACACACGTATTATTAAATAATTTCGCAGTATTCTCTTTTAAGAATATATTAATATAGTCTTTAAGCTCTTTTAATAACTGTATAATAATCATTTTTATGAAGTAAAGATCTATAAAATAACACTATACTAAATTTGAAGAGCTTTTGTATGCATTTCGCATGATACTCTCTAAATCTTCGCATGTCTTTAACATAATTCTCGCAGATATGATATATATTATATAAATTGAAATATTAGCTCTTTTAAGCTTTAATATCTTTATAATATCTATCTTATAACTCTTCTTATTTTCGCGATAAAATTATTTACATTATTTAAAGTAATAATTTGAATTTATATTAAAGATTTAAAGTTAATTTAATATAATATTATATCTTTAAATATCTATAGTTATAAAGTCTATTTAATAAAATTATAATATTTTTATTAAGTCTATTATATTTGCTTTAATTATATATTAATTATATATTATAATAGATTGATTATTTGAGATTATTATACTTACGAATATAGAGTTCGCTTGAATATCTTCTTTAATAATTACTTTCTATAATAAAAAGCATTTTTAAGCACTTATATTTAAGAGTGTAAATAATTTATAAATATCATACTTATCTCATAATATAATATTAATAATTATATATTGCGTTAACTTTATGTTCTTGAGATTTATATTTAATATCACGAACGCTATTATAATATTGAAGTCTATTTTTTTACTAATATTAATAAGAGATTAATCTTTCTTAACACTTTATAATTTCGAGAGAGATGATTAGACTTTTCATAATTATAGTAGATCATATTATCACTTCTTATATCTTTAGCAGGCGTTAAGTTTACTTTAATCGGAGTCAGATCAAAATGATAACCCGTACTATAATTAAGTCCGTATCCGCGTTAAAAACGCCCGCGAAAAGCATGCGTTCCGCGTGCGCTTTTATTTGATGCAGCGTTAGCTGAATTAGTATAAGACTTGTCTTTACTCTTTAAGAGCGACTCTTAAGTTAATTCTTCTTATTATTATATCGCGATTATAATCTGCTCGCGAAATATAATAATTTTGTTCTCTTTTAAGATCTCTCTGCGAATCTCTGATATAAGATAAATAAGTAATTATTATATCTTATACTCTTTCTTGATTATTAATAAAATATCTTTTTCAAGACTCTTAATAAGAGTGATAATGTCTTAAACTAATTACTAAGATTACTATTTAATAATTTTAAGCTAAATTAATATATATTATATGCGATTAATAAAGTTAATAATTAGACTTCGATATTACTTTATATATTCATTTTAAATTATAATTAAAATTATATTATTAATTTAGAATTCGCGCGCTTTATTTTATAAATAGATCGTTACTTAATTAATAAGATTAATCTTGTTTATAAATAATAGCGTGCGTATATAAATCTTTTAATTATTTTTATAATTAACTATATTTTTAAAATTCTTTATAGAATAGTATAAAGATTTAATAATGCGAATCAGATGTGATGAAGAAGTGTAAGAATAAGTAGAGGAAGTGACTTGTTTGTGATGAACGAGTAGGCCTGCGATTTCTATAAGATTCGCAGGTGTTTCGCCTGTGAGTTCGGACTCTATCGTAGTGATGTCTTCGAGCATTCTCTTCTCTTGAATCTACTCGCGTAAGCGTTTATAATGCTGTCTAATAATCTTCTATTCACTATTATTATTAATAAAAGGCGCAGACTACTCATCTGCTATTAAATCGATATCTATATTATTAATTAGCTTTTCTTAATCTTCACTGATCATGTTAGTTGCGCTTCGCGTCTTCATTATCGTGTTAAAGAATCTCTATTAAATGATCTATTAAATAGAGCGATCTGAATATTAAAAGAGCTGTTTGAGATCAGGCGGGCAGTAGACGTTCTTCACGTGTATATAAGAATCCGAGATATAGAAGTTTATAAGCATGCGAGTAGTATGCGAAAGGTATGCTAAGAGCGTGTATAGCAAATGTATAATGACGGCCCTCTTATGCTATAAGAACAGATTACTAATCTGCAGAAATTTACTTCTACAGTCAGCTTATATCTATGTGTTAAGACTGAGTCTTAGCGCTTTCTAACAATTAATTTAATAAGACTGACTAAACTTAAAAGATAATTATGATATTTCTTCTCTTATCTCTAATCTATTTAAATAGTTTAACGATCACTAGTAATTATAAAGAGAATAGAAAGAAAATAAAATATTAAGTATTTAA
>JAABUK010010629.1_pt1 | contig 12225 bp, 2 predicted proteins | sample 5559141 | NCBI WGS metagenome assembly JAABUK01 (sample SAMN10711869, study PRJNA513367) | rock metagenome | isolation source: Antarctica rocks | place: Antarctica: Victoria Land, Pudding Butte nord | collected 2016-01-03 | reverse complement strand
CATGGCCATGAATGGAATAGGGCCATGGCCATAAATGGGGCCATACATGGGGGCCATACATGGGGGCCATATTAGTGGCGCATTCTAAATTTAGGTATTCTCACGAGCCAAAAACATTCTCAGGAGCGCGCTAGATTCTCAGGAGCGCTCACAGGGACTAATAACGCTCGAGAGTCAGGACATAATATCACCCCGCTTAACTAAGCTCAACCGGCTCACGTGCGCTTATAGCGCTCAGAGCCTACCCTATACTTTTATAGATAAATAAACCGATTACGATAAAGTATTAACTAAATTTAATAACGAAAAAGATTATTTATTCTTAATAGTTATAAATATTTAAAATCGTTTTTATAATATAAATAATACGTTTTATAACAGTAAATATATTATTGAAAAGTCGGATAATATAAAAATAATAAAAAAGGCGAAGAGGTAGATAATAAATATATATAAAATTATTATCGATAAAAAGATAACCGGATATATTAATATTAATTAAGGCTTTAATTTAAATTCGGGATTAATTATTCCGTAATTAATTAAAAATAATTATATATTTATTACGAAAAATAGGGTCGGTCTTAAAAAGTTATATAATAAATTATAACGAAAATTTAATTAGTAACGAAGGTAAATTAAACGATATAACCGATAAATAAAAAAGTATATATAAAGTTCTAAATACCTATAATCCTAATATACGATTTTATACTAGGATTATTCTTTTTTTATATCTAAAATAACTCCTTTTATAATACTCTCGTCGTCGTCGATAACGGTTATAATATTAGATCGGAGGCTAGCTAGTTTAATAGGGTAAACTTTTATACTATATCTAGGCGATTTATAATAAAAGTAAAACCTCTATTTCTTATAAATAGTTTTAATAACCGGGGTTTTTATTAATTTACTTTTAATAATAATTTAGGCCGAATTAAGATTTATTAACTCTTTAAATAAAATAATAGGAATTGATCCGGTAACGAGGATAAAAGTACTCGTTATATTAAAGCGAGTTATAAGAGTAGAAGTTAATAAAGATATAATAAACCTCCTCGAGGTTTATCTTAATTTAATAAGAGTAGTACTCTAGCGAGATAGATAGTATTTAATCTACTAAAGTTTTTAATCGATTTCGGAGTATATATAAACGTATTTATCGAAAATATATAACTATTAATTATTAATTTTCCTTTAAGAGATAGAGGCCTATTAGGTAGTATAATTAATATTATATTTTATAATATTAATTAAAGATTCGTCCTTTATTTAAAAATATTCCTTTTTTTAAAAAACGAGGTTAAAATATTTATTAAAAGATATAAAACCTTATTTAAATTCTCGGATATAATTCCGAGTATCCTTTTATTTAAACGGGTTATTATATATTTCCCGTAGTTTCTTTCGTTAATCGGTAAAGTTAATTAAGGTATAAAGATTATCTTTTTAATAATAATTTATTAAGTTAGAGGCCTTTTTATTAATAACTAATTTAAACTCTATATAAACGATTTTATTACTATTAAAAGAGTAACGGTTATAATTAATATATATCTACTATATTAATATTTATTTTTAAATATAATTCTTTTTATATTCCGAGATATCTAGGAGCTTTTCGGATCTAAAAGGTATTCGAGATCGTAAAGAGATAAATTATTAAATATTTAAAAAAAACAAAAAACGTAGGCCTATAATAATAATATTATTAAAAATAATCTTATCGAATATTTAAAGCGAGGGTTAAAGTATAGTTTAGGTTATAATAAATACGACTTAAATTATTACTTAAATAATAATATAAATTAAGGATTATATATCTAGTATAGGAGGAGGGGTAGAGGGCGTAAATAAGGATAAAATATCGAATAAAGAATTATTCTCGATTTAAGCGCGTAGGTAATCGAAGGTATTAAAGAAACTAATAAAATTATTCTAAACTTCGGCGAGGAATTATCGTATACGGTTTTTAAAGTTAGGAGGTTAATCCTTTATAATAATTATCCTAATACTAAGAAGTACTAACTAGATAATTAATCTTTTATAATATTAAGAGACGGGATTAATATCTAGAAATTTATTAAATTAACGGTCAGGTTTATTAAACTATAATTTGACTATAATATAAGAGTAGGTTAAGATAAAAGATAAAGGACGAAAATTAAAATAGGGCTAGCTATTATCTAAATAAAAACTAATATACGAAATATTTATTTATTTCTTATCCCGACTATATTAGGATAGAAATAAAGAAACTAATTTAAATTTAAATTAGATTTAAAATAAATTAGGCTAGACTAAAATAAATAAGATTATACTATAATACCGATAAATAATAAGAATTATAGAAAGATTAGTTATATTATTAACTCCTATATAAAATATATATATATATATATAGCGTGGCCCTACCTAATCCGTTTAACCGAGATATATTGTCCGTTTTCCGTCGCTTCGGGGTAGGAAGCCTAATATTATTATTATCGGCCTCAGTATCGACTTTTTTACCTCCGTATATACTTTCTTTATTATTATCGATAGTTAATATTAATTAATATATACTAGAAGGAGTTATAATTAACGCGTTCTTAATATATACTATTATTTATATATCGGAATAAGTGAATTATTTATAACCGAGATTTACTCTAGAAGTATTAATATAATTTATTATTAAAATTAACCTTTAACTTTATCGAAGGAGTTATTATTATAAATTCTTTAATTAAATAAAACCGTATTATAATATATAGGAGGTATAGTTTAGTTTAATTTTACTATTTAGTATATTATTAAATCGTATATATATAGACTTAGATATTATTCGGTAATATAAAGTATATTAATTAATCTAGATATAAAATAAGTTTATTTTAATATATAAGAAAGAGGGTAGAACTATATATTTAATAATAATAAATAAATATATATCGGATTAACTCTAGTTTAGATCTAGGTTAGGTTTAAATTAAATCTAGTCTAGATTTAAACTAAAATTAATCCGAATACCGAATTCGGGTTATATAATACTATAAATTATAAAAGTATAAGGGCGTTATAAATATAATTAAAAGTAGTAACCGTTTATTAGAATAAATTTAATAAAGGGTAGATCGAGATAAATCTTATAAAAAATAAATTATAATATCTTTATTTATAAACTAAGTATTTTTATTTCTATTAGCGAAATATATACCGAAGGAGCGCTAGATAATAAGGGTTAATTTAGGAGTTTATTTCTTTTTTTATTCAATTCTATAAAAGTAGTATTTTAAGAATTTCTATTTAATAAATCTCCTATTTAATTTAGAACCTGTAATTCTCTTTTTATTAGTTACTATCGATCGAGTTTATATTTTAATTATAATTTATCTCTATATTATACCCGTTACTCTCGTTATTATTATTAACTACTATACGGTTATAGTACTATTATTAAGTAAGAGCCCGGGGTATATATATTATTAAACGATATAATAAATATATTATCGCGAACGGTGATTTTTTATAGATATATAATTATTATAATTATTTTATAAATTAATCTACTACCTTAATACCTTTCGTTATAAATTTAAAATTATAAATAGTATTATATTAATCTTAATCGATAAAATTATTTATATAATAATATTCTTTTTATTTAATAAGTACTATATATATACTCCGGATAATATCGTATATTTCGAAAAAGCGATAATTATATAATTCTCGGGGTCTTTTTATTCTATTAGTTAAAATATACTTTATTTCGAATATTTTATATATATTATCGACTCTCCTATTATTCTTTAGTTAATATAGAGTAATTAACGTGTTAATATATACCCTATATTTACCCTTATCGTTTAGTTACTCGTAGTTATAAATATTAATAATTAATTTAAGCCGGCCGATTATTATATAAAGGGCCTCCTATTTAGTCTCGTTTTAATTTTATAAATAAATCGCTTTATTATTAATCTAGATATAATTATTACGAGGTTTATTAGTGAAACGAAAATTAAAGGTATAATAAATTAGTATCTTTATAAACCGCCTTAAGTTCCGGCTCTTTTTATTATTACGAACTTAATATATTAATAATTAATATATAAAAATATATATATCTCCCGTTTAATTAGGATCCGTCTTTTATCTCCGTTAATCTTTAATAAAACCTAGATTTTTATCTTATTTCTTACGACTCTCCCGTATAAATATCGTTATAGCGTCGATAAAATCTTTAATATTAAAATAAAAAACCCTCGCTATCGTAATTATTAAATAATAATAATTAGTATCTAGTACCTATATACTGTAGTATAGCGACGTATTTATATTAGGAATAAATATATATTTATTTAAATCTAATTTCTCTCGATACGGCCGGGTATTCTATTATTCTATTTTATTACCAAGAATAACGGTAGGTTTAATAAAAAGTATTATTATAACTTTCTATATAACCCTTATATTATAATATATAATATTATACCGTAGTAATTATATCTCGAATTTATTAGTTTTATTTATCCGTAAAAAGGGTTTTTTAAAGAGAAATTTATATACTATCTTTTTATAATAAATATCGAAGTTTTAGGTACTTTTATATCTTCGAATATATTTAATATAATACGTTATCGCGTATAGTTTTAGTATATTAAAATACCGATTAATAAAGTCTTTTAAATCTAGGTCCGAATTATTACTCGGCCGGTATTTATAGAAAACTACTTTTAATTTATAAATATAATAGAGCGCGTACTATATATATTATAAAGTATCGTCGTTATAAAATATATCTTAGGTAAATATAATAAAGTTAAATATAGCCCGCGCGTAATATAGGGTAACCGGTATATATTTAATAAATAAAGAGGTAATAACGGTTATTAATTATTATAATATCGCTTTTTATTCGTTATTACTTTATTACTTTACTTTATTAAAGTTTTTAAATAATTTTAACTCTACGAAACTAAATACCTAACGAAAATAGTAATTTAATTTAATTTTTATTATTAATTACTTTAAAGATTTCTTCGGCCTAATTACCCCTTTCTTTATCTATTTAATAATTATAGGAACTACGTAATCTTTAATTAAATCCCGAATCTAGTTAATTAATTTTATAATAATTTCTTTTAGAAGCTAGTATAATTGTCACGGGGTAGACTCTAGTATAAATATTACTAAACTAAGCCTCGGTACTTCTATAATAGAACTAGCGCCTTGGCTGGATTCTGGCATATTAGGGCCAAATCCTTCATAGATAATTAATATCTTTCACACTATTAATATTTTTACTACTAAAGTAACCACACTTTAATAAATAATAGTAACGGTATATACTAATTACTTTATCTATTAAGACGCTTCCGTATATATACTAGTCTACTTATAGCTCCCCTTAAGACCCTAATATAACTTAATATTTAAAATCATTTATCTATAATATTAAATACGTTATTTATTTAGACCCTCCTACTACGTTTAAATAAACTTTACTTTCGACCCTTTTAATAGGCCAGTCGATATATTAGTTATTTACTAAACTATTAAAATAACCTCTTTTAGAAATTCTGCCCTAGAAGATTTAACCCCTTAATATACCTATTATACGCAGTTATTTAATACGTTCTTTATTAAGATCTTTATTCGCTTTACTCGTTAATATCTACTTCGCTAGCTACCTTACCTTATTCTATTTACTCGACGAGTACGACCTCTTCGCTGAGTTCTCGTATACCCTAGTTATTTACTAGGCTGCCGAGCCTCTTAATTACGCCTACCTCGCTATAAGTTAGTACTTATACGGCCTTATTATTCGAGCCAAATAATATTAAGCCTCTAGTAGCATAGCTCTTAACTAGACCCACCGGGGGTAAATATATTTAATTCTATAACACGAGCTTTAATAGTTTTACTTTCGGTTTAGCTAGAATTAGACTAGCCCCGCGCTAAAATAATTTTAATTTCAAAAATATCGGTAAACGACTACTTTTAAAAATCGCTAGTTATTTAAAGATTTACGCTAAGACCTTACTTTTATATACGAAAACACCGACTATTTAGGGCCCTAGTCCTTCGATATTAATACTCTAATAACGTTAAACGTATACGCCCCTTCTACACTAGCCTTATGGCTATCGCCGACGCCTAGTTACGTTATCTCTATACCTCCCTGTCGCCTTACCTCGCCGTCGCGATTTCAATAATTAAGTTTTACGGCTCTGCGCTAAGTTTTAAGGCTCTACGGCACTCCCGCGATTACCCCGCACCGACTATTTAAGAGCTAGGGATATACTATATATATTTATTTACTTTATTATTTCTATATATAGACGCTATTTACGTCATTACTTACGATACCCTATATTAGCGTATTAACGAGGGCGTTAACTTCTTTCTTTTAAAAAGGGCGTTCTATTACGGGGTAGACTCTAGTATAAATATTACTAAACTAAGCCTCGGTACTTCTATAATAGGACTAGCGCCTTAGCTAGATTCTAGTATATTAAGGCCAAATCCTTTATAAATAATTAATATCTTTTATACTACTAATATTTTTACTACTAAAGTAACCACACCTTGATAATAATATATCTATAATAAAAATAATATAAATATTAACTAGATAATAATACTAGGCGAAATTCTTAACGTCGTAAATAATTATTAAATTTTTAGCGAGGTTAGGATCTCTCCTTTATATTTTTATTCTTCGATATATATATTCGTAACTCCGTGGCTCCTATATCCTAATTAACTCCCTTTATTTATTAAACGGGACTAAGTATATTAAATATTAATAATTTTATTTTACCCCTATTATTAAGATTTATTCTAAATAATCGGTTATAAACGATATAATTATTAGATAGTATCTTCGGGGTTAATTATCCGCGTATATAATATTAATCCCTTATATTACTAGGTCTTTAATTATTTTAATTACTTTAGTATATTATTAGAATAAATAATAATAATTATATATATACTAGAGTATACGCCCTAGCGCGAGATAATAAATATTTAATTATATATAGTTACCGAATTTCTTTTCGTTTTTAATATAAGAGATTAAACCTAGGAGAACTAGGTTAGGTCGTCTCTAGATTTTATATATTATATAATTAAAATTCCTAATAATTATATATACTAGTTAAAGGGAAAGGTCGTTATGATATTAAAATATTATTATCTTATCGGACGATAGTATGAAAGGGATAATAATACTTTTAATAAGAATTATAACTATATTTCTTATTATTAAGTATTAATATATATTTTATTAACTACTTTATTATTATTATTATTCGTAATCTTTATAGATATATATACTAGATTATTTTTAAATAATTTATAACCGAGGAGAAAGCGGATAACTTTAATAATATTATAATAATATAATTTAAAATATAAAGTATTAAAATAGTTAATCTCGCTAGGTACGCGAAGATTATTAATTATTTAATTATCATTATATATACCCTACTAAATATTATATTCTATTAATTATTAATATTATTCTACGTTACGGAAAATTACCTCCTTCTTTTAATTTACTTTAATTTCTATAGATTTAAAGTATACGTTAATACTCGTTTTAATTATATAATATTCGGAAAATAAATAAATAATAATCTAACTAACTTTATTACCGAATAGGTAGTATATATCTTTTATTATTATTAATTATAAAGTATTTCGTCGACGTTTTTAGTATTACGCGCGATCTAGTTTTATATATATTATTATAATAGCGCCGGCGTCTCGCTCTATAAAATTAGTAAAAGATTTTATATAAAGAGAATTAGATATAGATAAAAGACTTTTAAAAGAAAGAAATAATATAATCGCGGAGGAAGGTATCGTAGCCGGTTTTAATATATTTATCGAAGTAAATAAAGGCCTAGATAGATTATTAATATATTTATATAAACTCCTAAATAGTAATATTTTTATTATTATCTCTATTAGTCCCTAGATATTTAAGAGGTAGTTTATTTATATTATAATAAATAATATAGGATTTTATAATTAATCCGTATTTAACCTACTACCGCTAGGCGCGGGTAATTCCTAGAATTAAGAAATTTCGTATTAAACGAATATAAAGCCCGTTTAATCTTTAATAGGGTTAAAGATATTTACTAATTTCCTATATTTGAACTAAGGCCTTTTATATGTATTTAGATATTATAATAAACCCGAGTAATTCTTCGCTTAAAAGAAACTATATTAACTATACTATAATCGTTTTATTATATATTTCGCGTTATCTAGTATTAGAAATAGAAAGTTTAAAAAAAGAATATTTATTGAAAATATAATTTTATAAATTTATAAATATTATTATTATTTTAAACTCGGACGCGTTTAAACTAAATTATTAAAGTTTATTTAAATCTATTTTTAATCTAGATAAATTTTCATAATTTAAATTAAATTTAAATTAAATTTAAATAAACTTTAATCTATAATATTTAAAGCCGCTAGCGTAGAGCTAGCGGTTTAGTAATAGTATAAAAAACGTAAAATAATTACGGGGTTTATTATTAGGTAGTTTTTAAATCCTAGATTTAATTAGGATTAATCTCTAAAGATTCTAATAATACGGGGGAATATTAACTCGATATAAAATTATTAAAAATTAAAACCCCGCGATACTAAAGCTAGAACCCTATATCGATAAATAATAATATTATAGAGGTAGCGGGGCGTAGGTATATATAATATACTAGCGCCTTTAACGGGGCGTAAATATATATAATATATTATTATTTTATAATTATTTCTCTTTTTAGGCCTTAGTCCCTAGGTATTTAAATATTTTAATTAAGAAATATTTATTAAAAAATCTTTAAACCCCCTAAGAGAAATAAAGGAAAAAAGTTATCTAGTATAATAACGTTATTATATAGTAATTTAAATATAAGGCTATGTACCTAATCCTTTAATATTTATAATAATAGTTACGGAGTAGTATTTAGTTAATTAGTCGAAGTTTATTAAAAAATCTTTAACCCTATAAGGGATAAGGAAAAAGAATCTTCTAGTTTATATTATCGGTCCTATAGCGCTAATATATAGTACTAGTCGCGGAGCGATACAAAACTATTTCCTATAGTATTATTATATAGTATTAATAGTAGAAGAGTAATATTATTAAACTACCCCTATTATATAATAGTATTAATAATAAGTAAATAATATATTTATAAAGCTGTCCCTATAGCGCTAATATATAATAATAGTAATTAATTAAGTAATGTTTCTTTCGTCCCTATAGTATTATTATATATAATAGTAACGGAGCGAAATAGTATATACTATCGTTCCTATAGCGCTTATAGTATTTATAATAAATATAGTATATTAGATTATTCCTATAGTACCTATAGTATTAATAGCGAAATAGTAATAGCTACTCTTACTATATACTTTTACTATACTATAGAAATACTAGTAATAAAATATTATATATAAGTAGTATAGCCCTAATATTATACCCGGAGATTAATAATAATATAACTACGATAGTAATAGTTATATCTATTAATAAAAGCGAGGTAGCGTAGCGGAGGCGCGTATCAACGTATTATAATAATAAAGTATTTAGCGCGACGGTTTATTATTAAAATAAACTCGCTCGCCTATTTATTTTCTTTTTTCGTAACTCTTTTAGTCTTTTTTATATATTATTACTTTAACTCTATAATAGTATTCTAGTATTATAACTAATATATAGATAATACTCTCATTATATATAGTTTTCTTCTAACTCTATAAATAACTCCTATTTACCGATAGTATTAATTTATTTATATTAATATAGTTTAGTTATAAATATATTAATAAATATAACTAGTCCGCTATTAACGCGACTATATAATATTAATTATAATAGTAGTTTATTATACTTCGTAACTCCTTTACCGGGTCTATTTCTACTAGTTTAATAATAATTATATTCGAGGTACGTCCCCTCTTTATATACTCTATTATATTAATCGCTACGGAATTAATTATTATATAAAGGTAAATTATAACCGTAAACTTTAACGTAATATATATTAATAATAAAACTCCTAAAGAAGAATATAAACGTAATTTAATAAATAAAGAAATTATTTAATAGTATAAAATATATAGTAAAATAATAATAATTAGTAGGTAAACCTCTACTATAATCGCTAACTTATAGAATTAATTAACGGCGGCGAACTAATATATTAAGGAATTAAAGGCGATAAATAAGATTCTCGAAAAAGAAATTAAGAGTTTCTATTAATATAAATAGGACCTAAAGAGTTTTAAGGAAAATAATATCCTTGAAGACTATATTAGGGAGACTACGTCTTTTTCTAATAATTCCAATAATAACTAAATCTTTCGTACGATATAGTAGTAATATCGAATTCTTTTTTTTCTTAAATCGGTGTTAATTAAACTTACCTAGATATATTATTTAATAATATATTTTAAATATCTATATAAATTATACCTAAAGTAAAAGTATTTTTATAAATATAATATCTTATCGTTATCGTATATAAATAGTTTAATAGTAAATTAAATTTAATTATATACTAAAACTATATAATAAGATTATAAATATAGAGGAGAATATCCGTTATATAAATATTAATTATAAATATATATCTAATTATTTTAATAAATCGATTTTTAATAATAAAAATAGTATTATAAATAATACCTTTATATTTACTAGGCGGTAAACTAGTTATAAAATTCATAGAAATTTCCTTCTATAATTAAGTAGTAATAGGAAGCGAATTTAATTCGTTATATAAATAATATCGCGGCGCCTTCGTCCGCTAATATATATTATAAATTTTAATATAGTCTTTAATTTACTTTAAATTACCCTCCTAGAAAAATTTTCGGGTAAATAATTTATATAACTTCGTAAAACTAAAATAACCTATTAAAGGATTATTATAATATTTCTTTATAAACTTTTCCTTTAAAGCTTTATTCTTTAATATATAAAGACGACCGTTATATTTTAATAGTTTTTCGGAGTCTATAATTTATACTTTATTCTTTATATAACGGCGGTCTTTTAATATATTCGCTCTAGTTCGAAAAGAGTTTATTTAATTATTATAAATTTATAATTCCCGAATTAGTATTTTAATAAATCTTTTAGGATTATTATATATAGTTTTAAATACTATTATAATATCCCGCTTTAAAATTATTATTTTTAACTCTATAATTTAAAAAGCCGGGGTTATAGTTATTTTTATTTCTTTATCTCTTTCCGATAATTAACTACTAGTCCAAAGAGTAAGTTTATTCTAAAGTGTTAATAATAATTTAGTATTTAACGATGATACTCCCTTATAATTAAAGCGCCGCGATAGTATATTAATAGAATTTAATTTTCTAGCCCGATAAAAGATTTTAAAATTATAAATAATTAATTTAAATATTTAACGGGCCTATTTAAAATTTAACTCCTTCTATTTTATAAAACTCTTTGAATTATTATAATTAATCTAGACTTTAATATAATAGGGGCTACTTTCTAGGTAGTATTACTATTATTTTATTACTACTATAATAACGAGTAATTCTTAATTATAAGTCTTATAGTTTTATTCTAAAGAATTTAATTTCCGCGACTAGAATATTATAAAGTGTTAATAACTATTTTTATCTTATTATAATAATATAGAGTTAAGGCTAAAGTTAGAAGTATTTATCTCTATATATAATTATTTAGTTAAATTATAATAGCGTAGAAAAGGCGCGTTTACGAATATATCTCGTAAGATTTAAAATACTTCCGTAGCGTCGTCTATTTATTTAAACGGATTTATTTTCTTATTTATTTTACTACCTTTAAATAGGTTAGTAAACGGCGTAGTTATATTAAAATAACTATAAATAAATAACCTATAGAAGTTAACGAAGTTTAAAAAGATTTATACCTCCCGATATATTTTTAGTTAAGGTTATTTCTTAATAATCTTAATATATTCCGGGTTTATAATTACTTTATTAATAAATATAATAAAACCTAAAAACTCGACTATTTCGGTATTAAATTAATATTTCTTAAATTTAATGAATAACTAGAACTAACGTAATCGTTTAAATATTTATTTAATATACCGTTAATACTCCGCCGGATTAATACTATAAATTAAGATATTATCTAGATATATTATATATATTATATTTACTAAATTTATAAACGTATAG
>JAABUK010010628.1_pt1 | contig 12225 bp, 15 predicted proteins | sample 5559141 | NCBI WGS metagenome assembly JAABUK01 (sample SAMN10711869, study PRJNA513367) | rock metagenome | isolation source: Antarctica rocks | place: Antarctica: Victoria Land, Pudding Butte nord | collected 2016-01-03 | reverse complement strand
CAGCCACCATGCCAGGCTTGCAAGTATGATTTGCAGGATCTGTGATGGCATATAGCTCATACACTGGGCTGCTTCTGCAGGCTTTGACAAAGGCAGCCCCCAGGTCTGTCAGCTGGTGCTCAAGCTTCTGCCCTCGCATGTGCAAGCCGCAGACGGCTAAATGCATTCTCTCCTCTGCCAGGCTGTCGACAGATACTTTATGCACCGCGTTGGGCAGTCTACGATTACTCAAGGGACGGGCGGCTGCTGAGAATCGGAGCAGACTCCTCTGTAGCGCAGATCGAACACACGGCTGCATGCACAACACTTTCCCGAAAGCGTGCAGTGCGCGTCGAGGAGCCGACTTGCTTTGTATGCGACTCTTCTTCTCCCCGGTTACCAAGCGCTTGCCAACGCGCATTTTGTCACAGATTTCGTCAGCTTCTTCTCTGTTCTTCCATCGGAATTTTATTGACTCGTCTGCGCTGTGGTGGTGCTAACGCAAGCAACAACGCCTCGATATTACAGCGGCATGAACTTGCAGTGATAGCGCATGGATAACTGTGCTTCCGGTGTGAGTGTTCCTATCACTGCTCGCCGCAGGCCATTTCTTACCGCACAAACGAACCGTACCGTGCGAACCTCACCAGCAGTTGCGCGACGTCCCGCTCAGGTTGCTCGTACCTGCCACTGCGCCACAGGATCTGCTGCTGCTCAGTCTGATCCGGAGGGGCCCGACCAGTACCAAGCAGCCAAACCAACCGGCAAAGATGACTCGCTATCAGCCGCGAGCACAAGCGCCCCTAGGAAGTCTTCAAACACTTTTGTCCAGGGAATCAGAAACTTTTTTGGGGGAGACAAAATGGACATGCAGAGACTCAAGGCTCTAGGCTTGGGAGCAGTAGCATCCTATGGTTGTGTGAGCAACGTCACCTATGGCACAGGGCTGGCCATATCTTGGATCACCTTTGTTCGGCAAACAGGCAAGCTGGTCCTGTGCGCAGGCAGTGCAACAGCACACAGTCACATCCACACAAAGTAGATGTCTTTGGCTGTTTGCAGGTAAGTCCCCACTGATGGCTAACCAATGGAAACCCTTCTTGGCATTGTATGGAGGTTTCTGGGCCGCCCAGCATTTCATCAGACCTCTGCGCTTCAGCTTGGCACTGTTTATGTCGCCTGTGTTTGACAAGTTCATCAATTGGGTACAGCAACGAACTCAATTTAAACGGCAAAATGCATTTGCAGTCTACTTGTTCCTGTTGGGCTCGATCACTTCAGTTAGTGTATTTGGCAGCATTAGATTATTTGCAGGACCGCTGGCATTTGCTTCAGCGTGAAGTTTGGACAATTTTGTTTTAACCTCCTGACTCATTGGGCTTTAAAGAGTACTGTAATTTTATCGCATGTTACATGAACAGCTCACAGCATGACAATTGTCAAGGTTGTAGCAATCAGCCGCAGTTTCTGCATGGCATGCTACATGTAAATGCTGAAAATCTGCCTTGCAAGCTCATGTCAGCTGATAGTGCAATGCAATATTGCATTGTATTAATATACATGGCCAGAGCCGCAACGTTGAACCATGCTCTATCATCATTGACAGCTAATGGCAGCAGCTTTGTTTCGATTTCCTTGCCCTTCGTCGCCCAGTGAAAATGAAGACTTGCTCCGGAACATGATCAATTTCCGCGAAATTGTTCCCCGCCCATGTATGTTCGATGAGTAAGATTGTGTAACTTGTCTGGTTTCGGAGGCTGAAGCTGCAGGGGTCAAAGCCAAATTGTTGGAAGCTCCGACGCTCATGTTGGCGCGCCACTGCACGCCAACTGATTGTCGACAATCTGGAACGGATGGGCATTTAGCTTGTGCCCTTCATGAACCTTGGAGCCTCAGCCAGCTCATCCTTAAGGCAACGTGATACGTTGACCGCCAAGCGCGTGTTCGCCCTTTTTGGCTGCCTGGGGCTGCTGCTTTTACTGTGGCTGCTGAGCACACCTTTTCATCAAATATATTGGGCGACTCAAGCACGTCGGTTCGAGGCCAAGACTGCAGTCCTCACACCACCCTCTTCCGGTGATCAACGATACCTATTGCAGATGCGACTAACTCCCTGCAGCGAAAGTTGCCAGTTGCACATCACACTGCCTTGCTTTTGGCTATCGGCCGCTGTGCATAATAGACGACACCCGTGACACCAGCAAGCTTTCTGTGCAGGTGAGCAAGCTACTGCAGCAGGAGCAGGAGCCAGAAAAGCACAACTACCGTCTGCAACAGCCAGGGAAGCTTCAGACCCTGCCAGCCCTACAGACAGGCAGCAGCAGCAGCAGCAAGCTTTGAGGCCAGAGCCAGAAGCTGCCAAAGACAGTCTTGCCATCTCCTTGCTGCTGAAGAAAGCAAAGCAAAAGGTCTACACCTCTGTTTGGCAACCAGATGATGATGTCAGCTTGCAGCAGACTACCCTAGAAGATAGGGAGCTCCTCGATACTCTCAAGCAACCTACACACCTGTCGCAGAAGCTCAAGCAAGCTGACCTGCTCCAGGCCAAAGCCAGCAGCAAACAGGTAGGCAGCAGTAACACTTCTAGGGGCAGCAACCAAGATGCCTCAGCTCATCCTGGCCTCATCATTTCGGCCAACATGTCGACCCTTAATACCACAGATATACAACATGTCATCAAAGAAGCAGAAGAACTTGGCTTTGAAGCAGCTATTACCTCTCACCGCCAACTGCCAGCAGCATCAGATACCCAGGCCTCAGACACACAGGCATCAGACACGACCGCCAACTTCACCGTCCCAGCTTACATTCCCCTTGAGACAGGCATCAACAGTACTGCAGAGTTTGACCCCTCTGAGCTAGTGACTGAAGAAGATGACCAGGTGGGTTTGGGGGCTGCTTTTCCTGTTGGGCATGACCGAGATCAAGGCTCCATTCCCAGGCTGCCAAGCAATGATGCTATTGGCTTTGCCATAGATAATCTTGATGAAAGTGAGCAGGTCAGCATCAGTGGAGACAGCATCGAAGCTATGATTGCAGAGACAGAGGAAGAGGAAGAAGAGGAGATGTCACTGGTGACTTCTCAAATGACCTCTCTGGCACTCTCGCTGTTGCTGACACTGCTTTCAAGTGGACTGTACGCCAACGCACATCCTGTCAGCAACAGAACATTTTCGAGCATGTGGGTCAGGCTTTGTGGAGTGTGTGTATGCATGACTCCTGCCGAGTTTGAGGCCAGTCAGGTCGGCTTGTGCAGCCTGTAGCCTTCATATCATGCTGCTCACACTGACTTACCCCCACCTCTGACAAGCTCCAACACTATCAGCCAGGATTTGTCTACCCCAAATCAACACAGCTCTGTGCTTGTGCAGTTTCCATCACAGCAGGCACACAGCGCAGCAGCAACAGATGATCCTGAAGCAGAGTCTGTCAGTGAGGCAGATCCTTCCAAAGTGTACACATCAGAGGAAACAGCCCTTGAGCCAGCGGAGCCCCTGTCCTCCCAGATCCACCGGGAAGAAGAAGCTCACAGAGCTGTGGCCGCCCTTGGCATAAAGCCAGTGAAGGCTGAGGACCACAAGCTCACCAAGTAAACCCCCCTTGCTCACTGCTGTACTTTGCTGCTACACCTTTAAGCATCAGTGTAGTCCTTTGCTCACCACACTCACCCTTTGCCATACAGTAACCACTTGCTCACCACAGTAGGCATTTCACTACGGTCACCACTGAAACCCAGTGCAGCTCTTTGCTCTACCAACTCGAGGATTGTCCACTGCACACGCTGTGTTGTCTGTAGAATGTCCTGCGCATGATCTGCTACTCTTGTGACAATCGAGAGGCAAACTTTGTCACATGGGTGTCGCCAGTGTCTAGCAACTATCCTTCTGCGGCTCTTGCTGCTTAGATCGCCTTCAGCATTGGTGTACGACAACCTTTTTCTGCTCTCTGTTGAGGTCAGGGTATAGTGAGTACAGTTTGTATTTACAAAAATTACAGCTGTGCCTGCAGACTCTGCAATGCAGACTTTCCAGTAAGCATACCCACTGTGAACAGCGGCAGCCTGTCCTGCAGTATGTTTTACACACTTCGTCCCACATATAGTCACAGACCACAGGCCCAGTCTGGCCAGAGCACTTGGCAGATCACCCAACTCAGCTGACATCACACATGTGCACATCATGGCGTGCCAACACTGACACAGGCATGCAAGTAATGCAGGAAACTGATACAGAAGGTAGCCCCAGAGGGCTTAGTCATGGTGACCTGGGCCAACTTCCACTACCTGGACTTCACTCTCAACTGGGTACAGCACGTGCAAGCAGCCAACATCTCAGCTTATTTGGTGGGCGCAATGGATGATGAGCTGCTGGAAGCCTTGCTGCAGCGCGGCATCAACTGCTTTGGCATGCAGAGTGGCCTCAGCATTGAAGACTTTGGCTGGGGCAGCAAGCAGTTCCACAAGATGGTATGCAGACTGTTCACTGTTCCTCTTGTCTGGACACTGTTCCTTCTGTCTGGACACTGTTCTTCCTGTCTGGACACAACCCATGTATGAGAACAGGAAAAGAAAGGAGTGCACCTCTCGGCGTCAATTGATCGAGATGCTGAGTGTTATATTGGGCTGCCCAATGACCTACATATGACATCTCACAGGAACTGCTGCAGTGACTGCACACCAGCATGGGTGTTGAGATATTGCACATGGCAAGTATGCTGCCTTGCCATCTGACTGCAATTCATGGCACATGCATTGCCATGGGCTGTTTGTGCAGTGGGGAGCTGTATAAGCAGGACAGTGCAGCTTGGTGAAATGCCAGGCTCAGTGATCTCCTGTACCTCAAGCCTCATGCTGACACAGGCAGCATGAAATGTTGCCCACGCAAGATAAATTTCTTACCCAGCAAGACTTGCCTTAGACCCGCCTAGCTTACTTGGAGAGAGCTGTGAACCACAAGTTTTGTCACAAGACAGTCTGGCTTGTGCTACAGGGACGCGAGAAGATTGGGCTGGTGCTGACCTTCACAAACATGGGCTTTGATATTTTGGTGTCGGACGTTGACACAGTCTGGCTTCAGAATCCCTTGCCTTACTTGGCCAACTACCCTGAGGCTGACATTCTGGTCTCCAGTGACAGCTTGGTGAGCCCCAGTTCCCTCATGCTGAATTCTCTTGTGCTGAATTCTCTTGTGCTGAATGCTCTTGTGCTGAATTCTCTCGTGCTGAGTTCTCTCCTCAGTTGCACCACTCAATGGCGCCCTTCCATGCTACACATCTGTCTTGACGGATGTCAATCTAGAGGCTTGATCTGGCCTCATGCATGGCCCAGTAATGGGTCGCATTCAGCATGATGTGGGTCTGAAGCTGATACACCCACAAGCGTTACTGTATCAACAGCTCAAAGATTGAGGTGTTACACCTGGCATGAGCTGTCTAGTCATCTTTCCTTCAGGTCACATGATACACAACTGTAAGCTCAGCTCATGCATCCTGCATATGCAGAGCGCTGTCGCTTGTGATGTCATACATGTCTTATCGCCTCTTAGAGCCCAGCAGAGAGCATACTCACGCAAGTCTTGATTCAGCAGCAACTTGAGTGCGTGGTGCAGCATGCAACCACCACTGATGGTGCCCTGGAGATGTATCCTGGTGCTGGTGTTGCCAATATAGGCATCATGCTTTTCCGCTCAAGTGCGATGACATTCGCTCAGGTATGCAACTGCCCTCCTGAAACTACGCTCACACCTGACAGATCAGACATGACTGGCAGTACCCCTTGTGGGTCCAGTCCTAGGCCACCTTACCCTTTGTGGGCACCAGTCCTATGCCACACTTGTTGTGACTGACCTGGCACAGCTGTCAAACCTGGTACATCTGCACAAACTAGTTGGCTGGAGACTCTCCCCCCTTCCCATCCTCTAGTAAATTGCCTGCCTGCAGCAATGCAGCGGTGTTGCGCTGCAAAGTGTGTGGCTTGAACTCACTGCTCATTGATGCCAACTAAGATGCATATGAGGTGGCTATGCCAACTGTGACTTGACTGAGTCAGCCAGTGCTTTATTAGCAGATGCATGTTTTCATATGCGATCATCTGCTGATGTAACTGGCAGTTTCACATGCCTGCATACAAGTGACTAGCCAAAACTTAGTCTGTAGCAGCTGCTGCTTGAGCCAGGCCGGTGCATCTCTGTTAGGTGTGAGTCTGTCAGGTGTGAGCGGAGCGTGTGTACAATAAGTGCCTATTGCGCTCAAGTGCTGCTTTGAGGACAACACATGTTTCCCTACAAGCCAGTCGACAGATATGGTCTGTATCTGATGGTGCAGGAATGGAATGAAGCATTGTTAGCAAATGATGACTACTGGGACCAGAACGCATTCAATGATCTCATGAACAGAGGCGCCAAGTTTGACGAGCAACGCAGTGATCGTCTCTTCATGTGAGTACCGACTAACCTAGAGCAATGTCCTCATACTGACCCGTACCAACACAGTTCCATGCATGTGTGGCCTTGTAGAAGGCAGTGCATGCAAGTCCTATTGGTTGCTGCAGCTCACATTTATCCTGAAAACAGTGTTTAGTCTTCTTCAAACTGCGTCATTGGACCAAGTCATCAGACTGTGTTTGAGTGAGTTCCCAACGCATTTTGGTTCCCCTGCGCAAAGCACAGCTTCAGAATATCAAGCTTTTGACAAGCCCTCACAACCAGTGCATAGCGCAAGTCAAAGCTGGATCTTGCATCTGTGGTGTTCAGGGGCTTTGATGGGAAGCTGCGCATGGGCATCTTGCCAGTGTCCACCTTCTGCAGTGGGCACACCTTCTTTGTACAGCGCATGGCAGACGTGATGGGCCTGCAGCCGTATGTGGTGCATGCAACCTTCCAGTTCTCTGGCACCCCGGGGAAGCGCCACCGCATGAGAGAAAGCCTGCTGTGGGATGCGGTGGGTTCCAGAATCTGTGCACAGTCATTATTTGCTGCATGGTGCTTGAACAGGGCAGTTGCAACAGGGCAGTTGCAACAGGGCAGTTGCAACAGGGCATGTGCAACAGGGCAGTTGCAACAGGGCATGTGTAACAGGGCGTTTGCAGCTCTCGAGAGCGGTGTGTGTACAGCATGTAGCACAAAACACAGTTCTCGACAGCGTTGGCTGTACAGCGTGTAGCACGGAATGCAGATCCAGTGTGTCAAGCATTGCCCGACTGGCTAGCACTTAGTACTCAGCAGCAGCAGCAGCAGCAGGCCGCTTTTGCCTGATGATTTTCAACATAGTATTCTCATCACGGAGCCTGCAGGACCCATCCAGCATGTTTGTTGCCTTGGTGAGACGTTGAGATCCTGCTGGCACAATGTCACATGTTGTCACTTGCTACCAGACATTGTTGCAGTTCTAACTGTATTCAGGTCCCATCCAGAATGTAGCTTTCTTGATCCAGTATTGCTTTTGACCAACCTTTCAGCAGCTCAGCACTGCGCAGCCTCACCACATCATGTGTTTAATGTGCGCAAAGCATGCCTGATAGTCACAGGCCTCCTGATGGCTTGCTGAGTCTCAAACATCCACATGCTTTCCAGCACACAAGTGCAGCAGTCAACAGAATCAACATGACAGATGATGTTTCATGCTATATGCAGGATTGTGTGTGCCATCTGCAGCACTGCCACAACTGCAGATCCTGTGCGGTATATTCACAGTTACAATGACTTCACATCTTGTGTGCCATATGCAGAGTTACCATCACTGAAAATCATCAGCTCTGTATGCAGAAGTGCCCTGACTGAAGTGTGTGGTGTATGCAGAACTGCCCTGACTGAAGTGTGTGGTGTATGTAGAACTGCCCTGACTGAAGTGTGTGGTGTATGCAGCACTGCCCTGACTGAAGTGTGTGGTGTATGCAGGATCCGCCTGAGTACTTCAGGCCAGCTGGTGGGCTGCTGACCTTTGACATGCACCTGGCTGACCTGGTGGAGCTGTCAGCTCCACACCAGCAGGTCTTGCACAGCGTGGACAACAGCCAGGCAGTCCCTCGCCAGAGGACTCTCAAGCTGGATGCTGACAAGACTGGCCACTTTGATCTGGTCAATGCTCAGATCCAGCAGGTTTGATTCGTGCTTTCTGCTGTGCGGCGTGCCTTGGACTCTTTCAGTGTGTGCTCAGCGTGAGGAAGGGCCTCATTGGTTCCAGAGATCTGGCTGGCATTAACAATTGGACTGCTGTGCAGCATGTTACTAGCTGTGCAATCACAATCTTACAAGCATTGAAGCACATCAACAACAATGCTCATTGACTTTATCTGCATCTGCAAAGAGCTTTATTGCATGTCAGAAAGGGCTACCTCAGCCATCTGACTGCACCTTCTGACTCTGTAAGACTAGCAGATTTTGAAAGGCAATTGTCGATCCTCTCATCAAGCTGGTATTCTTCTTCTTCTTCTCCCTCCTCCTCCTCCTCTCCTCCTCTTCTCCTCCTCCCCATCCACTTCCACTTCCACTTCCACTTCTTCTTCTTCTTCTTCTTCTTCTTCTTCTCCTCCTCCTCCTCCTCCTCCTCCTCCTTTTTGTTGTCTTCTCTTCTTTGGAAGACATGACAGTGTTGGTGTGTGGCAGGTGCGAACGGCCATGGCTATAGCAAGCAGCCTGAACCGCACCCTGGTGATGCCAGAGCTGTGGTGTGGCATGGACCGCTGGTGGGCCCCCCATGATGGCAACATCCCCGGCTCCTCCCTGCAACTCCCATTCCAGTGTCCCATGGATCATATTTTTGACCTTGAACAGTGAGATCCCCACCATGTTTTTGCCTGTGAGAACATCCCCACTGCCTGTGAGAACATCCCCGGATCCTCCCTGCACCTACCATTCCAGTGTCCCATGGATCACATCTTTGACCTTGAACAGTGAGCTCCACAGCAGCCTTTTGCCTGTGAAAATATGCCCTGCAGCTCCCATTCCAGTGTCCCATGGACCACATATTTGACCTTGAACAGTGAGATCCCCACCAATCCATTGCCTGTGAGAACATCCCCTGCATGGGAAGGTTCCTTGCATTGACCTTGAACAGTGAGCTCCTCAGCAGCCCTTTGCCTATGAGAGTGTCCCAGTTATGGGAAGGCTTCTTTCCATGGACCACATATTTGACCTGGAGCAGTGAGATCCCCAGCAGTCCATTGCCTATCAGAACGTTCCAGTTATGGGAAGGCTTACTTGCATGGATCACATATTCGACCTTGAACAGTGAGCTCCACAGCAGCCCTTTGCCTGTTAAAACATTTACTGTGTGGGAAGGCTTACTTGCATGGATCACATCTTTGACCTTAACAGTGAGCTCCCTGGCAACGTTTTGCCTATGAGAATGCCCCGATTATGGGAAGGCTTACTTGCGTGGATGCATGCAGCCTGTGATCCGTCCAGAAACTTCTGCCTCACAAAACACACAAATAGCATCAGTGGTTGTATACAGATTGAATCACGACAGTCAGAATGGTGTATCTTGGTAGTCAGCAGCATCATAGTGGCTGGCATCTATCTGGCACAATCTAATTAGAATACAAAAAGCATGTTACCACATGTCAGCCCTGGCTATCTGCACTCCTGGCTTCTCAACAGCACCAAGCGCAATCCAGCAACTTAAGGAAGCTTCTTCTTGAGTCATTCAGAGAAAGCATGTGTGGGCAAGTGCATCAGAAACAATATGACATGCGATAGAGTCTTTCTAGTGGTGCAGGATGATTAAGCACCACCCGGTAGAGGCACTGGGCCCTCACATAGACTGGCGGGAGCACTCCCTTCTCAATAACTCCCAGTTCCCTCAGGAAGACCTGGCTGCCGCTGCACATGTTCACATTTGCCTGGTAAGCACAGACACATGTTACACGCATGACTGGCTGTCAGAAGCCATCTGCAGCAGTGGTAATTGAAGTCTGTGTCATGGGAGTACCAGGTCAACTGTTCTGCTGTGTTGACACAAGTGATTCCTGATCAAGGTGGAGCATTGGCATCGCAATTTTCATGCTGAGTCTGCGTTGTGCCTAAGGTGTGCACTCACTAAGTCCCCACAGTCATGATTGCTTTGGTCACATGGCTTGACGCATGGAAGGTTTAGCTACACATGGCAGATTGTGTGAGCAAGTCCTGGACGGGATGTGAGACATGTGAGTGTGCACTCAGGATGGGGAGTCTGACTGTTATGATGGCAGCAAGCAGGTCGCAATTGCCACAGGCAGCAGCAGCAGCAGCAGCAGCAGCATCGGCTTGCAGGCCAACCTGACTGACCAGCAGCTTCAGACAGCACTGGCGGTATGACAGCAACTTTGCCCAAAACATTCCTGGTCCATGGTCGTTAGGACATTGTGTTTTGAACTTCAAAGTATAGCAGCAGTGCAATTCTGCACCTCGCACCTGTGTCCGCTTTCTCATGTGGGTGTGTGCATGTGTGTGCTGTTCTGTGGCATGACTCCTTGCGTGATGTGAGTCAATGATGCAATGGTGGTTCCTGCAGAGCCTGGAAGGTACAGCAGTGCTCCACTTCAACAGCATGATGGGTGCATTTGGGGGCCACGCCAACCATGGGGACGCCAGCAGGTATGCTTTGCGTGCTGTGCACTTTTGAACATTTGCTCATGAGCAAATGTCATGTGCATCTCCAAACAAGAATATGCAGGATTTGACCAGAGATGACCGGAACTGGTCACAACTGCTGTACCCTCTTGGTTGCAGAGGCAGCACACTGGCTGTGTGCAGATCTTTGTTTGCACAACACAGCGTGTGTTCATGTACATGCAAACATGCTGTATCTGTTTCATGTGCACGCCCTGACCTACATGCAAGAAAGCCTAGCACATTGTCCACATGCTGTATGCCAGCAGTGACACCTTTGCAGGTTCCAGCGGCGTACAGAAGTGTACACAAGCCTGTGGTGTTGTGTTGATGCACACCCAGGCCATGTCTGGTATGATATGTGGTGGGACCAAATCCCCCATGAAGACAGACACAAGCGCCAGATCAGCAAAACATGGAAGCCCTCCACTGGCCCGTGAGCTGTACCATGACTGAAGTTATGTCTTTTTTCAACACATGACTCCTGTGGCAGCAGAACAGACTTGCTGGAGCATGTCCAATCTGTGCTGGCTCTAGCACATGCTGCACACGACAATGAATGAATATACCCAGTAGTTAACGTTCTTCTGTCAGTAACTCCAGCTGTGTGGCTGTTACACTAAGCAGACGAAGCAACCTCAGTCCGTAGATGTGTTCAGGCTTTGGGTGTACAAAGTGACAAAGTTTAGCTGCATGTATGGCATGCCAGCCTTGCTGACAATTATGCCATGAATAAAAGTTTGGGCTCACTGTTTATAGGCATTATCATGCAGCTTGCAATTGTACTCATTCCCGGACATGTTAAGCAACTAAATACACTGAACAGCACGTTTGAAATAGGTTTGCACCTCTAGATACCTCATGATCAGCATGCCAGTGCCATGGCAATGTTTATGCCAAGGAATATATATATTTGCGTGACTGACTACTGACCTTAGGGTTTTCTCTGTGTTATGTAAGCAAATGCATTCAAACATGTAGGGTAAGTATGTGACATAATGCCTTCTTTTAGTAAGCAGTGTTTTAAAGATTTGAAATCCAGGCCCTATCTGTCAAGGAAAAAACCTATCCGTAACGCCAGAATGTTCCACCAGGCGGGTCCAAACCTTTTAAAAAGCCAGGAAACGTGACTAAACTCTTCAGACATACGCACATCCGGACAGAATTGGTACATTACTAATCTCAATAACCCACCTGTACTATACTTTTTTTTAATACAAAATTTATAAGGGGTGGTTTCAAAGAATCCAAAGACTTTTTTTCAGGGCATGGTGCATTGCTTCAGACGCACACACCACACCCCCCCTGCTTGCCCTTGTCAGGCACCCTTAAAATGGGTCCACCCTAGTGGGATCCCAGATTATGACACATAATCTGCTGATCGTGACTCAGCTCTATCAAAACATAGATTTTTTCAGAAGCTTCTTCTGCAGCCCCAGAACTGCAGATCTGTGCACATAGAACATTATTCTTCTGCGTGCAGAGAGCACAGACGTCTGAGTCAGAGTTACAGAGGCTCTGAGCCTGAGTCACAGACTATCTGGGCCTGATCCTACAGTCATCAAGGGCAGATCCTATAGAAGCTGGGGCAGACATCTATAGAAATTGCTATAGAGATTGTCTGTATTATGTAAGGGTTGACTAATGGTGACATAACTCT